>Ga0257107_1000010_pt1 | contig 68861 bp, 54 predicted proteins | sample LP_taG_2_FD_190178 | JGI IMG/M metagenome (GOLD analysis project Ga0257107, IMG submission 190178) | Marine microbial communities from Northeast Subartic Pacific Ocean, Canada - LP_J_2011_P26_500m | ecosystem: Environmental > Aquatic > Marine > Oceanic | place: Canada: Northeast Subartic Pacific...
TGTCTTCTGCCCCACCTGCTTCCTCTGCTTCAGAAAGCACCCAACCTTCTTTAAGGGGAGAGTCAGATGAAGACTTAATCTCACGAATGGTTGAGGCTGGTTTAAGCGGAAATATGGATGAAATCAATGCTTTGGACAATCGGGTTTTACGGGGAAAAATTAAGGCTGCAATTGTAAAAGCTAAGCGCGCTAAAGCATAAAGAATCGGTAATTTTAAAAACGATAAAGACCCGCTACTCTTTAATAGTTTGGCCGGTCTTTTTTATTAACGCCAAATTTACACCTTTAACAGTCACCTGCTGTGACGAATGTCACTGTTTATCCGATATTGAAATTGATAAAGGCCTTTTTCCCCATGAATGGGAATCGTTGCTTCAAAAACTAAATTCATTTCGTCCGTTTTACCGGAAAACAAACGCACCCCCGAACCAAATATGTTTGGATGCGGTGTAAGATAAAGATGGGTTAGGTGGGGTGCAAAGCGGATGTTTGTTTTTCCGCCGCCGGCGATAAAACATTTTTCAGTGTTTAAATTTTCTATTATTTTTTGGGGATTATCGTCTCGGTGTACAACAATAATATCCCGACCCTCTAATTCTTTTTGAAGACATTTAAAGGTATTAGAGCCCACGATTAAGGGCCAACCCATTGTTTGTTCTTTAAACAGATAAAGATCTTTGGACCAATTAACTGTTTCGTGGGCATGGCGGGCAATAAAGCCGTCTTGGGTAATGGCTGCGATAAGAATTACGTCCACCCCAACCTATTGTTTAAATGATCCAGCAGAAACGAGTGTTAGTTTTTTTGGGTCTATATATTGTTTGATTGCGCGATTAACTTGGTCCAGCGAAAGCCTGGTTATTTTTTCTGGATATTGATCTAAATACGCAACGCCCCTCCCCCTTTCTGCGTTTGACAAAAGGAGCGCAACAACGCCACCGGTGGTGTCCATTCCAACTTGGTATGAGCCGGTTATGGTTGTTTTCTTTGCTTCGAGCTCGTTCGAATCAACCCCGCTGTTATACCATTTTATAATTTGGTCCATCGTTGCATTTTTTCCCTTCTCGAATAGATTTGGGGAAAAGGTTCCCCATGTGTTCCAATACCCGTCGCAACCAAAGCTGGTTCCAGCCATCGATGATCCAATTCCATATGTGAGGCCTTGTTCGTCTCTAACTGTTTGCATAAGTCGCGCAGAAAAATTACCACCTAATATGTATATACCCATCATGAGTGCATAATAATCTTCGTGGTCTTGGTCAATCCCGACCGCTTGGCCAATATACATGTCTAAGCTCATTTTGTCGGTAATGTTAATTCGCTTTTCATTTGCTTTTGAGGGATGCCCTCCCAAAAGCAAATCATTAATTGTTGTCTTTTTTTGTTCCCACTTATTAAACCGGTTTTCCAAAAGGTCATTTATTTGTCCTGAGTTTACGTCTCCTGCCGCCACAAAATTAAATTGACCCAAACCGTAGTATTTTTTATAAAAAGATTTTAATTCTTTTTTGCTTACTTTTTTTGTTTGTTCAATTGCTTGTTTAGTGGTTATGCGGTGGTTCGGATGTTTCTCTGGATATAAACTGCTTAAAAACCCAATAAGCGCTTGCTTCTTTGTGTCCTCTTTTGATTGTTCGAGCACTCCAATCATTCTGTTTTTTAGAATCACCAGTTCGTCGTTTGGGAGGCTGGGTGACTGCAGCTGTTCTCCTAAAAGTTTAATAACAATTTCGAGATCTTTTTTTAAACAGCTGCCGGTGAATTGAACATGGTGCCTTGTGCTTGAAAAACTAATTTCAGCGCCAACGTCTTCTAAAAGGTTGCTTATCTCATGTTTGTTTTTTGATTGGGTACCCTTGTCAAGCATTGCCGCCATTAAGACAGAAACTTTTTGATTTGATGTTGGGCCAAACTGGGCGCCGCCCAAAAAACTTCCCGCGAAGGTGACAACGTCTTTCACTCCCGTTGACACAATGTGCGTTGTCATGCCTTCCAGCGGGGTTGAGATGACAACCTGTTTGCTAAATTTCATTTTATTGGGTAGCCTGGTCTTTTTGGGGAATAAACCACCCTGTTGTGCTGCTGTCTTCGATTAAATATTTTTCAGCCACACGCTTAATCTCTTTTGTCGATATTCTTTTAATACGATCCATAAACGTTGTATAATAAGTCCAATCACCAATTGCCAGCGCTTCGTTTAATGCGCTTGCAACCGCATATGAACCGTCTCGACTAAAAGCAATGCTTGCCCCAGTTTGGGCAATGGCCCGGCGAAGCTCTTCTTTTTTTATGCCCTTTTTAATAATATTATTATATTCTTTTAAAACGATGTCCTCTACGGTTCGATGTCCCGCCTCTGGTGTTAGAAATACATAGGAAATAAACATGCCGTTGTCTCGAAAGGGGAAATCGTACATAAATACAGATGTGGCCAGCCCTTTGTCAATAATGTGTTTATTAAACCGGCTTGTTTTTCCATCCGTAAGGACCTTTCCTAACAATTGAAGCGCATAATTGTCTTTGTGTAAGCCGCGAGGTGTTTTGTGCCCAACACCGACAACGCCAGTTTTGCCAGTTCTTTTAACCGTTATTCTCCGGGGCCCTTCTTGTTTTGGTTCTTCGGTGTACATTTCAGGAATTTTGTGAGCACTTTCTGGGTGTTCACCAAAATATTTATTTATAAGTTTTAATGTTTTGCTCTTCTTAATGTCTCCAATTACTGTGACTGTGGCGTTGTTTGGCCAATAGTACGTATTATAAAACTCTTGCAGTTTTTTGGTTGGAATGTTTTCAATATCAGATCTCCACCCAATTGTAGAGTGGTGGTACGGGTGGGCTTGATATGCGGTGGCCCAAATGTTTTTATCTAAAACGTCGAATGGGCTGTTTTCTCCTCTTTCAAATTCGTTACGTACTACGGTCATTTCGGGTTGCCTGTCTTCGTCGTTTAGAAAGGCAAATCGCATTCGATCCGCTTCGATTGCAATTGCTCGCTCAATATGTTTGCTTGGAACAACTTCAAAATAGTTTGTTCTATCGTTCCAAGTGGTTGCGTTAATCTGCGCCCCAATGTTTTGAAGTTCATTCCAAATTGCGGTTCCCTTTTCTTTGTTAAAGTTTCGCGACCCTTTAAACATCATGTGTTCGAGTAGGTGTGTTGATCCCGTGTTGCCAATGGCTTCGTTTCGCGACCCCACGTGATAGGTGACCATAAAGGTCACAACCGGGGCGGTGTGGTCTTCCAAAGTCAAAACGGTTAAACCGTTTTGATCAAGTTTATATTCTTCTATTCCACCAGATTCTTTAATAAATCTGAATCCGTCAAATGTGTTCGCTTTTTTGAGGGGCATTCTTTTGTTGGGCCTTTGGTGCTTGCTAATGTTTATCGGTGATTGTGGGGTGGTTTGTTTTGATTAAATATTGATTACGAAATTAGGAACACTATCATATTAAATTTTATGATGAATTCATCTCTTTATTCGGTTCTTCCCGAAATACAGACTGCCCTGCGTTCTGGCCGGCCGGTTTTGGCATTAGAGTCAACCATTATAGCACACGGAATGCCCTATCCTCAAAATGTTGCCTTTGCAAGGGAGGCCGACCGCTTGGTCCGGTCTGTAGGTGTGGTTCCAGCCACGATTGCAATTATTTCTGGAAAAATATGTGTTGGGCTGGACAGTGGGCAATTAGAACACATTGCTTCTGATAAAAACATTTATAAGGTTGCTGTTCGTGATTTGTCTCACAATGTTTCTAATGGTTTTTCTGGAGCCACAACCGTCTCTGCAACCATGCGGGTGGCGCATAAAGCCGGGATTAGCGTTTTTTCAACGGGCGGAATTGGGGGTGTCCACCGAGAATGGTCGTCGTCAGCAGATGTATCGCAAGATCTACACGAGCTTGGTCGGACCCCTCTGGTGGTTGTCTCCAGTGGGGCCAAGGCAATATTGGATCTGCCGAAAACAGTTGAGTTTTTAGAATCTTTATCCGTTCCAGTGTTTGGATATAAAACAAATGACTTTCCTGCTTTTTATTCTTGTGAAAGCGGTATCAAAATCGAGCGTCGGGTAGAGTCGCCCAAAGACATTGCTGAACAATTTGAAACCCATCGGCTTCTTGGGCTTTCATCTGCTATCTTATTGGCAAACCCGGTTCCGCGTGAAGAAGAAATTGAACGGGGCGTTGTTTCTGTTTATATAGAAAAAGCGCTTGTCGAGGCTAAAAAATCGGGGGTTTGTGGGAAAGAGCTTACGCCTTTCTTGTTGGGTGAAATTTATCGCCTATCGGGTGGGGTAAGCTTAAAAACGAATATTGCTCTTGCTTTAAACAATATTAACCTTGGAGCCCGGATTGCGCTTGCTCTTTCAAAAAACGGTTAGCCGTCTGTTTTTTTAACAATGCCACACCCAATTCTGATGCCGGCGGCACCAGAGGGTTGCGAGGCCGTGTCGTCAGCGCCGGCGTGTATGATTATGCTTTTTCCAATTATGTTGGTTTCCAAATGGCCGCCAATAGACCAGCGACCAAAGCTGTCTATGGTTGTTAGATTTCCCTTTCCACTCTGATTGATGTTTATATTGCCAATATCGCCGCTATGAAAGGGTGGCGTTCCCCATTTTCCATGGTTTTCGTTTGTCGGGTTCCAATGCCCACCTGCTGACTTGCCGTCGCCAGAAGAACAGTCTCCAGTGGCGTGAAGGTGAATGGCTACCGGCCCTTCCCCAAGCCCTGATATGTTTACGTTTATTTTAACCACACCCTTTTCTTCAGAAAAAATAATAATACCGGAAACGCTGCTTCCGTTTTTTGACTCAATTGTGGCTATTGCTTTTTTTGTGCTTGGTCCAGAACATGCTGCTAAAATAACGATGCATATTAATATTCGGGGTCTTTTCATTTTTTTTCGTCTTGCTGTGGCGGGTCGTGGTTTTTTTATCTTTTTCCAAACAGCGCTGTACCAATCCGGATCATGGTTGATCCTTCTTCTGCCGCTATTTCATAGTCGCCACTCATGCCCATCGAAAGGTCTTTGAGTGCCGTGCTCCCCAACTCTTGGTTTATTGAATCCCGAAGGTTTCTTAGTTCAACAAAGGCTTTTCTTATCTGTTTTTTGTCTTTTGTTCTTGGGCCAACGGTCATCAGCCCTGTAACTCTAATATTTGGTTCTTCTAAACAAGAAAGCATTTCTTTTTTTTGCTTGGGTGTAAATCCGTGTTTTTGTGCTTCTCCGCTCGTGTTCACTTCCAATAATATGGGGAGCGTTTTGTTTAATGCTTTTGCCCTTGAGCTTATTTTTTGCGCTAACCGAATAGAGTCTACAGAGTCTATCGTGTCAAACAGCTCCAGACAGCTGTTAATTTTATTGGTTTGGAGGTGTCCAATAAACCGTTTTATTAGTGTCGGCATAAGCTCAAATGATTCAAATTTTTGGGTCGCTTCCTGTATTCTGTTTTCCCCGATGGCTTCTATGCCCGCTTCGTAGCATTTTTGAATGAGAGAAAACGGGTGTGTTTTTGTAACGGCTATAAGCTGGGCGGGATACTTGTGCCCGCCCCGTTTTTGTGCCGATTCAATTTTATGTTGAATTCTTTCTATCGTGTTTTTTAAGCTCATGCATCCTTGTCGTTTGTCCCAACATCTTCAAAAGAAAGCTGGTTGTCTTTTGGTTCCTCGTCTGTATTTACCTCTTCGCTAATAACCCGCGTTATAGACGAGATGCTCGCACCTTCGTCTAGTTTTACTAACTTTACCCCTTGGGTCACGCGACCGATGGTTCTAATCGCCCCAACGGATTGCCGCATTAAAACACCAGAATCTGTTATAACGATTAAATCGTCTGAATCGACTACTTCCATTATTTTTACCATTTTTCCGGTTTTATCTGTACACCGCATTGTCATAACACCTTTACCGCCACGTGTTTGTGTGCGATATTGTATTACCTCTGTTCTTTTCCCCATTCCTTTTTCTGTTGCTACCAATATCGTCCCTTCTCTTCTCACCACAAGCATTCCGATCACACGATCTTGGGCTGATCCTAGCCTAATGCCTATTACGCCCATGGTTTTTCTGCCGCTTGGTCTAATGTTTTTCTCGGAAAATCTGATTGATTTTCCTTCGTGGGTTCCCAGTAAAATATCGTACTCACCATTAGTAATTCTTGCTTCTATTAGCTCATCACCCTCTCGGATTTCGATGGCATAAATGCCTCCTTTTCTAGGGTTTCCATAGGCAGACAAAACGGTCTTTTTTACAATGCCGTTTTTGGTGGCCATGATAATATAATGATCCGCATCAAATTCTTTCACGCTAACAAATGCTTTTACTTTTTCTCCCGGCTCACATCCAATTAGGTTTACTATCGCGCGACCTCGAGTTGCGCGACCGCCTTGTGGAATATCATAAACCTTTAGCCAGAAACACTTACCCTTATCTGTAAAAAAGAGCATATAGTTGTGCGTATTTGCAATAAACAGGTGTTCAACAAAGTCCTCGTCTTTGCTCATAGCCCCTTGAATACCGCGCCCCCCGCGTCGCTGGGTCCGGTATGTGTTTAGCTCGGTGCGCTTTATATAGCCCTGGTGGGTGATGGTTAGTACAACCTCTTCTTCGGCAATCAAGTCTTCCATGGAAAAGTCCATATCAACCTGAATTATTTCAGTTCTTCTTTCGTCTCCATATAGTTCGCGAATATCTGAAAGCTCTTTTTTTATAATATCCATTCGCTGTGTTTCGCTTTCAAGAATTCCCCTTAGGTTTGAAATAATTTTAATCAACTCTTTATATTCAGCCACAACCTTTTCTACTTCAAGCCCTGTTAGTCTTTGTAGTCTCATTTCCAGAATGGCCTGGGATTGAATTTCTGATAAGCCGAAACTGTTCATTAGGCCTTCTTTGGCTTGTGTTGGGTTTTTGCTGCCGCGGATAACCTTTATAACCTCATCAATGTTGTCTAAGGCTGTTTTTAACCCTTCGAGAATATGTGCTCTGGCTTCTGCTTCTTTTAGCTCAAACTGTGTGCGACGAACGACCACCTCGTGCCGGAAATCTATAAAGTGGTTTAAAATTACTTTTAGGGGCATTATTTTTGGCACGCCCCCCACAAGCGCCAAAAGAATGATGCCGAAAGTGTCTTGAAGCTGTGTGTGTTTGTACAGTTGGTTCAAGATAACCTCGGGAACCGCATCTCTTTTTGTTTCAATCACTACGCGAATTCCATCTTTATCTGATTCGTCTCGAAGGTCAGAAATTCCAACCACCTTTTTGTCCCGGACTAAATCTGCGATTTTTTCTACTAAGTTTGCCTTGTTTGTTTGGTAGGCCACCTCGGTAATTACAATGCTGTTTCTGCCCGATTTGTTTGTTTCAATATGGGCCCTTGCGCGCATTTTTATTTTTCCTCGCCCTGTTTCATATGCGCTTTTTAGTCCATCCATTCCCATTATAATTCCAGCCGTTGGAAAATCTGGCCCTTTAATGTGAGTCATTATTTCCTCTGTGGAAATGTCTTTATTTTCAATTAGGGCAATTAAACCGTTCACAACCTCTATAAGGTTGTGTGGTGGGATTTTTGTAGCCATCCCAACCGCAATTCCTTCTGAGCCGTTCACCAATAGTGTCGGCACGGCCGATGGGAGAACGGTTGGTTCTTTTAATGTTTCGTCAAAGTTTAGTCCCCACTCCACCGTCTCTTTATCCAGATCTTTTAGCATCTCGCTTGATATTTTTGTCATTCGAGATTCGGTATAACGCATAGCCGCGGCATTGTCACCATCAATAGAACCAAAATTTCCCTGCCCGTCTACCAGCTGATACCGCATAGAGAACGTTTGTGCCATTCTAACAAGCGCGTCGTAGACCGAGCTGTCTCCGTGTGGGTGATATTTTCCAAGGACGTCACCTACAACGCGAGCAGATTTTTTGTATGGGCGGTTCCAGCTAGACCCCAGCTCGCTCATACCAAAAAGTATTCTACGGTGAACGGGTTTTAAACCGTCTCTCACGTCTGGTAGCGCTCTAGACACAATTACCGACATGGAATAATTAAGATAGCTTTCCTTCATTTCGTCCACAATGTCGCGCGGAAGAATGTTGTCTCGATTAAAATCGCCCATAAGTATTTCCTATTTTTTAAACATCAAGATTAACGACAAATTTGGCGTTTTTCTCAATGAACGTTCTGCGCGCCTCAACGTCGCTTCCCATCAGGTTTTGAAATGTTTCCGCCGCCTCTCCGGCGCTTTCTACCGTCACTTGCATCAGCGTTCTGCGCTCTGGGTCCATTGTCGTTTCCCAAAGCTGACCTGGGTTCATTTCGCCCAGTCCTTTGTATCTCTGGATAGAGACCTTTGTGTTTTTATTGTCTTTTTTCATTCTTTCTGTTAATAGTGCGCGCTCGTTTTCGTCGTAAGCATATGACTCTTTTTTTCCCTGAGATAAGCGAAATAGCGGCGGCAGGGCTAAATATAAATATCCACCATCTATTACTTCTCTCATTTTCCGGTAGAAAAAAGTTAACAGCAGCGTTCGGATGTGGGAGCCGTCCACATCCGCATCTGTCATAATGATTATCTTGTGATATCTTAGTTTTTCAATCTCTAGATCTCCAGCCGCTTTTTCGCCCAACTCTTCTTCTGAACCACCAAAACCAGCCCCAAGAGCTGTTATCATTGATTGTATTTCGTTGTTTGAAAGAAGCTTATCAATCCTTGCTTTTTCGGCATTAATAACCTTCCCTCTCAAGGGTAAAATTGCCTGGGTTCTTCTGTCTCGACCTTGTTTTGCAGAGCCGCCTGCAGAATCGCCCTCAACCAAATAAAGCTCGCAGAATACCGGGTCTCTATTGGAACAGTCTGATAGTTTTCCAGGAAGAGATGAGCCCCCCAGCGCGCTTTTCCTCCGGATCAACTCCCGGGCTTTTCTCGCCGCGCTTCTACTCCTGGCGGCCAAAAGAGCTTTTTCAATAACCCGGCGGCCGATCGATGGGTTTTGTTCTAAAAAATCTAATATTCCTTCGTACACGGCCCTGTCCACAATGCCTTTTACTTCTCCGTTTCCAAGTTTTGTTTTTGTTTGGCCTTCAAACTGTGGCTCCGCAACCCTTACGCTAATTATGGCGGTTAGTCCTTCTCGAAAGTCTTCTCCTGAAAGCGCAATCTTTTCGTTCTTTTTTGCCTTTATCAGGTTGTTTTTTGTTGCGTGGTTGTTCATGGCCCGCGTTAGGGCAGAGCGAAACCCTGACAGGTGTGTGCCGCCTTCAATGGTGTTAATGTTGTTTACAAAAGTCAGGATGTTGTCGTTATAGGTGTTGCCGTAGCGCATGGCCACCTGAACGGGAGCATCAACGTCTTCTTTATTTACCGTGATAATTTTGTTGTGAAGAGGATTGTTGTGTTCGTCTAAATATTTAACGAAATCGCTTAAACCTCCTTTAAAGTTGAAGGTGTCTGTTTCGCCGTTCTCCTTTCTTTCGTCTTTTAGTATAATTTCGAGGCCACTGTTTAGATAGGCCAACTCCCGAAGGCGTTCGGCTATAATGCTATATTCAAACTCGATTGTATTAAAAATCGTGGTGTCTGGGAAAAAACAAACAGTTGTTCCTGTTTTTTTTGCGGCGCCCGTTACTTTTAATTTGTTGTATGGGTCTCCCCTTTTGTAATCTTGTCTGTGAACCTTTCCGTCCCGCTTAACTTCTACCCACAACCACTCCGACAGGGCGTTTACAACCGAGACCCCAACACCGTGGAGCCCCCCCGAAACCTTATAAGATCCTTTGTCAAACTTCCCGCCGGCATGAAGAACCGTCATGACAACTTCAACCGCTGGTCTGTTTTCTTCCTTGTGCATGTCTACTGGAATTCCGCGGCCGTTGTCTTCAACGCTGACCGATCCATCCGGATTAAAAACAACGACGATCCTTGTGCAGTGCCCGGCCATTGCCTCATCTATCGAATTGTCTACCACTTCGTAAACAAGGTGGTGGAGCCCGCGCTTGCCTACGTCTCCGATATACATGGCGGGTCTTTTGCGCACCGCCTCAAGCCCCTCTAATACTTTGATGTTTTCTGCGCTATAGCTCGCTTTGGCTTTTTGTTCCGTCATATAAATTTTATTTCCCTTATTGTCTTTTGTCCAAGTTCTTGGTTTAGCTTTTTAATTATTTCGCTCTTTTTAAACAAAAGCTCTTGTCTCCAAGATGCGTTTTCAGTTTTTATTGTTAGAACCCCGTGTTCTACTTTTTCTGGGTTAGTCTTTTCGGCGATTGTTGTTCCAACAACCCTTTCCCAAATTAAAATTGCGTTGTTTTGTTTTACGCCCTTTTCTAGCCCGGCATTTTTTAAAAATGCGCCAATTGATGCCTTTATTTTTTCCATTATCTTTTCAGGTGAAAGCTTTGGTTCTCCGCGGCGCCAAGATCAATGCCGTGGTTTTTAAGATTGAAAAGATCTGTGTTTGTGATTATTGTTTGTGTCTTTTTCTTAAGTAGTTCAAACACGGCGTCGCTTCTTTTCAAATCAAGCTTTGCAAACAAATCATCCAAAAGGAGGGTGGGGGCCGCACCGGTGTTTTTCTTAATAAACAGGTATTCGGCCAGCTTTATGATTACGAGTGCAATTTTGTGTTCTCCCTGCGATCCAAAGGTTCTTAGTTTTTTATCGTTAAATAAAAAATTTATTTTATCACGGTGGGGGCCAACGGATGTTTGTTTTGTTATTAAATCTTTTTGGTGTGATCCCCTAATCATTTTCAGTGTTTGTTCTTTGTTGAGCCCCCGGTCTTCGGTCTTCAGTGAAATCGCTATTGAACCATCCCCGTAAGAAGAGGAAACTGTTGAAAGGCAGTCTATAAAGTCTTTATTTCTGTCTTTTCTTTCGTTCCAAACTTTCGTTCCAAATTCTGCAAGCGTTTCATCCCATGGATCAAAATCTGATATATTTCTTTTCTCCCTTAAAAGTGCGTTTCTATGTTTAAGGGTTTTAAAATATCCGGAAAGGTTTTTAAAATAGTTTCCCGACGTTGTTGAGTAAAGCTTATCAAAATAATTTCGACGGTTACCGGGGTTTCCTTTCGTTATGCACTGTTCTTCCGGTGACAGTATTATAACGGGGTTCTTTCCGATGAGGTCTTTTATTCCAACGTCTGATCCGTTAATTTTTATTTTACGGCGTCTGTTTTTCCCCTGTGAAAACAAAAGGCTGTTCTTTTTCATTTTTGACAAAAAAACGCCCTCAACCCGAAATGTCTCGTTTTCGTGTTTTATTATTTCAGATATTCTGTTGGTGCGAAAGCTTTTCCCAATTGAAAGAAGATGAATTGCTTCTAATACTGCTGTTTTGCCGGACCCGTTTTCCCCCCAAATCACATTGATGCCGGCGCTAAATTCCATTTCTAATTTTTCATGATTTCTGAATGACACCATTTGAATTCTATTAATCGGCATTGCCGTGAGCTTTACTGAAAATAAACACGGAGAGCTTGGTTCTTTTGTTAATAAAAGCCAGGCCCTAGTCGTTTAAGCGAATTGGCATAAGAAGCATTGTTAGTTTTGAGTTTTCTTTTTGAGCTCCCGGGTAAAAAAGAGCCGCGCTTATGGCGGTTTTTAGCTTAATAGATACTTTTTCATCATCTACGTGCGACAGAATATCTTTTAAATAAAGCGCATTATACCCAATCTCTAGGTCTTCCCCGTTAAATTCTCCGAATATTTTTTCTTGGGCTTTTGAGGCTTTTTCTGGATCTTCTGTCGTTATCTGCGTTTCTCCTTTTTTAAGCCTGAGTGCAATCTGGTGTGTGGATTTGTTCGAAAAAATAGATACGCGCCGAACGGCTGACAACAGCTCCTCTTTGTTTGCAGAAAACTCTTTATCGTTGTCTTGGGGAATAACGCTTTCAAAATCAGGAAATCTTTCGTCTATTATCCTTGTAAAATAGGTATCGTCCCCAATAGATGCTGTTATGTGGTTGTCTCCCATCCACATTTTAACTGGGTCGTTGCCGCTCAAAACACCCAACAAAAGGCTTAAAAATTTTCTTGGCACAATTACATCTCCTGAAAATTCATCTGCAGAATAATCGCTTCTTGTATATCTCACTAGCCGATGTCCGTCGGTAGCAACTGCCGTTAGCTCCTTTTCGTCGAAGCGAAATAAAACACCCGTTAGGGCGGGTTTTAGCTCGTCTCGACTTACCGCAAATGATGTTTTCGAAATTAAATCTTTCAGTGTTTTTGCGGACACACCCGTCGCTTTTCTATTGTCAACTTCAGGAATCGCCGGAAATTCGTCCGCCGGTTTACCCATTATGTCATACGAACCCGCGTCTGTAACCATCGTTATTTTGTTGTTTTCGTCTGCCGTAAGTGTCATCCTGGCATCGTTAGGAAGTTCGTTAGTTATGTCCAACAATGTTTGAAGTGGAATAGCAACGCTACCAGAAGACTCAACGCTGACCGGGAGATTTACTATAATTGTAATTTCTAAATCAGTCGTTCTTAAAACGGTACCGCTTTCTTCAACATTAAAAAGAACGCTACTTAAAATAGGTAAGGTAGAGCGCGTTGGGGTTGCTTTTGATAGTTTTTGTAGTGCTGTTTGTAATTCAGTTTTTGATGTTGAAATTTTCATGTTTTTTTCCAAAAAATTAATAGGGTTTCAATCAAAAAATAATGGCTTTAAAAGACAAACAACATTAATAAAATTGGGGTGTTTTAACAAGCAATTTTCCGTCTATGATTCATTGCTTTGTATTTAAATAAGAGGGTTGTTTTTAAAGAGTTTATTTATATTAGTGTGGATAACGAGAAGAAAAATGCGCGCAGCGCGGAGAACTCAAAAAATAAAGGGGCTTTCTTAAAAAGCCTTAACCAACGCTTTATGTGGATAACAGGGGGACGGGTGTGGATAACAATAGCGTTTTCAACAAAAAGGTTTTTTTAAGCTGAAAAAAACGCATTTTATTTTAATGTGGAAAATCGCTGTGGAAACTGTGGGAAACCCTCAATCAAGAATGTTTATAAAGAAGTTTTTTCGCGCACTTTCGACCCAACCATTAAACCACTCACCGCGTTTTTTGTTTAGCGCAAGGGTTTCAATTTCGTTCCAATGTTTTGATAAATCCGCTCGCCCCCCAGGTTTTGACGCCTCCACCCACAACAGGTGATAGCCATATTCAGATTGTATGGGCCCAGCGCACTCATTTTGATTAAGTTGGCCAAGCACCAGCCCAAACTCTGGAATCGGATACTTGACCGGATCAACCCAACCAAGGTTTCCACCGTTCTCTTTTGTTTGGTCATCCATCGAATGCTGTTTAATTGTAGAAATAAACGCTAAAATTGTTTTGGATGAATCTTTTAAGGAAAGGGCCCTTTCGTATGCGGCTGACTCGTCTTTGTCTGTGAGTGGCGGACTCAACAAAACATGACGAACCTTTATTTTTTCACCAATAATTTCCTGTGTTTCAATTATATGATATCCAAACTCCGTCTTTACTGGAAGGCTTATTTCTCCCGGCTTAAGCGTAAAAGCGATAGACTCAAACTCTGTCACAAGGTTTCCGCGCCGGACAAACCCGAGAGAGCCCCCACTGTTTTTGGAGCCCGGGTCTTGGGAGTATTGAGTTGCAACCTCTTCGAAAGAAATTTCACCGGACAATATTTTTTTACGCAAATCTTTCAAAAGGTCTATTGTTTTATTAACCTGCTCCAAACCGGGCTCTATTTTTATGAGAAGGTGTCGCAACTTTACCGTTGTTGGAAAAGGAGGAATGCTATCACCATATGATTGAAAAAAAGAAACCACATCGTTTTTATTCACAGAAACCTTACCAATTAAACCCTGTTGATATTTTTGAGCAATCATCATATCCTTAATATCATACCAGTATTCTCGACGAAAAACCCTTAGCGGTTGGCCCAACGCCTTCTCTGCCGCCGCCTCGCTTCCCGCCTGGGCTATTATATTGTTTATTTGGTCTTCAAGGGTTCGGTCAATTTCCTTGTCTGGCACCACAATAGAATCCAACTCAGCCATCATCAAAACAACCTTTCGGTTAACCACAGAGCGGACAATCTCCTGCTTTAGCTTTAGAATTTTATTGGCATCGTTGTTTGGGTTGAGCCGCTGTTGGAAAACCGCCATGGATAGGGCTTGGTTTATGTCGCTTTTAAGAATCGTTTTGTCGCCAACAAAAGCGGCAACACCATCAATGGATTGACGGCTTTGCGCTTCCTTTCCGGTTAAGGGCTCGTCGTTTGTTGTGTTCGCACTCCCGCCGGCCTGGGATAAAACAACAGAAAACAACAGCAGTAATAACAACTTTTTGTAATTCATTCTCGGTCCTATGGTGTTTACATCAACGAAAAAAGCAACGCTCACAGCGGAGCCGCTTTAATTTTTTTTCTAACAGAATGCTTTTATCTTTTTTTAGAGGATAGGTTCCAACGTGCGGATAAAAACGGTAAAGAAATTACCCCTCAGCAACCCGAGAAAACAATTCCACAAATTTTTTAGAAAAAGAAAAAGATTCAAAAAGGGAGGACGTTTTAAAAGAAAGAACGAGAACCCCAGACCGCCCCGTGATAACTTTAAAAGGATAAGGGTTGCTGTAAAAGACCTTACGCAGCCTTTCAAAAAAAAGCTGGGGGCGCACACCAGAAGGCACGGCCTCAAGATCTATTGAAAACTCAGTTCTGCTTATTTTACATTTTGAAAAAGGATAAGAATAAAGCGCACACTGAAAGTTGGCTATACAAAAAAGATTTTTTGTTTCTTCCCGAAGAGGGCCAAAGCGGTCTATTATCTCATTTTTCACTGCACCAATCGCGCCCACGGTTGTCGCTACAGAAATTTTTTGATAAAAGTACAGGCGGTCTTGTACAAGGGGCATATACTCCTTATCTATTTGGGCGCTGCCCGAATAAACAACAGAAAACTTTTCCTTTTTTTCGGGGGAATCCTCCCCGCGCTTTTCCAAAACAGCCTGGCCTAATATTTTATTATATAGCTCAAAGCCAACGTTAGAAATTTGACCGCTTTGCTCATAACCAAAGAGGTTTCCCGCCCCACGAATTTCCAAATCTTTCATGGCAATTTGATATCCGGAGCCTAAATCAGAATAATACTCAATCGCCTTGAGCCTCTGGTATGCATCAGGCAGCAGGGCGACGCCCGGCGGAACACACAAAAAACAAAAAGCCTGCCTTTCTCCGCGACCAACCCTCCCGCGGATTTGGTATAATTGCGATAGTCCAAACTTGTGCGCATTGTTGATAATAATTGTATTTGCATTTGGGACATCTAACCCAGACTCAATTATTGTTGTGCAAATTAATATATCAATATTTCCATCAAAAAAAGACAAAATTGTTTTTTCAAGCTGTTTGCTAGACATTTGACCGTGCCCCACAGCAACGCGGGCCAAGGGAAAAAAAGAAACAATTTTGTCTAAGAGAAAAGGAAGGGTTTTAATATCGTTATGTAAAAAGTAAACCTGCCCCCCGCGGTCGATCTCTTTTTGAATAGGCTTTTTTATATACGACCAATTAAAAGAGAGGACCTCCGTTAGGATGGAAAGGCGACTTTGGGGAGGCGTTTCAATCTTTGATGTATCTCGGATTCCAACCAAAGATTGTTGTAGCGTCCTTGGTATTGGCGTTGCGGTCAACGTTAAAACGTCGACACGGTTTTTCAGCCGCCGAATGTGTTCCTTGTGTTTTACTCCAAACCGATGTTCTTCATCAACGATTAACAGCCCAAGGTTTTCAGTAGAAACGTCGTCGCTTAGGAGGCTGTGCGTACCCACCAAAAGGTCAATTTTTTTATTGTGTAGCCGCTCAAGAATTAAGGACTGCTCCTTTTTTGTTCGAAACCGGGACAGAAGCTCGACATTAACCCCCAGCGCACCCAATCTGTTTTTACATGTAATGTAGTGTTGATCAGAAAGAACCGTTGTTGGCGAGAGAAAAAAGGCCACCTTTCCAGAAAGAACCACACGCATTGCGGCTCGGAGAGCAACCTCCGTTTTTCCAAATCCCACGTCACCATAAACCAGGCGATCCATTGGGTTTTTTTGGTCTAAGTCGTTATTTATTTCTTTTATAGCCTCCAGCTGGCCGGCGGTTTCTTGAAACGGAAAACTGTCTTCAAGTTTCCGCATTAAACTATTGCTTTTGACATACCGAAAACCGCGAGGCTTAGACCGGGCTTGATATATATTAACAAGATGCCCCACCACCTCTTCGGCGCTCTTTTTTGTAAGGGCTTTTTGTTTTTCCCACAACCCAGAACCCAGCCGGGCAACCTTCGGGACGCCGCCACCCATGCCGATATATTTATGAACACGATTAAACCGGCTTATTGGAACAAAAACGGAGCCCCCACCTGAATATTCTATTTTTATATTTTCCTCCCGAGCGCCGCCAGCCCCCACAGCCTCTAGTCCGCGATAAACACCAACCCCATAGTCTACATGAACCAGAAAATCCCCCCAAGAGAGATCGGACAAGGAAGAGACCCTCTCATACTGCTTGTTTGAATCGAACCCGACGAAGGGTTTTTGTGTCGACGCCCCTTTGCCGCGCACCGCAAAACAAGCAACCCCAAAAGACGGGAGAGAAAACCCAGAGCGAAGACTGGTGGGAATCTCGACCATCTCATTCTTTCGGGGAAACAACTTGCCCAAAGGGTTAAACAAAAAAACAGACCCCAGAGAAAACTGACGAAAGATGCGGTCAACCCCCTTTTCTTGAATGGAAGAAGAAAGGCCCTCAAAAGAAAGGGGGTCGACAAAAACATCAATTTTATTATCACCAGATAAAAAGGAAACCGAACTCTCGGTTATGTATAACACACAAACACAACACAGCGCCAATGAATCTGAAAGCGTTGACCGTTGTTTTCTTCTACGAATAGCCGGCGGGCGGAGGAGAACGCGCGAATGGTTTTTATATGATATTTGGGTCGTAGGGTCATATGTGCGAACGGAGTCGATTTTGTTTCCAAAATACTCGATCCGAATAGGGTCTTTAGCATACAAAGAAAAAACATCTAATATCCCCCCCCGACGGGCAAAGGTGTTTGGCGAATGAGAATGGTCAACGCGCTCATATTTCCAAAGAGTCAATTTGTCTAAAACAATATCCATTGACATCTCAGCGCCTACCACACAGAGGAGAGAATCCTCGTCGTGGTCCTTGGGAGAAGTAGTGAGACATTTTGTTGCACTATCCGAAGAGATAAATACGCCGGGTTTCTCGGACAGTAGCGCATTAAAAGATTGCGTAAAAAGAATGCGGTTACGAGAAACAAAACCGGGGACCGAAGACGTGTCTTTTTTATAATCTGGAAAGTAAAAAACATTACCACCAAGCAAGCTAAGACAATCAGAAGAGACAGCCTCGGCGCTTTCTTCGTTTTCACACACAACCGCCACAGGCCCCGATATCTCTTTAAAAAGAACAGAAAGAAAAAGCGCACGCGCAGATGGATTGTTTAATTCGAGCGAAAAACCCTCCCCCCGCTCAAGGTGTGTTTTAGCAGAGAGAAAAACAGGGGAAAAAGATATAGAATTAAACAGTTTATTTAGCATCTAAAAACGCCCGTTTCACGTGAAACAAAAACTAAGCAACAAGCATAACAGATAAGACAGAAATGTCCGCCGGCGTTATGCCAGAAATTCTTTGTGCCTGCCCAAGGGTCTGTGGTTTGATGCGACTAAACTTTTCTTTTGCTTCTGAAGACAACCCGGTTATTGAGCGATAATTAAAGCGGGGAGGAATAAAAACGTTCTCTTGTCTTTTCATTCGGAGAACTTGCTTTTTTTGTCTTTTAATATACCCCTCATATTTTATAATTGCTTCGGCTTCTATATAGCTTTCATATACAAAGTGCGGGGGTATGTTTGTGTCGGCCACTGCAGAAAAAAGAGACTTGGGTAGGCTGTGGATACCGACAGAAGGACGCCTAAGGAGGGCTTCGGCTGGTGTTTTTTGTTTAATTGTCGCTTCTCCCAACTGGGCCAACACGGTGTTTATTTCTGAAGGGTTCACGGGTGACCCTAGAGAACCTACGATTGCATCAAGCCCAAACAGGATGTCTTTTATACGGCGCATTGCGGGGGGCGCCAGTAGTGAGAATTTTTCGGACTTTTGCAATAATCGGGCGTGTGCATTCGAAAAACGAAGGAGAATTCTATATTCTGCGCGAGAGGTAAACATACGATAAGGTTCAAGCGTGTCTTTTGTAATTAAATCATCAATTAGAACACCGATATATGCTTCGTCTCGAGAAAGGACAAGGGGGGAATCGTTGTGTACATATTGAATGGCGTTGATGCCGGCAACAAGGCCCTGTGCCGCCGCCTCTTCGTAGCCAGACGTACCATTTATTTGTCCTGCGAAAAACAAACCAGAAAGTCCCTTGGACTCCAGAGACGATTTAAGTTGAGATGGAGAGAAAAAATCGTATTCAATAGCATATCCGGGCCTAAAAAACCTAACATTTTCCAGGCCGGGAATCGTTCGCAAGGCCATTAATTGAACTGCCTCAGGAAGGCTTGTTGAAAACCCGTTTAAATAAATTTGGTCCGAATTAACCCACTCCGGTTCCAAAAAAAGCAAATGCTCATCATGGTGAGAAAAACGGTGAACCTTATCTTCGATAGAGGGGCAGTATCTCGGCCCCACGCCGCCGACATCACCAGAAAACATGGGACTTTTTGTTAAATTTTCGGAAATGATATTTTTACACGAAACACCGGTTTTCACAGTATGACACGGAACATTTGGTGGATTAAAGGTTTTTGTTTGATAAGAAAAAGGCGCCGGCGTTTCATCGCCGACAGCTGGCGTCGCCTTTGTCCAGTCTATAGAGTTTTTATCAAGCCTAGGCGGCGTTCCAGTTTTTAGCCTGCCAGCAAGGAACCCCCGAGAAACGAGCGCCTCGGTAATGCCCTCTGCGCCGCTTTCGCCCATTCGACCCGCACGAATTTTTTTCTGACCAACATGAATAAGCCCCCTTAAAAAGGTGCCACAGGTTAATATAACCGCTGGCGCATGAATTTTATGTTTTCCACGCAACAAAAGACCCGAGATAGCGCAGTTTTCTATAAGAACATCCACAACCTCACCTTCAATTAGATGTATGTTTTTTTCATTATATACAAAAGAGGATACTGTTTTTTCGTACAGCCGCTTGTCTACTTGTGCTCGAGGAGACCAAACAGACTTACCCTTTGATCTGTTTAGAATTTTAAATTGAATACCGCTTCGATCTGTGGCAAGACCCATAGCACCCCCAAGAACATCTATTTCCCGCACCATTTGGCCCTTTGCCAGGCCACCGATAGCAGGATTGCAGGACATGCGGCCCACAGCAGAGAGGTCAAGCGTAATTAAGCCAACAACCCCACCTCGGCGCGCAGCAATTAAAGCAGCCTCAACACCCGCGTGGCCAGCGCCAACAACAAGAACATCGAATTTTTTTGAATGGGGTTTCACGTGAAACTATTTTCCTACACACATGGTTGCAAAAACGTGATTTAATATATCGTCAGGCGACGTGTTTCCCAAAATGGAATCAACCGCATCCAACGAAGCGCGAATTTCGAACGAGAAAAGCTCACAATCAAAAGCAGAAAGCGCGATAAAACTGTTTGCTCTGTCCAGCGCGGCGGAACACTCTTTTATGGCAAGATATTGTCTGTTTGTTGATAAGTAAGTCATTTCAGTAGATATGTTGTTAACCCCAAGCTCGCGCATTACGCGATTTTTAAGAGCACCGATCCCTTTGTTTTGTTTAGAAGAGATATGTATAACGCGGGCGCTGTTTGTTTTTTCGCCGCGCAAGTCTTGTTTATTTAAAACATTAATTATGGGTTTGTTGGATTGTGTAAAATGTTTTTTGTTTGGACGGTCTGTGAGAGAAATAATTAAATCTGCGGCCTTAATATGACGATAGGTTCGGTTGACCCCTTCTTTTTCAACGACGTCTTGAGTTGTGCGAAGACCGGCGGTGTCAATAAAAAGGACAGGAACACCACCCAAAAGAAGCTCAACCTCTATGGAATCTCTAGTGGTGCCGGGAACATCACTAACAATAGCACGGTCTGACCCAGAAAGACAATTTAAAAGCGTTGATTTCCCCACATTTGTTTCCCCAACGATAACAACGGTAGCACCGTTGTTTAACAGCCGCCCAAGAGCGTAGGTTCCCTTGAGCTGCTTAACGGTCGTTGTAACTCCGCGCAACAAAGAAGAAAGGGTTTCTTTCTCAGAAATTGAGACAGCCTCTTCTGAAACATCCAACTGGTATTCAACCCGAGAAAGCAGGGCTGAAAGGCCTGTTTGAAGCGAAGTCAAAATCTTTGAAAGAGAACCGCCAAGGATCTTTTGTTGACTTCGAGACGATTCAATTGATTTTGAATGGATTATCGCCGTCACCGCCTCCGCTTGCACCAAGTCTATTTTTCCATTTAAAAAAGCCCTTCGCGTGAATTCACCAGGCTCAGCAAGGCGACCACCACACGCGCAAACCGTTCTCACAAAGGCATCAACAATAGCCGGGTTTCCATGGGAGGATATTTCCACAACATCTTCACCGGTATATGATTCTGGACCAAGAAAAAGCGTTACAAGGCAGCGGTCAATAATGTTTTCATCAAGATCTTTTAAAGAAGAAAGGGTGACGCACCGGCTAGAAAAAACTTGGCCGCCCGACAATTTAGACAAAATATTGAGGGCGCCCGAACCGCTTATTCGAATATTAGCGACACCACTATGCCCATATGGGGTTGTGGGGGCAACAATCGTGTCCCCAGGGGTCATTTTTTCTTTGGGGGTTTCCCCACCACCGTTTGTTTTTTTGTGGGATTCGGGGTGAGGTATTTTTGCTGAACAATGGAAAGAATATTAAAAACAGAATAGTAAAGATTTAATCCAGAAGGAAAGGTGTAAAATAAAAATAGAAAAAACACATTCATAAAATACATCATCATTTTTTGTTGACCGCCAGAATCTGGTGACGCCATAAGTTTTTGTTGTAAAAACATTGTTATACCCATTAAAAAGGGGAGGATGTTTATTGGAAAGCCAGCAACGGTCATGAGGGTGTCCGGTGCACTTAAATCGGTTATCCATCCAAAGAAAGGTGCTCCACGAAATTCTATTGTAGATCGAAAAACAGTAAAGAACGCAATAAGTATCGGCATTTGAAACAACATGGGAAGGCAACCCCCCAGAGGATTTACCCCCTCTTGTTTAAAAAGATCCGTCTGTGCTTTGTTTAGTTTTTTCGGATCATTCTTAAACTTTTCCTTAATTATTTTAATTTGAGGCTGTAAGGCCTGCATTTTTTTTGTTGAGCTAAATTGTTTTTTAGTAAGCGGGTTAAGAAGGATTTTTACTAAAAAAGCAAAAATAATAACCACAAGACCGTAGTTTGGAATAACAGCGTACATTTTTGAAAGAGACCACGTCACAAGGCGGCCGAGCGGCCGAATGGGGGCCCAGCCTAGGCTCATCGTTTTTTCAAGATCCACACCTAACGCCATAATTCTGTTATACTCTAAAGGCCCAAGGTATATATCAAACCGCCCACTATTTGAAGTGTTTTGTCGTAACTCTGTGGTAAAAAGAGGGCGCTTTTCATCTACGATTCCTCTCACAACCGCGCCCACACCCACATCTTCGGGAATGATTGCAGCAATAAAATATTTTGTCTTTGTTGCTGTCCATCGGGTGTTACCCGTTTGTTTTTCTTCGTTGGGGTCGCCGTCCTTTGCTGAGGGGTCCAAAAGCTCATCGCCTAAATAGGCATACCCCTGAAAGTGGGTGTAATCGTCTTTCAGGTTTTTTTCTGTTGGGGGAAGGCCGCCGGGCCAAAGGAGGCTATATTGCGCACGAGAGATAAACCGATCTGGCTGATCAAAAATGACATCTAAACCGATTTTATATGTATTCGGATAAAAAGTTAAACGTTTTTTAATAACATAATTATTATAGACAGTTTTAAAGGTGACGCTTTTTTGTTTACTAGTAGCGTCAACGTTAAAATAAGAACCAACAACATCCCAGTTGCTACCAAGGGAAACCTCGTCGCCATCAAGAGAAACGAAATCGAGAAGTAAATTGTTCGAATTATAATGATCAATTATATTTAGGTTGGAAGAATCGTATTTTGAATATTTTTCAAAAACAAATTTAGAAAAAGAACCACCGTTTTTATTTGAGACGGTGGCCGTATACAAGCCGTTGCTCACAACAAACGATTGCGTTTCCACAGATGACGTGGGGGAGGACCGGACAACAGCTTTTGTTTCAACTGGGGCGCGATCGCCAGGTTTGTTTTGAGTTTTCTCTGAGTTAATCTCACGAACAGCGACGGTTTTTTGAACAGGGGAGACCAAGTCCATATACCACGGTGTTAAAATTAGAACAACAGCGATAAGCGCGAACGCAAGTAGTGTTTTTCTATCCATTTATTTTGGCGTGGGGTCAAACCCGCCAGCGGAGAACGGGTGACATCTCGATATACGCTTAGCTGTTAACGCAAAGGCCTTAAAAAAGGAAAAGGCCCTAAATGCGTCGATGGCGTATCGAGAACAAGTTGGGTGAAACCGACAGTTGCCCCCCAAAAGAGGAGACAGGGTGATTTGGTAAAACTTAATGGTATAAATAAACAAAGAGTTAACAACTTTATTTATTTTTCCCCAAAAAAGGAGGCCCACTATGCAGACAGGGACTTTCGGCCCTTTTTACGTCTTCGCGCTAAAACCTGTCTTCCTCCAACAGAAGACATTCTCGAACGAAAGCCGTGTTTGTTTTTCATTTTTCTTTTACTAGGCTGATATGTACGCTTCATTATTTCTCCAAATTTAGCCGGGGAAAGTACCAAAAAATCTTAAAAAAGACCAAAGAAAATGGTGAAAAGTTTAAAGAAATAAAATATTTTGAAAAGAGGGAAAAAGACAATTGTTGCATGACCGGTAAAGGCCATAAATTGAATATAACCTAATTGTGGAAAACTTGTGGAAAACCATTATATGACGCACACCGATCTTTGGAAAAGAGTCAAAGAAAACTTAAAGAAAAACCACCCTCAGCACGCTTTTTCGACTTGGTTTGAACCCATTGTATCTATAGGGCTTAACAATGATGAACTTATTTTAGAGGTTCCAAACCAATTTTTCTTCGAATGGATACAGTCTCACTATAAAGAATCAATTCATTTGAGCGTAGGGGAGGAGTACGGTAAAAACATTTACATCAAATACACCGTATCACCAGAGAGTGGTTCTCCGGACGAACAGCGAACAACGGAGATAGGTCGCAGTTATTTGCCAAAAGACCCCCAAAGAAAAAACAACATAAACAGACAATATACCTTTGCGTCCTTTATTGAGGGGGGCCACAATCAATTCGCAAAGGCGGCGGCACTAAGCACCGTAGATTCTTTAGGTAAAAAAGCCTTTAACCCGCTTGTTATTTATGGTGGGGTGGGCATGGGGAAAACGCACTTGCTTCACGCAATAGCTAATAAAATTATTCAAGAAAAAAAGAAAAAGACCGTTGTGTGTGCTTCAAGTGAAAAATTTACATTGGATTTCATCTCATCGATCCAAAAAAACAGAACGATCGAATTTTCAAAATCATATCGAAAAGCAGACGTTCTTTTGATTGACGATATTCAATTTTTTCAAGGAAAAGAACAAACACAAGAACAGTTCTTCCACACATTTAATGAGCTGTTTCACAATGGAAAACAAATTGTAATGACAGCCGATCGGTATCCAGGAGAAATGATTGGGTTACAGGATAGACTGTTGTCAAGGTTTAAGTCGGGCCTATCCGTTGATATTCAACCGCCGGATTTTGAAACTCGGGTGGCCATCGTAATGGAAAAGGCGGAGAAAAACGGATTAAAGCTTCCCTATGATATAATAGAGCTTATTGGTACACATATAAAAAAGAACGTCCGAGACTTAGAGGGCACAATTATAAGATTGCTTGCACACTCATCCCTGTCTAACCAGGAAATAGATTATAGTTTAACAAAAAAGGTGATCAAGGAGCGGCTCGGCAAAAGCTCAATCACCGACTTAACGGTAGAAGAGATTGTTCGTCGCGTTTCGGAATCAACCCACATAAAAGAAAAAGATATTGTTGGCGCAAGCCGGAAAATGGAAATTACCGAAGCAAGGCAAATTTCAATTTATTTATGCCGTGAAATTTTAGGTACCCCACTGGTAAGCATTGGAATGCATTTTGGTGGAAGAGACCACTCAACGGTTTTGCACGCATGTCGGGTTATCGGGAATAAAACGAAACAAGACCACCGGGTTGGTGCGCTTGTTGGTGAATTAAAAAATGAGCTATCGTTTGCTTTAAATTAAAGCGGTGAACTATTCACCACCGCCATCTTCATTATAATAATCGTAATAATCTGAGTAATAGGCCTTATAGGCTTCGGAATTATAGCCATCGTATTCGTCATTTTCGCTCGTTTGATCCTCCTCGACGACAGAATCTCCAAAGCTTTCAACTGGCAGAGATTGTGGCTCTGAAGAGACGGAAATATTTGGAGAAAAGCGGTGTGGCGGGTGACTCGGGTGATTGTTTCGAAACAACACTCCCAACAAGACAGAGAAGAATAGCAATACCGCAGAAACCACGGCCCCCTCGAGATTAAAAATAAAGCCACCAAACATATTTTGTTCCCAACCATATTTCAACAAAACAGCAGAAGACAAAAGAAAACCAAAGACAATAATTACATTACCAGTGACATCGGGCAATTCAGATTGCATGATTGCTGCGTATAGAAACCAAACCAAAACCCCCGCAATTGCAAAAAAGATCCCGAGTAAGTAGTTTTCTGCGAGAATTGATGAAAAAAATGCAATGATGGCCACCGCCGGAATAAGAAAACCGACACCAACCCGGATGTTGTTATTCATAATAAAAAATGATGTTAAGTGTGAAAAGAGCCTCGAATTTATCTTTATAAAATTGCCTAATAAAGGACAAAAATGCAAGCATTTATACGTTTAACGATTTATTTAAAATCCGCTGTAATTTTACGCGTTTAAAATGGCAAGGATGAATAAAAATATAAACGTTGGGGTTATAGGCGTTGGCCACCTGGGGCGCCATCACGCGAAACATTATGCCCAACTAAAGAGTGCCAACCTTATTGGGGTCTATGATATAGACCAACGGGCGCGGGAAGAAACGGCGCTAAAGCACAACACAAAACCGTTTGATTCAATGGAGGGATTGATTAAAGAAGTTGATGCGGTGTCAGTTGTAACGCCAACACACCAACATAAAGTGGTGGCTGAATCCTGTATTAAAAGCGGGAAACATGTTTTTATCGAAAAACCAATTACAAAGACTTTGAGGGAGGCGAATGCACTGATTGCCCTTGCGGATAAAAATAAAACATTAATTCAAGTTGGCCACATAGAAAGGCTGAACCCAGCTCTAATTCCCCTCTCCAACTTAGACCTTGATCCAAAATATATAGAAGTGCAGAGGTTGGCGCCCTATATGAGTCGAGGAACCGATGTTCCCGTTGTTTTGGATTTGATGATCCACGACATTGATTTGGTCTTAGCTTTTGTGAAAGCGCCCGTAGAACAAATTCAAGCTAGTGGTGTTTCAATTATGACAAGGTCGGTCGATATTGCAAATGCTCGGATTCGGTTTGAAAATGGCACCGTAGCTAACATCACATCCAGTCGGGTTGCAAAAGATCGCGTTAGGAAGCTTAAGGTTTTTCAACAAGATTTATATATTACGATCGATTTTTTAAAAGGACTTACAGAAATATATAAAGTAATGGATGAGGACGAAGGCGACCCGGCAGCAACCATGTCCGCGCCCCTGGAATCAAACGGTAGAAACAGGAAGATATTTTATGAAAAACCAGAGATTGCGAAATACGATGCCCTGGAGTTGGAGTTGAAAAACTTTATTAAATCTATCCAGGGAGAAGCCACCCCAATCGTGGACGGTGTTGCAGGTCGCAACGCCCTAGATGTTGCAATTCAAATACACGATAAAATATTAGAAGATTTACAATAATGGATATTCGAAATTTATTATTTAAATATAGAAGCTATACGCCCATTCCAATTGGATTGATGATAATATTCTTTGCCCGCCCTGGGAGCGCAGACCTAACCCTTGGGATTCCACTTTTGCTTATGGGTGAGGTGATACGCATTTGGGCTGTATCTTATGCGGGGGGGGAAACGAGAACACGAAGAGTTGGCGCACCGGCGCTGTGCTCATCGGGGCCATTCGCCCTTGTGAGAAACCCCCTTTATCTTGGAAACATGTTGATGTACGTTGGCATTGTCTTAATTGCAGGATCAGCAAATGTATGGCTAATGGTTGCCACAACATTTTCGTTTTTTTTAATACAATACTCTTTAATTATTTCTTTAGAAGAAGAAACGTTAACGTTTCTGTTTGGGAAAGAGTATGAAGAATATAAAAGTAATGTTCCGGCAATTTTCCCCAGGATTTCTCGGTGGGATACCCGAGACAACAGAAGGCCATCAAATCTTATAAAAACGCTAAAAACAGAAAAACGAACGCTTCAGAATGTTGGTTTTGTTTTACTTTTGATTTACCTACGGGTTCAAGTTTTTTACTAATGAAAACAAGGGTCCTTTTTTGAACCCCCAGAATAGATCAGATAAACCGACATTTTTTATTGTGGCTGGCGAAGCATCTGGCGATTTACACGGGGCGAAGCTTATAAGCGCAATTAAAAACAAATCACCCCAAAGCCGCTTTGTTGGCCACGGGGGCGATAAAATGACAGAGGCGGGGCTTGAACGAATAATCCACATAGACCGACTAGCCACGATGGGGTTTTCTGAAGTCATTAAACATTTACCCTTTATGTTTAAGGCCATGAACCAATCTTTAGTGAAAATGGAGGAGTTAAAACCCGATCGAATTATTTTAATTGACTATCCGGGGTTCAACCTCCGCCTGGCAAAAAACAGCCAATCATTGAAAATTCCCATCACCTATTTTATATTACCACAACTATGGGCGTGGAAAGAAAAGAGAATAAAGACCTTTAGAAATTATATTGATCAATCGCTAAGTATTTTCCCCTTTGAACAGGACTGGTTCGAATCCCGCGGTGTTTATGCGAACTATGTTGGCCACCCCTTTTCAGAAATAGAAACACCAAAAACAACGAAGGAACAATTTTATTCCAAACATAAATTAGAAGAATCCGATACGATATTAGTTCTTTTGCCCGGAAGCCGCCAACAGGAAGTTGATCGCCATTGGCCCATTTGTTTGAAAACGGTTAAGCTCCTTCACCAACAAAAACCGGACCTAAAAGTAATTATTGGGAAAGCCGGCGGTGTTAAAATCCCAAATAATTTAAAGGGAGCAACGATCGAAGATCAGGATATCCGGGCGGCAATGGCATTTGGAACGGCAGCCCTAACCGCATCCGGAACGGCAACGCTGGAGTGTGCTGCATTAGATATACCCGAAGTTGTGTTTTATAAGCTTTCAAGACTATCAGCGCTTATTGCGGACAAATTGAACAAGTCGCCTTTTGCAGCAATGGTAAACCTAATCGCAGGCAGAGAAGTCGTGCGAGAGTTTTTACAAAAGGATGCAACAGAAAAAAAGCTATCTGTCGCCCTACACCCCCTATTAGAAGCATCAAAAGAAAGACAGGCCGTGTTAAGCGGATATGAGGAGGTTCGTCGCTCTTTTGGCGTGCCAGGTGCGTACGATCGTGCAGCAGAAACAATATTAAAAAGAACAAACCATGGCTAACCCAGAAAACGAAAAAAGGTTAAAAAACCGATTTCTTATTTGGCTTGGAACACTAATCGGCCCATTGTTACTTCGTTTTTTTTATAACACGAACAAGTGGGAGATTGAAGGAGCCCACCACTATGAAGATGCGATAAAAAACGGAAAATCAGTGCTTATTGCATCGTGGCACAGCACACTGTTGACCGTATTTATGGGGCTTTCGCAAAAGAATTTTTTTGGCATGGCCGGTAACCACCACCCAGAAGCAGAAATTATTTCTAAAATAGGCTACAAGCTGGGTTGGCGGGTGATTCGTGGCTCATCAACGGATGGAGGGAAAAAAGCTTATGCGGATATGTTAAATATATTAAAAAAACCAGGGACGTTGTTTGCTATAACGCCGGATGGACCACAGGGACCAGCAAAAATTCCGAAGGCAGGTATAATTCGGGCTGCCCAAAAAACAGGCGCCGTTATCGTTCCAGCCGCCGGCCAATCCACCAAAAGCTGGGTATTTAGCAATTGGGATAAATTCTACCTCACAAAGCCATTCGGTAAAATAGTTCAGATTTATAGCGAGCCCCTATTTTTTGAAAAAACGGACGATTTTGATATATGTGTGGAGAGACTAACAAAGGCATTAAACAAAACAGCGAAGGAGGCCGAACGCCGTGTCCGGATGGAAAAAAGCGACTGATCCCAGGTTAAGATATATTCTTTATCCGTTGGCGATGCTGTTTTGGGGTATTCTGTTTTGGAGAAATTTGTTCTATACCGTTGGATTCTTTGTATCAAGAAAGTTACCAACAAAGGTTATCAGCATTGGTAATATTACCACAGGTGGCACAGGAAAGACACCTGCCGTTATTTATTTGGCAAAAACGCTTATAAAAAGAGGAAAGAAGGTGGCCGTACTCAGTCGCGGATACGGGCGGAAAACAGCAGGAACACAGCTTGTAACAGACGGGAATACGCCCGTATTGGATTGGCGTAATTTTGGGGACGAACCCACACTAATATCAAAAGCGCTAAGCGGGGTTCCAGTTGTCGTCGACGAAAAGAGGCATCGGGGCGGTATGTTTATAGTAGACAAATTTAATCCGGATGTAATTATCATGGATGATGCTTTTCAACATCGGGCCATTGAGAGAGATGTTGATATTGTATTAATTAACAGTCAAGACCAACGGTCGGACCACAAGTTGCTTCCTTATGGATTTTTGAGAGAGCCGTGGATTCATTTAAAACGCGCCCATGCAATTATTTTTACCAAAACAAACCTAATGAAACCGGCCCCATTTTTAAGATCCATGGCCAGAAACTCAAGGGTCCCAAGGTTTCGAAGCACATTGTTATGTGGACCTCTTTTTTCACCAGAGGGAAAATATAAAGATATTTCGAAAGAAAACAGCGTGCTTGCGCTCTCAGCCGTTGGGGATCATGGAGGGTTTATGCGCACACTGAATGGTGCCGGTTTAAATATTGTAGAGGAATTGGTATTTAAGGATCACCACGACTATACACAGGAAGACGTAGAGCGCACCCAAAAACATCTTTCGAAATCGGGAGCGGAGTATGTAGTGACTACCGAAAAAGACATGGTGAAACTAGATCAGCTGGATCTGTCTAAAATTGAAATATATAGCATTGGTGTTGAGTTTAAACTCAGCCAAAAAGCAGAAAACAGACTGATAGATATTATTATAAAAGAGGGCTAATTATTAAATCTGTGCCATGCCCCAGGCAAACATGATTCCCACAAACGATAACAACAAGGGCCATCCTGTATTAATCATTTGGCGAGCGCTTGGATCCTCGAATACATGGATTTGAAATTCATGTGATGCCACGGCACCACGGTCATCCATGGCGATTAAAATAATATCATTTGGACCGCGTTGATTGGGGCGCGGCTTCCAAGACAAAATACCCGTTTTCCGATTAAAAGTAGAATATTTTGGTAACTTGACGGCCTTATAGACCACCCTGTCTTTATTTAAATCTTCTGCCACAACTCGATATTTATATAAATGTCCCGTGAGAGCAACAGGTCTTGGTGTAGAAATGATGTTGGGGTTAATATTAACAAATATTTTTCCTTCCTGAGCATCGTTTTGATATCCATCGGACACCTGTACAGTAAAATTGTTATTGTTAATTTGTGCAGATTTTGGGATCCAAACAACCTTACCTTTTTTACTCATTTGCATTCCATGGGGAGCTTTGAGTAGCGTGAACAGCAAATCAGCATCTTCGTTTTTATCTTCTACTTGGAGTTGATATTTAAAGACCTCCCCCACCATGGCGGATACGGGGGAATTAGAAACAATAATGGGCGGGTGGTTTACATAAACTTCAAACGACTGCTCGTCTTTTGTATACCCATCGGAAACAAGATATGAAACACGCTGTTTGTCAACCTGTTCGGTGGTGGGCGTCCAGGACAATGTCCCCGTATACTCATCAACTTCCATGCCATCAGGAAATTCCAACAATGTATATTTTGTAGTGCTTAGCTTTTGCGCCAGCACCCTTGGTGGGCGCCCCCGGTTCCCCTGAAAAAACTCCCAGAGAATATCCTTAATCGCAACGGTGCGATCATCAACAGACTCAACAATGATATTCAAGCGATCGTTTTCCCAAAAAACGGAATGAACGTACTTCTTCAAATTTAATCGGGACACCTCTAAAGTAAGGGTGTCTAAATCGTTGGATTCAGTCAAGTAAACGGTTTCTGCGTTTTGCCAATCCATAAGGTAACGATCAATGTTTTCTATATATACATCATCGCTTATCTGAATAGAATATATTCGGTAATTCTCAGTGGTCTCTAGGGGAACAGCCTCGTTGTACGGAAGTAAGGCCCCCCGGTTCATATCTGAAGTCATTATTTGATACTGATACGCTTGTCCCACAGTACCCTGCATGGGTGGGATTGAAACAATATTAATCGGTGCGTTCACAAAATAATCTGCTTTAATAATCTGGGTTGTGCGACCATCTCCAACTTCAATCATTAAGTGTGCAAAATCTATGTTCTCGCGAGTAGGCTCCCAAACGATCATACCGCTGTATGGATCCATGCGCATTCCTACGGGCATTTCGTGGGCAACGAATATCAAGTCATCATTTATATTGGGATCAGAGACATTAAGCTGAAATCTGTATTCCTCCCCCAGATTGATGACGTTCATTTTCAAGGGAGCCGCCCCAACAACTGGCGGATGGTTCACAAATATTTTTACCCGCTGGGAATCAACGGCGATACCGTGGTTCACTTTCACAAGAAACTGTTGAGTGTCAATTTGTGCAACGCCCGGCACCCACGTGATTACACCCTTCTCATCGATAAGCATACCATCTGGGTTTTCAGTTAAATTAAAGTTGAGAATATGCTCTAGGTCGGGTCGCCAGATTTCAACTTTATACCGATAGGGCTCATCGATTGTAGCCTCTTTTGGCGCCATGGATAAAATCTTAACACCGGCACGCGCGAATAAAGAAAAATTTTGGGCGACCCGATCAAAGCCATCACTTACGACCAGCCGCACATCATACACATCAATATGAGAGGTATCTGTTTGCCAAAAAACCACACCCTCAGCATCAAGAACCATTCCATTTGGCAATACTTCAAGCCGATAGCTTAGTGACACATCCGGGTTCCGGTCAAAGACGATCGGTTTATAAACAAAAGTATCTCCAGCAACAAATTCCGTCCCCAACGGCTCTGAAACAAAAACCGGCGGGTCGTTAACGTAAACCCATAATCTTTCATCGTCTCCCTCCAAATTCGGAACAACTTTATACGTTAATAGAGAATCTTCTTTTGTTGTCATGGGGGTAACGTCTTCACCCAACTTTCGCTCTACATGATAGGCCAATTTATATGCCCCTAATTGGCCGCTGTTTGGTACCCAGCGAATAGAGCGGGAATCATAGTGAAAAAACATTCCCCTGGGTGGTGGTTGAAGCCATCTGAAACTATAAAATTCTTTTTTCTCTTCCTCCGGAAGCGTATAGGCGAAAGATTGATTTACCGTCAGAACGTGACGAGGAAGTATTCCTTTAGGCAACGGCTGGCCCATTGTTTCCAAGGGTTTTGGGATTTTTGGAAGCGATATTTCCTCTTTTGGAATATGGGGAAAAACATCCAACACATCCTCTTCTTGGGGTATAACACCTACGATTGCGGGTGCGGTTGGCTCAGGCCCATGACCAAGATCAGTAATAAAAAGATTTGTTTCATAGCCATCCCAACCAGCCGCGACAACAGATCCAGAATAAATGCCTTGGACAACCATTGGAAGAACAGAAAAAACTTGTATCCCCTGAACACTATCATCTTCCAAGGTAAAATACTCATACGGCTCAACAAGACCATCGTCACTACCCGATGCTAGGGTCAAAAGATTCATGTCCCCAGAAACCAAGAGAATATCATCGTAGGAATCTTGATTAAAATCGGCTACGCGCATTTCAGATAAGGGGCCGCCATCTATGGGTAATTTTTCAATTGAGAGATAATCATCAGTAAGCGCCATAGACACAATATCTCCATTATAAAACGGTATTAAAACATCTGTAATACCATCTTTGTCCCAATCAGTTATAGAGATCGCCGTTGGAATTAATCCATCTAAACCAGGAATGGGGGTGTCTTGTCCGTCGCCCATCACCAGCTCTGATCCAACATTATAAAAAGGCTGTGTCCGAAGGACGTCGCCCTCTGGAGAGAAAACAATGATTTCATCAAACCCGTCACGATTCCAATCCACGGCTGTAACGTATATTGCGCCAATACCGGAGCGCATACCATTTGGTATAACCGTTTGAATTATAACCCACTCTCCCTCATCGTTTAAATCGAGAATAACAATTTCACGCAACGGGCTTCCAAGAGAAACAGCCAATTCTTGATCCATATCACCATCATAATCCAATAAAACAAAATTATGTCCCCGCACAAAACTTCTACCACCAGACAAGTTTAACACACTACCGGCGCTCTCACTAAACCGATCCCCATCCCAATCGTAATAAAAGGCGATTGGCTGAAGAAGTTCGTTTTGGTCCGGTTCAGCTAAGTTGGAAACAGTGATAAGCTCTGGTATACCATCACCATCCAAATCACCCAGTTCAACATCTACAAAATTTCCAAGTAAACCATCGGGCGCTTCAAGCTCCCATCCCATTTTTTGATATCCATCTTCATCGAGCTCATAATATCGAATAACGGACAATTTTTTGTTATTATAGGAACCCTCTTCGACAGAGGCAAACTCCTGTAAACCGTCGCGATCAAGATCATAAGTTCCTTCCATGTGGATGATTTTCAAACCTTGAGAAGAAACAGAACATATAATGATCCCTATGATAAATAATTGTTTAAAAATTTTCATGTGCTATCTGGAGGTGAGATAAGGATATCAGCTTCAATCGAATCAGGTGAGATTGGCGTTACCCCCAAGGGCACGATAGAAAGCGTTTCCCCGGATGTTTTAATAGAATCCGCCGATACAGTAACCGCAGAATCTGAGGAGTTAATTTGAATAACGGTTGAATCGACCGTAGGGATTTCAAGCTTAGGTGGCCCGGTTTCTACTTTAACCGCGGAAGGCGAATCACTTGTTACAGCCCCATCAGTTGAACGTTTCTCATTGAGCAACGTTGCGGGCGCATAAAAGGAATGAAAACCTGTTTTAGCTTTTAAAGTGTCGGGGATAGAATCAAGGTGAAACACAAAAGTGTCTCTGCTGGCAGGCGTGAGCCATGCATCAATTAATAAAGGCATAAAGGACGATTCAAAATCAATTTCAGTAATTGTTTTTTGTGATCCATTTTCCTTTACATTAATATCGCCTCGAACAGCATAGGGGCGACCACCAAAATATGAAAGCATCAGATCATGGTCTTGGCTATGAAGAGGAGAGGACAGGGAAACAACACCGGATATATTTTGGTCTGAAGTTAAAATATTTAACCCCCCATTCGGAATAGGCTCCAGCCCTAAGGTTGAAGGAAATCCTTCAAAAAAGTATTCGGGAAATTTAAAAAGATCCGGGCTTAACCCCTCTGGATCGAACGACTGTGGGATGGTATCTCTCGGAGGAAAAATCGACATATAAAAAAGATTGCTTTCCAAATCATGAATGAAAGATAGCGTCACAATTGAATCTGGTTTGTCAGAAGAAGATTTAAAATTAAAAGCAGAAGTTTTATTATGTTTAATAGTGCTGAGATCCGCGGAGATCCCAATAGAAATGACACCATTTGTGTTTATACTATTGGTACTAAAGGGCGTTTCTCCCTCAAAAACAAATCGGTCATTTTCATCAATATCCGTAGTGGAAATATTAATTCGATGAAAACGCGACGGCACCAAAACAAAGGGTTGTGGCGGGACAATGGTATCGTTCACTAAAATAACGAGGGACGAATCGATGACTTGCAAAACGGGGTGTATGTGGTGAGTGTCTCCATAATTGTCTTCACTACTGAGCAGTTCTTCTGTTACCCGAACGCTTAATTCATAAGATGCGTCAACAACACCAATGTGGTCTCGCGTGGGAACCCACTCTATTTGATAAATACTCGGCTCAAAGCGCATATCAGCTGGGGGCACCGTTCGCCAGCGAAAACCAAAGAAATCAGACGTAGAGTCTGGAAGGATAAACAAGCTTAAAGTGTCGCCCAACAGTAACGTATCTGTAACAAGAAAAAGAAGAGAATCCAAATTCTTGTTTTGATCGCTTTTTAGAACCGAATCATAAAGACCATTTTCTATTCGCGCCAAGATTGCGCTATTTATTTCCGCCTCACCTGCGGAAGATTTCATACCAAACAAATCAGCCTTACTTAATTTGCTTTCCATAAACGTAAGCCCACCATCTGCATAAGCAAGGACATAGACCTCACCGGTTGCAAAAGGAATAAGAAGCTCATCTACACCATCTTTATTTTCATCAAAAGGTTGGATATACTGCCCCAAAACAACACGAGCACCATTCATTACCAAGAGATCCGACGCAAGCTCTTCGTCGAGATTTGATGTGGAAAACACACTCGTTTTAAGGCCATCGCCCTCTGGGCTCATCAAGGCGACGAAGGACTCAAGATTGCTCGAAAAAACACCAACATAGACTGGCCCATATCCATTATTGACCAAGGCACCAGAAATAGTATGGCTGTTTGATTTATGAAGACTTCCCTCTTCCAAAAAAAGAGTAAAGAGCTCTGCGCTTCGGGTGGGGGTGGACATTGAAACAGCAAAAACATTAGCAGATCCAGCCAGGTTTCCCGGACGAATTATATCCGCCTTTCCATTGCCGCCCATGATAGATTTTGGATTAGATGAAAAAGTTTGACCATTCCATTCAAATACGTTTAACCAATTATTATTATTAGATTGCAAGACAACAACCAACTCTTCTGTGCCGTCATTATTTAAATCACTAAACCGCGCATCAACGATTTTGCCATTGCCCTCTGGGGAATATGTCCACAATAAACGATGGCTTCCCTCGTCACCCAACTCAACATATTCTAATTGGTTTGACAACCCACCAAGAAGTAAAATCTCGCTTTTACCATTGTTGTTTAGGTCAAGTGTGCCAAAAACAAAAAGGTTTCCCGCGACCAAGATTCCACAGGTGCAAACGAGCAATCGGACTGGAAACTTAATTGACACTAAGCTTTTACCAGGCTGTTAAAATGGATAAAATTTGAGACGTTATTACTATAATATGAATACCCTTACCTTCAGGTTCCATCAAATATAGGTGTTCACCGTCAAATATATCAAGAAAAAGGCCAGATATATTATAAAGGAAAAATCACAATTATCTTTTCATATTGAGGGCATACTGAATAAATTAAACGCTCATTGTCTGGCGGCTATTTAGTCTTAATGAATAAAATTATTACAACACTCCTGCTTACCGTTTCTTTGGCTACCCCCCAGGGAGACATATACCCAACGGAAACCACCTACGGTGGCGGCATTGGATTCAGTACGATGTATATGGTATTAGACTCTGTTCCGGGAGAACACATTCTAAAAGAATTAGGGTTAAACGTTAAAGATATTTCTTCTCGTCCGTTGGTTTTTCATGGGGGTGAGGGGTTCGCGCAAATGTCAGGCCCGTGGCGACTCGGTGGGTATGCTGGACTAGGCGCCGCACAAGTAAGCAATGTTTTTGATATACAAATGTTTATTAACAGGGACGACTCATCGGGGTATCAAGAGCCGGACCTTGGAAAAGACGGGGACACCCTGTATACATTTTCCGAAAACCTTTCCGTAAAAGCACGACTCAATTTTTTAATGGGCGCCATGACGATTGAATATGTTCTACCCGTTTATAGAGACTTGGAGGTGATGGCGGGGGCCCTAATGGGGGTGGGTCGCTATACACTTTCAGTTGATCAACACATCGGTACGCCAAAATGGTCCAATTTCAATAAAAACATGTATGGTTATATTGAAAACAATAGCGTCATGGTTGAAATAGATACGTTGGGACGCACGCATGTAGAGGCGGCAAACGCATACCGCACAAACGGCTTACGCCCCATAAATATAAACGGAACAATGACAGAGCTTAGCGGTACGTTTTTTAACTTCCAACCCTACATAGCAATAAAGTGGCAATTTCTTGATAGAATGGGATTGCGAATCAGCGCAGGATACAACAAAGGTACAATAGGGAGTGGAAAGTGGAGGCTCAACGGGCACATCCCCATTAACGATTCTCCCAAATCCGCTCTTCAGGGGATTACATTGCGCACGGTTATTTATTTCGGATTATAACTCCATATAAGTATATAAAACAGGGATGAAACGAATTAAACTTTCCACAAGGTCTACACTATTAGTTGGGGTAACGGCAGGGATATTTATTGCCCTTCCCCTGTCACAGGTGATTTATTCAAAACAGAATAATTCGTACGCCACCATTGAAAGCAAGTTCAAGGTTATGAATCAAATCCTGTATTTTGTGAACCAACTTTATTATGAAACGGTGGACATGGAAACGCTTATGGATGGTGCTTTTCATGGAATCATGGATCAGCTTGACCCCCACTCTGTATTTATTTCAGCAAAGGATCAAAAAAACATTAACGAATTATTTAAAGGAGAGTTTCAGGGCGTTGGAATCGAATTTGATATATTAAATAATTATATCACAGTAATTGCACCGGTCATTGGAGGACCATCGGAAAAAGCGGGAATTCAGGCGGGAGATTGGATAATTGAAATTGACGGCGAAAGCGCAAAAGGCATTGAGCGAGAAGATGTTTATAAAAAATTACGCGGAAAAAAAGGAACACGCGTTAATTTAAAGGTTGGGAGAATTGGAACAGATCCATTTAGCGTCACTATTGTTCGAGACGACATTCCGCTATATAGTGTCCGCGCCAGCATCATGCTTGATGACCGTACCGGCTATGTTTGGTTAACGAGGTTTTCTACAAAATCAGGGCCAGAAGTTCGAAAATCTATAGACAAACTGTTAAACCAAGGCATGAGTCGAATGATTTTAGATCTTAGAAACAACAGTGGCGGTATACTGGAACAAGCAGCTGAGGTTGCCAATATCTTTATTACCCAAAAAGACACATTGGTATATACGAAAGGGAAAGACAAAAAAGTAAAACAAGCTTTTGTTGCCGCCCCTTACAAGGGGAATAGAGACTTCTCTGTTATTTTATTAATCAATCGCGGATCTGCAAGCGCAAGCGAGATTGTAGCTGGCGCAATCCAAGACCTAGACCGGGGGTTGGTTGTGGGAGAAACCAGTTTTGGCAAAGGGCTCGTGCAACGTCAGGTAGATCTCAGCGATGGGTCGGCGATTCGGGTTACGATTGCTCAGTATTATACGCCGAGCGGAAGACTAATCCAGCGTCCGTTTAAAAACGGAAATTATGAGGATTATTATAAAGAGATTTATCAAGAAAATCGTGAAGCAAAGATAGATTCACTTAAAAAACTCCAGCCACCCTTTTCTACGAGAAGAGGAAGGACCGTTTATGGGGGAGGTGGGATTACGCCCGATGTATATATCCCCTGGGATTTAGATCTCAAACCAGCTACACGAAAAATACTGGCAGACCCAAACCGCCCCATGTTTAATTGGAGTGCAACATTTGTAAGAAACCACATGGGCATACCGGAGCATTACAGGGAATTTCAACAAAGCTGGGAGTTGCCGGTTAACGCAACAGAGGACTTTTTAGAATTTGCGACGAAAAATTATAACGAAAATGAAAAAGAGGAGGCTCTGGAAAACAAGGCCTACCTAAAGACAATATTAAAATCAGAAATAGCAGGTGCAAAGTGGGGGCGGGACGAACTTTGGGGCGTGCGCGTAACCGCTGATAACCAAGTATTAGACGCCTTAAAACATTTTAACGAAGCTGATGCATTCTTGCCCGAGAGCAATTAAATTCCCGCGTTAATTATTAGGCTTTCCTTAGAGGTAAGGGATAATTTTAACACTGATTTTGACATAAACGGAGGAACATATGGTTCAATATTTCATTGATGGCGGCGCATTTATGTGGCCCATTTTAGTCTCACTGGTATTTGGTCTTGGGTTTGCAATAGAGCGGGCATACTCACTTATTGTATCATCTATAGACTCCCAGAAGTTTTTTACAGATATTTCTGATACAATTAATGAGAGTGGCGTTGAAGCGGCTATTGAAGTGTGTAACGACACAAAAGGTCCTGTTGCGGAAATTTTCCACGCAGGTCTTTCAAGAGTCCATCGTGGATTAGCTGAGGTAGAAAAAGCAATTCAAAACGCCGGATCACTAGAAATGGCCTTTTTAGAAAAGAACATGATTTGGTTGAATACGGTTATCACCGTAGCCCCGATGATTGGGTTTACGGGAACCGTTGTAGGTATGATCGATGCTTTTGACGCCATTAAAGCTGCAAACGATATTTCACCAGCGGTTGTGGCTGGCGGTATTTCAAAGGCGCTTTTGACCACAGCCTTTGGTCTAATCACGGCAATGATAATTCAAATATTTCAAAACTTTTTTGTTTCAAGGATTGATAAACTAATCTTTGATATGGAAGAAAATTCTATGAAGTTAGTTGATCAGCTTTATGAAGTAGATTCCCCAAAAAAGGGGAAAAAATAAAGAATCCATGGCGGGAAAACGCAGATTTAAAGGGGGAGAAATCCCTACATCCTCCATGGCAGATATTGCTTTTCTGCTTTTAATTTTCTTTTTGGTTACCACCACCATTGATATGGATAAAGGATTGGGAATGGTGTTGCCGGCCGAAGGAGAAGAAATTGAAATCAGTAAAAAGAACATTCTTAATTGTTTGATAAATTCGTCAGGAAACGTTTTGTTAGGTGGGGAGGGCATAGAAGTACGAAACCTGTCAAAGACAGTTAGACAAAAACTGGCAGCAAATGAAAAACTGGTTATCTCAGTAAAAGCCCACAAAGCGGCAACATATAAAGATTATGTAGCGGTCATTGATCAGTTAAAACAGGCAAACGCAACGCGCGTTTCAATTGCCGAGTCGAACTAATGAAAATTAATCGAAAAACAAAACTTGACAGTGAAATTCCAACCGCTTCTATGCCGGATATTATATTTATGCTTTTGATCTTTTTTATGGTAACAACCGTGTTAAGAGAATATTCCGGGCTTCCTATTTCGCTTCCAAAAGCAAAGCGTATAGAGAAGTTAAAGTCTAAACGTCACACATCTCATATCTGGGTATCTAAAGACGGCTTAATTTCTATTGAAGATAAACTTTATGCTTCTGATGGCATCAGACATGTCATGTATGAAAAGCGCGTGGCAGATCCGCAACTTGTTGTTTCATTAAAAGCGGATGAACGGGCAAAAATGGGATTGATTAGTTCGATCCACACAGAATTACGAAAAGCAGATGCCCTTAAGTTAAACTATTCCACTAAAACAGCAGTAGATTAATATGCGCAGTGAAGAATCAGCGTCCATAAAATTCCTTTACCCGGTTATCGTACGGATTACTAGCTTTGCAGGCATTTTTCTGTTAATCTCTGCATTTTTAATTTTTCCCAGGCCAGGCAACACCTCTGGTTTAGATGAAGAATTCCAAATTATTATTGAACAAATTGATATTCCCCAAACGGAACAATTTGATCGCCCACCGCCACCGGCAAGACCTTCAGTCCCCGTAGAATCTGAAAGTGAAGATATAGCAGATGATGTCACTCTGGATGAATTTAATTTGGATGAATTCGATGCTTGGGATGCCCCGCCCCCGCCTCCGGAAGGCCCTCGAGTAAAATTTATTCCATACGATGATCCACCGGTACCACTAACACCAATCAGGCCAAAATATCCCGAAATTGCTCAAGAAGCAGGGATTGAAGGAACGGTTGTAGTTCAGGTCTTTGTAGACGATAGAGGCCGAGTTAAGGATACAGTAATTCTTAAGGGCATTCCAAATACCGGGTTGGATGAAGCGGCAACGGAAGCTATTCGTTCTGTTCGATTCCGGCCCGCAAGACAAAGAGAGCGGGCTGTGGGTGTTTGGATTTCTATTCCCGTTAATTTTCGTCTAAAAAGCTAAAAAAAGATATTAAATAAAAATAAAAAAGCCCTCGATATTTTCGAGGGCTTTTTGTTTACATAAATAAAAGGAAAAGAGACTAAGACCTACCGCCAAACAATTTATTGAAAACCCACATCACTGGATCATAAAAGCGGTCCACCACTCTTTCTTTGAGGGGGATAATCCCATTATCTGTAATCTGAATATGCTCAGGGCAAACGTCTGTGCAGCAACGGGTAATATTACACATACCTGAGCCAAATTCATTTTTAATTTTAGGTATGCGGTCTTCCCGATCTAACGGGTGCATTTCTAATGAAGCCAAGCGAATCATAAACCGAGGCCCTACAAATTTTTCTTTTTTATTTTGATCTCGCAGTACATGGCAAACATCCTGACAGAGATAACATTCAATACACTTTCGAAATTCCTGGATTCGCTCGACATCTCGCTGATACATGACATGATCCTTGCCGTTTTTCTTTTCACGTGGCTTGAAGGGTGGAATCATTTTGTTCTGCTCATAATTCCACGATACATCCGTTACCAAATCCTTTATAACTGGGAATGTTTTCAGCGGTTGAACTGTGATGACCTCATCGGGTGTGAACTCGTTCATACGGGTCATGCATGCTAATTTTGGACGACCATTTATTTCCACACTGCAAGAACCGCATTTTCCCGCTTTACAATTCCAGCGGACAGCCAAATCATTTGCATGTTCTACCTGAATTCTGTGGATGGCATCCAAGACCACCATTCCCGGCTCTAATTTTACCGTATAATTTTTAAATTCGCCTTTTTTGGAATTTCCCCGCCATATTATAAAATTACGCTCCAAGATTGTCTCCTTCCAGCTCTTCCAATGAAGCATAGGCAATATCAGCCAATTCCACCGGCGGATCTTCGCGCCGGACTTTTTCTGCAGACATGCCGGATTCGGTTTTCTTTATAACAATATTGTATTTTAAACCATCATCGTGTTCACCCTCAAAGTCAAGTCGGGTGTGTGCCCCCCGGCTTTCTTCCCGAATCAACGCGGCCCGAGTGACAGCTTCTGCAGTAACGATGAGATTTTTTAAATCCAGGGCCTCATTCCAACCGGGATTATATTGAGCAGAAGCATGGGCAAAAACTTCCGCAATATCTGCTTTTAATTTCTGCAATTCATCCAGACCCAGCGCCAACTCTTCCCCTGTACGGACGATACTAACGTATGATTGCAAAATGTTTTGTAATTCCTCATGGACCAGATAAGGGTTTTTACCCTCTTCCCGATTTAAGATATCAGTTGCTTCTTTTATAATTTTACTCACCTCTTCGTTGCTACAATTCAATTGACCGGTAAGGCTGTTTATATAATTAGCTGCCCCATCTCCTGCCAGTTTTCCAAATACCAGGAGGTCAGAAAGTGAGTTGCCCCCCAATCGGTTGGCACCATGCATACCGCCGGCACATTCACCGCAGGCAAATAGTCCAGGGACATTCGTCTGCTGGCTGTCGCTATTTACACGGATTCCCCCCATAAAATAATGAAGCGTGGGCCCCACCTCCATGGGTTTCTCAGTAATATCTATTTCTGCCAGCTCTTTAAACTGATGATACATTGATGGCAGTTTCTTTTTTATAAATTCGGCCGGTCTTCGGGAGGCAATGTCTAAAAAGGCGCCACCATTAGGAGATCCTCTGCCTGCCTCGACTTCCTTTTTAATAGCCCGAGCAACCACATCGCGGGTTAATAGTTCGGGTGGTCTGCGGGCCTCTCTGTCACCATCCAGCCACCGGGATGCCTCTGCTTCAGTATCCGCCGTTTCGCTGGCAAACTTTTTTGGTATATAATTGAACATAAATCGTTCACCTTCGCTGTTAAGCAAAATCCCACCATCGCCCCTTACGCCCTCGGTTACAAGAATACCTTTTACAGAGGGTGGCCACACCATACCCGTGGGGTGAAATTGAGTAAATTCCATATCAATCAATTCTGCACCGGCCCGATAAGCCATTCCCAAACCATCTCCGGTGTATTCCCAGGAGTTGGAGGTGACCTTCCATGCTTTTCCGCCCCCCCCCGTTGCTAAAATAATCGCCTTTGTTTTAAAAAGGACAAAGCGACCCGTTTCACGCCAATAGCCAACTAATCCAGAAACTTTATCTCCATCTAATACTAAATCTAACCCCGTACATTCCATATGAGTGGATATACCCTGATGTACACAAAAATCCTGTAAGGTACGGATAATTTCCAACCCCGTTCGGTCACCCACATGAGCAAGGCGGGGATAGCGGTGTCCACCGAAGTTACGCTGATTAATTAATCCTTTATCCGTGCGGTCAAAGACAGCCCCCCACTCTTCCAATTCCCTCACTCGATCTGGCGCTTGTTTGGCGTGGAGTTCAGCCATACGCCATTGATTTAAAAACTTCCCTCCTCGCATGGTATCCCGAAAGTGGACCTTCCAGCTATCTCTGGAGTCCACATTCCCCAACGATGCGGCAATGCCACCCTCTGCCATTACGGTGTGTGCTTTTCCAAGGAGTGATTTCGAAATAATCCCGGTACTTAGCCCCTTTTCGGCACATTCAATGGCTGCTCGGATGCCGGCGCCACCAGCACCAACAACCAAAACATCGTGTTCTATAGTCTGAATATCTGAATAGTCCATTTTAATTTCCCCAGGTGTTAAAGTCTGTCCAATAACCCTTTGCTACCAATCGTACATAAATATCTCCAAGGGCTACCCAGAGCATGCTAATCCAAGCCCAGAGCATATGGCGCCCATTCAGCCAGGAAACACCTCGCCAGATTTTAAAGCTCACTTTTTCTTTTCCTTGCGGACAGGTAAAACAATCCTGCCGACCACCGCTGAGATGGCGGAACGCGTGGCAGCCGAACACATATCCAGCCAGAAAAATTGGGTTTAATAACAATATAATTGAACCCACCCCCACGCCAAATTTTCCATCTCGGAAAAACGACAGGAAGGCGTCGTATGATAAAACCACAACAAAACCGATAGCGACATAAAGAGTGAAACGATGAAGATTATGAATAACAAACAATGCTGTTTCACCTTTGTAGTCTTTTTGGGCTACACCCGACACAGCGCAGGCTGGAGGTGAAAGAAAATAGGAGCGGTAGTAAAATTTTCGGTAATAATAACAGGTGAGGCGGAAGGAGAGAGGCCCGGCTAAAATGAGGACTGCAGGGGTAACGGGAATCAGGTTAGGCATCCAGTCCGGCCAGGAACCAAACCAAGCGTGGAGTAACGGTGCGGAGCCTGGGACACTTTCTTCAATAAAAAGTAATGGTGAATAGAACGGTGATAGATAACCACCAAACCCTTCACTTCCAGCACTCCACCAGTAATAGTTTCCTTGAAACATGGCCCATGTGGTGTATATGACAAAACTTAAAAACCCCAAGCCTGTAAGAAGTGGCTCTATCCACCATAAATCAGAACGCTTTGTTTGAAAAAGACCGGCCTCATGACCACCTATCGTTTGTTGACTGCCCATTTAAAGAAAAATCCTTTTTTACTATGTAGGAAGAATCTGTTTTCCGCAACGATTATTAACAAAAATAAAAACCTGAAAAGTAGAATGAATTTCATGAAGATTTAATTGCAAATATACGTATTTAAAAAGTTGGAACGACTATTTTGTAATCAAAAACCATTGAATATTAATATGAGAAATTAGGATGAGCAACTGACTTTAAAAAAAGAAATTAATAATTAGGGATTTAGATACGGCCAGCCAGCTTAGCGCCCAAATGGCCACCATAAAATAATATTGTAACAGCTAACCCCCCAATAAATGCATAAACCCACTTTTGGTTTGGATGAGTCAAGGTACCAGGGTGTTTTGTCCTCCAAACAAATAAACAGAGAAAGATGAGACATGAAAAGATTTGAACCCAGCCATGATTGACCCACAGGGGCACAACAGACCCGAAATGGCCAACGAGGGAATCTTGCCAAATGCCCGTGGTAATACTGCCGGCAGCAGAAACCAAAGCTGTAAACATGACCCACCACCCAGTTTGGGCTAAATCATTTTTTCTCGTAAGCACGTAAAGAATATCAAAAACAATTGCAGAGGAAAAGAGTGCAATTGGGAAATGAATGAATAAATAATGAATTTCAGGCATCGTGTTTTTGGAGTTGAATGCCCGCCCAAACGCTGATAACCCAAAGGATCCAAGCGCCCCAAGTCAAATATAAAAATGGAGATGTTGGGATATACATTTTTTCAATTATTGTTAAACCAATTAAAATGATTAATAATACAAAACCATTCAACACCATCGCCAGTGATGTTCCTAATCTTGTGACTATAGTAAAAGACAAAATAAGCATACCGATTGAAACAATCCACCAACCAAAAAACGTGTAGGATAAATTTAAATAATCCGGGAGAGCTCGGTTGATTGGCACTGAAAATAGCTCTTCAAAGGATGTTTTTAATAAAATCTCGTTTGCAGATTGGTCCCACAGCCAAGGCTCTGGCGATAAAAGCCAACCAACACCCAACATTAATGATGATATTCCTATAATAAAAATGGGAAGAACAGTAAGGTTGTGTAATCTTTTTGGATCCACCGTTGAAATTAAGAGGCTGAATCTAAACAACAGTCTTTAAGAAACGCTTGGATAGAAAGGCCCGTTTTTTGAAATTCGTTTTGAACCTGGATTGTTTTGGGACCATTCGACAATACATTTTCTAAAAACGACCGGACCAAGGGGGTTTCATTTTTTATTTTGAGAAGTTTTTCTCTTTCGTCTAATCCTTGCAAGGACAGATTGGAAAAAAATGATAGCCAATCACCAATGGGTTTATTTTCTGGCCCCGATTGGTCATATGATAAATCATGCGCAGTAGAAATAAGCTCATTTCTCTCTTTTTTAGACCATCCCAAAACAACATTAAGCGCTTCTGAGCGGGTATTTGGCGCGGTGAGCAAACCAGCCAGGAATGCAGCCGGTGCCATTTCCATTCCTTTAGGAGGACGGTCACTTGCCCGAACCTCCAAAAAGGTTTTAAATCGCACATGGGTGAAAGATTGGTGAAGCGCGGCGAGAATGTGTTGTTGAACGGCTTTGGGTTCAGAGATCATCATTTTACCCAGAGTACCATTGAAATATTCTGCCTCCCCATTTGTGTTATATTTAAAAATAGTTTTTATTTCTGGAAGCCACTTAGCATAATCATTTACCATATTCTGAGCAGAGACGATTCCATGGTCAAAAAGGGATCTACACCGCTCAGGGTCAGTATCTTCCCATATTTTCCAACGCATATTGGTTGTTCCCACCGGCTCTCCCCGCATAAAAGGTGAATTAGAAAAAAGAATACTGAATAAAGGTTGAATTGCGTCGGAAAGAAAAGCCATTTCATTGGCATCTTGCTCTGAAGTATAATCAATGTTTAACTGAACACTGGTGGTGTTTCGCATCATCCAAGGACCCAACTGCCCCGTTTGGGAGAACAGATCATGCATTAATTGATATTTATTCAGCGTTATAAGATCAATATCATTGGGTACACAGAATGGCTCTAAGGATAAATGGAGCCGGTCAATCTGATTGATTTCACAAATTTGATTCTCTATTTCCACATGTCGATCGAATTGTTTTTGAAGATCCCATAAACCAATAGCAGGTGCCGACGCCCACTCAAGCTGTCCGCCAGGTTCAAGAGAATAAGTAAAGGTATCATTGGATTGCCGATTTTCCAGAATCTCTTGAAATAAATCGGTAGCAGAATATTGATTTGTCGGATTTACAGGAAGGCGATTAAAATCTCTATCGTAGTAAAAACCCTCCACTTCAAGTCCTATTTTCCGCTGTTTTTCAGAAACGGTGTGAGACAATATTTCAGCTTTAATGTTTTCAATTAAAGTCATGTTTTATGGGGTAAAATTTACTGAAGTTTTTTTCAACATTCGCACCATGGATTCTTCCGGGTTTTTATTTAATACATCATTTTTATGAATCCACGCAACATCATGAGATTCGTCACTTACGATAATATTCTCTCCGCTCCGTTTATTTTCTATGATAAACCGAATATCAAAATGAAAGTGTGGAGGGATATCTTTATATTTTGGAATCGGATGGATATCTAAATCAAAAATACTCTGAGATAAAACCTTAAAACCGGTAAGTCCCGACTCTTCCCGTGCTTCATCCAACGCCACGCCAAGCAAATCTGAACAGCTATCTGCGTGTCCGCCTAATTGGAGCCATAGGTTCAATTGACGATGATGAGTCATTAAAACCCATTCGCGTGTCGTATCCACAACCCAGGCAGATCCAGTAAAATGGCCATAAAGATTGCTCCTATTAAAGCACAATGGTGTGGAGTCCAAGAATTTAATTGCCGATTCAACGGCTGAAAATTCGTCAGGATGCTTTCTTTTATATTTAATGAGTAACTGTTTTAATTGTTGCCGTTTCAATAGAAATTTCTTGCTCAAATTATCAGGAAAATTAATGCCGTGAGTGTTGCATTTTTGTAAATTTGATGACATATTTTACAGAAGAGATCATGAAAAAAATATCAAAAAATAAAATTGTTTATTTATTCGGCAAAGGGAAAGCAGAGGGCCGGGCCGATATGATAGAGTTATTAGGAGGTAAGGGCGCAAACCTGGCTGAAATGACCAATTTGGGCATGCCAGTTCCACCAGGGTTTACGATTACGACCGAAGTTTGCACGCATTTTCATCAGCATCAAATATTTCCTGATTGTTTTAGGCGAGACGTGGAAAGCGCTATGACAAAGATAGAGTTTCATATGGAAAAACTGTTTGGGAATAGGAACAACCCACTACTCGTTTCAGTGCGATCTGGAGCCCGTCAATCAATGCCAGGCATGATGGAAACAGTATTGAATTTGGGATTAACCACAAAAACTATTCCCGGCCTTATCGCTAAAACGAAAAACAAGCGTTTTGTTTATGATGCTTACAGGCGACTAATTATGATGTATGCAGACGTGGTAATGGAGAAAGCAGATATATCCCCCGCAAAGGAGGGGATTGGAATTCGTCGCCAATTAGAAGATTTGCTACAGTCTTATAAAGTTAAAAATAAATATCATTCTGATTTAGACTTGAATGGAGACGATTGGGAATACATCTCAAATAAATTTAAAAAGCATATAGAATCAACGCTTGACAAAACTTTCCCAGATGATCCATACGAACAATTATGGGGAGGAATACAGGCCGTGTTTCAGAGTTGGGGAGGAAAGCGTGCGATGCATTATCGTCGAATTGAAAAAATACCCGACGAATGGGGAACGGCCGTAAGTGTTCAGGCAATGGTATTCGGGAATACTGGAAGTCAATCGGCCACCGGCGTCGCATTTACCAGGAATCCTGCTACGGGAGAAAATAAATTTTATGGAGAGTGGTTGCCAAAGGCACAAGGAGAGGATGTTGTGGCTGGCGTTCGAACCCCTCACCCATTAAACGAAGCAACGAAAACAGAAGAATCAAAGGACCTGATCTCGCTGGAAATTTTTATGCCTAAGATTTATACCCAGCTTGATAGCATTAAAACAAAACTCGAAACCCACTACAGGGATATGCAGGATATTGAATTTACGGTAGAAAACAGCGTATTGTGGATGCTTCAAACGCGGACAGGGAAACGGACGGGAATGGCAGCAATACAGATGGCAGTAGATATGGTCGATGCTGGAATGATATCGAAAGAAGAGGGTGTTTTGCGGATAAACCCGGAACAAATTAATGATCTGCTTCACCCAATGTTAAACAAAAAGGAAGAGAAAAGTGCTAAAGTGATTGCTCGAGGCCTTCCTGCCGGTCCAGGCGGAAGCATCGGCCAAATAGTTTTTTCCGCTGATGAGGCAGAAAGGCAAGCAAATGATGGAAAAAAAGTTATTTTGGTTCGAGACGAAACATCCCCAGAAGACGTTCACGGTATGCACGTGGCTGAAGGGGTCTTGACAGCAAAAGGGGGAATGACATCGCACGCAGCGCTGGTTGCACGCGGCTGGGGAAAGTGTTGTATTGTCGGGAGTTCAACCCTAAATATTGATGTATCCAAAAAAGAAATCTCCATTGACGATATAACCCTTTGTGAGGGAGACTGGATTTCTATGAATGGCTCCAAAGGGACGGTTTATGAAGGTCAGATTTCATTACAGCCCGCAGAACCTGATTCAAATAAAGCCTATCGCCAGCTTATGGAATGGGCGGATAATATTCGTATGCTAAAAGTGAGAACAAATGCAGATAGCCCGAAAGATGCGCAACAGGCAATTACATTCGGAGCAGAGGGAATTGGATTGTGCCGGACAGAACACATGTTTTTTGACGCCAAAAGAATAATGATAATGCGAAAAATGATTTTGGCGGAAAATGAATCTGATCGTCGGAAAGCAATCATGGAATTACTCCCATTTCAACGTGAGGATTTCAAGGGGATTTTTAAAGCCATGGATGGGAAACCCACAACGATACGGCTTCTTGATCCCCCACTACATGAATTTTTAAGCTTAAACAGTAATCAAATTGAAAGCCTCGCAGAAGAATTAAATGTGAATGCACAAAAAATAAATAATCGAATTTATGAATTACACGAATTCAACCCCATGCTTGGGCATCGCGGTTGCCGTTTGGGTATAAAATACCCAGAAATAACTGAAATGCAATCAAGGGCAATTTTTGAAGCGACAGCGGAATCAAAAAACGATGCGGTAGAGGTACATCCAGAAGTGATGATTCCCCTAGTCGGGACGTATACGGAGTTTAAAAATCAGGAAAAAATTATACATAAGATTGCGAAAGAGGTTATGAAAGAAAGAAAGGTTCAATTTGATTATCTTGTGGGCACTATGATTGAATTACCACGCGCATGTTTAACTGCAGACGAAATTGCAGAAAGCGCAGACTTTTTTAGTTTTGGTACAAACGATTTAACTCAAACAACTTATGGCTTTAGCCGGGATGATATTGGGGGATTCTTACCGGATTATTTGAATCAAAATATTATTTCTAACGACCCATTTCAGAGTTTAGATAAGAATGGCGTTGGACAATTGATTAAAATAGCTGTAGAAAAAGGGCGTCATGTTCGTAGCAATATCAAAATAGGCATTTGTGGTGAGCATGGCGGCGATCCAGTTAGTATTAATTTTTTTGATTACAATGGTTTGGATTATGTAAGCTGTTCTCCGTTTCGTGTTCCCATCGCCCGATTAGCCGCAGCCCAAGCGGCGATCAAAAACAAAAGATTTGTCTCAAGCGATGATTAAAACTTAGGTTTATGCCCGGCATGTGGAATAAAAAACCCTGCCTATAATTGATAGATAAGCAGGGTTTTTTCTCAGCGATATTTGAGGGTGAATTTATTCGACGGTTTCTCCACCTAGAAGGTCTTCAAGCTTGAAGGCCCCATCACTCTCCATTTGTTTGGCAGATTGAACGATGGATTTTCGGGCATTTTCGACTTCCCTTTTAGGAACAGCTCCTTCGACAGGTTCGTACATGGCCTGTTTCTTTTTAGGTAAAACACCAACGACTCTATCGGAAACGGTTTGATCCATTCCCTTCAGAGCCATAGCCACAGCATCTAAATCCACCGCATTCATGAGATCTCGCAGTAGGTTGTCCGGAAAAATTTCAAAAATTGTTTCAAAAGTTATTCGATATCTTTTAACCTCTTCAGCCATCTCCGGGTTTTCTTGCTCAAGGTTTGTCATAAACATTTCCTCTTCCTCCGGATCCATGGAACCTAGAATATCAGCCAGGTCTTTACCGCCACCACGAGAGAAGGCCACCGTTTTTGGTAGTTGTTTTGCTTTTTTATGAAGTCTGTTTGCAATTTGAACGACCGCCTCAAGAGGAACATCATTTAAATTTCCAATGCTTAAAAGGACCTGCCCCTTTTTTTCTTCATCAATCCTGCTTAGAACTTTCATGCGTTTTTCACTGGGGAGCTGTGCGATTGAAATAGCAATAACCCGAGGCGTTTCGGTGGTTAACATTGCAATAACTTGTTCATCAGTTAAATCCGATAAAAATGCGAAAGGTTTTTTCGGCTCATCGGATTCATCATTTTCTTGGAATTTCTCACTGACGAAAGCAAAGTAAAATTCTTCCATTACCTGTTTTTTTACAGTAAAGGCAACTTGTTCCACGCCACGCATTGCGGCGCGAATTTTACGGACTTCCGTTTTATCTAAATCCTTAACAAGGTTTAACGCGAGGCTTTCCCCAAGGACAGAGAACAGGATGGCCACTTTTTGCAGGCCGGAAAGTCTGTTGTAATCTGAAATCATAATTGCCTCTTATTTTTTCTTTTTCTTCTTTTTCTTCTTACCGCCACCATCTTCAGGTGGCTCCGCTACTACGGGCTCCGGCGGTGCTTCTTCTAAAATCCAATCTTTTACAATTTTCGAAGCAGCTTGAGGCTGACCAACGCTCATAGAGACGACTGCTTGTTTCATATCGTTAACTTCACTTTGGAGCACACCAATATCTTCTATTGTTGGTAGCTCTGGCGCTGGTGCGGCAGCCTGTGTTTTTAATTCCTCACCCCCGTCATCTTTTTTTTTAGGCCGGGGCGGGTAGACCATCCAAGGCGGTGGCGGCGGCATTTGTTGTTTTGGCTTATTTGTTAAAATAAAAATCAAAACGACAACAAGAACAATTACAAGTGCGCCAAGAATTGACAGAAAAACAATCATCCCCGTATTGCTACGACTGGATTTGGCCTGATTATCCAGGTCGTTTTGTACTTGGTCCAGCATGAACAATTTTTCAGCAATTTGGTAATCAAGACTGGCTTTTTCTTGTAATTTGTCTTGAACAGATGATTGGGCTTCTATAGTTGCAGAATCTGTTAAACCAGCAGTTCCTAGGAAAGCTTTGAGGTTCTGTATTTCATCATTAATTGATTCGAGTCGCAAAGAATCCTGCTTGAGCATGGATTGTTTTTCCATATCGTAGGATTGATCTCTTGCGGTTGATTCGAACTCAGCGAGTTTAGATTGAAAATAAAGCCGATCTTCTTGGCGGCGCGTTTCTTCCGTATCTTTATATGTTTCTAATTCCTGTTTCCAATCCACTTCCCCCAATCGTTCGCGCTGGTTTTCGAGAGATTCGAGTTTTTCAGCAATGGTTTTAAGAAGGACTTGTTCAGCTGATTTTTCATCTCGGCGTTCTTTAAAACTTGCGGTCATTATGCTAAGAACATCCCCTCTGGGACGGTTAAAACGGGAGGCAACCATCACCACCTGGCGAATATTTTCAATCAATTCTGGCGCGGCCCCCTCTTGAAGGATAATGCTGATTTCCATATTTCTAACGCTGGACATGGCCGGGCGTTTTTCAATTTGTGTTCGAGAAACCACATTATCTTTTTGGGCAGAAGATTCCATACTAGTTTCATTATCTTCGTTGTTATTTTCGGGTCTTACCGGGGGAGTCTCCGCAGTGAAATCAAACCCTGGAATCGGCAACCCCACACTGCCGCTTGCGGGTGAATCAGTAATATTTAACAGGTCTTCTGCTGTTTTCAATGATTCAATTGAACTACCGACGCCACCTGGCGAATAGGTTGTTTGATTTTCATAAGCACTGCTGATTTCCAAATCAACACTTACGTCAACAACATACTTACGATTATCAATTACCTTTTCGAGCGCACCGGCAATTCGCTTGCGCAAATCATTTTCAATCATCAGTTTTTGGGCTAAATAGCCACTTGATTGACTAAAACCCACATTTAAAATAAATCCGACTGTGATGGCAAAAGATAATGCCACGTTTTTCCGCTTAATCATATCAACTCCCTTATTCGCATGAAATATTTTTAATTATCCCCGGTATCTTTTATGCTGGCTTCTGTTCTTCCCACCGGTCCGCCACGAGGTGCTAAAAAGGTAATTTCAACACGACGGTTACGGGCTTTTTGTTGGGGGTTAGAATTATATTTTTGTATCAAACCAGCTGTAATTAATTCTGTATTTTTCCTATCTCTTGGTACAAACTCACCATAACCAACCGCCTCAAGACGCGTTGGGTCAACTCCTAAAGAAATCATTTGTCTGACGACAGCAGCTGATCTGGCACCGGAAAGTTCCCAGTTACTTGGATATTTTACACGCAATGAGGATGGAAGCTGATCACTATCAGTATGACCTTCTACTGCAATTTTAAAATAAGATTTCTCAACCGTTGGAATTATTTTTTTTAAAATGTCAAGGAACTCCGGTTTTGTTTCTGCCGAACCAGAGCGAAAACTGATATCAGATGAAATCCCAATGGTAACCCCTTTCGGGCTGGTAGTAACTTCAACCGGCTTTTCTCCCGTTTTAGGATCTGCCGCCATTTCTTCTACCATTTTTTGTGCTTCTTTTTGAATATCTCCAAGGGACATTGCCTGATTTTCTATTTCTTCCTTTTTCCCCACAGATTTTCCCATCCCATCGGCCATATTTTGCAGTTTGACCGGGTCAATGGTCGAGATTGCTGCCAACAATACAAAAAAGGCGAAAAGAAGGGTCATCATGTCAGCAAAGGTGCCAAACCATCCGGGCAAGCCCTCTTCAACCATCCCCATTCCTTTTCGAATGAACTGCTTTTTTTCTTGAGCTGTAGCGGCCATTTAACTTACGCTGCTTCTTTTTTCCATTCTTTCGGCGGGATGAATGAATTGAGTTTTTCACGAACAATAATAGGGTGTTTTTTCTGATGAATTAACCGAGCGGCTTCAACTTGTAAACTTTGGATGGTGCTTGAGAAAGCTATCCGTGTTTTAATTTTATCTGCCATGGGGAGAAAAAATAAATTAGCAAGCACAGCGCCATAAAACGTTGTGATAAGAGCAGCAGACATCCCAGCCCCTAGAGAATCTGAACCGCCCTCCCCAAAACCGGACAACATAACCACAAGGCCTATAAGCGTTCCAACCATACCCCAAGCAGGTGCCATTACCCCCATCGACTTAAACAACCCAGCCTGTGTGCTTTCTCTTAATTCTCGATATTCAATTCGCGTATTTAGAATTTCAGTTATTTCCTCTAGAGAATATCCGTCAATCACCATTTGAGCACCATCACGGAAGAAGAAACTTTTAATATTTCCAATATGGTTTTCTAAATCAGCTGTCCCTTTACGTGCCACTTCAGAAGTTTCAACAGCTTCTTCAACAATGTTTCCAAGAGAATCTTTATTTCCCTTAAAAACGGCGCCCATTGCTGCCCCCAACTGAAGCACATCTTTTAATGGAAAGGCGACAGAAACAGATGCAATCATTCCACCCATAACAATACCAATGCTTGATGCAGAACCAAACATGCCTAAATCAGGAGTCATTAAAAAAATACTGCCAACAATGGCTCCCATTCCTAATATTATTCCTACAAGGGTTGCAATATCCATATCTATTCCTTAATCATGCTGGTTGATTTCAATCGTTTTTCATGCAATGCTTTCAGCACATTTCTTACATCATCATATTCTGGATCCATGCGCAAAGCAAGGTTCCAGTTGATAGTTGCGCGCTGAATATCCCCCAGTTTAAAGTAGATGGAACCGCGTCGGGCATAGGCCAATGCTAAGTTTGGATTTGCATCTAAGGCTGATTCCACTTCTTGTAGCGACGTTCGATAGTCTCCTGCATGGAAATACCGTAAAGAACGAGACAAATGACGCATTGCCTCATTCATTTTCTGTTCATTTACATTCTTGTTTAGCCTAATTGCTTTTAGAGAATCTTCCAAAAAGCTGGAGTGTTGCTCCATGGCCGAAAGCCGCGTGATTAAATTCCGCATTTCATTGTTCATCATCCCCATAGAATCTCGAAGGGTAGTAACCATATAATCAGCCAGCATTAGCGTTGTGTCCATTTCTGCCATATGAACGGGACCCGGCCCATAAACAGGTGGCGATGGGCCGCTACCCGGCGTTTTGATGGCAGATCCTCGGGACGCAGTTATTTCAAAACCGATAGTCAGGCCAGCGTGGCCTTCCCAATATCGATCTTTCCATTTAGGTAATTTTTCTATGTGGGTGAATCCTAGGTTCAGGCGATAATCCGAGGTAAGGGGGATGCGGAGTCCCACATTGATGCCATTCCCGTCAAATTCACCCACAATATCTATGCCACCCCATTTTTCCAGATATGGGGTATTAAAAATTGCACCAGCAAAAACACCGGCATTCGTTCCGGTTATTTCTTCCGTAAGTGTATCCATATTTACCGTATCGATTGCGCCAAAGCCACCCGTACCAAAACCGATAAAGGTATTCATGTTGTATTGTCCCATTTGCTTTTGGCTGCTTACAATTCCAAAAAAGGATAATTCTTTTGGATCAAGGCTTAGGCCCTTGGTATTGTTTTCAAATACAATATCCTGGAGGCCAACTGTAAATGCAATGTTCTCTCGTTCATATACACGACGCTGGAGATGAAACCCAAACTCTACTGGTGCTTTATAAGTTGAAATCTCCAGATTAGCGAGACGGGTGGTATCGGCACCTTGTGCCGTAGAAAAACCAAATGTCCACCCATTCGTTTCCATACTGAAGTATGCACCCCCAGCTGTATTAAATGGGGATAAGTTGTGAAGTTCAGATCCAAACCCCGCAATAAACAAATAAGGAGAAGGCCCTACCATTGTATATGGAATTTTCATCATAGGTCCAGGTCTTAGATAAGCAACACGGGTTGCTCCAAAGATTGTGGATAAGGCAATGAAGGATAATAATAAAAAGCGACTTCCCTGTTTCATTGGATACCATCAACTTTTTTTAATTCCATTTTTGCCAAACGGAAATATTCACTTTCCGGGTACTGTGATACGACATTTCCAAAAGCAATTATAGCTAAAGATTCGTTACCCATTTTTCGGTGTAATAGTCCTTTTTTCACCAGAGCATCGTCAATTCTTAATCCACCCGTAACTGTGATTTTATTCAGGAGAGATAGGGCCTTTTCGTATTGCCCCGTTTGCTGATACGAATCAGCGGTCCAGTATAAAATATTTTCAATTGTTTTTTTAGGGGCATCTTTTAAATGAAGTATCGAAAATTTCTCCAGCGCTGTTTGGTAATCTTCCCGCTGATACGCAAACACGCCGGCCATATATATTGACGGATTAAAATCCAAAGTTGGTTTGGAAATTGGTTTTTCCGGCGATGGCTTGATCTCTTTTTTTGTAGATAATTTTGAATTTATAACGGGGCGGTTTAAAACAATTGCTGGTTGAGCTGGTTTTGTTTTGATTTGTTTTAATTCAACCAGACTTTGTCTGAGTTGCCCATTTTCCTGACGCAGTATAGCCACGTCTGATTTAAAGGAATTTTCCAGTCGTTCAATGCGGTTGTTTATCCGTTCCAGTGTTGAAAGTAACTCTTTGCTGGAAGCCATATAGACAGAGCCACTTTCGACTTTTTTTATTTTGAAGGATACTTCTTTTGAAGGCTTTTCAACAAGGCGGGAGTAAGCTTCAGAATTATTTGCCGGCTCAATAACAATACCAAGATCCAAAAAGAATATTTCAGAAAGAGGTGTCTCCTGAGCAGAAAGAGAACAAATTATAATAAGGGTTGTGAGTCCTTTAGCTATCGGTTTAATCGGGGAACCCAATCCCATTATTCGTATTCTTCCCAGTCAATGACATAGGAGTAACCGATAAATGACCCAAAATCATGGGGGACATAAAGTTCAAACGCGCCCGTTGCGCCGGGCAACAAGGTTGCATCTGTTGTAATTCCAGAATCAAAGGTATGATATCCACCTCTTACAAATGTAGTCAACGTTTTTGTTTCACCACTCCAGTTTTTACGGAACACAAAATCTACTTTGACAAAATCAGACCTCCGCCCACCAATGTTTTTAAGCTCACCAGTAAAGACATAGTTTCCTTGGACATCTTTCTTTTCGGTAATATTACCCACCAAGACACAATTGGCAGAGTATTTTTTTGATGCACCTCTTTCGGAAGAAGTATACTGAGGCTCTGCAAGTTTAGGCATGGGCGGTGGCGTATAGCTATCCCGCACTTGCTCTGGCACGTATTCTGCCTGTTCTTCTGTAACCACATTATCGACCATCCTGACTACATCTTTTCGATTTATAACCAGGTAGCCCAACAGTGTTTCAACTTTCAATGATTCCTCGTCTTGATAAATCACTTTACCAAAAACGGTTGAACCATTTTTCATAATAATTTCTTTGGAGTAAATGGCAAGGGGGTTAACCCACATCTTGCTGAGCGCCTTTAAATTTTCTAATTCTTCATTGAGGAATTTTAGCTCAGCAGTCATTTTCTTAATTTCAAAACTGAGTTCATTGAGAATATAATCTTTGCCAGGATCTGGTGTGAACTCTACAGAATCTGGTGTGGGTTCCTGTGTGTCTTCGGTCGTTACAGCCGTTGGTGGTGGTGCCTCAGATGATAATTGAAGATCTCCCAATTTAACATTTTTATCAGAAACCTCAACAGGAGAACTTAGTTTTCCGGCATCACCTGCGTCAGATTCCAATGTATAATTCCCGGGCAATACCTTTTTGAATTCAAAATTGCCTCCGCCTCGCCCCAGTCGTTTTTTTGACGTTTCTGTTCGCTGAACTTCGGTCCCATCTTCACCTAAAAGTAAAACAGTAGTTTTAACGATACCATCCCCCGCAGCATCAACAAGGGTTCCCGAAATAGTTCGGGGTTTTTGTGCAAACAACGTTGTAACGAAAAGGGTGAAAATCACCCCAATGAGTAATTTATTAAATTTGGTTCTTTTTGCCATTTATCTTTACCTCGGATTGTGTGGCACCTAAAGACTTGAGTCATTAGGTACGAAAGTTTAGCTATGTTCTGTTCTCGAATCAAGTCAAAAATATTAGTGAAATCTTTGAGGAGAAAGTGAAAACTTATTACGTCATTTCCAAAAGTCCTCATAGATTTTTTTACGTTGTAATAAACTTTCTCGTGCGGATTTTACCTTTCCACGCATTTCACTTGAAAGGTAAAGGGATAGTGCTTTATCATAAGATTCAAGAGGAAGCTCAAAATCCGTTTCATCCTTTTTCTCATACGCACGCCCTACCCAATAATAAGGTTCTCCCGCTGTATCAATAGCTGTCACAGCTTTAGCAAAAGATTGAATGGCATCCCACTGGCCATTTTTATGCCCTTTTTTATGATTGGCTTTCCCCTCTGCCATATATATATGGTATCGAGCCGTACTGTTTTTTGGATCAATCTCCAGTATTTTTTTGTATTCATTAAGATTGTTTTTTGATTTTGCCAGGGCTAGCCGGGCATCGATGATTGCCGTTCTAAGGCCCGCATCGTCTGGATGGGCAAGCAACAATGAATCGCCCCTGGTGATTAATAATTCAGGGTTTCTTGTATCAAAGGAAACTGGCGCGCACCCCTTATATATAAAGAGCATCATGATACAGAAAGGAATTGTTTTTATATTCTTCGAGATAATGAAATACTTAAAAGGGAGTTATCCTTCAAACCAGAATAGATTCTGGTTATCTTTAAAATCGCGATACATGTCCACCATTGTGTTAATAACATAATAACGATCTTGAATCTTACTATAGTCAAAGCGAGTCAGAACAACCTCTTCAATATCAAAGGGTAAAAACTTAGAATGATTCAATTGGCCCTTGGCACACTGGACCACATTCAGAGTTTCATCAAAAGACGAAATGATTCCAGAACCGTAAATTTCATAATCGATGTCATTTTTAATTCGTCTAAACTGATCACTTTCCCCCGTGTTTTTAATGAGACCAAACTCATAGGTCCACCAGGCAAAGTTCTGCAGTCGTTTTAAATTATGGGCAACAAGTTCAGGTCCCAACCCCCTTTCGTCACGCAGAATTTCATCTCCCAGGAGACCCACACCATGCATGTAGTCAGCATATGCTTTATTCATCAAAAAAGGAATGTGCCCCTGAATATCGTGAAATATATCTGGTTCCGGCGTATAACCCACATCGTTTTGAATATCTGCATGGGCGTATTTTTCTGCAAAACGAGGGGACTTTCGAATAATATCCGTCACTGGGAATTTTCGTTGGGCATTGAGGTCAAAGAATAATTCCTCCGATAAAAATCCGGCCACAGGAATGAGTTGCCAATCAGTAGAATTTTCTATGAGGGGAGAGATTGCTTCAAACTCTGGAAATCGATCCCGGGGGATGGGCAGTGTTTGCATACCCAACAAATATTCGCGGGAGACATATTGATTCATTTGGAGCTCTAAGTTTACAAATAGGTCTTCCCAGATACCATTTTCTAGGTTATTTACATTTTGATAATCCTGCGGTTTTACATAAGGATCATCCATGCCAAAAATCTGCACACCGCTAATGGCATTTGGAATCACATTTTTGAAGAGATGATCGTATTGAGTGTATTCTTCAGTCATATAGATAAATACAATTTACAAGCAAGGAGCCCTTTGGTCAAATCACCAGAGCCAAATATAAGTGACAGCACCATTTCTGCGCCCAAGGTCCGGATCTCGAGGTGATCCACAATCGGCACGCATTCCCGCAGATTCGGGGTCAAATAAATCATAGTTTTCTCCAATAATCACGGCTTGAAATCGACCCGTCTGATCTTCGCACCATTCTCGCACACCACGTTTTAAGGCGCCGGTTCCGTGGCCATGAATAACCTTGATGGCTCGGGTTTTACCGCCAAAAACGCAGTCACTCACCGCTGCTTCCAGTTCAGACAAAGCTCGATCAAGCGAATAACCCCGATGACCAATATCGATAATTTGAAATCGTGCTGACATAATAAGGATGGAGTTTCCGTAACTTTTCCAATTCAATAAAAGGATAAAAATGGAATATACTATTTTAGGCAGATCGAGAGAAAAAGTATCCCGAATCAGCTTGGGAACATGGTCATATGGCGGCGCCAATACCGTGGGGAAAAACCAGCCGATAGGCTGGGCGGGTCAAGAGGATTCGGATAGCCGCACCGCATTGCAAAAAGCATATAGCGTTGGTATCAACCATTGGGATACTGCAGACGTTTATGGTGATGGAAGATCCGAACAAATTATTGGCACTATGTGGGATGAAATTCCCAGAAATGATATTTTTATTGCTACAAAAGTGGGTTGGGATATGGGTCCCCACAACCATTGGTATCACCCGGAACATATGCGGGTTAATATGGAACGATCTCTGAAAAATTTAAAAACGGATTGCGTTGATCTTATGTATCTCCATCATTGCAACTTTGGGAAACAAGAGCAATATTTTGACGATGCGGTAGAAACAATACGCCGATTTCAAGCAGAAGGGAAAACGCGTTTTATCGGACTGTCCGATTGGGCCTCAGATAGGGTCATGAATTTTATTGAGCGCGTTGACCCTGATGTGATCCAGCCCTATCGCAATGTAATGGATGATACCTATGAGGTTACCGGACTTAAGAATTATGTGGAAGCAAATAATTTAGGCATTTGTTTTTTCTCACCGATCAAGCACGGGTTGCTTACGGGGAAATACAAAGAGCCGACCACTTTTGAAACGGGTGACTTCCGTGCCACAGTTAAAGAATTTACCAACCAGGAATTGATTGAAAAAATGCAGGTCAACAAAGAAAAACTGGAAGAACACTTTTCGGATCATCCCCAACCGGTGATGCATGGCTTGGTCGATGCCCTTTTAACGGATGTGCCTACGGGCTGTGTTTTATTAGGACAGCGGAATGTGGTCCAGGTTGAAGCGGCAGCCCAGTTGGGCGATGCCTTGTCAATTAGGGAATCGGGTTGGGTAAAGTCCCTTTATTGAGCTGCTGCCTGTTCCACCGCTGACCAAACACGCCAAACGTTTTTATAGCAAATTTTCTCAATATCTTTTTCAGAATAACCCCGCTTCAATAGATGAAAAATAAGGTTGGGGTAAGAAGCCACATCTTTTAATCCGTAGGGAAGGGAATCCCCCACACCATCATAGTCCGATCCAATGCCCACGTGATCTATTCCTGCTAATGCCACTACCCGGTCAAAATGGTCTACAACATCAGATATGTCAGCATAAACAGGGTTTTTTGCATTGATCTTTTTTGCAAAGGCGGTTAACACTTCGTCGCCTCTTTTTAGATTATTTTCTTTGGCATAGGCCATTATTCTTTCCCGGTTTTCTTCACCTTTTTCTAAAGAAGCCTGTGTGATAAAAGAAGAACCATAATTTATTTGAATCACACCGCCGTTTTCTTTTAAACGTTTAATTTCTTCATCACCCATATTCCGTTCCCACCCCGGTGTAAAATGTCGGCATGAAGAATGGGATGCTATTACTGGGACATCGGTCATGTCCATCACTTGATTTATTACCTCATCGGTTACATGTGAAATATCAACCATGATGCCAACACGATTCATTTCCTTAACAACTTTTCTACCAAAGGGACTTAGTCCACCCCAAGTTTTAGTTGTGTCATATGAAGAGTCGCAAATCAGATTATCTTTACCATGAGTAAGGGTTATATAGCGGATACCACGATCATAAAAATATTGAACATTACTCAGGTCATCTAAAATGGGGGCACCATTTTCCATACCCATTGGGAGGGCAATTTTGCCATCTCCAAAAATACGGTTCACATCAGCCACACTGAATGCTACTTCAAATTTATCCGGATGATCATTTGCAATACGATGCACAAGCTCAATAAGTGAATCAGCCTTTTCTTTAGCGCCACCTGTTTCCTGGTATGAAGAAGGGACATAGATAGACATGAAAGGCGCATCCAAACCACCCTCTTTCGCTCGGATATAATCAAAATCACCGGTTTCGGTGCGGATTGACAAATCTTCATAACCGTCATTCAGCCGCCATGGCACATCAATATGGCCATCGGTTATGATGAATTTATGGGCCAGTTCGTAGGCCTGTTTTTTTAGAGCCGCATCATTGCTGCAACCCCCGATCATAATAGCAATCGTGATTAATAATAACCGTTTTAGTTGAGCCATGATTATTCCTTTACATGTTGGGTACGAGCATTACCGCATTTTGTACCATCCTGGATGGACCCACCCAGAACATACGGTATTGCGTATTGTCAACCAGATAAACAATCTTTCCACGGCCCATAGGTTGAACAGCGGCAAAAGTTTTTCCAGCTAAAAGTTTTCGATTTTCAATGGATGCATAACCAGACACTTTCAATTTCATAGGGTCTTTATGATAATATCCAACTGTTTGTAGGGAAGGGTCCGGCACAAGGGCTGATACACTCTGTTTTAAAGTATAAAGGCGGTCTGGAAGGCCAAAAGCCAATGGATTAGAATTATCTATAATACCATAAAAAGCAGTCCCCGGAATACGCTTAAGTCCCAGTGAGTCCGAACGGTCTTCATAGCGGGTATATGCGCTAGGTGGTATGCCTTCCGCCTTTGCTTTAGGTTCCTTAACCGTTTTTTCGGTAATGAATCCAGATTTTGTTGTAAAGAATCCGGCACTTCCCTCAGTAGCTACTAAAGTACCTCCAGTAGAAACCCACTGTTTCAATTTTTTTACTAATAATGAATCCATACTACCTCGCACACCAGGAAATAAAAGTACATCATAATTATTAAGATCCAAATTTTTTAATCGGCTCATTCTCAGTTTGGAAATGCCTAATTCCGTTTCCTTGTCCAGCAAATACCAGAGTTGACCCGCCGTATAAGAATTAAAGGGCGTATCCACCATGAGGCCTACTTTGGGATTTTTTAAGGGCACCATGTTTCCTGAACCAAAGTCAATACCTTCTTTCATTCGCCCTGTGGTAAACGCATCAATCATTACACCAGTTTGTCTTGCCAATTGATCCATATCATCCCGAACTGAATCTGTTTTATCTGTATTGCGCCCCATGAGAATTACCAATGTGCCCCGGGAGTAAGTGCGCAACCCATTGTTGAATTCTTTGCGAGCCGAACGCACTTTATATCCTTTGGCCCAAAGGCGAGCCAATGCTTTTGGGGCATGGCGCTGATCCCAATCAATTACATAAGCATATGCATCACGGACTTGGGTAACCCCACTTGAATACGCCAAGCTTTCTTTAACCAAATCGGCTTTCACCCTTGGTTTGGTCTCTGACCAATAAGCATCTAGATTATATGCTAAAGGTGCGGCCCAAGTAGCCATATCATACATGATGGAATCTTCGATGGCCATTTCTCTTTGGAGCACTGTATTAATAAAGAGGTGCCGGGGTTGATCGGTATATATGATAAAATCACCTTTCTTAAATACCTGTCGTCCCGCTTTTCCTGTTTCATAAGTGTGAGCCTTATTGACTGTAAAATTTGTACCGGCTCTGTGAACTTCTACACCATGTGCTTTAAGCATATTCACCACATCATAGAGATGGTTTCTGGGATCATCAGGTAAGATATATGCAGCGGATTTCCCTGTATTAGTTTTTTGCTGAAAGGCGTCATGAAAATATTGATTCAAAGCTTGACGGTTTCGAACCGCTGCCGATAGAGTGGCGAAGGAGGTTTCATAATGGTCAAAGACTCGCTGCCGAAGGGTAAGAATATACCCATCATCTGTTTCAACCACTCGCCCCCCGCGGGAATGACCACCTTGCTCCACCAGCATACCTATAGAGCCCATTACGCTGGGGTAGGAGGACCCGTAACTGGGGTAGAAAAAATCAAATCCTTCACGGGTGTAATACATGACCTTATGTTTATCAAAAGCTGCGATATTTGCCAGCCCAAAAGTATCAGAAAGAGCTTCATAGGGCTCCGGCAACATGAGATTGCGTGGCGTCGTGCCGGGCATGGTGAAATAATTTCTGTTAAATCCCATCTCATGATAATCTACATGGATTTGTGGGAGCCATTCTTGATAGGCCGCAATTCGCCCTTTGGATTCAGGGTGAACCATCCAAACCCAATCACGATTCAGATCGAACCAATAATGATTGGTCCGTCCGCCGGGCCATGGTTCATCATGTTCATAATCAAATTGATCTGTGTTGGTCACATAGCTCTGTGCCGATTTATACCAATACACATACCGATCCCGCCCATCCGGATTGATGCAGGGGACCAGGATCACAACGGAATTATCCAAAATCGTTTTGGTCTCTTTATCTCGACCTGCGGCCAACCGGTAGGCGACCTGCATGACCGCCTCAGTACTGGATGCCTCATTGCCATGGACATTATAACTGAGCCAGTAGATGCCCGGGTTTTCCCGAATAATCTTCTTTGCCACAGCAGGATTAATACTCCGAGGATCGGCCAGGCGTTGATTATTCTTTTGAATATCATCCAATCGATTTCGATTTTTTCCACCCGTGATCACAAGGTATTCCAAATCACGCCCTTCATGGGTTTTGCCATAAGGATGAATAGAAACGCGATCCGATTCTTTACCCAAGGTTCTTAGATAACTTAATACATCTGAATAAAGGGTGTATTCAGTCCCCAATTCATAACCGAGATAATCTTTCGGCGATGAGATAGATTGGTCATAACGAATACCCGGCGTGAATTTAAATCGAGGGTTCAATAATTCAACCTGGCCAAATAAATATGTTACGCCAATCAAACCAATTGTAATAAGCTTATTAACTCTTCTCATATTTCCTCCTTCAATTCCCCGAAATCTAAATTACTTTTATTTTTCCCACCAATGGGGAAGGCGTTTACTATTCCCGGTGACCATTTCATTCATGGTTTTGGCATCGTACAGCCTTCCATTCAGCATGACCATTTCCACCGAATCAGAATTTTTAATATCGTCTAATGGGTTTTCCCCAAGGATGACTAGATCTGCCAACTTACCTGCTTCCAGACTCCCGAGATCATCGCCCATTCCTAAATATTCCGCGCCATTCATGGTGGAGGCTCGAAGGGCTTCTATAGGACTCATTCCGCCTTGGGCAAGCATCCACATCTCCCAATGAACGCCCAAACCTTCTAGCTGGCCATGGGCACCGTTATTTACTTTTACACCTGCATCCGATAGGGCCTTGGCAGCTTTTGCATTTTCTATGTGATTCCAATCGTCCTCTTCTACTTTCATCCGCCTCCGCCTCTGATCTAATAACGGTTGAGGGAAAAATCCCTGGAGATGCTTATGTTCAAATATCTTCATTTTTGAATACCAGTAATTCTCGCCCCAAAGACCGCCATAGCTCACAATGAGAGTGGGGGTATAGCTTACACCACTTTCACCATAAAGGGTGAGGACATCCTTATATAATGGAGAAACGGGAATAGAATGTTCGATTCCATTATGGCCGTCCGCAACCATATTCAGATTATGCTGCAGTGTTGAGCCGCCTTCTGGATAGACATGCATATTCAATTCTCTAGCGGCCTTCAGGATCTGCTGCCGTTGCTCCCGGCGGGGCTGATTATATGATTTTACCGAAAAGCCTCCAAATGCTTTAATCCGTTTCAAGGCTCGTTTGGCATCGTTGAATGAATTCACTTCTGCTGTGAAGCCTGTGACTGCCCCATATAATATAGTGCCGGTGGAATAAATGCGTGGGGCCAGAAGTTTCCCGGCTTTTTGCAATTCAGAATTAGCGAAAACCATTTCTGTGTCTTTGCTGGGGTCGTGTGTCGTGGTAACACCAAAAGCGAGGTTGGCAAGATAATGCCAGTTTTGTTCTGATGAAAGACCGTCCCATTCTAGGCCCATATGGGCGTGAACATCTACGAGACCGGGGATGATGGTCTTGCCATATGCATCCACCATTTTAGCTTCCTTCGGAATTTTTGTTTTGCTGGTCCCCACTTTTTTAATGCGGTTATTCTCAATGAGGATTACTCCATTTTCAATTACCTCATCCCCATCCATAGTGATGATGGTTGCGCCGGTAATAGCGACTAGGCCTTTGGGTGATGGCGCGGAGGTCGTCCAACCTAAATTGGTCCCGGATTCAGCAGGATCGGGCAGTGAATCTGGCGCACCGGGAACAAAAGTAAAGGAATCTTTTAAATTAGTGCTGAATAGTTCCGAACCCAATGTCCAGTGGATGGAATAATTGTCCGACCAATGGGGCTCAAAGCCACTCCCTGCTGTCAATTGTTTAACCGGCACGCTGGCAGTTTTTGGCTCAAGGTCTATGGCTTTGCCAATCTTAGAAAAAGGCGCCGCATACACATGGAACCGATAATCGAAGAGGACCCAATCTTCGTTGGGTGACAGAATAATCCGGTTGGCATACTTGGATGTGGCCAATACGCGGCGATCTTGACCATTCATATCTACACTGTATAGAGCGGTTTTCTTGTCCTCACTCCCCATAAGCATAATGCGGGAATTATTGGCGGTAAAGCGGGGCTCAGACCCATTCTTTGTTACCAACTTTGGGTTGCCGCCTTTTACCGTAATTGTATAAATACCTGTTTTGGCAGAATTATCTCTTCCGCGGATCCATGACCCACCGCCACGTCGATAGGCAAGCTGTGAACCATCCGCAGACCATGATGGATTAAAATAATGGCCAGCCGATACATTCATAAATTTGGGTTTCCCACCATTTGCGCTGATTACTGCTAACCGGCCTTTTTGTTTATCGGACCAAGTAGTGAAGGCAATCTGCTTTCCATCAGGTGACCAAGCAGGAGCATATTCCAACCCATTGTGCTGCTTTGTCAGGCGTTTTCGCCCTGAGCCGTCTGCATTGGCAAGGTAGAGCTTCCCCAACGCATTAAATACAACTTTCTTTCCGTTGGGACTTACACGAGTATGGCGCACCACTTTAACATTAAAATCATCCCCGCCCACTTTATTTTTTATGGTAAATGGTTTTGTAATTTCTTGCTCAACCTCGGCTATGAATGGAATTGCTTTTATGTTTGTATTGGTAACGGTCACATTCCAGAAACCGCCTTTTGCAGTAATGATTATATTTTTCCCATCTGGGGTCCAGCTGAATCCCGGGTGAATGCCAAAGATAGCCCATGTTTCCTGGGCATCCCGATTGAGATTGTCAAAAAGCATTCGTTCATTACCGGACGTAATATCTTTTACGAAAAGAGCAGTCTTTAAACCCACCCGTCTGACAAAAGCCAATTGTTTACCATCGGGAGAAATTTGCGGTGTGGCTGCGCCGCCGGGGCCGCCAGTTGCTGTTGTTTTTTCACCTGTTTCTAAATCAATACGGTGAACCGCATAAATTTGTCCGTAAGGATCGCGGTTATATTGGTATGTATTCCCGGGGCTGACATCCTGGGAATAGTAGAGATATCGCCCATCTGCACTAACATCCGGCTCACCGGCATCATGTTGCCAATTTCGTCTTTTGTTAATTTGGACGCCTTTACCGCCACTGATGTGATAACGCCACATTTCTCCGGCACCTAATGATCGTGTATTTACAAAATGTTTACGGGCGATTATATAATTCCCATCTGCCGTAAAAACCGGGTTATTCAATAATCGGAAAGATTCTTTAGACACCTGTTTGGGGTCCGAGCCGTTCCGATTCATGATCCAGATATTGTCACCGCCGGACCGATCAGACGTGAATGCGATTGATTTACCGTCCGGGTTGTAGGCCGGCTGGATATCCCAGGCAGGCCCACTTGTGAGACGGGTTGCTTTTCCACCGGATAGGGGCATAGTATAGAGATCGCCTAAAAGGTCAAAAATTATTTCTCGCCCATCAGGTGAAACATCCAGGCTCATCCAAGTGCCTTCTGATGTTGTGAATTCAATCGTTTTTGTAGGGCCGTGGCTTTCGTTCACATCCCATTCTTTTTTATCCTGTGTAGGCTCGGCCATGTCGGTCACAGGATCGTTTGGTAAGAATCCGGGGACCGAACAGCAATCCATGTGGATTGCTGAATCTTGGGCAAAGGCCATTGAAAAAACAGACGCAATAAAACCCAGTTTAATTGAACGCATAGAAACCTCCTTTAAAATTTTATCTAAAATGTCTGAACGGATAAATAATTGGTGGTACCCGCTACGCCCATGGGCACACCACCTGTGATGATAAAACGTTCGCCTTTTTCGATGAGTTTTATTTTGTCTAAAACAGCTTTACACACATCAGGAACTTCGTCAACATTGTCGTATTTATCCACTTTAATGGGCACAACTCCCCACACCAACTGAAGGCGACGGAGTATGTGTGCGAACGGCGTAAGGGCGAACAGGTTCGTTTTGGGACGATAGCGCGCGATCATCAGGGCGGTGCTACCACTATGTGTCATAGACATGACCACATTGATATTTAAGTCCAGAGCAATTTCGCAGACTGCATGACTAATTGCATCGGCTGTTTTGGTTACCATTTCTGGTAAGAATTTTTGTTGTGAAGGCAGGACCTGCTCTGATTCACCAATCACCCGGTTTAATATCTGAATTACTTCCACGGGATATTTTCCCATGGCTGTTTCGCCTGTCACCATCAATGCATCAACCCCATCAAAAACAGCGTTGGCAATATCGCTTACCTCTGCCCGCGTGGGGGTGAGGTTATCAATCATGGATTCCAAAAGTTGGGTGGCAATGACGATTGGTTTCCCTATAGACCTAGACACGTCTATCATTTGTTTTTGAGCGATAGGAACCTGTTCCGCAGGAATTTCAACTCCCAAGTCACCACGGGCGACCATAATACCATCAAAGGATTCGGCAATGGATTCTACATTATTCAGCGCTTCCCATTTTTCAATTTTTGCCATGACGGGTAGCCGCTTACCTGCTTCATCCATAATGGCATGAACTTCCTTCACGTCATTAGCTGAGCGTACAAAAGAAAGCGCAATCCAATCAGCCCCTTCTTTTAAAGCCATTTTTAAATCCACTTTATCCTGATCTGTTAAGGGTGGAACATTTAAAGTGATTCCAGGGAAGTTTACTCCTTTTCTTGGTTCAACCAATCCACCAATTATTGTTTGGCATTTAATGGTATTTTCAGAAATGGCATCTATAACCTCCAATTGGATTCGGCCATCATTAATTAATATAGTAGCCCCTTTATTAATATCGGCAAAACCAACCGCTTCTGTAACGCGGATATGACTCCTATCTGCGTCCTTTTCATTGGTAATGGAAATCAGTTGTCCCGATTCCAAAACAAAATTTGGCACCACATCTGTAATGCGAATTTTTGGTCCCGCCAAATCGGCAAGGACGCATGGGCGTTCTCCATTTTTATGAGAAAGGGACTTGACCAAATTATATAATTTTTGTTTGGAAGACTCATCACCATGAGACATGTTTAGTCGAAATACATTCACACCGGAATCCACCATGGATTGTAAGGTCTTTTTATCCTGGCAGGCAGGACCGATAGTTGCAATTATTTTTGTATTATTTTCCATCAGTATTGTTTGGGTTTAATTGACAGAATAAGGGACCGATAGCCGAAAGGGAGAAATTTTTGTATTGAATTTTTTTCCATTATCATATATCATTTCAAAATGACCATGCATCACGCCAAATTCGGTTGGTAGGGGGCAAAAACTGGTATATTCAAAGGATTCCCCAC
>Ga0257107_1000011_pt1 | contig 67153 bp, 87 predicted proteins | sample LP_taG_2_FD_190178 | JGI IMG/M metagenome (GOLD analysis project Ga0257107, IMG submission 190178) | Marine microbial communities from Northeast Subartic Pacific Ocean, Canada - LP_J_2011_P26_500m | ecosystem: Environmental > Aquatic > Marine > Oceanic | place: Canada: Northeast Subartic Pacific...
ACTTATGGACAGACTTAACGTATCTTCGAAAGGTCGTGGATATGTTCCTGTTGAATTTTCAAGTGAAGAATCTCCATTAGTTAAAGAAGCTATGGAAGTTAAAACATGGAATGACGTTGTTGCTGTTTGTAAAAAACTATTTGATTTTATTGAAGAGAATAAAGAAGAGAAAGAGGAAGACGATATGCCTATGGAGAAATCTGAAGGTAATGGTGATCCTGAAGAATCTTCTGGTGAATCTTCAACTGAGTCTGGTGATGAGCCTAGCGATGATGAATCTGAATCTGAAGGTGAATCTGAAGGTGACGATGATTCTGACAAAGGTAAAAAGCCTAAAAAAGAAGAAGCTCCTGAAGGTCATGAGACTTGGACTGAAGATACTCACAGAGAACGTGAAGAAGATTTACTTGAAAAATCTCCTGAAAGAAACTACGAGAAAAGTGGTCAACCACAATACTCAAGCGGTATGTCAGAAAAGAACATGGACAAGATCCTTTACACTTATGATGTTGCTAAAAAATTACGTGACGAGCGTGTTGAAGAAGATGATTCTGATTCATATTCTCCTTATGTGAGCGAAGCTTGTATGGAAGATTGGTCAGAGAATAAAATAACTTATAAGACTCAAGCGAATCTTATGGCAAAAGATTTCGAACGTAAGAAAGCTGCGTTTGAATATTCTCGTGCGAGAACTGCAAAATCTGGTAAACTTGATCCTTTAAAGTTACACCAATACAGAACTTCTGAGGATATCTTTTTGACTACTACTCAGTTGGCACAAGCAAAGTCACATGGAATTATAATGTTCCTTGACCTTTCTGGTTCAATGTGTGAGATCATAGAAGATGTTACTGCGCAAGCAATCACTATCGCTATGTTCTGTCGTCAAGTGAACATTCCTTTTGAGGCATATTCATTTACTACTACTTCATACTGGAGACAAGAAGCTACAGGCATTCGTGAGATTAAATCTGAAGCTTCTGAAATTCAGGCTGAAGGTGTTAAAGTTGTTGAGATGTTCTCTGGTAAAATGAATAAAAAAACTTTTGATGAAGCGGCTTATACTTCTTTCGCAATAGCTAAAGCACATTCATATAGCAGTCGTATGAAGTATCATTTGTCAGCTCACTATCTACATGGTGTCGATGGTATGGGTTCAACTCCTCTTATTCAAACTGCAATGCTTGCTTATAAAATAGCTAAGAAATTTACAAACAAACATGCAATACAAAATACAAATATAATGTTTTTGACTGATGGATATCCTGATGGAATTCGTGTTGAAGAAGATGAAACTTCTGATGTTCAAACTTCACGCGAGTTAATGATTAACTTTGAAGGTAAAATGTTAAAAGGCCAAAGCGGTCGTGAGATTTATAAGAATGTTTTACTTAGACTTAAAGAATTAACTGGTGCTACTCTTATGGGTTTCCACCTTGCGTATGATGCATCTACTTTCGGACAAGGTTATGTTAACGTTGATGAAGATAAAGATTGGCCTGATGTGATCAAGGCTTGGAGAAAAGCCGGGTTTGGTGCTTGGAAAAAATGTGTTGGTTATGATAATTATTTCATAATTAAGATTAACAGGTCTGCAAGGTTTGACTCTGATACTTTTGAACCTAAAAAGGCAGAGACAATAAATGATCTTAAGAGAGAATTTAAAAAGTTTAACAAGACTAAAAAAGGTAACAAGCAATTAATTGCCAGGATTACTGACGCGGTTGCAGCATGAAGAAATTAATTTGTCTTTTTGCTCTAGCTGCTCTTAATTCTCAAGCGGATATTGTAAAGAATTATTCTTGGCTTGGAAATGTTTATGAAGCATCATCTACTAATGTTGTAGCTAAAACGATTAGTCCATTAAGAGATGATGTTATTCAATTTGATTTGATTAGTTCCGATTGCCTATGGGGCGTTGGCGGAGGAGGACACGCAGATGATTGTGATAAAAATTATACTGTCGATCATCCTGGAGATGTCTTCCGATCTCAGATTAGACTTGAAAAACCATTTAAACAAAATGTCGATCGAGAATTTTCTTTTAGTTTTAAAGATATAAGTGAAGACGATGGACTTGGATATAAAGCTATTGGCATTACTATCTTTGAACTCTATCCTAAATGGATAGCGTCAGATCCATTAGGACAAGGGCCTACTCATCACATTTGGTATGATCCTAAATCCAAAAATATATTCGCTGATAGTAATTGGCAAATATATAAATGCGGTGCATGTAACAATATCCCTGGACATATTTTAAGTAAGATGACAGATGGTTGGAATACATTTGTCATACAAACAAATCAAACATCAAAAGACAACGGCTATTTAAAAATTATCCATAATGGAAATGTAATAGTTGATCTTAAAGGTAAGACCTCATACGATGCACCACAAGGATATCAAGCTTGGTGGGGAGCATACGTATGTTGTAGCTTTACAAAAAAAGGTGAACCGAACCACAGATTTCTTTTTAAAGACATACTCTCGTTTCACCAGAAACCTTATCAACCTAAAATAAGTTTATAAAAGTATGTACTTTAAGCTTTTATGTGGTATAATAGTACCATAATGAAAAAGGAATTATATGAAATTTAATGAATTGAAAAACATTCAACAGTTGACAGACTATGTTGAGAGTACTTACTCTAAGCATTATGCATCTGCGAATGGTGTACAAAGTATGGATCTAATCTCAGCTTCTGGCTTAGGATTAGATTTTTGTCTTGGCAATGTATTAAAATATGCGTCAAGGTATGGTAAAAAGAATGGAGCTAATCGTGAAGATCTAATGAAGATCATGCATTATACACTCCTAGCAATTAATGAACATGACTTAAAGGAGTCCAGTAATGAAATTTAGTAATGAAATAAAAGATGTATTGAGTAATTTTCAAACGATCAATAGCAACATTGCTCTCGGTGAAGAAGGTGGAATGATTAGATCGATGTCTACCTCAAAAACACTCATGGCAAAAGCTAACGTACAACCCGAAGCGCCATACGAATGGCCTTATGCATTTGGCATTTATGACTTAGGTGAATTCTTAGCATGTCTTAATATGTTTGAAGATCCTACTCTCAACTTTGATGAAGATAAAAAGTTTGTTACAATCACAGATGGTATTACACAATTCAAATACTTCTTCTCTGATATTGACATTCTAACTGTTCCTACGAAAGATATTGATTTGCCATGTGCTGATATTCAATTTACTCTTACGTTAGACCAGTTAAACCAGTTGCGTAAAGCTTCTGCTACTCTTAAAACAAACCAATTAAGTATTCGTAAAAACGATAGTGCGGCATTTATTGAATGTGTTATTGTTGATAAACAGAATCCAACTTCAAATCAATTCTCTATGAACGTCTCAAATTGTAGTATAAATACTTCTGCAGACTTTGATTTGGTTCTTGATATGAATAATTTTAAATTCGTTAATGCTGACTCGTATGAGTTTGGTATTGACAAGAAGCTTATCGCTTCTGTAATGGCCGGCAACACACAATATTGGGTTGCTCTTGATAAAACAACGACATATAAGGAGATATAAATGGCAAAGGAAGTTGTTAAAGATGGTTTAGTTGAACAACCTACAACCGAGGCACCAGTGGAAACAGTAGAAACTCCCGCTGAGCCGCAGATTCATACTATTAGTTTAGGTGATCTAAATGCTGTTATTCGAATCATTGATGTTGTCACTAAACGTGGTGCAATCAATGGGGACGAGTTAGCTGATGTTGGTGCAGTACGTAATAGAATTCAAGCATTCATTACAGCATCTACTCCAGCGGTTGAAGAAAAACCAGCTGAGTAAGTATGTACAATTAGTAAAAGCATGGTATAATAGTACCATGCAAAATTATATTATGAGGTCAATGTGAAAGAATTTCTATTTGTAGAAAAGTATAGACCACAAACCATATCGGATTGCATTCTCCCTAAAGGACTCAAAGATACCTTTGAACAAATTGTCCAAAAGGGGGAACTTCCGAATATGATGTTTACAGGTTCTGCTGGCATAGGTAAAACTACTGTTGCCAGAGCATTATGTAATGAATTAGATCTTGACTATATGATGATTAATGGTTCCGAAGATGGAAACATTGATACCCTTCGTGGTAAGATTAAACAGTTTGCAAGTACTGTATCATTGCATGGTGGACAAAAAGTTGTTATCCTCGATGAGGCTGATTACTTAAATCCTCAATCTACACAACCCGCATTACGTGGGTTCATTGAAGAGTTCTCTTCGAATTGTAGATTTATATTAACTTGTAATTTTAAGAATCGTATAATAGATCCTCTCCATTCGAGATGTTCTATATATGAATTTAATTATTCTGCTGAATCAGAATCATTAGCTGAAGCATTTATGCAAAGGCTTCAATTCATTCTTGACTCAGAGAGTATTATATATGATAATCAGGTTATTGCAGAACTCATTATGAAATACATACCAGACTGGCGACGTGTCTTAAATGAGTGTCAAAGATATGGTATGAGTGGTCATATCGATACTGGCATTCTTGTTACTCTATCTGAGGCAAGTATAAGCTCATTGATGACAGACCTCAAAGCAAAGAACTTTAAGAAGATGCGTAGATGGGTTACTGATAACATTGACGTAGAATCTGCAAAGTTGTTTAGAATGGTTTATGACAATATGTCAAGCTATGTGCAACCACAGAGTATTCCTCAATTGGTTCTCATACTTGCTGACTATTCATATAAGGATAGTTTTGTTGCAGATCATGAATTAAACGTAGTGGCATGTATGACAGAAATAATGTCACAAATTAAATTTAAATAGGAGATAGCTATGGTAGCACAATTAGCAGACTACGCATCAATTATTATGGCATTAGCTATAGTTAATATTGTATGGCAATTAGACAAGGCAAGTAAAATGATTGCTAGTATGAATAGATTTTTACACGACAACTCAACGGATGGTCCAAATGCCTAAATACTTATACGAAAATATAAAAGAGTTCTTACGTGATGAGATCATTGAAGTACACTTTACTAAAAAGAATGGCGATGACCGTATAATGAAATGTACACTTATGGCTGAACAGATCCCTGTCGAGTTCGCGCCGAAAAATATAGGTAATCCACCAGATGAAGAGAACCAAAGCTATATGAATGTCTTTGATGTTGAAGCTCAAGGGTGGAGATCATTTATTCTTGATAATGTTAAATACATAAAGACTAACCTATGACTAATGAAACGAAAGTCATAGACTTCTTTACTGGTCAACCATATACTAAACAAAAATTCGAAAGACATCCAACCTCTGGTGTAGTATTAGGTCAAAGGATTATTGATGAGATTGTTAAACTTAATGTCAATCCATTAGTCATCGATGCTGGTTGTGGCATTAATCCATTCAAAGATATGTTTGATAATATTATTGGATTTGATGCAGCGCCATACCCTGAAGCAGATTTTCAAGCAACCTTCCATCAAGCACATCACATATTCAATAGAGAATTTGCTGATGTTGTTATGGCATTAGGATCGTGTAACTTCGGTACACTAGAAGATAATCTATATTACTTTGATTACTTTATGCAATGGCTAAAACCTGGCGGGTTATGTGCAGTCAGAGTTCACATTGACAGAAAACCAGAAGCACACCACAATGACATAACTTATGTGCCGTGGACATTAGACATGGCAGATCAATGTGCACACAAATGGTTTAAGAATTATTTTGATGTTGTTGAAATGCATATTGAAACAATGAACACACCCCCTTATTCAAAATTAGCAGTATGGATCTGGAAGAAAAAACAACACGTAGGAGCAACGCGTAATTGAATCCATTTGCATTAATCACATCAATATCAAATTCAAAGATTGATATACTAGAAAATGAGAAAGACTATAATGCCTTTATGGTAAACCGTGGTCTATCTTACTTCCCTGACACTGTCATATACGCTAATGAAATGAACAAATTTCATCATCTGGATGGCCGCCTGCAGTTCGACTTTCTTATAAATACTATTAGAAAACGTAATCGTTTTTCCAAGTGGAATAAGTCTAATGAATCTGAGGACATTAATGCTATCAAAATATATTATGGATACAGTAATGAAAAGGCTCACGATGTTCTTCCGCTTTTAAGTAAGGCAAATTTGAATACTATAAAGGGAAGAATATTTCATGGCGGAACACAAAGATAGTTTAGTCAATTGGACACCAGATATGATGTTAGAAGTTACTCTAGCTGAACCTGATGACTTCTTAAAAATCAGGGAAACATTAACTCGTATGGGTGTAGCATCCAAACGAGATTCTCAATTATTTCAATCATGTCATATCTTGCACAAGCAAGGTAGATATTTTATAACTCATTTTAAAGAGTTATTCTTATTAGATGGTAAGCCATCAAACCTAACAGAGAATGATATTCATAGACGTAATACAATTGTTACGCTCATGTCTGATTGGGGATTATTAGAGACTGTTAAACCTATTGGAGAAACTGCTCCATTAAACCAAATTAAAATTATATCGCATAAAGAAAAAGGCGATTGGGAATTATGTCCCAAATACAATATAGGTATTAAATGAAAAACTGGTAAATAAGTTATATTATGATTACACATTTATTATTAGGGACCATGTTTGGTCTCGTCATTGGATTATTACCCGCTGCTGGGGCCACGACAGGTCTTGTCATTCTATTTGGCTTCATGCATCTCTTCTCAGATCCTTATCTTGGCGTTGTCTTTTGTATGGCAGTAGTCGCAGCATCCACCACGGGAGACACATACTCAGGTGTTTTATTAGGAATTCCTGGTGCAAACTCATCCGCTGCTACAATGATAGACGGACATCCATTAGCTAAACAGGGTAAAGCAACATATGCTTTAACTGCAGCGATCACAACAAGTACAGTCAATGGTCTCTTTTGGGGAACACTTACGTTTGCTTTACTCCCTTGGTATATGAATCTTATGATGATCTTTGGAGTACCTGAACTATGGGCATTTACTATGTTAGCTCTTGCTTGTGTAGGATTTGTTAGTAATAGATTTTGGGTAAGAAGTATTATTGCCATTATTATAGGAACATTCCTTGGAATGATAGGAGTAGATCCTATTACAAATGCTGATCGTTGGACATTTGGTTGGGATTACTTAGCCGATGGTATTCAAATTATGCCAATGGTTGCTGGTCTATTTGCCATACCCGAAATATTAGATGGATTAAAACAAGGCAGTGCAACAACACAGCCTCATGATACATCAGGTCAAACATGGGATGGAATTAAAGCAACATGGAAATATAAATGGGATGCATTAAGAGGTGGAGCAATAGGTGCATTTATAGGATTCTTGCCTGGCATTGGTGGTGGTGTTGCTGATTGGATGGCATACGGTTCGACATTAGCCACACATCCGAATGAGGAATTTGGTAACGGTAATATAAGAGGAGTGATTGGACCAGAAGGATCTAATAATGCTCAGAAGGCAACGAGTATGATCCCTACTGTATTGTTTGGTATTCCTGGTGCTTCCTTTGCTGCAGTACTCATGGCATTATTTATGTACTTAGGATTTGAATTAGGTACACCTGATCTGGCGTATGACACAAAATTTTTTAGTGCTCTTACATATGGATTTATGTGGGGTACGGTATTAGTTGCTGCAATATGTATTGCCTTAAATAAATATATCTGTAGGATATCTTACGTACCGTATAAATATTATTTTCCATTGCTTATAGGATTTGTTGTTTGGGCATGTGCTCAATACACAGGCGGATGGGAAGATTACGCAATCTTGCTTTTATGTTCTCTCCTGGGTGTCTTTGGAAAGGCGTATAAGTATAGTAGACCAGCCATGTTAATGGCGTTTATATTAAGTTATAAGGTTGAAACGTTGACTATTCAGATAAATGCCCTATACACGTGGGATACTCTAATGACTAGACCAATATTTTTAGGATTAATAATATGTATTGTATTATTATTTGTATTATCATTAAAGAAAAATAAACTGGAGTATGCATGAAAAAATTACTAACACTTTGCCTTATGGCATTCACAACATCAGCAATCGCTGACTACACATTTGTTGTACCACAGAAACCTGGCGGTGGAACAAGTGTATGGGCACAAATTATTGCTGAACAACTTGTACCTTTCTTAGGAGAGAACATAGTTATATTACATCAGCCTGGAGCAAGAGACATTCCTGGCTTTAACACTTGGCATAACGATCTGAGAGATAATGACAAAATCATTATGGTATCTCATGGTGGTAATGGTGTTGCATTCCTACAAGAGAATGTAGACTATAACTATGGTGACTATGAATCAATTGGCCTTATGAATTTAAATATTATTGCTGGTAAACGTATTGGTGCTGATATGGAATTCCCTAAATTTGCTGCGGGATCTGGTCAAACACCAGAAGCTTGGGCAATGACCATGTTAATATGTGGTCCAGACAAGACTATGGCATTCTATGCTGCCTGCTTTAAAGAGCATGTAACTTGGGTAAGCGGTATGTCTGGTGGAGAACGTAGACTTGCATTTAAACGTGGAGAGTTAACTGGTACAAGAGAGAATCCAGCGGCATATAAAAAACACGTGGCTGGAGATGACAACGCTGAAATGTGGTTTCATCATGGTATACTTCAAGCAGACGGAAGTCATGCTGATGATCCTAACCACCCAGGATTTCAATTCGAAATATTATTTGAAGAGAAATATGGTGTAGCACCTTCTGGAAAATTTTATGATGCTTATAAACTTGTGAAGTCATTTCGTGATGGTATGCAAAAAGCATTATGGGTAAACAAAGGTAATCCAAACGCATTTGAATTACAAAATGCATTAACTAAAATGAGTCAAGATCCTGATGCTACTGCAGCTATTCAAAAGAAGGTTGGTCAATATGACTGGCTTATCGGAGAAGCTGGCAATAACCATCGTGATACGCTTATGACATTTATTACTGCTGAAGCTTTACAAAATCTTGTATGGTTTAATACAGAAGCTTTAGGTTTAGCAAGTGTATATAAGGAAGACTTAGTGAAGTGAAGAATTGGATCTTTGTCACTGGTGCACCAGGATCACGTTGGAGTGGTGTCGGTCAAGAAATAAGATGGACTAACCACGCTGATATTACTGATTGTACACCAGATAAAGAATACAAACATGGGCAATTCAGTGGTCATAAAGGAAACTATTATGGCCCTGGAATGCTTAATGGAACATGGCTAGATAAAGAATTAGGTACAAAAGAGCAATGGATTGATGAGATAAATAATAGTTACAAGGGCCCTGTAGATCAGGTCAAAGTAATTATGTCTCATCACTTTGCATATTATCTAGAAGAGATAATGGAAGAATTTCCAGAGAGTCAGATCATTGCGTGTGTACGTGATTGTGATGACTGTATGGAATGGTGGAAGAAAGCTGGTGGATGGGATATAACCTATCCTAGTTATGAATGGTATAGAGATGATATCAAAATGAAACATGAAATATACTATCAGAACAAAGCTATTCGCCAATGGGCTCATAAACACTCTGTAAAAAAGAGTGAAGCATTAGCCCAAAGGTTTAATAAATTTAAACCAATAGTCGAAGACCTAAAGGTTTTCGTGTATAAATAGAATTGAGTATGCCGAAAGGGTATTCATTTTTTAACCTTGCTATATATAGGAGGTCAATATGACAAACTTAGCATTTACAAACTTCCCAAGGGATACATTCCTGGGATTTGATTCACTCTTTAACACATTACAAAATACACAAATCCATGACGCGAGAGGCGCTGGATATCCCCCGTATAATGTAATCAAAAGAGATGATGGTCACTTTCTAATCGAGATCGCTGTTGCAGGATTTAGAAAAGAAGACATTAATCTGACACTTGAAAAAGGTGTATTGACAATCATTGGAAAGAAAATTTCTGGTACAGATATGAGAGAATATGCACATCGTGGCATTTCTCAAAGGGCGTTTGAGCGTTCATTCACAATAGCCGAGACCATTAAGGTCGTAGGCGCTGATATTGTAGATGGAATGCTTGTTATAATTTTGGAGAACGATATTCCAGAAGCAGACAAGCCTCAAACTATTAATTTAGGTGACCTGCCTAAGCACGCTAAAAAGCTGTTGCTAGGCTAATAAATACTAAGGAGCACTATGGCATATTCAGATCAAGTTTTAGATCACTATAATAATCCACGCAATGTGGGTAAGATGGATATAAATGACCCGAATGTCGGGACTGGTATGGTAGGTGCTCCTTCTTGTGGCGACGTTATGAAGCTACAAATTAGAGTAGAAGAAGGCATTATTGAAGATGCAAAATTCAAGGCATATGGATGTGGTTCTGCAATTGCTAGTTCTAGCATGGTTACAGAGTTGCTCAAAGGTATGTCATTAGATGAGGCAAAAAATATTAAGAATACTTCTATTGTAGAAGCTCTTAGTTTGCCTCCAGTTAAGATACACTGCTCAGTCTTAGCTGAAGATTCAATTAAAGCAGCAGTCAAAGATTATCAAGGCAAACAACCAAAACCACATAGGTAAATTATGAATGATTATAAATTAATCCGATTAACTTCGGGCGAAGAGATATTAGTAGAAATAAAATCAAGAAATGAAACATTAACAGTAGTAAAAGACCCAGTACTTTTAATTCCAGATCCAGGTGCAGCAGGTAGAATAACCTTTGTACCATATTTGTCTTACTGTGAAATGGATGAATTAACTATTAAGGAAGACCATATAATGTTTATATGTGAGCCTGAAGAAGGTTTAAAAATAAAATATGAAGATATGGTAGATGGTAAAATCAAACTGGTCAAACCCTCTCAACAAGAAATATTTACATAGAGGTATGTACTTTATATGTTATCATGATATAATGGTAGCATGAATCAAACTTTCTATACAAGCGCCTTCCGCCATGGCAAGGTGATTAAATATATGGGGTACGAAGATGGGAAGAAGGTTTCATTCTCTGTCCCGTATCACCCCACCCTATTTGTAACTAATAAAGGTAATAATGCCCACGATTGGAATGCCCTTGATGGTAATCCAGTAGAACCTATTGTATTCGGTTCAATGGGTGAAGCCACTGACTTTATTAAGTCGTACAGCGATGTACCTAACTTTAAAGTATATGGCAATACCAATTATGTTGTACAATATCTTAATGAGCAATTCCCTGGTGAGATCAAATGGGATCGTAATATGATTAATGTGACCTCACTTGATATCGAATGTAGATTCGGCCAAGGGTTTCCTGACCCCAAAGATGCTGACCAAGAGATTACAGCAATCACAATGAAAAATAATATAGATGATGTCTATTACACATTTGGTTGTGGCGAGTACGATACATCTAAAGCTCTTATGCAAACCCATGAGGTTCGCTATCAGAAATGTGCAGATGAGCGTGAACTCTTACACAAGTTTGTATATCATTGGGCGAGAGAATGCCCCGATGTTGTAACCGGTTGGAACGTAGAGTTCTTTGATATACCATATCTCATTAACCGTATAAGAAAAGTTTTTAATAATAATGGCAGAGATAAATTCTTATCACCATGGAGAATGGTCGATGGCAAAGAAGCATTCGGCACTGGTATTAATCAAGCAAAACATAATCACTTACCGAAGGTTAAAGCATCTAAATATGAAATAAAAGGTGTGGCTATCTTAGACTATATGGCGATCTTTAAAAAGTTCGGTTACACATACGGCCCACAAGAGTCATACAAATTAGATCATATTGCTAATGTAGTTCTTGGTGAGAAGAAGCTTGACTTCGGTGAAGCCTCTAACCTTAACGAATTATATGACAATGACCATCAAAAGTTTATTGATTATAATATAAAAGACGTAGAGCTTATAGATCGTATGGAAGATAAGCTCGGCCTTATTACTCTATGTCTGACTATGGCATATAAAGGTGGTGTGAACTATGAGCAAGTCCTCGGGACTGTGGCTATATGGGATTCACTAATCTATCGTGACTTACATTCAAAACGTATAGCTGTACCAATGAATGAAGAGTCATATAAGGGTGCATATCCCGGCGGTTATGTTAAAGTTCCCCAAGTAGGAATGCATGATTGGATATGTTCATTTGATTTAGCTTCTCTATATCCATCAATCATTATGCAATACAATATGTCTCCCGAGACTATACTACTTGATGATGAGCCTAATGTTACTGTTGAAACTGTATTAGCTAAACAAGTAAAGAACACAACACCTAATACAGCATTAGCCGTAGGCGGCACAAGATTTAGTACAACTAAGCGTGGAGTTTTACCACAGATTATTCAAGAAATTTATGATGAACGTGTAGAATTTAAACACAAACAAATCAAGGCCGAACAAGAATTAGAATTATGTGGCAACAAGTCAGAGGTCTATGCACTTGAGAAGCGTATAGCCATTGCTAAGAACCAACAGATGGCATTGAAGATCCTACTCAACTCTTTGTATGGAGCAATGGGTAATAAGTGGTTTAGATATTTTGACATGCGTATTGCCGAAGGTATTACTCTTACTGGTCAAGCAACCATTCGTTGGGCCGAGAAGTATCTCAATGAATATCTTAATAAAACATTGGTAACAAATAAAGATTATGTTGTTGCTATTGATACTGACTCACTATATGTTTGTCTTAATGAATTCATTAAACGTCTTGGTCCAGCTAAACCAGTAGACTTCCTTGACTCAGTGTGCAGGGCCCTTGAAGGCACACTCAATGAATGTTATGATGATTTATATAACAGACTCGGTGGTATAGAAAACAAAATGCTCATGGAGCGTGAGGTTATTGCAAACCGTGGTATATGGACAGCAAAGAAAAGATACATATTAAATGTGCATGACAATGAGGGAGTCCGCTATACAAATCCTAAGTTAAAGGTTATGGGCATCGAGGCAGTCAAATCATCTACCCCGGCCATATGTAGACAAGCATTAAAAGAAATATTCAAAAGAATTATGGATACTGATGAGGAGACCGTTCAGGCAGATATAGCAAATTTCAAAGCAGCATTTTGTAAAGCTTCAGCAGAGGAGGTTAGCTTCCCTCGAGGTGTTCAACATATAAAGAAATGGCAAGACAATAAAACTCTATATAAAAAAGGAACACCAATACATGTCCGCGGAGCTATATTACATAATGCAGAAGTAGATGATAAGAAGCTTAAGAATAAAATAGAAAAAATAGTGGGTGGCGACAAGGTTAAATTCACATATCTTATTAAGCCAAACCCTATCAAGGAGAATGTCATTGCATTTATTGACTATCTTCCACAAGAATTTAAATTAGAAAAGTATGTAGACTATAATCTACAGTTCGAGAAAACCTTTTTAGGTGCAATTAATCCAGTTTTAGAAGCGGTTGGATGGACCAGTGAGAAGCAAATATCACTAGAAGATTTTTTCGTATAAGGTATGTACATTCAGGCAATGTATGATATAATATTAATAATGAATATAAAAGGAGACTTATGTCATCAGATTGGGTAAATGATATTAATAAAATGCAAACAAAGTATGGTGTCCGTGAATGGATAGCTAATGCTTCACCATTTGAACTTAAGAAATATCTTGAGTTTAGATTAGATTTTATTAAGGAAGAGTATGATGAGACTAAAGAAGCTCTCGTTATGGAAGATGCAGAAGAGATCGTTGATGGTCTTATTGATTTATGTGTAGTAGCTATTGGTACATTAGATGCAATGGGTGTTAATCCACACAAAGCATGGGATAATGTTTTAGAAGCAAACATGGCTAAGGAAGTTGGTATCAAAGAAGAGAGACCAAATCCATTAGGCTTACCAGACTTAATCAAACCTCCTGGCTGGGTAAATCCAAGTCATGAAGGTAATCACGGTATTTTAGCAAACAGTTTTTCTGACGCCATTAAAACTGAAATGGAAAAGGCAAATAAAGCAAGGACTGAGATCTTAGCTGATCAACCAGAAATAAATTCACAATGGCACCCGGGTGCAAAAGGAGTAACTCATGACGTTTGAAGAACTAAACAGAGAATTTGAAAAACTAACAGCAGACTCATGTGCTGATGGAGTAAACGATCCATTAGCGTGTGCAGGAATTATGATGGCACAAGCTATGAGAATTTATAAAACTGCTCTTAATGAAAATGAATTTAATATAATGACTGAAACAATATTAAAAAGCAGAAATGATATTATTGAATTTGAGAACCCTACAATTAATTAAGGATCACTATGAAAATAATTAAAGAAGATATGACATATGACATGTGGTTACAAATGTATAAAAATACAAATGTTGACAAAATCACATTAGCTGAACATACTAAATACTCAAAATTATTTAAAGCTTGGAGAGCAGGTAATATAGAAAGAGTAACTGTATAATGGAATATTCCCTTACATTATTTAAAAGTATATTTGATAACAAGACTCACAAACGGATGGACTTTAGTTCATATGCACAGTTTGAACAATTGTTATTTGAATTATCTCGTCAAAAACGTAAGGATAAAAAATCAGCTCCACTTATATCTCCTGCAATTTATGTAGAAGATACAACTCGTGCCAATGACAATGTAATCGGTTGGGCTGGTTGGTGTGCAGTAGATGTAGATGAACATGTATTTGATGGTGATCTTGAAAAAGAACTCATACAACATTATGGAACTTATAACCATGTTATTTACTCTACTGCTTCATCCACTAAAGAACATCCAAAATTTAGAATAGTATTTCCATTATCTAAAGATGTTCCAAAGAATTCAATTAAACATTTTTGGTATGCTCTTAATAAAGAGTTAGGAGATGTTGGTGACCCGCAAACGAAAGATCTGTCACGTATGTATTATGTGCCAGGGAAATACGAAGGTTCATATAATTTTATATATAATAATTTCTCTGGTGTCGATATGAATCCACTTGAGATTATGTCAAAGCATGATTACGTTGAACGTAGTGGTTCTTTATTAGATAACCTACCACCCGAAATGCGTAAACAAGTTCTTGCACATCGTAAGGCTGAAATGACAAATACAAATGTGACATGGAGTAATTACAGAGATTGTCCATTTGTAAATAAGAAAATGGTTAAAGAGTATAACTTGATAACCGGAACTGGCTGGTATACAAAGATGTATGCCATTATGGTTTCTATAGCGGGCAATGCCATACGCAAGAAGTATCCGATCACCGCTGCTGAGATCACCACATTATGTAAAGAGATAGACGTTGAGAACGGAAATTGGTATAAGTCTAGACCATTTAAAAAGGAGGCAGATCGTGCAATCGAATTCGTATACGGTAACAGCTGATTTTATGAGACATTGTATGAAGTTACAACCTAATATGAAGGTTAGCGCTTTCTATGAATTTGTAGAATGGGCTCAAGCTGAAGATCCAAATAATAATGAAGAATTATATAAAGGATATGCATGGGACACTACAGAAGATCAAGACCATAACGAGTACAAATATGAAGGTTACAATGGTGCTTTAATAGTTACAGAATCATTATATACAATAAAACAATTATTGAATGGAAAAGCAACTCATGTAAAGAACTGGAAATTTTCACAAGATGACCGTTATAATAAACATTGGAATGACAAAGTTCGTACTCTTAATATTGTAGAAGGCGAATGCATTCCATATATTATACTTGGTAAAACACCTGCTCAAGTTGTAATAGATTATTTAAAAGAAAATAATACAAAGAGGTATGTACAATTGCCTCAATACATGATATAATATAACATATAAATCGAGGAGCATACATGCAAAAAGAATCAATTATAGTTCTGCAAGAATGTGCAGAGCTTCAATCTAAAAAGTCAGAAGACTATCAAAATCCAAAATCACAAGTAAAACAAGCAATGCATTATCGTCGTGGTGTAGATTCTATTCACGATACTATGCATGGCAAAATGCTTCGTGCTCAATCCTTATTAGAATCTGGCCAAGCCAATAACTTTGAATCACTCGAAGACACATATAAAGATCTTATTAACTATGCATCTTTTGCTGTCTCATATATTCGTGGTAAGATGGAAGGTCAAGATCCAAACCTAGATTATCTCAATAATCCTAAAACAAATACAGTCGATGTTAATACGTCCGTATAAAGTCACTGACGTTCGCGACTACTTCGTTGGTGCCAAGCAAGGTGGTGGTTATGGTCAGACTACAGATAAGACGGGTGTCAAATGCCTTGAGCTTATTGGTGCAAGCTTTCTTGCAGATGAACCAGCAATATTCGGCACACCTAATTTAGAATATATCAAAAAAGAAATTGATTGGTATGAGTCAGAGTCATTAAACATTAATGACATATATGGACCAGACAAAGAACCACCAGCGGCATGGCAATACGCAGCTGATCCTGATGGTTTTATTAATTCAAATTATGGTCATTTAATATATTCAAATGTTTATCACAACCAATACAATAGAGTATTACAAGAATTAAGTACAGCCCCAGATGGTCGTAGAGCTATGATGGTTTATAATAGACCAGATATATGGGATGAGTATAATGAAAATGGTATGTCAGATTTTATATGTACCAATGCAGTAGCTTATTATATACGTAATGGAAGATTAGATTGTTGTGTACAGATGCGTAGCAACGATGTTGTCTTTGGTTATAAGAATGATTATGCATGGCAACAATATGTATTACATAACTTAGCCGAGGTTTTAGATTTAGAACCGGGCAATATGATATGGCAAGTACAGAACCTACATGTATATGAAAAACATTTTGATTTAATTAAACCCCAATTTAGAGATACTAAAGCAGGTTACGAAGGTTATAAATGAAGAAATGGCTTAATGAAGAAGCACTAGATGTGCTTGTTAATTATTATTATCCAAAAGCTGCATGGCTACAGGATAATGTCAATTGGGGACCACTTGATTACGAGGGCCCTGAAGCAAATAAAGAGATTAATGATCCTTTACTCCAGAAGATAGAAATCTATGATTGTAAAACAAGGAATGCCGCTGGCTTTTCTAATGTATTACAAGACTTATTTCTTGGTTCAAAGACTCCTAAATGGAGATGGCAAAACGAAAGACGTAGAGATATTAACACATGGAATGATAAAATCACATGGGGTTTATCTGCACAGTTTTTTGTTATGATGTGTCATCGTATTACTGGAAGTGGTGCATCGTTTGAAGATGACCATGGATATCGTAATAATATTATGCAATATTGGGGCACACAATTTGCTAAGGATGGTATAAAACAAATGTGTGAAGATATGGTAAAGATGAAAGAGCGTGGACCAATATTTACTTCTATTGGTAACCAACCTCCTGCTCCAAAGAAGGGCACGAGTAATGTAGACTTTATGACAAAGGAATTGCCACAATTAATATTTAAATTTGTTGATTGGTTATTGTATGAAAAGATAGATGGCGAGTATAGAAAGACAATGAAAACTCATAAAGAGATTGTAGACTATTTCAATGCGTATAATAAATCAGCAGGTCATAGACGATTCAATTTTCAATATGCAGCATTCTCTATGGACTGTTCAGATTATTTTCCTACAGCAGTAGATCCAGATTCACACACATACTTAGGTAACAATGCTGTTCGTTGTTTAAAGAAGTTATCTACTGGATATAGTCATGATGAGTTTATGGATATATTAAGAGAACGTACTGGCGGAAGACCAAAAGATTTAGAAGATGTTATGTGTGACTTTGTTAGATTTGGTCAGAACTATGTACCAAGAGGTAACGGCACATATGACCACATTCCAAGTGATATAACTAATAGTAGCGGATGGGAATCTGGTTGGAGACAAAGACAAGGAACACCATCAAATAATATACTACCAATATAATGCCACACAACAATCATATAGAAGATGGGTTCAATATCGATATAGGTATGATGCAACCCGATGAAGCAAAGAATTATTATTTATGGTTAGCCAAAGACTGGACTGATCCAAATCCACCTATAGTTGAAAGAATCCATGAAGGAGTAAGATGTGTAAGAGATGATCTTATTACTGGATCTAAAATACGTGGTGCAGATTTATTGATGTCAAGTATTAAAGAAGATACCGTGGCATACGTTCAACCAAGAACTGGATTAGCTGGTGTAAGTATATTAGATGTTGCAAGTAAACATGGTAAAAAAGTACGTTTATATATGCCATCAAGTAAAAAAATAAGTCATCACCAAGCATGTTGTATTGAAAGAGGAGCTCTAGTTAGTTTCCATAGAATTGCAGCAATGCCAAACCTAAACAAAATTGCTAAGGAAGATTCAAAGATACATGGATATTACTTCATTCCCCTAGGACTGAAACACAAATTAATGACAGCAGGTATGGTAAAGGTTGCTAGTCAATTAAAAGAACCAGACGAAGTATATGTTGCAACATCAACTGGTGTACTTTCAAGGGCCCTGCAGATTGCTTGGCCTAATGCTAAGTTTACAGCAGTAGCAGTAGCAAGAAATATGAAGGCAGGAGAGTTAGGTAGAGCAAAGGTTATATCTGAGCCACGGGCTTTCACGGCTCATGAGAGTAAAGAGAACTTACCACCATTTCCAAACATAGATACTTACGATGGTAAAGTTTGGAAGTATATACCAAAGAATACAGGCAGAGATATATTATTTTGGAATGTTGGTGCAGAACCAGTATTAAATCAAACCATGGGTTTCATGGAAGATGCAACAGATAGTTACAGAGATTGGGCTCCGCCTAAACGTGATAACGGAATACAAATATATGATAACAGGAACATTTAATAAGATACCAAAGAAAAAGAATAGCCATGGATATGGTTGGGCTCGAACATGGTCAGAGAACTTAGGTGATATTGGTATTAATCATGAAGGTGATTATATACCTCATCTATATTTAGATCACGGAGTAAACTTTGGTGGTGGATTAAACCTATTTGGTGGATTTAATGGTGATCTTAAAAAGCGTATAGATAATTTTCTATTAGCTGAAGAAGTTTTCTCTCTTGATATGCCTATGCCAAGGTATGGTGATATGTTAGCCAAGCGAAAAGATGTAGAGGATAAAGCGTGGTGTGCTCGTGTTCAAGACAAATGTGACAATGCAAAAACATTACTATCCACAGATTTAGATACGGAATGGTTAACTATAGGCGATAGTCATACGGCAGCATTTGCTCCTAAAGGTAGTATGGTTATTAAGACAGATGGTCTTACACTTAATGGTCAGATTAAATCTAATTTTCAATATGTTCTTGACCACATGGCTAAATGCAATAATCTAATTGGAGTTACATTATGCTTTGGTAATATCGATATAAGACATCACCTATGCAGGTTAAATGTAGACCCAAGAGATATGTGGATAGATTTAAAAAGATTTGGTGATTGGCTACCGGTACCAGTTGAGTATTCAGTGCCTTGGCCCATAGAGTTTGAAGGTAGAAGATTACCTAAGACTGGTTATTATAAACACCAACCATTTTGGGGTACACATTATGAAAGAAAAATAATGTTAGATAGAGTAATTGAGACCATGGATATGGTGGAAATGAATAAAGTTATGTATCCAACCGAGTGGTTAAAGATGGATCCAGAAGTATTTGCAAAAACAAAAATGGAAAGTACTAGCTCGGTACATATATCACCTGAAGTATACAGACGAAAAGAATTCGGGGAAGAGTATGTACTTCCAATATAAATGTGATATAATATACCTATGAGATAATAAAGGAGTATAAATGGGAATAATGGATAAATTACAGAAGAATTCTAGGATTAAAGAGACAGATACTCTCGATAAATCTAAGATTTTTTCTAACCAAGAGATGGTATCAACACCGGTACCAATGATTAATGTTGCACTATCTGGAGATCCAGACGGAGGACTAACCGCAGGACTAACGGTATTGGCAGGACCATCTAAGAATTTTAAAACATCATTTGGATTATTAATGGCAGCGGCATACTTAGATAAGTATAAAGACGCTGTTCTATTATTTTATGATAGTGAATTTGGTGCACCTCAAGAATATTTTAAGTCGTTCGGCATTGATACTTCCCGAGTACTCCATAGTCCTATTACTAATGTTGAGGAATTGAAGTTTGATTTAGTTAATCAATTAGAAAATATTGAACGCAAAGATAAGGTCATTATTATGATTGATTCTATTGGTAACCTAGCTTCTAAGAAGGAGCTAGATGATGCTATGAATGAGAAGTCAGTAGCAGATATGTCGAGAGCGAAAGCCCTCAAAGGTTTGTTTAGAATGACAACACCTTACCTAACAATGAGAGATATTCCATTGTTGGCTGTTAACCACACATATCAAGAAATAGGCTTATTCCCCAAAGCGGTCGTATCCGGTGGCACAGGTATATACTACTCCTCAGACAATATCTGGATCATCGGACGGCAGCAAGAGAAGAAAGGAACAGAAATTACAGGTTATCACTTTATTATTAATGTAGAAAAGTCTAGATTTGTTAAAGAGAAAGCTAAAATTCCTATTAGTGTAACATGGGATGGTGGTATTGAATCACATTCCGGATTATTAGATGTTGCATTAGAAGGTGGTTATGTAGTTAAACCTACTATTGGTTGGTATTCAAAGGTTGATAAAGCAACTGGAGAGATAGAAGATAAAAAGGTTCGTGTTGCTGAAACACTTAAGGAATCATTTTGGACAGCTATTTTTGCAAAGACAGATTTTAAAGATTATATTAAACGTAAGTATGAAGTCGGCCATGCTGACATGATTAAAGTATCACACCTAGAAGAAGGGTGGGATGATGAAGATTGAGACATTAATCTTACGTAACTTAATGTTGAATGAGGATTATACTCGAAATGTAATTCCTCATTTAAGAACTATATATTTTGAAGAACCACATAGAGCGGTCTTTAATGAGATTGTTGACTTCGTCAATAAGTTTAATAAGCTACCAAGTGCTGATGCACTAAGTATTGAATTAAGAAATAACCCTAAGGTTGGCTCTGAGTCTTTAGCTCTTATTCCTGAAATAAGTGTTATGGATAAAGAGAATACCCAAGAGTGGTTAGTTGAAAAGACTGAGAAATGGTGTCAAGACAGAGCAATCTATTTAGCAATTATGGATTCTATTAATATTATTGAAGGCAAGCATGAGACATTAGATAAGAATGCATTACCGCAAGTATTAAGTGAAGCTCTTGGTGTTAACTTTGATTTAAGAGTTGGTCACGATTATGTTGATGACTCTGATAGTCGTTATGATTTCTATCATAGGCAAGAAGAACACCTACCATTTGACTTAGAAAAGTTTAACACAATCACTAAAGGTGGTCTCGTCAAGAAATCATTGAATGTGGCTCTCGCAGGTACAGGTGTAGGTAAGTCTTTATTTATGTGTCATGTCGCTGCAGGGGCCTTGACTCAGATGAAAAATGTCCTATATATAACTATGGAGATGGCAGAAGAAAGGATAGCAGAAAGAATAGATGCTAATCTAATGAATGTGCCTATTGACCAATTAGAGAATCTATCGAAAGATATGTTCGATAAGAAGATGCATAAGCTCACTGACAAAGGTGTTGGTAAACTTATTGTGAAAGAGTATCCCACTGGGGCAGCAAGCTCTATTCACTTTAGAGCATTATTAAAAGAATTAAAGATCAAACGTGATTTCACACCTGATCTTATTTGTATAGACTATTTAAATATATGTGCAAGCTCACGTATGAAAGCTATGGGTGGATCTATTAACTCATATATTATGGTCAAAGCAATAGCAGAAGAATTGCGTGGCATGGCGGTAGAGTATAACTTACCTATCGTTACTGCCACACAAACCACTAGATCTGGTTTCGCATCATCTGATGTGGGATTAGAAGATACGAGTGAATCATTTGGTTTACCGGCAACGGCTGACCTTATGTTTGCACTTATATCTACGGAAGAACTAGAGAACCTTAATCAGATAATGGTTAAGCAATTAAAGAATAGGTATAATGATCCTACAGGTGGGAACAAGAAGTTCGTACTTGGTATTGATAGAGCAAAGATGAGACTATATGATGTAGAAGATACTGCGCAAACTCTCAATGTAAGGGATGAGCCACCTAAGAAAAATACACAATTTGAGGATTTTACATATGAATAATATTTTGAAACCTTACATATCCAGAATGTTGAATAAAGAACATATGATGGCTATGACTAAGGTCAAATTAGAAAAGCTAGCTCGCAAAGAAGGCGTTGAGTTAGATAGACGTGAGAAGAAAGAATCTCTTGTCGAACAAATATTAACCTTGTGAGCACTCTATTAACAGGTCATGGTTGGGCATCTAAATATAAACACCTAGCCAAAGAGATCTCTACATGGAGCAAAGACCCAAGCACTAAAGTTGGTGCAGTGGTTGTAGGCGAACATGGTCAGTTATTGTCTCAAGGATATAACGGTTTTCCAAGAGGCATAAAAGACTCAGATGAAAGATTAAATAATCGTGAAAGAAAGTATGAATTAGTTGTACATGCAGAAATGAATGCTATATATAATGCTAGTCTTAATGGAGTTTCTTTAGCAGATTCTACATTATATGTATATGGTTTACCTGTTTGTAACGAATGTGCTAAAGGTATTATTCAATGTGGTATTAAAAAGGTTGTTGCAACAAGACCAACAGAATATAATGGAGCATGGGATAATTCAATAAAAGGAGCTGAAGCTTTATTTAAAGAAGCAGATGTAATGTATTTAATAGACGTGGAGGAAGAATGAGTAAGACTGCAATACCGTATGTCATACGGAAAAGAGATCATAATAAAAATATTATCTCTAAGAAATATTTAAGTCATGGAACATTCAGATGTAAACGTCATCCAAACAGTAAGAGGTGTAAAAGTGCTTAAAGCATTATTTAATCAAGGCTATTCGAAAAAGTTCATGGACCGAATAGAATTTAGAAGAAAGGAATACTACGAGAAACGTAGAATTCAAACGATCCGTGACAATGCTATGAAGATGGCATATAACTGGTCACATGAATATCCTACTGGTACGCCATTAGAATATATTCGTGATGACATTATTGAATGTTGGGAAAGGAATTCAAAGGTTGGTATTTTTGCGAATATAGATAAGAAGCAAAATATACAAGTACCAAACAAATATCCATTAGATCCATATGAAAAAGAAGTTGGAGTCCCATATAAATTAGAAGGAAAACATGAAAAATAAATTAATAGGTTTAATCTTAATTGCTGTATCTATGTCAGCACTCGCTGCCAATAGAGGCGCAGTTGTAACAGATCATTACCATGAGGTTGTATACTTACAACCATATACAGTCGAAGTATGTCAGAACCAACAAGTACAGGTAGGCAATGCAGACATTGCGAATAGTGCATTTTGGGGAGCAATCTTCGGTGGAGTTGTTGGTGATGCTTTAGATGATGAGAATGGTAAAGTTCCAGGAGCTATCATTGGTGCTATGATTGGTGCTAAAGATGCTGAAGGCAAGGTAGGTACAACTACAGCTATGGTGTGTAAGACTGAGACACGTAAGAAGTCTACTACCGTTAATGAATACTCACACTCAGTTATTAGATTTGAGTACGATGGTATTATGTACGAGCTCGACTTTATTAAAAGGTAATGGCTAAGAAAAAAAAGAAGTTTATACCATTTAATAGATGGTCATTCGTAGACCGCAATGATCTAGATACAGATCATTGGTATATTAGATTAGAGGGTGGTGAATACCACGATGTGATCTATCGTTATATGGATGTCAAATTAAATGATACAACCAAATCTATAAATTTCGATTATGAAATTGTAGAATATCCAATGGAAACTCCTCACGGTAATCCACAATTTAATGAAGCTGTTGGCGCTATACTACAAAGTATATTGGCTGACTCAATGGAAAAACAGGACTTCGTATTAGGTCCACGATCTAAATGAATGTAAAAGAAACACTAACCATTCTCTCAGAAGAGTGCGCGGAAGTAATACAAGCTAACTCAAAATTAATTAGATTCGGACCATATGATGAAGATAATATTCACGAACTAGAAAAAGAGTTAGGTGATATCATGGCTATGATACTTATACTTGATTATTATGGCTATGTTTCAACAGAAAAAATAACAGACAATGTTATTCCTAAGCTTACTAAACTTAAAAAGTACAGTAAAATTAAGAATTTGAATAAGATTATCAAGAATTTATAAAACCTATAAATACCTTTATAATTATTCATATAAAGGTCCGATGCAGTCTTTACAAACATTTCTCGAGGGTCGAAATGACCCTTCAATATTCCACGCAGTATTTATGGCTGGAGCTCCAGGTGCCGGAAAAGACTTTGTCGCAGACTCATTAGCATTGGGCGGCCAGTTAGGTTATAAAGAAATTAATTCAGATAATGAATTTGAACGTTATATGATTGATGCTGGTTTAACTGATGAGAAAGGTTCAATTATACTTGATCCTAATCAAGAATTTGAACGTGATGTTGTACGATCAGTAGCAAAAAGACATAGTAATGCTAAACTGCGATATGCAAAGATTGGTAGATTAGGTCTTCTTCTTAATGGTACTGGTGCTAGTTTGTCTAAAATGAAACAACAAAAGAAAACATTAGAAGCATTGGGTTATGAATGTGCTTGTGTATATGTTAATGTTGGTCTTGAAACTGCTATTCAATCTGATAAAGATAGAGGCATGACCCCAGGTGAAAGAGAAATTGGAGTTGAATTAGTAACAGCTAAATGGAAAGAATTAAATATTAGTATAAAAGTTTATAAAAGAATATTTGGCAAGTTATTTTTTGAAGTAGACAATGGAGTTCGTGAGAAAACACCTGTAATAGTACGTAAATTATTTGGCACCATATCTAAATGGTCTAAGACTATGCCTAAGAATAAGATAGCAAAACTATGGATGAAGAATAACTAATGTTAAATTTTAAAGAACAAGTAAATGAAAATACTGGCATGCGCTTAGTCGATCTTCTTCCGAAGAAGGTTAAGCGTCTGATATACAGAGTTGCGCATCAAGACAAATATAAAGGTGCTTTGCTTATGATAAAGCATTTAAGACAAGATCCTGATGTAATCTCAAGAGGCTTAACTAAACACCAGATTCAAAATATTGCTGCTGACCATTTTAAATTAGATCATAGAGAGTTTGCAAAGATACTCAATCGTCAAACAAGATACGAAGAAGCTCCTCCAGGAATGGCAGACACCGTTAAGAAATTTAAAGCTGATGGTATGGATGACGAGACGGCATTCGCACTTGCTTGGTCTATATATAATAAGAAAGAGGATGAGGTAGTACAATTATCAGAGGCAAAAACTAAAGCATCTACCTATTTTGAGTGGGCTCTTATTGCTATGATTAATGATAAGTCAAAAGACGAAGGCGACTTTATTCGTAATATGAAAAAAGATAAAGGTTATACCGCTTGGTTTAAAGCTACAGATAAAAAATGGAATCAAAATCAATCAGATCATTATGAATTCTCTAAAAAATTAAAGAGTATTACAAGATCAAAGACCGCTGAATCAGCTGGTCAATCTTCTCCATCGACTTCAGCTATGTGGAAAGACGTTACTGGTAAAAGCAAAGATACTTCTAAAGCTGATATTAATATAGGTTCACACAAAGTAAGTGTTAAAGGTACACAAGCCCGGTTAATGTCTGGTGTTAAAGAGGAAAGTCTTGCTACACTATATGCAGCATTTGATACTATAGGTGTGGATAATCTCGGCCAAAACTTAGAAAAAATAGTAAATGAATTTGTGTCAAAGGTTAGAACGGTTGGTGATGAAATGACTTCGACAGCTATCAAAGAAAAAGATCCTAAAACATTATCTGCAGAAAATAAAGCAGCATTTAAACAATTAGAAACACAAGTTCAAGTTAAAGTTAAAGCTGAAACTGCATTTAAAAAAGCATTTGCTAATAGGGAATTCGCTGATGCATTTGCTTGGGAAGCTATGAGTGGTGAAAAGAAATTTGGTAATGGTGAAGGTACAGCTGATGCAATGCTGGTCTGGCCATATGATCTAAGAAATATTGCATGGTATCCTGCCTTAAGTCTTAAGCATAAGTATGTTAAAAAGGTTTCAGGTCAAATGAAGTTCTCAGCTAATGTTAAATCAGCAAGCTATAAAAAGAAAAATAAGAAATATGGTTATGCTATATCACAAGTTGTTGACTTAGCTTTTAAAACTGCTGATTCTGAATTTGATATTGCTAAGAATGAGAGTATAGAACAAAGATTAGATCTAGAGACTATGTTACAAGAAGGTAAAATTGATGAAGCAAAGTTATTAGATGCGCTTAAAGGTATTTGGGAAAGATTAAGGAATGCAATAGCAACAGCATGGGCTAAGTTAATGAATGCAATCACTAATCTTGCCCAACAAATAAGAGATGCGATTGATGGTGGTTTAGATACTTTACTAGATGCATTTGAATTAGAACCAGTTATCAGATTTAATAACGATATAAAACTATGAATCTAAAGAAACACATAGCAGAAGCTAAGAATACTCACATGACTCACATTGAGGACATGGTGATTGACGGTGGTGTACAAGGAGCACGGTCAGCTATCTTCGCATTACGTGATTTAAGAGACATGTTAGCTGGTCATTCGAATGACACTAAGCAAGTCACGGTCAAATGGGATGGTGCACCAGCTGTATTTGCTGGTATCGACCCGAGTGATGGTAAGTTCTTTGTTGCAAAGAAAGGAATATTCAATAAGAATCCTATGGTATATAAGAGCGTTAAAGAAGTTAAAGCCGATACCTCTGGAGATTTAGCAGCAAAACTCACAATAGCATTTCAAGAATTAAGTAAACTTGGTATTAAACAAGGAGTCTACCAAGGTGACATTATGTTCACTAAAAAAGACTTAAAGAAACAAACAATTGACGGGAGGAAATATGTAACCTTTCACCCGAACACTATAGTATATGCAGTACCCGTTGAAGCAGCAAAAGATATTATGAGAGCAAAGATTGGCGTAGTGTGGCATACTTATTACTCAGGCGCAACCTTTGAAAAAATGAATGCATCCTTTGGTGTAACCATTGGATCATTTAAAACAGTCCGAACGGTATGGCAAAAATCAGCCAACCTACCAGACATATCTGGTTTAGCCACACTAACTAAAAGGGACACAGATGAAATTACGAAACATATATCAAACGCAGGAAAGCTCTTTCAAAAGATCTCTGCCAATACGCTTACTGACGTATCTACAAATACGGATATTAATTTACTTATTAATACCTTTAGAAACACAAAAGTTAGATCGCAAGATGAAGTTACTAACTCAGCAAGATACGTACAAGAGCTCATCAGCTGGATCGAAGATCGATATAACAACGAAATCGAAAGGCTTAAGAGCGATGCTGGCAAGGATAGGAAGGAAGAAGCAAAGCTTGCAGCACTAGAATTCTTCTCAGATGAGAACAGAGATGGGCTTATAATGATGTTAGATATGCAAAACGAGCTAGTAATGGCTAAGAAAATGCTATTAAAGCATCTTGACAGCATGGATAGTATAAATACTTTTATAAAGACTAAAGACGGTTTTAAAGTAACAGGCGCCGAAGGATATGTTGCTATAGACCATTTAACAAACGGTGCCGTTAAGATTGTAGACCGAATGGAATTCAGTTATAACAACTTTAGCAAAGACATAATCAAAGGGTGGGAGTCCGAATCACGATGAAATTAATAGACAAATTAGTAAAAGAGTTTACCTCAATAAATGAGGCTAGACCAAAAGATAATCATAGATGGAATGCTAACGATGAGATATCAACTATGAATTACATCTACAAAGATTTTAAAAAAGAATTAGGTAGAGATCCAGGTAAACCATATATGGACGATGATGCATTAGTAGTAGGTGATGAGACTGTGCTTAATGTTAAAGACAACACATCAGTTGGTGATATGAAAAAAGCAGTAGGAGCATGGGTTGCAAAAAATGCAAAGGCAGCACCTGGTGAAACTAAGTTCGGTAAATTTAATGTTAAGTTACCTACTGAATTAGGTGGAGTACTTGGTAATAAAGCAACTAAGCTTGAAAATCCACGTGCGGTATTAAAGACCGATGTTGACAGCGCGAAAGAAATTCAACGTGTTGTGAAAGGCAAAGGTGTTAAATTCCGTATGATGAAACGTAAAGATCACGTTGCTGTATATCTTGACTTCGATGACGGTAAATTAATGCAAGATGCACTGAAGAAAATAGCAAAAATTAAATAGGAAAATAATATGTCAGTAACTGTAACAGCAGCATTGAGAGATATGCAAGAAGCACAAGAACTAAAAGAAAAATGGAATGAAAAGGTTTCCCTTAAAGGCTTAGACCAATTCCGCGCGATGTATAAAACATGGTTAAAATCTGGAGTTGATCCAAGATTTATTAAAGCAATGGAAAAATTATATGACGATATGGTAATTGGCGGCATGTATTCTTCTCGTAGTGCTGAAGATGCTGGCATTCTAAAAATCGACGGCAAAACCAAATATAAGAACGCGAACTGGTAATGTCACTGCATAGCTTTAAAGAACACCTTCTCAAAGAGGCCGCAGCAAAAACGGTCACAGTAAACTTTGGTCGTTTCAATCCTCCCACTATCGGTCATGAAAAACTACTAGATATTAGTATGTCCAAAGGTACCGGTGACCATAGAGTATATGCATCCCAAACCGCAGGCAATAAAAAGAATCCATTAGATTGGAAGACTAAAATTAAATTTATGCGTAAGATGTTTCCTAAGCATGCAAGACATATCCTTATGGATAAGAAAATTAAAACAATTTGGGATGTAGCAGTTACTTGTTATAAAGATGGATATACAGAATTCGAATTAGTTGTTGGTGATGACAGACACCAAGAATTTGTTAAACTTTTAGATGATTTTAATGGTAAAAAAGCTAGACATGGATTTTATGAATTTGATGTAATAGATGTTATAAGCGCTGGTGTAAGAGACCCAGATGCTGAAGGTGCTGAAGGTATGTCAGCTTCCAAGATGAGAGGCGCTGCTGAAGACAATGACCTAATTGCATTTACTAAGGGTGTACCAAAGAAATTTAAAGATGCCGAGGGACTAATGAAAGCAGTTCAAGCCGGCATGGGTATAAAGGAATCAAAACCTTATAGACATATCAAATTAAAGAAAACTTCAAATCTAAGAGAAAAGTTTGTGGCTGGTAAACTGTTTAAAGTGAATGATCCGGTTGTAACTAAAGGTGGCAGAGAGGGTGTTATAGATACATTAGGAGCTAATCACGTTAAGGTGAAATTGAAAGAATCAGAAACATTTAAAACATTCTGGTTACAAGATATAATTATTACATAAGGAGAAAGTATGGCATTAAGAAGAGTAGGCGCGTATGCAAATAGTATTGCAACACCACGTGGTATTGTTAGTGTGGAAGGCCAGTTATTAATAGCTAACGATGGCACTAGATACATCCATAGCCAAGAGTTTATGGATAAATGGAATGGATTAAGCTCGGACTTACCAGCGACTGGCGATACAACTACCAGTAGCGTTAGTCCAAAACCAAAAGCAAAGGTAAAGAAAAAGAAAAAATCTTGGTTTAAAAAATAAAGTATAAATATATATTATGGAATTGACTAAGAGTAACTTCGAGTTATATGCTGCAAAGCATTATCAGAAAGATAAGTGGGCAACTACAGAGGATTTCAAGGAAGATATATCTAGATTTAAGTATATTAACCGGCTTGTCAATAGATATTATCGTGATGACGATTTAAAAGAGCGATTAATACTAAACCATATTATTATATTAGGTAATGTTTTAGGACCTAAGATCTGTGCAGAGATACTAATGTGCAAGACGCATGACGTATTAAAAAGTACAGTTAAAACATTTCTGGTTTATTTGAACTATTTGCCAGAAGAAGAGTTTGTCGAGGTCCCATTAGATGTAACAATTATAGATGTATTAAGGAAGCTATGAGTCAATATTTAAAAGAGAGTGCTGTAGATTTATTCATTACGTATAAGTTTCTTCGCTTACTTACAACACCTTGGAAAAAGACCGATGCCTATAAGGAAGGTGTAATTGACGATAGAGGTAAGTTACTTGTTAAGGGTGACATACAATCAAACTCTCAAAAGAAAACTTATACGGTATTTCATAAGTTAGTATTTAATTTAAAAAGAATTTTAGAGAAGGTACCATTCGGTAAATCTAGAATAGCTTCATATGCTGCTGCATTGTTTCTCCTTAAGGAAGAGACTGGCATGGCAGAAGAAGATATGCTTAAAGTATTACAAGACTTAGGTCATGATACTTCACTTGACTTAAATGAAGACTTCAAGAACCTTGAAGAAGGTCAACACATCCTGAATCACGAAGGATACAAAGGAACGGTTGTGCATTTAGAATCAACAAAGCCAGTTGGATACTTCGCTGGTGTTCCTATATATAATACCAAAGAAAACATTTTTATATCTGTTAATAACATACTGTAATACATAATTTAATTGGAGTGACATGACGTCTATCTTTGTAACGAAGCGTAGCGGCGAGACTGAGCCGTTCAATATTAATAAAATCCACCGAGTTCTTGAATGGGCGTGTCAAGACTTAGTTGGGGTATCGGTCTCTGAAATAGAGATGAGAGCCAATGTTCAAGTATATGAGGCAATGGAATCTGTTAAGATCCATGACCTTCTTATTAAATCCTCTGCTGAACTAATAAGTGAAGCAACACCAAACTATCAAACTGTAGCAGCTAGGCTTATTAATTATAAGCTTAAGAAGTTAGTGTATGGTGATAAAGATCCTTGGCCTCTCAAAGATATTATTGACCATAACATTGATGCTGGTGTTTATGATGCAGATATATTAAATAAATATTCAGAAGCTGAAATAGATTATATAAACAATAATATAGTTAATCATGATAGAGATGATGAATTCACTTATGCTGGTATGGAACAAATGAGGTCAAAGTATCTAGTTCAAAATAGATCAGATGGTACCATATACGAAACGCCTCAGGTATTATATATTATGATTGCCATGACATTATTCGGTAGATATAATGGTAGGCGTATAAAGTTTATAAGAGAATTCTATAATGCTATATCACAATTCTATATCTCATTGCCAACACCTATCATGGCTGGTTGCCGAACGCCTACAAGACAATTCTCGTCATGTGTAGTCTTAGAATCTAATGACTCATTAGACTCAATCAATGCAACATCAACTTCAATCGTTAAATACATTTCAAAGAAAGCCGGCTTAGGAATTAATGCTGGAAAGATTAGAGCGGTTGGTAGTAATATTGGTGATGGTTCTATTGCACATACTGGTCTAATACCATTCCTCAAATTGTTTCAAGCATCGGTCAAATCTTGTTCTCAAGGTGGAGTACGAGGTGGTGCCGCAACTGTATATATGCCTGTTTGGCATTATGAATTTGAGGATCTTGTTGTATTAAAAAACAATAGAGGTACTGAAGAGAATCGTGTACGTAATATGGATTATGCATTTCAGTTTAACCAGTTAATGTATGAACGACTATTAGAAGGTGGCAAAATAACATTCTTCTCACCTAATGATGTCCCTGGATTGTATGATGCATTCTTTGAGGATCAAGATCTATTCAAAGAGTTATATGAAAAGTATGAGAGGTCATGGAAGATCCGTAAGAAATCTTTACCAGCCCTCGAGGTATTCTCTCAATTCCTAACAGAACGTAAAGAGACTGGACGAATATATCTACAAAATGTAGACCATGCAAATACACATGGGGCATTTATAGAGAAACAAGCTCCGATACACCAGTCGAATTTATGTTGCGAAATCGATCTGCCAAGTCACGGATTAGAATCATATGACGATACAAGTAAAGGTGAGATCAGTTTATGTACTCTTTCAGCAATTAATTGGGGTCTAATAAATGACCCACGTGATTTTGAAAAGTATTGTGAGTTAGCAGTACGTTCTCTTGATGCTCTCCTTGACTATCAAAACTATCCTGTTGTTGCGGCAGAAAGATCCACAATGAACCGCAGACCACTAGGTGTAGGCATCATAAACTTTGCCTACTTCTTGGCGAAGCGTGGGCTGAAGTACAATGAGGAAGCCCTTGCCACCGTTGATATCTACGCAGAAGCATGGTCATATTATCTCATAAAAGCTAGTGCAGATCTAGCAAAAGAGAAGGATTGTTGTTATAAAAATCTAGAGACTAAGTACGGGCATGGTATCTTGCCGATAGACAGCTATAAACCCGAGGTCAATGAATTAGTCAAACATAAGGAAAGAATGCCTTGGAAGGCGTTACGGGCGCAGCTTTTGAAATCCGGCATAAGAAATTCGACATTAATGGCTATTATGCCCGCTGAAACCTCGGCCCAGATAGGTAATGCTACAAATGGTATTGAACCACCTCGTGCATTAGTATCATATAAGCAATCGAAGGACGGAGTTATGGCACAAGTTGTACCACAAATCCATAATCTTAAAAACAAATATGACTTGCTCTGGGACCAACCTGGACCAGAAGGTTACTTAAAGATCATGGCAGTACTTCAGAAGTATGTTGACCAAGGTATATCAGTAAACACCAGTTATAATCCAGCACAATATGAAGACAATAAAATACCAATGTCTGAGATGATGAAGGACTTAATTACCTTCTATAAATATGGTGGTAAACAATTATATTATTTTAATACTAATGACCTGACTAATGAAGATGAGTCACAATTAGGAAGAGAGGATTTTAGCAGTGATAAAGAATATGATGACTATTGTGAAAGCTGTATTTTATAATGAAAATATTAGGAATATCTGAAGGAAGCCACGATGCTTGTTGGTGCTTAATTGAAGATGGTGAGATACTAGAAGCTCACCATCAAGAAAGACATGATCGTATTAAAAATTCTAAATGGTTAGATGCTAGCCTACTCCCAAAAGCCGATGTTGTAGTCGGTCATCAAATACTTGACAATGTAAATGCTCGCCGTAAATGGTCAGGACAACTACCAATGAAAAGGAATATTCCTGTTGACTATGAATATAACCATCATGAAACACATGCATGGGCTGGTTGGGCCACATCTCCATTTGATGATTGCGATATATTAACTATGGATGCTGTAGGTGAATGGGAGACTGCTACAGTTCATGAAGTACGTGATGGAGTAATGAAACAAACTTGGGGAATGAAATACCCTAAGTCTTTTGGTATGCCATACTCTTATGTAACAGAAAAGTTAGGTTATAAATCAATGCAAGACGAATATATTGTTATGGCAATGGCAGCACTTGGTGGTAGATACGATAGAGAAGACTCAAAGCTTTTTAGTTTTATAGATGCTGTACCTAAAATATCTCCGTTGTTCCAAGGCAGTTGCCATTCAGAGCATTGGTTATTTCAACGACGATATGAGAATGCTCAAATACAGATGAACGATAAAAATGATAATCGAAATATGGCTCGAAATATTCAGGACCATTATGAATATTATTTCCTTAAAACAATTCAAAGACATACCTCTCATGATAATTTAATTATTATGGGTGGATGTGCATTAAACTGTGTAGCTAATAGTAAAGCAAAGTCTATGAAGGAAGCTATTTGGATAATGCCAAACCCTGGTGATGGAGGCTCTGCCCTAGGAGCAGCGGCAAGACATTACGGAAAGAAACTAAATTGGAAAGGACCATACTTAGGAACTCAAGTACCTAGAATGGATCCACATAAAATAATAAAAGAATTATTAGATGGTGGTATAGCTGCGGTATGTTCTGGTAGAGCAGAGTTCGGACCAAGAGCATTAGGTAACAGATCACTACTGTGTGATCCAAGAGGAAAACAAGAATTCCTTCATCCTATATATGGTATAAAAAAACGAGCAGAAACTTGGAGACCATTTGCACCTGCAATTTTATCAGAATATTATGAGCAATATTTTATAGGACACGCCAGTCAGTATATGCAATTCACACCTAAACACCTAAGCCCAGATTTTAATTTAGTTGAGCATGTAGATAAGACTGCAAGAGTTCAATTAGTTAAACCACAATGTGATAGTATATTAAGAGAAGTATTAGAATTGTGGTATAAAGAAACAGGTTGCCCTATGTTACTTAATACTTCTTTGAACGTTAAAAATGAACCGATAGTTGATACAATGGATGACTATAGAAACTTTATTAAATGGAGTGGATTAAATGATCTTAGCTAACGGTTGTTCACACACGCATGGTACTAATCATGCTGTACTTAATAATTATGCAGATAAGCTATGGCCCAATATAGCTGGAAAGATGTTAGGTGATACTAATGTTGTTAACCTTGCTAAGGGTGGAGATTCAGCTGGAGCTATAGCAGATTCTACAATACACTGGATGGAAACAAATACAATCAAGCCAGATATGGTTATGATACAATGGACGTATGCAGATAGGTTTGATATTCCATATCATCGCTTATACGCAGATGATCCATTTCGTGATGGATGTTTTGTTGATAATATTAGATTAGGTATTGATCCGCCTTACTCAGATAAGTTCACTTATTTAAATCAATATCCACGTGAAGGAATGATTAGGTTGACATCTACAGGAGGTTATCTATCTAAAGATGAGTCGACAGGAATGTTAAAAAGAATTCCTGATCTAATGGCTCACTTAGGTTTAAAGTTTCCAAACATATTATATCAGGCTGGGTACAAACAAAATGTGCATCCATATTATTTAGAGAACCATGAAGATGAACATATGCAAGAGATCATAGAATATTATAAACGATATGTAGATTATAGAGAAGCTTATTTAAATCTACCAACAGCACATAATGAACTTAGACATAAATGGGCAATGGCACAAAATCATGTTGCAGCTTATTGTGAAGCAAATGATATTCCTTATTATTGGTGGGGAACTGATATGTGGTATCAACCAAAGTTTGCAGATCTTATGTATCTAAAACCTAAAACTGGTCATGAGATGTTTGCTAACTTAGGTTTTATAGACCAGTGGTTAGAGAGACAGGGTATAATTGCAAATGGTGATGCTATTGAAAGTGATATATCTGAAGAAGAAGTAGCAAAGAATCCTAACCTCATGCAAAACATAGACGATCATAGAGGAGAGGATGGTCATAAATTCATTGGTGAAATGGTTGGTAATTTTATTAAGCATGGTATTGAGCCAGATCAAGATGATATAAATAAAGAATTATTAAAGGCAAACATATTATCTAGGCCTAACTTAACTCTGGAGAACGATGCAACAGGATTAAACCAGACTGGTGGGGACAATAATAGAAAAGAACACTATGAAGCATTACTCAGATGGTGTAACAGTGATGAGGCATTCCCAGGCCTGGGTTATCGCAGTGACATCTATGCAGCAACAAAAAGGCCATGGAGACCTCAATTTTACTATGATTAATCATAATATGGATTTTTTCAATTATTTTGCGAAAATAGTTGCGTTTACTATGTACTTTGCCTATAAATTATGTTATAATGGTTCTTTAAATAAAAAAACGTATCCTGGACGTTTCAGGATATAAATAAATTATGATTGAACTACTTACATGGGCGGGGATCGGATTCATAATAACACTCGCTGTCATAGGATTGTTATCCTCTTTTTTCTTCCCACTATTCCTTGAACTAAATAATGAAATAAATAAAAGGTTTAAGGATGATCTACCTCCGAACTGAGGCTAAACTATTTTTAAAAACGACATAGGAGAATATATGTTAGATAAAATCACGGGCGGCGTCGCAGCTGCAACAGGCATTGCAATGTCTTTAATTGGTCTTGCGATCATGTTACAAATCGTATTTGGCGGTAGCGTACCTTTCCTTGGCGGAGACGTCATTGGTACAATCATCGGCATAGTACATCAGCTAGGTGATGCTGGCTTAGTTGGATTAATTGCTGCAGGAATTCTGTGGAAATTACTTTCATCTGATGATGCATAAATAACATTCATTATTCAATGAAGTGAAAAAACGACGTAAAGGTTTAGGTAGGAGCACTTAACACGTGGGTTCAATTCCCACCTCCTCCACCAAATGGTATTATGTAGTATCATTTAATGGGGGAGACACGGCTTCGATTAGGTAGCAGATCCGCTCAAAACTCGTCAGTCAACAAAGACTTAAACATGAAAATTTAATCGGCAATCAAAGCGATTATGCACTAGCTGCTTAGTTTAGTTAGTTGAGGTTTTCTCCGGAGTTCCTTATCACCCAATACTCCGGTCTTTTTTTTATATACATAATACTATGATATCTCTAACTTCCCACGCAACTGAAAAATTACATGGCCTTCTAACTGGTCAAATGGGATTACGTGTATTAGTAAAAACTACAGGCTGTTCAGGTCTGGCCTATCACTTAGAATATTCTATAGATAAAAATATAGACGATATAGAAGAAACTATTAATGGTGTTCGTGTAGTCATTGATCCTAAATCACTTGCATACGTCGATGGATGTGAGATAGACTATAAATATGAAGGTCTTAATGAAGGCTTTGAATTTTATAACCCCAAAGAAAAAGCCAGGTGTGGCTGTGGAGAATCATTTACAGTATGAAAATGAAAAAATCTGTATTTAAAATAAATACAAAAAGCCACTTAGAAAAAGATCTATTCTTTGACGAAGGCGTTGACATTGCAAGATATGATGTAGTTAAATACCCAGCCTTACAAAAACTATATGAGAAGATGTTATCATTCTATTGGACTCCTGATGAGATCGATGTCACAAAAGACAAGATTGATTTTAGTAAGCTAACAAAAAACGAACAACACATATTTACATCCAACCTAAAAAGACAAATCATATTAGACTCGGTACAGGGCAGATCACCTGACTTGGCTTTATTGCCACTTGCAAGTAATCCTGAACTTGAGTTACTTATTGAAACATGGGCATTCTTTGAGACTATTCACTCAAGATCGTATACACACGTTATCAGAAATGTATATCCTAATCCATCAAAGGTATTCGATGAGATAACTTCGATACCGGCAATATCCGAATGTGGTAATGCAATCTCAGAACATTATGACAACCTCATCAATTATAAGGGTCCTCACGGTAGCTATACACATAAAAAGCTATTGTATCTCTGTTTGATTAGTATATATATTCTGGAAGGTATAAGATTCTATGTGAGCTTTGCATGTTCATGGGCATTCGCAGAGCTTAAACAAATGGAAGGCAATGCAAAAATTATTAAGTTAATTGCAAGAGATGAGAATCTACACCTTGCAGCATCGTTAAATATTATTCGTACGTTGATTAAAGAAGATAAAGACTTTGAAGACATTAAGCTTTCAACTAACGATCAAGTAATGAATCTATTTGAAGATGCATTGGTACAAGAAGAGGAATGGTGTGATTACCTATTTGGTAATGGTTCAATGATTGGACTAAACACAGACCTCTTAAAAGAATATGTACGTTGGATTGGAGCAAAGAGAATTAGAACACTAAATTATCCTGTACCATTTTCAACACATCAGCATAACCCACTTCCATGGACAGAGAAATGGATTAGTGGCGGAGCAGTACAAGTTGCTCCACAAGAAACAGAGATAACATCTTACACATTAGGTGGTGTCAAACAAGATGTTAATAAGAAATCATTCGAGGGATTAAGTTTATGAGTACAGCAATAGTATGGTCTAAAAATAATTGTATATATTGTACAAAAGCAAAAGACTATTTAAAGAAAAAGAAAATTAATATAGAAGAGAGAAATGTTCAATCAGGTGAATGGTCAATGACTGATCTTCAAGAAAAGGTTCCAGGCGCAAGAGCATTTCCACAGATATTTATTGACGGTAAGTATGTAGGATCATATGACAGGATGATAGCACATGTTCAGCTAGGAGAATTAAGTTTATGATTTGTAATGAATGTAATAGTGAACCATTTCAGGTTACTGTTAAAGAGGAATTAGGCTTTGACAATGAAGCAATTGAACTTGGATTGGAAGTGACGCACTGCCCATTTTGCGGTGCTAATTTAGAATGGGCCCAGCGTGGAGGATATGATGCATCAGAATACGATAACGATGAAGACCGATTGGACACATAATGGGAAAAGATTTACTTCTAATGATATTGATGATTTTTATGGTTTTGTGTATCGCATTACCAACTTGGTTACGGGATACGATTACGTCGGACGAAAATATTTCAGGACAGTTCGAAAGCTTAAGCCTCTAGCAGGATTTAAAAGGAAGCGTAAGGTCACAAAGGAAACTGACTGGCAAGATTATTGGGGTTCAAGTAATAGACTCACTGAAGATATAGAAGCACTAGGCAAAGAGAATTTCAAACGTGAGATCCTTTGTTTATGTAAGACTCGTGGTGATACAAACTATATGGAAGCAAAGATACAATTCGATGAGGATGTTCTATTGAATCCACAAAACTATAATGGTATTATAGCTATTAAGATTGGATATGGATCAGTTAAAAATTTAAGTGAAGAGTATGTACAATCAAAGTAAACTATGATATAATAGAAGTATATTATGAATAGAGGTAAATATGGTATTAGTAGATTTTAATGGTTTAGCAATTGGTTCTATCATGGGCCAATTAGGACGAGGTCAACGCATTGATCTCGATGCAAAACAACTCTTCTCGATGCGAGGTGAAGAGCTTAATGAGAATTTAGTTAAACATATAATTCTTAATAATCTTAGAGTATATCGTAACAAATACCCAGAGTCAGAGCATGGCAAAATGGTGATCTGTTGTGATAGTTACTCTTGGCGTAAAGATGTATTCCCTGAGTATAAAGCTAAGCGCAAAACTAATCGTGCTAAAGATAAACATGATTGGACAATGATCTTCGACTTAATAGAAGATACTCTCAAAGATTTACGTGAGAATTTCCCTTATGCTGTTATTAAGGTAGACGGTGCAGAAGCAGATGATATCATTGGAGTACTTACTAAGGAAGCAGCCCAACCTCTTCTAGGTGAAGATGTAGTTATTATATCAGCTGACAAAGACTTCATTCAATTACAAGTAGATGGTCATGTCACACAATGGTCACCATTATTTAATAAAATGATTAAGGAAGATAATCCTCGTAGATATTTATTCGATCATATTCTTAAAGGTGATGCTAGTGATGGTGTTCCTAATGCAAACTCTCATGATGATGTATTTTTGTCAGAGGCAAGACAAACACCTATGACACAAAAAGCTATAAATAAATACTGGGATAATCGTGATGACTTAGAAGCTATCATGAAACCTAATGTCTATCGTAACTTTATGCGTAATGTACAAATGATAGATCTAGAGAATACACCAGAAGCAATGGCAACAGAAATATCATTTGATTATCAGACTTACAAATATCCTACACGTACAAATATACTTACGTACCTTGTAGAGAATAGAATGAAAATGCTTATAGAGTGTGCTAACGAATTTTGAATGAAGAAGAGTTAAAAGAATTCATTGAATATTTTAAAGATGAATTACCAAATCCAGACCATCATCCACAGAAAGTTATGTGGTTATATAAATGGTGGAAGAGTATAGTTATAAGGAATAGAGATGCCGACGTACACGTTCGAAAGCAATAAGACTGGTAAAATATGGGATGATACCATGAGCTGGAAAAAGCTTGAAGAGTATTATAAAGAACATGACTGTGTCCAAATATTTACTTCGATGCCAAAAGTTGTATCAATGGTTGGCGATGTTCAATCGAAGACCACTAGTGAATTCAAAGACAAAATGGCAGATATCCACAAGCAGGCTGGACAACACAGCCAAATGTTTAAAGGAACTAAAGAACAAGGTAATCATTAATGTTTAAACATGAACCAATTGACTTAGGTTATAATGATTTAACTACCACTAACAAAGGCGGTAGAAAATACCAAACACCTAATGGTGACTATCCTTCCATAACAACTTTACTTGGTAATCTAAGTAAAGAAGCTATTCAAGCTTGGAGAGAGCGGGTAGGTCATGAGGAAGCAAATAAGATATCAAGAGTTGCGGCAGGACGTGGCACAGCAGTTCATGCTCTTTGTGAGTTGTATGTTAACAATCACCCTGAGTATTCAAGAGATGTTATGCCTAATATCTTACATGACTTCAATAGAATTAAAAATATATTAGATACACGCATTGGTACAGTCTATGGACAAGAGTTACCACTATATTCTGATCACTTAGGAGTGGCTGGAAGAGTTGACTTAGTAGCAGAGTTTGATGGTAAGCTAAGTATAATAGACTATAAGACCAGTAGAAAGACAAAGAAACATGAATGGTGTCACTCTTATTTCATGCAAGAATGTTTTTATGCTATAGCCTGGGAGGAAAGAACAGGCATTCCTATCACACAATTGGTAACAATTATCTCTGTTGACGATGCAGAACCGCAAGTTTTTATAGAACATAGAGACGACTGGGATCGCGAACTCGTTAAAGTCATACAGGAATACATATAATAAGCACACAATTTCTGTGACAATAGCGGGGTACACCGCTCGTTAAACCTAGACCAGGTCAACCTTAAACTGGTATACCAACTCGCCGCATCTGGACCACTAAATAGTTACACAAGCGCCGCAAACTATGATATAATATACCTATATCAAATAAAAAAGGAATTAAAAAGTGGAAAGTGAAATTGTGTTTTTTCTAGTTATGTTAGGAAATTTAGGTTTACATGTTCTTTTAGGGAGATACTAAAATGGTTGTTACAGATTTAATATATAGGTTGGTTGGACGTTCAGATACAACATGGACTGAAACAGTTGAAGGCCATCCGGAACGAGATACCTTACATATAGGATTCTCGGGTGATGAAGACAGGCGAGAAACTGTCCGCTCAATACTGCAGCAAAGCGGTGTTCTATTGAGTGAAGTTGAACGCTTAAGGGAAGAAGGTGTTGTCTTAGATGTTGTCTTAGATGATTACTTTGTCGGACTTAGGCTGAGTTTAGAGCGTGTCTGGTTATTTACAGATTGGTCACGTGAAACAATATTGAGATTTTAATTATGGAGAAAAAATGAAAAAAGTTATACCAGAAATATATGCTGCTTATAGTCCTGCAGAGCGAGAACTCTTAGGAAAATATATAAGCCCTAGTGCTGAAGAAAGTTATTTTAAAGGAATACCTATGTCTTTATATAAAGAGGTAACTAGATTGTTACCTATAAAAGGCAGACGAATTTTATTTAGGGGTAGAAGCACATCTGAATATCGCAGGCCAAGAGCTTGGTGTTCTAAAGCAGGTGCAAAAACATTTGCTATTTATTACAAATATCCATTTCTTTTGAGTTTAGGTAGACCAGGAGCTGGAATGGTTACAGGCGGAGGCCCAGTATACTTTGGGAGTACATAATGAAAAGATCTAAATCAACACAGGCATTTATTGATGCCAATCCAGATAAATTCAGAATTATTACCCCGGAGGAAACTGCCAAGACTTTAGCAAAGCAAAGCGGTGGATATTTTAAAGGTAGATCTGTTATGGGTCCATCTAAAAAGAAGGGGAAATCGTCATGATGACATTTAATAATATTTTAGTAATGCTATTACTCGTTGCCAATTTCTTTATATGGAGTTGGGTTTTATAATGTGGGTTAAAGATAGCAAGCGTGCACGAATACACGAATTAGAAGGTGTTCGTCTTAGATCAGCCAGACTATGGTTAGACAAAGATGGATTCCATCCTTTCCTAGATCAGGATAAATTAACTAAACCCGACTTGCAAAAATCTATGGGTTGCAAGTATGATGAATTACCTAAAGAAGCATGGGATGTGATGGATCGTTATGATGAAGCATTAGCAAGAGGGAGCGAGTATGCTACGTGAAATAAATGACAAATTAATACTGACTGACTGCGATGGAGTCCTATTAGATTGGGAGTACCATTTCTATAAGTGGCTTAAGGAGACTGAAGGCTATGAGAGACTTGGTCCTGAATATAACATTGGTAAAGCTATAGGTGTTGCACAGAAAACTGGTGCAAAGTTTGTAAACTTGTTTAACAGATCAGAGTATATGAAAACTTTATCGCCTATGCGCGATGCTATTAAGTATGTTCGTAAGTTACATGAGGAGCATGGATATATATTCCATGTGATTACTTCTCAGACTAACTGTCGACTTGCACAAGAGTATCGTAAAGAGAACTTGCGCAATGTATTTGGTGAAGTCTTTGATGGCTTTACTATACTAAACACTGGTCAAGACAAAGACGAAGCTCTTAAAAAGTGGGAAGGTACTGAATGTTTCTGGGTTGAAGACAAAGCTGCTAACATTAAGATGGGCAACGATGTTGGTCTTAGAGGAATTCTTATAGACCACACTTGGAACAGAACTTGTACGTACGAATGCGAACGTGCAAGGAAATGGAAAGATGTTTATGAAATTATTACAGGAGAAGCATAATGGCTTTAGTAACAAATAAAACTGAAGAGACTAATCACTTACGTGGTAAATCTAGGTTCTATGTTGCTGGTTGGGTAGCTAATCGTGAGTGTGAAAATCCTCAAGTATTACCCGAATCTTGCAAAGGTGACATTGTCGTTGAGAAATGGCATGAAGAATACCTAAGCGGATATGGCGATTCATTTGCTAATGGCGAATGTTTAAGCCCACCGGTTGAAGATTAAAATGATATAAATAACTCTATATCACACAGGTAAACCTGATGACAGATCTAGAGTTGATTGAATCAGTTCGGGACAAGTTACATCATATAGGTATGATGGGACAATGGTACCAACGCTACGACATTTCTAAATCCGCAGAAGAAGCTAAGAAAATTATTAATGAATTGGAAAATAGAATTGATGAACCGTGTGGTATGAGTAGAAAATAATGGAGGTGACCATGGCGTTACTGGAAGATATAGTTGATTTTTGTAAAAAGGAATTGGAGATACCCCAAGAAGTTTTAGTGTCTGTTGAGGTTGAAGATATATCAGAAGATAATGTTAAAGGTTGGACCACTGATTCTGCTGAAGATGATGAGTACGATATTGAAATAGATACAGGTCTCGGTTTCAAAGAAACTATCTTAACTGTGTGCCACGAGATGGTACATGTTCTCCAACTACACGAACATCGTGAGCTTGATGAAAATGAAGCTTACGAAAAAGAGGAGTTGTTATATAGAAAGTATATAAATAACTCCTAGTAGCCATCCCTACTATAAAAAGGATTTTTTTGTTTAAATAAAAAGGAAAGTATATGTTTAAAAAACTACTAGTCGCGACGGCGGCAATGGCTCTATCTGCAACTACGTTTGCTGGTATTAGTCTTTCGGGTTTATACGAAGGTACGTTAGATAGTCACGGAACGTACACTCAAGACATTCATACTACAATGAAGGGAACGGCAGGTGCGTCTAGCGTAACCGTTGTTCTTGATAAAGATTTCAGTGTAGATGACATGTGGGTAGAGAGCACAGCTGGTGCATTTACTCTTAAAATCGGTGATTCATCTGGCGATGATCCTGATTCCACTACGATTGGTGTAACAACCACTTTTGGTGCTTATACAGTCGGACTAAGTCAAGTGAGTGGTGGTAGCACTACTATTGACGCAAGTGGTACGATCGGTGGTATTGCTGTAGCGGTAACTGACGTTGCAAATTCTACTAGAGAAACTACTGGTTCTATTACAACGGGTGGTGTAACCGCTAAAGTTGTACATAGCAAAGTTGCAGCAGGACATAATGCTGAAACGACGGTATCTACTACTGTTGCAGGCCTAGGCTTAACAGTTGTTAATGATAGAAATGCTGGAGCAACGAATGACAACGAAGTATCAGTCTCTCGTGTTATCGGTACGTTAGGTACTCTTAAAGGTACTTACAATAAGACAGACGCAGCGACTCCTGTTGTCACGAAAACTGTAGAGTTAACTCGTGGTATATGGACAGCTTCTTGGTCACAGGTTGATAGCGCAGACGCTACAACTTCACTGAAGGCAAGTCTATCGTTTTAAAAAAACTTAGGTAACTAAGTACTCGGGGGAGTTATTATTACTCCCCCATCTTAAATTATTGGAGATCATATGAGCTATAATAATACATATTAATGAGCGAGCACTATAAAGATGATGGTAGTGTTGCAAAAATTTATCAAGTAGTAACAGGAATGGATGGTGAACATTCGTTTTTTTCAATCACGTATAAAGATCCTATAGGTAACAGAATAATGCAAGAAGATTTTCCATACAAAGCTCTAGGCTATGTTGAAGATGCAGCAGCGAACTGGACTAAAGGTATCAAATTACTTAAAGGATAATCAGATGGCAGACGTATTCGATTTTGGTTTCACTCTCGTTGATGAGAAAGAGTTAGACGTTGCACAAGCAGCAACAACATCAGCGGCAGCAGCAGAAACTACACAAGACAGATTAGATGATCTATACAATGCTATTACACCTCTACTCAATAACCTTAAGGCTAATCCAGAAAAAGAAATGATTAAGTGGCCTAATCGTGTTGAGAAGGTAGAAGCATTTGAAGATCATATTTACAAAATATATAAAGGTTAGTATGTACAAATTGTAAATCTATGTTATAATATACTTAACACACACAAAATAGGATTTATATTATGGCAAAACGTAAGATGACAGAAGCACAAAGAACAGCCGCGGCAGCTAATTTAGCTAAGGCAAGAGCTGCGAAAAAACCTGCTTCATACAAAACTATTGCAGCTAATGTTGTTGCGTTAGATGATGACCATGGCTTATCGATGGTCAACGTCAAAAGATATATCAAAGCAACTACAGAAAAAATGGCGGCATTAAGACGTGGAATCCAAACAAATGAAAGAGGTGCTATTGCTAAATATGAATCAGCAAGAGTATACCGAAACCATTGTCAAACATATTTGAGAGAAGGTGTATGGTCACTTGATTTCTATGGTGAGAATGAAGAGAAGCCAGTCTATTGGTCTACACTTGTCCCAGCGTATGACAGCGATGGGATGCAAAAGTAATGGAGGATATCAATAAGAAAGCCTTCTCAAATTTAGTTGAAACATTTGTTCGTACTCATAGAGATACCAATTATATAGATGCTATTATACAGGTATGTGAGGACAACGAGATCGATCTTAGAGACAGTAAGAAACTTATCTCTAAGGAGATTATAGAACATGTTGAGTTCGAAGCAAAGGAACTTAACTTATTACAAGGGGGTAACCCAACTTATGTGTTGCCTATATGAGAATGACAGGATATGAGGCCTTCACATTACATAATGCAATTAACCTCCACTTCAATGGATCTTACGATTGCTTTAAGTATAATTTTAAAACTAATGTAACTGAAAAGACGTATTGGAAAAGACCAGATAAATTTGCATTAACAAAGATTGGTAAGAGATTTAAGAGTAAAGATGATATTATATTATATTTTGCTGCGCATCAAGTAGCAGGTAATAAGTATAGTGGTGATATGATCAGAGACGAAGAGTCTTATACCAAGTTCTTAAAAGTTATAGATAGTATATCGTATGTATTTAAGAACGAATTAGAACAGATTTCAGATGTAAAGTTTGATTCACTCTTGGAAATAGAAGAAACATATCCAAGAATTATCCAGCTTCATCTCGAAGGCACGGTTTCATTAGAGACTGTGTGTATTATCAATAGGCTCACGGGCTTTATTGATAGAGCGAATAAGCAGATCACAGAAACAATTCTATGGCCTGACTTATATAAGAAGATAACTAATTATCAATCCTTTTTAAAGTTTGACGACATTAAAATGAGAAAGATTATTGTAGATATTTTCAAATAAAGTATGTACTTTTATCAAAAATATGATATAATATATACTGATACAAAGCAATATAAATTAATATAAATCTTTAAAGGAGAAATAAAATGAGTTTTGCAGACTTAAAGGCTAAAGCTAATGACATGAGTTCATTAGTTGGTGCGGCCGGAAGCACCGAAAAGAGATCATACGGCGACGATCGTATGTGGAAACCCACGGTAGATAAAGCAGGTAACGGTTATGCCGTTATTAGATTCCTACCAACTGTCGAAGGTGATGACTTGCCTTGGGCAAAGTACTGGGACCACTTCTTCCAAGGACCAACTGGACAATGGTATGTTGAGAAATCACTAACTACTATTCAGAAGGACGATCCTGTGTCGGAGATGAATTCTAAACTTTGGAATACAGGCATTGAAGCCGACAAAGATTTAGCACGTAAACGTAAGCGTAGGCTTCACTATGTGTCAAACATCTATGTCGTTGCGGATCCTGAGAATCCTGAAAACGAAGGTAAAGTATTTCTATATGGATACGGTGCTAAAATCTTTGAGAAGATCATGGATAGCATGCAACCTAAGTTTCAAGATGAAACACCAGTCAATCCATTTGATCTATGGAAAGGTGCTAACTTTAAAATGAAGATTGCGAACGTAGCTGGTTACAGAAACTACGACCGATCTGAGTTTGCTAATGCTGAAGCTTTGAATGCAGATGATTCTGTACTAGAAGGCATCTATAACAAGCAGTATGCATTAAGTGAGTTTACTGATCCTACATCATTTAAATCTTACAGTGAGCTTAATCTTAAGCTAACTCGTGTGTTAGGTGAGGAAGTTAAAACTAATCGTACGGAAATTGATTATGTTGATGAAGATATCAAAAATGAATCTCCATTCAATGATTCACCAAACGATGTTAAAGATCCTGTCGCAACCGCTGCTGATCCAGTAGCCAGAGCTGATTCGGATAATGATGACACTATGAGTTATTTCGCTAAGTTAGCGGCTGAAGCTTAAGAGTTAAATCTGAGAACCCCCTTGATTGGGGGTTTTTTATTATTTACGATTAGGGCCTTTAGCTAGATGATGTACATTCTCTTTAGGTTGGTTAATAAATATTGTTTCAGAATTATGTACGGTTATTATATCTCCGCCTCTACTTAAATCTGTATAGCCACCATAAGTACCTACACCAGTTCCATAAAGAATATCATCATTCATAGTTAAGCCAGGTCCATAAGCCGCATTCGTATATTCTTTTGCAAATGCCAATGACTCTTCAAATGCTCTAGCGGCTGCAGCCTTATCAGCAGCAGGATGTAGTGAATTTAAATTAGCTCCATACTGAGAACGAGGAGTGTTTATACTCGTTTGCATTTGTCTTAATTCTGCCTCAGACCAACCATGCTTCATTAATTCTTGTATATAAACCTCTTGAGCTTCTTTATTCTTCTTAACTGTTTCAAGTAACATCCTTACGTTTTCTTTCTGCTTTGTATTTGGATCAGCAAGCATCATCGGGCCTTGCGTAAGGTGTTTAAACTTTTCCATATCAGTATTTGCGATAAAGTCCATAGCACTAGCTTCAGTATCTACATCTAACATCTCTTGCATAAGTGCATCATTCTCGCCTTGTTGTGCCTTAATTGCATCAAGTCTCCATATAACTATTTCTGATACAGCCCATGCAGCTAAACCCCAAGGACCAAAGAATCTAAGAAAACCTCTACCTGCCATTTTCCAACCACCAGACTTAATCATCTTCGTCCACATCTTACCTCTTAAAGTATTCTTACCAGCGTTTTTAAATATTTTAGTTATTCCTAATTTTGTTAGAGTTGAAACTCTGGTTACTAATGATTTAACTGGAAGTAATGTAGCAATCAATAGAGCATTAATAGCATTATCTAAAGTAAGAATTGATTTACCAGCTGGACCATCTCCTATTTCAATCTCGGATCCATCTCCACCATCATCATCCATCTTGAAGTCATCCATCTGTTCAGTTGACTGATTAATAAATCCACTAGCAATCATACCAGCAAGTAAAATTGGCCACATCCTTGGATTACGTGCTCCCCTTCCTCTACCAAAGAGTTTCCTACCCATAACCTTTAATCTTAATTTCATAGTTTTAGCAAAACCACGTTTAGTTTTAAACCCAAACCATTTTTTAGTTAGAGCCCAAAGTGTAAGAGCGCCAGCACCAAGACCAACATTTTTAGAATTTTGACTTAACCAACCAAATATACCACCACTTTCTTCATCAGCATCACTACCACCTTCACGACCACCGCCAACAGCACCAGCACCAAGACCAGCATTCTTAATAGATTCTCTACGTGCTTCTTCTCTATCACGCTGAGTTGTATTCCATCTTAGATCACCATCAACTTTAGATTGTTTTAAGAAGTCTAATATTTGATGATTGATGTTTTTAATTGTGGATAATGTGTTGGTTGATTTGTCACTATTAACTTTTATTAAAGGTAAAGACTTTAAATTTTCATCATCATAACCACTGCCACCGGGTTGTTGAGATTTTGGTATACCACCTAAAGCATCTCGCCATGCAGGCTGTGGACGTTTTGAATCATCCCAATGTCCAGGATTTAATATTTCTATTAGATCCATCATGTATAGGCCAAATGACTTATTAAAATCTATTAGCTGTTCATCAAGACTATGAAGAAACTCTCTAGATATTTCAGCTTCTCTCAATATCATCATTTGAGCAAACTCTTTGGCAGGTCTATCTTTTATAGCAGCGTTAAATTCTGTTCTGGCTTGTCCCGCTAAGAACCTACGTTGGAAGTCTTCTGCATTAGTTACTAGGGCACCTTGAGTCTCAGTTGCAACAACGTTAGCCGCTGCTAAACTCTCTTGACGTTTTAGGGCTTCAGCATCTCTAAGTAGATCTTTTGCATTTGCACGATTCAGTTGTTGTAATTGACTTACAATATTCTTTAATAATGCATTACCCTCTTTATTGTTATTTTTATCAGCCATTCATTTTACCTTTTGTCTGTTTAGTTCTTTCGTTTACTTCCTTAACGTGTTGCCTCAAAAGAGAAACATAGATTTCCCTTTCCCATGGCATCATACTATCAAGCTCTTCCAAATTAAACCCATGTTGGTTCATCAACGTAAAATTTAATTTATAATAGCCTACTACACTACTATGAGAAAGGGCTATTGAAAAAAATCAGTTAACCCTTTTAACTCTATAGAGTTTTCTTTATTACACTTCTTACAATTATAATTTACATTATAACTTAAATATGGTGCTTTAGCTAATACATTCACAATCTGTTCAAACTGATCTGTACTCAAGCTTTCAATAAAGTCTTTTATTTCTTCTCTAGGACTATCTCTTAAATCAAAAGTTTCTTCACCGCTATAGATTGTTTCAATAGAAGCTATCATTAAATTAATGATTGTTTCAGTCTCACTATCACTTTGAAGCTCACCTTTTCTATCTTTCATGGTAGTCCATTTTAAATCAAGAGATATATCATCTGTCAATTTAATATGTCTATCAACGGCTTTACCAAGATTAGTTATAGTAACCTCATCTAAGTTAACCTTTATTTCATTTTCTTCTTCACAATGTACACAGCTTGGGCCTAGTTTAATACCTTCACCTACTGACTTACTTCGTAAAGTCACAAATATAAATTCCACATCAAATGTTGTTAATGAATTTATATCAAGCGGTGTTTCTACACACGACTCAATAACATTCATAACAGCATTCTCAATTTGTTTCTCATCTTGAGATTCCATTGCGATTAACAATATCTTCTCTTCTCTGACCACGTATGGTCTGTATGTAATACTTTCGCCTGTTGAGGGCACAATCATATCATACTTTGGCGTTACTAGTTTAGGTAACATATCAATCTCACTCCATATTAAAAATTAAATTATTTACTGTCCTGCTGCTTTTCTTCTATTCAAATCAGCTAATGCCGCACTATAATCTCCGCGGTTAGTTCGCTTACTACTTTGATAAGCTTCTTGCGCTGCCTTCCCAGATGTTCTAGGACCTGGTCTTTCAGGTCTATATGCTCCACTAAATGGTGCACCTTGTCCAGATGTTCTTGGTCCTGGTCGAGGCACTTCAACTCCAACCTCTTCATTTCTTGGTCCTGAACCTTTAGTACCAGAATCTCTGGCTCCTGGACCATTGTATGTTTCTTCACCTGACATTGGTGGAGCTTGACCAGATGTTCTTTCACCTGGTCCAGTCCAATCTTGTTCTTCTTCATTCCTTGGGCCACTACCCTTAGGTCCAGAATCTCTTCTACCAGGATGAGTCCATTTTTCTTCAACACTTGCTGCCTTAAATCCTTTATCAATGTCAAGAGATCGCCAGTTATCATATTCCCATGTAATAGTTACTTCCATTAAACTTTCATTGGTATTACCCAATTCAACTTGACTCATTTGTATAGGATATGCATTCTCTAATAGATTACCATATCCAACAACACCGTCTTCATTTCCTTGTAAGGCTCTTATTTCTACATCAGCAACATATTCTTTTTTATATAATGTCTTATAATGATTGTGTGTACTATCTACAATCATGTTCATCCACATATCAAAATACTTTTTAATATAATAATCACCTGTTAATAAGAAGCTCATTGTGACTTCATCAGTAGCCATTGAGTAAGGCTTCTTTGCAAGGTTATGATCGTGGGAAGCTTCAGTTGTGGATATACGTTTTCCAGGAAGTGATACGGATGTGCATAGCATATATGTATCCTGACCATCTTGTATAAAATTCTTCATAGGACTATCGTTTTTTTCCATTCGTCCAACCGCAGGGTTGTCATTTCCAGGGTCATTTCTTGCCCAGTGATTATCAATTGCAGTATCTGAATTCCGTTGAACTTGAGCAAGGTAAGGATGGCTAATCATTACTGAATATCTATTACCTCGTGCTATACCACCACGGCGATCTAATAATGCTTTCATGTCGTCTATTGCAGTCTTCATTAATATTGTTTCCTTGAGTCAGCCCATATAGCACCTTCACTAGCTTTCTTGAATGATGCTGTTTGTAAAAAAATTGCTATGCTCCATTCTGCCGAAGGAACTTTCATTATCTTTGAAGATACTTTCTTAGTCAGATAATGTTTAAAGCACGGTTTAAAGTATTTATAGTTCTTTGTTGCTTTTAATAAGTTATATGTAATTCTAAACTTAGTCATATCATTAAACTTTTGATTAGTTGCTACATCATTTAAATGGTCTAAGAAGATTGCACGAACTTTAGGTGGTAAGTAATGTAAGTTAATACCATAGAAACCATCTTTCGCTGGGCCCACGACAATAGTCAAAGGGAATGTATCATAGTAAGGCAATGTTGCTTTAAGCTTTGGATCATATGTGTACATAACCATTTCACCAGCCTTGGCACTTTGTCTTGCTATTAATCTCTCATCCTTCAACACACTCTTACCTAACGGCCCAAGCTTCTTCACATTCTTAGCAAACCAAACGTTTGCTTCTTTAGATCTTGCTGTTATGCCTTTACGAAAAGCTTCTGATTCTAACTTGTCAAATAGACTAGCCATTAAACGTCTCCATTAATTGTGGTCCGAACACTACCATAATATATGCTATGATAGCCATGGCAGCAATACCTCCTAATAGCCATTTTATTTTAAAATCGTCGACCATCATTTTAAATCCTATTATTTCGTTCCCTAATATACGTAGGGATATTTCTAACTTACCGTCACTATCTTCTTCTGCCATACTTATATTTATACTCTTTTCTTAAGAGATTTCCATATTCTTTTGCCAGTCTTTGTTTTACTTGCTTTAAATCTCATAGTCATAGTTTTAATACCCATTGCTTCTAATTCATTCTCAGTCCATATTTGAAATTCATATCCACGTTCCTCACAAAACTTACGTGCATACTTCCACTTAGAAGTATTCTTCATATAGGTTAATGCCTCTGTTAACTTTTTTCTTTTAGGTGGCACGGTTTGAGATGATGGTTTGATCTCGACTAAAAGAGTACGGCCTGTATCTGTTCGTATAGTAAGATCCACAAAGTATCTATGAGCCTTGTTATCGGTTGCACATACGTAACCTATAACAGTTTCTTCAGAATTCCACCACTTAACCCATGATGCTTTATCTAAATACCTAAATGCATTGCGCTCCCATAAAGATCTATAATGTATATTATCTACATTACCTTTATACTTTGCTATATTTGTTGGTCTCCATGATCCAGAATATGTTTTTTTCATACAACTATTTATACAAATCGTTATAAATAAGTAATATACAAACCAAGGAACTATTATGGCAGACAATACTAAAGGCTATCCAATGAATCTTGCTGGGTACTTACCAGACGAAACCCCGGCAGACGCAAACAAAAGAAGAGCACGAGAGATTAAAAAAAATAAATTTTTCACAACTGAAAAACCATTTTCTTTTAAATATCCGTCAACAGTAGCAGAGAATTTCAATGAAGAGATAAATTTTAATACTCATGATTCTAGTGAGTATGCTATGGTACGATCTTCAATAGATGCAAATGGAAACCAACTTAGTATTGATGATGAGGCTATTGAGCCATATGTTGTATTTGAATTTATGAGACTAATGACTGATGATAAGAAAAAAGCTCTGTCTAAATGGCAAGATCAAAATGCTTTTACTAGACGTAATTCTTCAGCATTAAAGAAAGAAATATATGATGCAAAGGATGCAACCGCGCCACAATCGGCCGATGACATAGAAGCTGGTGCAGAAAAGAATTTTATAATGCATGCAGAGAATAGAGCATTAATAGAAGCTTCCGGTATAGAAGATAGTATGTTTGATAAAGCTAAAAGAGTATTTGGTGGTTCAATAGCAATGTACATGCCTACAGATATTCAGATAAATGATACAGTAGGCTATAGTGAAGAGTCAAGGCAAATTGCAGCTATGCTAGAAGATTTTGGTACCTCTGATAAAGTTAATAATGCTACAATGTTTAATCCTACTACAATTGCTGCTGGTGCTGGTGGTGTAAGTTGGTTAGCAGATGCAGCTAGTAAATCCACAAATACTAGAATTGCTGGAAGTAAAATAACTAAATGGTTATCTAAAGGTAACGTTGGTCTTTCTTCAATTCTTGGTTATGGTGCTGGTGGTGTAATTAGTGATGAAATGCAAAGACATCACGGTCAAGCTTTAAATCCTAATGAATATATGGCTTATCAAAATACTCCAATGAGAAGCTTCTCGTTTAACTTTACATTTTTACCAGACAGTGCAGAAGAATCTACTGAGGCAACTGATATTATTAGACAATTCAGATATGCAGCCCACGCAGAAAAAAGAGATAATCTTACAATCAATGTTCCGGATCATGTTGTTGTATCATTTCATGGAGCAAATGATATGATTCAATTGCCAGCTGTTGTTATCGATTCAGTAAATGTTTCATACAATCCAAATAATACTTCATTCTTTAAACATAATAATGCACCAGTTGAAATAGGATTAGCTGTAACACTTAAAGAAATAGCACCTATATTTAAGGGTGATGTAGAGAGGGGATTCTAATATGTATTTTAAAAATATAAGTAATGCAGTTATAGATGTTGATGGGTCAGGTAATTTTGATGTATTAAAAAATCTAACAGCAAAAGCATTAGTATCAGATGAGTTAACTAATAATGCTGCACATTATGAAACAGTAACAATTCAAGATGGTGAAAGACCTGATATACTTTCTATGAGATTGTATGGAACTGAAGTCTATCATTGGACATTCTTGTTACTTAATCCACAAATAAAAAATATATGGGATGACTGGCCGATGAAGTATGGTCAATTAATAGAGTATTGTACACAAAAATATCAATACCTTGCAGCTGACACCGATGCTGATCTAAATGATAAATTTAAAATTGGCGAGACTGTAGTAGGTGGTGTGTCAGGAGCAACAGGCTTAGTTAAAGAGATCCATGTAAATATGGGTTATCTTGTTATAGAATTAACTACCGGTACATTTGCTGAAACTGGTGAGACTATAAGTGGTGTTGATACACAAGACAATGTATCATGTATCTTTATTAAGTCACAAGCTTATGCACCTCATCATCATACTGATGATTCAACTGGAGAGTGGACAACAAGGCGGACTGCTGGAACTACACCTTATACCTTTCTTGATTTTGAAGAAGCTGTTACCGACCAAAACAGAAATATTAAAGTAGTTAAATCTCAATACATAAGTCGTATCGCTAGACAGTTTATAAAAATAATGGGTTAATATGGAATTAGAATCTCTTGTAGTTACTGGTGGTGCCACTGATATATCAGGTTTAGTCCAAGATGTAACGCTGTTTGAAAGCATAGAAGGTTATATACAAGGAAGTATTCATATTCTTGATGGTACTAACTTCTTTGATAAGGTTATTGGTTCAACTGACGAACTAGTACCTATCACAATTAGTTATATTTATATGGGTATAGAAGTTGAGTATGTGTTCCAGGCTGATGGTATCAGCAATATGAAGATAAACAAAGGTAGTAAAGATTACAATATACATTTAATAACGCTTATCGAACAAAACTTAAAATTAGTTCCAATTAATGCAGCGTTTTCAGGAACAAGTCATGAAATTGCTGCAAACATATTTCACGATGCAAATCTAGATGTTGGACCTCTCTTATATGTAGATAGCGCAGCAGTTACTACGGGTAAATATATTGTACCAAATATTCCTGCTGGAGATGCTATAAGAAATGTAGTAGATGGTGCAATGGATATTGATAGTACTGGTTTTTATATCTACCAAAGACTCAATGATAATGGAAAAACAAGAATGGGTTCTTTGGCACAAATGTCTAATAATCACTTTATGAAAAGCCAGAAGGATGCATTTGTAATTTCTGGTAAATTAACAGGTAATGATGATGAAGATGCTGGAGATAATATAGACAATATAGGGACATCAAATAAGTTTAATGTTCTAGAATATAAAAGAAACTTCACTGATAAAATTGCTGCTGGAGATTTCGGAAATAAAATTCATTCAGTTAGTCTTGACGAAACTGATGTTATAAAAAATGAAGCAACCGAAGATGTTGGTATTGTGCGAACTGTATATAAATCATCTAATAATTTATATAATACTGAGAAGAATATATTTGCTACGGTTAATGATCCTCAAAGCAGTATGGCAGTAAATCAGATTGCACGTGTACACCATACAAGATTAAGTGTTGAGGATATAGTGCCAATACCTAATATTGGATGTGGCATGACTATAGAAGTTGAATTGGGTAAACAAGAAAATAGTGAATCAATATCAGATGGACCTTATATAATTTCTGATATTAATCATGTCCTGACATATAACGGTAAGTCATATGATTATAAACAACGTATGACATTAATAAGAGAGTATGCATAATGTATTTTGGAATAGTAAAAGATATAGAAGATCCTTTAAAGCTTGGAAGAGCTAAAGTAAAAGTATTTCACGTTCACGATAATATATCTACAAACGATCTTGGCTGGTCAAATATTGCAATGCCAGCAAATGTACCTGCTAAAAGTGGTATAGGTTCTTCAGTAAATTTATTAATTGGTACATTAGTGTTTGGCTTCTTTGAAGATAATATGTTACAAGAGTTTGTGTGTGTAGGAACTTTACCTACAAAGACTGCTGGGCTACATGATAACAATGTTAGAGTAAGAGCTGAAGCAGATCCAAATGCACGTGATCCTAAAGGTACATATGAACCAGCTAGCGGATACGCACCTGTCTATCCATTTAATAATGTTATGGAAACAGAGAGTGGACATGTTAAAGAGTATGATGACACTCCTGGTGCAGAACGTATTGTGGAAAGACATAAGAGTGGTACTCAATATGAGATCCAACCCAATGGTTCAAAGAATGAAAGAATTGTAAGAGATAATTATACATTGGTATGTGGCAATGATACACTTGAAGTTAAAGGTAATGTTAGAATTTATGTGCGTGGTGATGCGAATATTTTAGTAGCAAAAGATCTAACTACACAAGTTGGTGGCGATATGGTTGCAGATGTAAAAGGTAACTCTGAGTCAACTATCACTGGCAATATGACAGCAACAGTTACTGGCAATATGACGGCAGAAATAACTGGTACAACTAGTCTAACCGGCGTGGGTGATATATCGATAACACAATCATCATTAGCTCAGACTGCACAAACTTTAACAATAAAATCAGAATATACTAATGATGTTGGGTCAACATATTCAGGAATAATATCATTAGATGGCGATGTAGCAATTACTAAGAATTTGTCGATTGAAGGTATAACAACTACTAGTAACGCTACTGATAAACTTATATTAGATGGACATGTCCATAATGAGAACAATGTTAACCAAGATAGAACGGGTGGTCCGATTAATTAGTATAAATAAGATATATGGCAGAGATAGCACGACAAGAAACGTATAAAGATTTAGATTTTACTTTTAAGCAAAATCCTAATACCAATGACATTGGAATAAAGAAGAACAATGCAGCGGTAATACAAAGCTGTCTTAATATACTTCGCACTAATCACGGTGAACGACCATTTGATTATAATTTTGGTGCAAACCTAAGAGCATATCTCTTTGAGAACATGACAAATGTAACAGCATCGAACATGGGAACAAGTGTTAATATAGCTTTAAAGAATTACGAGCCAAGAATAGAGGTACTTAATACTAATATTAACGCAAAGCCCGATGAGAATATGGTATATATTACAGTAACCGGTAGAGTTAAATCAACTAACGAGATATTAGATATCGCTACCACAATAGAGAGAATACGATAATGGCAATAGAACGCAGAATTTCAGCAAGTGAATTAGACTTTGACCAAATAAAATTAAATCTAGTTAATTATATGAAGGCAACAGATACAACCTTCAATGATTATAACTACGATGGCTCAGCGATGAGTACCATCATTGATGTATTAAGTTATATAACACACATCAACTCTATGAATGCGAACTTCGCTTTGAATGAAACATTTCTTGATACAGCTCAGCTACGAACTTCAGTTGTATCTCATGCCAAACTATTAGGATATACTCCAAGATCTATTGCCCCTTCGGTTGCTTATGTCGATGTTAAAATGAATTACGATACTACAGCAACTCCTTTATGGAATCATGATTCTGCTAATGCTCCATTGCCTTTGTCAATGCCAAGAGGTACTACATTCCAAACAATAATTAATGGTGTCACATATCCAATGTTTAATTCAGTTACAGAAAATATTGTATTTGATTCAACAGATGGTTGGAATTTCTCTAATGTTGCAATTGAACAAGGGGTATTAACTAGTATAACATACACATTCCAAAATAATAATTTCGAATCGTATATACTTCCTATGGTAAATGTTAACACAAGCTCGATTAAGGTAACAGTTACCGATTCAAATTCAACATCAGCAGCTAAAGTTTATTCTCTTAATAGTAATATAGTTGACTTAGATGGTTCAAGTGAAGTGTTCTTCTTAGAAGAAGGAAGAGACGGGCATTATGAAGTTAAATTTGGTGATAACATTGTTGGTAAGAGACCAGGCAATGGTAACAGTGTTGAGATAGAATATTCACATATACCTACTGGTGTTAATGTGAATGGTGCTACAGTGTTTACTATGACAGGAACACTTAATGGCAATACCGATGAGACGATGACACTTGTGACTAAAGCTACTGGTGGTGCAGCAAGAGAAACTAAAGAGGCAATTAAATTTAATGCTCCTCTTGCTCACGTATCTCAAAACAGAGCTGTTACACCAGATGACTATAAAGCTATTATTAAAAACGAATTTGCTGACGTTGAAGCAGTATCAGTATGGGGTGGTGAAGATCATGATGTACCTGATTATGGTAAAGTATATATTAGTATCAAGCCTTTATCGGCTGATGTATTAACCACAGTACAAAAGGAAACAATCATTGGAAATATTCTTAAACCTAAAAATGTTGTAAGTATCACTCCTGTCCTTCTTGACCCTGAGTATACGTATATTAATTTAGAGGTTTTCTTTAAATTTAATCCGAACCTTGCTTCAGTAACTGCAGAAGGTTTGGCAACATCAGTAAGGAGTTCACTTATCTCACATAATACCGACGTACTAAAAAGTTTTGGTGGAGTATTTAGAGCAAGTAATGTTATGAAGAAAATAGACGATACTAATATTGCTATCCTATCTAACATCACTCGTATTAGAATGACAAAGAAGATCATACCAGTGCTTGGTACAGCAACATCATACTCACTTAAGTTTAATCAAAAGTTAGATAGTTTAGATGGTACTACATCAACTCTTGGTTCTTATGTGTCATCAAATTTATTTACATATAGTGGTCAGCAATGTATGTTAAAAGACTTCTATGATACTTCAAGCGGTACAAGAATTATTCGAATCGTTGATGCTAATGGAATAATATATAATACAAATGCTGGTTCGGTAAATGAAACTACTGGAACTGTTACATTAAATGGCTTTAATCCAACTGCACTTCCTACTGGACAAACTACAATCGATGTTAAAGTTAATCCAGCATCGAATGATATTAAACCTATGAGAAATGAATTACTAACTATTGATACATCAGGCGCAACTATAACAGGAACAATTGATACTATGGCTACTGGTGGTACGACTGCTGGAATCGATTACGAAACAGAGGCTAGCTGCTAATGGCCCATATCGGTAAATATAATATATCATCTTATGTTAATGACTTAATACCGGAACATGTAGCTACTTCATATCCTGATCTTATTGAGTTCATTAAGGTATATGCATTATATTTAGAACGTCAAAATAAATCTGGATTCTATCTTAACGCATTAGATATCCAAAGAGATATTGATGAAGTAGAAGAGACATTACTTACAGAGCTTCAGAATGAAATTGGTATTGCTATACCTAGAGACTTTGCTACAGATCCAAGGATGTTCTATAAGCATTTGATTGAGTTCTATAGAAGTAGAGGTACACCTGAATCAATCACATCATTTTTTAGAACTATATATGATGATGAAGTTGAGACATACTTTCCGTATATAGATTTACTTGTTCCATCAGATGGAGACTGGACGGATCAAGCTGCGGATATTAAAATTAATCAATCTAAGTATACCCCTTGGAATACATTTACAATATCCGGTACACCTACAGTCGTAAGTGGAAATAATGATGCAGGTAACTCTGCATTTTTTGATGACGATATTGTATTTGTAAATGATGTATATAAAACTCCAGGTACAGATTATGCTGAAGGAGTATATTCAGAATCAAGTACAACTAAATATAAATTAACATTTACAAGTGCATTAGCAAACAGCGATGTGGTTAAGACATATCCTAAAGGTTTGTTTACTACAGCAAATGGTTTCTTATCAGATAGAAAATATATACAAGACTCTTATTATTATCAAAAGTTTTCATATGTTCTTAAGACTGGTAAAAATATTTCTGATTGGAAGAATGCATTTACAAGACTAATTCACCCTGCAGGATTTATATTCTTCGGGGAAGTATCAATATTTATTCAGTTATTAACTTCAACTAATGATGAAGTACAGCCTGGCTGGTTAGCAGCTGCTGGTCTGATAAATATAAACGTAGCACAACTTCAAATTGGTCCAGTTTCATTCCATGAAGTTGGAAGCTATTTAGAGAAAACTTGGACATACTTTGCAAGAGGTAGTTCAGAGTTCAGCATTATTGGAATGCAGAATCATTGGGATAACATGAAGTTTAGATATTTAGGTCCAAATTCAAACTTTGCTCATTATACACTTCAAGATGCTATAAATAACAATATAAGGATACAACATAACCAAGAGGTTATGAAATTAACGTGTGATACCGTTGCCGTACAAGCTGGTGAACCATATACAAGTACATATACTAGACCATATATAGTAAATGGAGTAAACCAAAATAGTGATATAACTTATTACGTGCAAGATTGTACATCAACATATTCATAAACATATAACAGAGGAAATAAAATGTCAGCAATTATTACAAGTAAATTTAGATTAGATACAACGAATAAGTTCGTAGATAGTCTTGCAGCTAACCAATTCTATATGGCACTGGGAAGGCCGAATGCTTGGGCAGACGACACCTCTCCAACGGTTCCATACGAAAATGATTATGCAAACAACACTTTATGGGAAAACATGTTTGCCATGAAGAAACTAGACGCAACAGATATTGTTCATTGCGCAACAAGAAACTTATGGGTATCTGGTACAACATACATCGAGAATGATGATCAAGATACAAATATTGAAAGCAAAAAGTATTTTGTTATTACAGATAATAACAATGTATATATGTGCTTAAAAGCAGGAGCAGGAACAAGCTCAACTAACCCGGATATAATAGGTGTACAAACTTCTGGAGTTTTAAATCACTCAGGATCAGATGGTTACATATGGAAATATATGTTCACTGTCCCAACAGCGGATGTAACAAAATTCTTAACATCTACTTTTATACCAGTTAGACTTATTGAATCAGCTCCGGTAGCTGGATCAGATACTGCATTGACAAATCAATGGAGTGTTCAACAAGCGGCTATCGATGGTGCAATATATAATATGAAGATAACAGCGGGCGGTACAGGTTATACAAGTACTCCTACATTAACTATTACAGGTGACGGCACAGGTGCTACTGCTACGGCAACTCTTACATCAGGTGTTATTACAGACATCACGATGACGGCTGCTGGTACAGGATATACTCACGCGACTGTTGCAGTAAGCGTAAGTGGTGGTTCTGGTGGTGCGGTAAGACCAGTCATTGGTCCTCCAGGTGGATACGGCGCTAGCCCTACTAATGATTTACGTGCACACTATGTAACAATTAATAAAGCATTTACTGGTGATGAGTCAGCTTCTATTCCTGATGCAAACGATTTTAGACAAATAGCCATCTTGAAAAATCCAACTACTTTAGCTGCTAACTCAGCCGCTATCTCTGGTGCTGCATCGATGGTCATTGGTCAATTTTATAAAATCTTAACATTAGGTAATAGCTCAGCTGCAAACTGGGCAACTGCTGGAGCTCCAGCTGATTACGTTGTTGGTACGGTATTTAAAGCAATCGCTGTAACAAGTACTGGTACAGGTACCGTTGGTGCTATAGCAAGTGCTACAGCATATAATACGTGTTCAAGCTTAACGGTTGCTACGGGTAATACATTCCCGTCAGACCAAGTTGTTGAAGGTACTATAACAGGTGCTAAGGCTTTTGTTGTTGAATATAATGCCACCTCTGGTGTATTACATTATATACAAAACGAAGCTACAGGCTTTGTAGCATTCACTGCTTTAGATTATATTCGTGAAGAAGGCACATCAATTGCAGGACAAGACTGCACAGCAGTAACAGCACCTTTAATTAACCATCATTCAGGTGATGTTATGTTTATGGAGAATAAAACAGCAACTAGCAGGGCAACAGATCAAGTAGAAACAGTACGATTAGTAGTCGCATTTTAAATAGGACAGACACATGGCAATTTCATTTAACGTAGAACCATATTGGGACGACTTTAATACCGCAGGAGCGGATGGATTATCCCCAAAAGAAAAATACCAAAGAGTATTATTCAGACCCGGTAAGGCTGTACAAGCAAGAGAGTTAACTCAGTTACAAACATCATTACAACATCAACTATCTTCTACGGGAGATCATATATTTAAAGAAGGTTCGGTTGTTGTTCCTGGTGCACTTCACTTGCATAATAAACTTGACTATGTAAGACTATCAGCATGTAACACCGGTTTAGTTGCCGATATAGTTGGTACTGAATATACCGATGGTACAAACGTTGCTAAAGTTATCCATGCAGCTCTAGCTTCGGGTGATGACTCTATAACAATATGGGTACAATATATATCTGGTGCAGTATTTGCATCAGGCGCTTCATTAACAGCAACAGGAAGTAAGACAGCGACTGTTGCAAGTTCTAATGATGCTAATGCAAATACGCCTACAGGCTTTGGCTCTATTGTGTCACTAGAAGATGGCATATATTATATTAAGAAACATATGGTTGTAGCTAAGGCTAAGACAATTATATTATCTAAGTATACAAGCAATGTATCATTTGATATCGGCTTACTTGTCACTGAAGCTCTTGTTAGTTCAGGTACTGATGCATCGTTAAACGATAATGCTACAGGAACTCCTAACGCATCAGCTCCAGGTGCACATCGTTATTCTATTACAGCAGTATTATCTACTCAAGCAGTTAATGCGACAACAGGTAACTTTGTTCTTATAGCTCGATTAGAAGAAGGCATTGTTATTAAGAATGCTCGCACCGCAGATTATAATCACCTTGAAGATGAACTAGCTCGTAGAACATTTGACGAATCTGGTAACTACTATGTAAATCCATTTAAAGCTCTTGTTAAAACACATCAAGCAGCAAGTCCTGATGCTACTAAATTAACTCTTGCTGTTGAGCCTTCTAAAGCTTATGTAAGAGGTTATGAAATCCAAACATTATCAACTACTAATGTAACCGTTGACAGAGCAAGAACATCAGAAGTTGTTTCAGATAAGCTTACAGAGGTAACACACAATAACTATATTGAAGTCACAGCAATGACCGGCGTTCCTGATATTACTACATTCGGCAAAATCGCTATTGAGAATTCAGGTGGAAATGAAATTGGTACTTGCCGAGCTCGTTCGATTGAACGTGTTTCAGGTGATGGTGCAACGGCTGGATCAAGATATAGAATACATATATTTGAAGTTGTTCTTGATTTAACAACGTATCCTACTGGTATGGCAGTTGCAACTCAACTAGATGACAAAGAAGGTACAGCGGCAGGTACAGCTTTTGCTGCGACTATTGCAACTTACAACTTTGGTCCAGACTCATTAATATATGAATTACCATATAAAAGAATTAAGACACTTAACGGTGAAGTAGATCCAAACTTATCTGCTGTATATGACTTTAGTTATAATACTAATCGCATCGTTGGTTCGGCTACAGTATCAGGTTCTGGTACCGCAACATTTACTGCGGCAGCTACTGGTGAACAATTTGGATCTAAGTCAGCTAATATAAACTGGATTCTAATAAATGATACTAATGATGGTGATGGCGGTGAAGAAGTTTTAGTTGGTGATATTACAATTGATAATAATGCAACTCCACCGAATGTTGTTATAGATGGCTTACCAACCACTGGAGATTTAGGCGGTGGCGGCAGTGATGGTGCTGTAGGTGATACAGTAAGATTAATTGCACCTATGGTTAGAACTCTAACACATAAGACTAAAACATTATCTGCAAATACGGCCGTAGCTTTTGGTGCTGGTGTGACTGGAGGATATGATGGTGCAGCGGCTGGATATGAAAAAGGTCAAGCACTTGGTCATGCTGACGTACACCAATTAGTAACTGTTGTTGAGACTTCAGGTTCTACTGATGTTACTGAACATTTCGAATTAGATACAGGACAAAGAGATGATTACTATGATGTAGGTCATGTTAAATTAAAGAGCACATCAAACTATACTGCGGCTGTAGCACTTACTGTTACATACAAATACTTCTCACATTCAACAGGAGACTTCTTCACAGTTGATTCATACACTGGTCAAATCGATTATGCAGACATTCCTAAGCTCGGTGATTTAGAATTAAGAGCTTGTGTTGACTTTAGACCACGCGTATCAGATGCTGGTGGTAACTTTACAGGAACAGGTAATTCAATATCAAATGCTCCAGTTAAAGGTACACAATTCTCAACTGATATTCAATTCTATCTACCAAGAATAGATAAAGTTTATTTAAATTCTGCTGGTACATTTGGTGTTGCGCCTGGCGTTCCATCACGTTACCCAGAAAAACCAAATATTCCATCCGATGCAATGCATTTATATACATTAACTATTCCTGCATATACATTAAATCCAGGTGAAGTAGAAGTTGAATACATAGATCAGCGTAGATTTACTATGCGCGATATTGGTCGTATTGAAAAACGAATTAATCAAGTAGAATATTATAGTGTGCTTTCATTCTTAGAAGCTGAAGCACAGAATACACAAATTTTAGATGCATCTAATAATGCAAGATGGAAATCAGGTTATTTAGTAGACGCATTTTCAAATACTAGAATGTCGAGATCTAATTCCTCAGAGTATAAAGCCTCTGTTGATTTAAAGAGTCGTACATTAAGACCTCCATTCTCTCAAGGTAATGCTTCATTAGATTATCATGCGTCATCTACTACAGTTAGAACTGGCGATTTAGTTACATTGCCATATACCTCAGCTGCTATGATAACACAAGGGCAGTACTCTGGTCTAATTAATGTTAACCCTTACGATGTATTTAATTGGACTGGTGGAATGACACTAACTCCTACTACTGATGAATGGCGCGATGTTGATAGAAGGCCTGAAGTAGTAATTAATAACGATGGTGAATTTGATGCGATGGTAGCAAACCTTCAGCCTCAGGTAGGTACTGTATGGGGCGAATGGTCAACTAACTGGACTGGTCAAGAATGGCGTGGAGTCGGTGGTAGAACTAGTGGACTCTTTCAGACTGGTACATCTGCACGATCAGGTATTCAACAAACTATTGAGGTTGTAACATCAAGATTTAGTATTGGTGATCGTATTGTTGAAGTTAACTTTGTTCCATTTATGAGAACAAGACTTGTAGAATTTTCCGCAACACGCATGAAACCTGCAACTCAAGTCTATGCATTTTTTGATGGTACATCTGTAGCAGACTATGTATCTACTACATCAACAAGCTATACACCTTTAGTTGGTGTTAATACTGTTACTGCTCACCCCGCTGGGGCCACGACATTAACAACCGATGCGAACGGCGCAATAAGTGGTACATTCTTAATACCTAATAACTCTGCCTTAAATTTCCCAGCTGGTGAAAAAGAATTTAAACTAACTCAAAGATCTGATAATGACGATTCAATAACAACAACATCCGCTACAGCAATGTATACAGCTGCGGGATTAATTGAAACTAGAGAGAATGTTATTATTTCAACAAGAACTCCATTCATTCAGAAAACTTCGGCTGGTACTCAAACACAAAGTGCTAGTAGAGATACAGGACAAAGAACGACGCCGAGGGTTAATTGGGGTGATCCACTTGCCCAATCTATCTTACTTGACCAAGCTGCATTTGCTACTTCAGTAGATCTTAACTTTACTACTAAAGATGATAACATACCAGTTCAAATACAGATTAGAGAAATGGTTAATGGATTCCCAACACAGGTTATTATTCCATTCTCTGATGTAACACTTAATCCAAGTGCTGTTAGTACATCTGCTGCAACAACATTTACATTCCCATCCCCTGTTTATTTACAAGATGGTGTTGAATATGCAATAACAGTTATATCTAACTCAAATAAATACCATGTGCGTTATGCTCAGATTGGTGATGAAGATCAAAATGGTAATAGAATAAGCCAACAGCCATACGCTGGTGTATTATTTAAATCACAGAATGCTTCAACATGGACTCCTGATCAGAATAAAGATTTAATGTTCACATTGAATAGAGCAGTATTTGATATTTCAACTTCACGTAATTGTGTACTTAGAAATGCTGCATTGCCTTCAAGAGCTTTAGAAGCAAATCCATTAACAACTGTAGCATCGGCTGCCGGTGCGGCTAATACATTTAAAGTAACTCATAGAGATCACGGCTTTAAAGTTGGTGACACAGTTACTTTAGCTGGATTTGCAGATACAAATGGTTATGATGCAGACGAATTAAATATAACACACACTATTGTGGCAGTAACTATGGATAGTTATACTATTACAACAGCGGCTGGTTCTCCTGGTGGTCATGTTCTTGCGATTACTGCTGGTAATGGTGGTGGTACTGCATGTACTGCAACTCAACATCTAGCTTGGAATACAATACATCCAGTTGTACAAGGGATTGTATTACCTGATACTACAGCAACATGGACAGTTAAAGATGCATTAATGTCAAGTGGAACTATTACTGCTACTGGAGCGGCTATAGTACTTAACGAAGACTATACTCCTTTATATCCTAAAGTAATTAAATCGGGGGCCACGCAAACATTACAGTTTGATGGTACATTCACTTCAACGAATGCTTACCTATCACCTGTTATTGATATGGAACGTTGTTCAGTAATTACTATTGGTAATAGAATTGATAATAATGCTGGTGTATTTAATGCAGGGTTAACTGCATTAACTGCTACTGCTGAGACAACGGCGGCATTAGGATCTAACTTAGCAAAGTATGTAACTAAAACAATTGAATTACAAGATACATCAGATGCAATTAAAATATATTTAGATATTAATAGACCAAACGGATCATTTGTTGACGTGTACTATAAGACTGGTAACACGGCTGGAACATTTGATGCTGAGTCATGGGTTGAAGCTACACCTAATACAACAGTTAAATTCTCGGATGGATCTACATACGATGAAACAGTATATGATATTGCCCCTGCATCTTCATTTACTATATTTGCAATTAAGATTGTAATGAGATCTACTGGTACAAGTTATATTCCAATGTGTCAAGATCTTAGGGCTATAGCAATGAGAGTGTAATGCATATACCAGTTCAAGGACATCCGGGAATGGTAAGAGATACAAACTCAGGTGCAGTTATAAATATGGGCAGCGAAGGTGATAGACATTCTGCTAATAGAGCAAGGATGGCACGAGAAGCTGAGAGATTAAATAAAGTAGAACAAGATGTATCGGAAATTAAAGATATGTTAAAACAATTAATAGAGAGATAATATGGCAACAGTAAACGTAACAACAGCAAATACATTTGAAGAATGGAGAGTCAAGACCAATGAGTTGGGAACAGCTGTTGGTAACTTAACTAATCTGACTGAGCCATTAGCAGGTGCAACAGATATTGTTGCTGCATTAGCAGACCATGAGACACGAACAGAAGCGCTTGATCTTATTGTTGGTACTGCTGCATTATGGGACACAACTAATTATGGTACTTTGCGTAAAGCTGCAAATAAGAACCATGCAGATATTACGACACTAGCTGCAACAGCCGGTATTGATTTAGCTAACAATAGTTTATCTGGATATAATGGTTCAGAAACTACTTTGGTTGCTATCCTTAATGCTCAATATGCAGTTGACAATACTCAAACAACTAATATATCAGGCAAT
>Ga0257107_1000012_pt1 | contig 63719 bp, 59 predicted proteins | sample LP_taG_2_FD_190178 | JGI IMG/M metagenome (GOLD analysis project Ga0257107, IMG submission 190178) | Marine microbial communities from Northeast Subartic Pacific Ocean, Canada - LP_J_2011_P26_500m | ecosystem: Environmental > Aquatic > Marine > Oceanic | place: Canada: Northeast Subartic Pacific...
GCGACTTCGTGGAGGTGCAGGGCACCGCCGAGGGGAAGGCCTTCAACCGGGGACAGTTGGACGCCCTGGTGGACCTGGCCGCTGGTGGAATCGACCAGATCGTGGCCGCCCAACGGGCGATCCTGGTCGAACCGCCGGTCGCACGGGGCTGAGAGACCACACATGACCGGCCTGCCACGCCTGGTGGTGGCCAGCGCCAACCCTGACAAGGTGGCCGAGATCGCCCTCGTCCTCGACGGCCTGGTGGCCCTGGAACCCAGGCCACCGGAGGTTCCCGACGTGGTGGAGGACGGCGACACCCTTGAGGCCAACGCCCGTCTGAAGGCCGTGGCTATCTGTGCCGCCACCGGCCGGTCCGCGGTGGCAGACGACACGGGCCTGGAAGTCGACGCCCTCGGCGGTGCACCGGGGGTCAACTCGGCGCGTTACGCGGGGGAGGAGTGCGACGCCGGGGCCAACATGGATCGGCTCCTGGCAGAGTTGGCCGGAGTGCCGGCCGGATGGCGTACGGCGCGGTTTCGGACCGTGGCCCTGGTACGGCGCGCCGACGGCACGGAGGTGCTGGCCACCGGCACTGTCGAGGGCCACATCGCCGCCGGCCCGAGTGGAGATGGCGGATTCGGCTACGACCCGGTGTTCGTTCCAATCGAGGGGGACGGTCGGACCTTTGCCGAGATGGGTGACGACAAGCACGCCGTTTCCCACCGGGGGCGTGCATTCAGGAGCCTGGCACGCCGTCTGGCTGCCGGAACCTGAGAGGTCCTACGCCTGGCTCAGTTCGGCGAGACCGGGGACTCCGAGAACCGACGGCCGAGGAACCGGTCGAACTCGGCGTCGGTGACCGGTTCGGAGAAGTGGAAGCCCTGGGCCATGTCGCACTGAAGGCGCTGCAGGCGCTTCAACTGTGACTCGGTCTCCACCCCCTCGGCCACCACCTGCAGGCCCAGGCTGTGGGCCAGGGCGACGGTGCCTGTCACGATGGCGGTGTCATCGTCGATGTCGTCTCCCACTTCCGGGCCGTCCAGGCCCGACACGAACGACCTGTCGATCTTCAGGAAGTCGATCGGGAAGCGCTTCAGGTAGGCCAGCGACGAGAACCCGGTGCCGAAGTCGTCCAGACCCATGCGGACGCCTATCGCAGTGAGTTCCCCGAGCACCATCTCTGTGACCGGGTTGGCGGCGATGAGGGCGCTCTCGGTGAACTCGAGGGCGACCTGGTCGGGGCCCACGCCATTTTCCTCCACGGCGGCCGCGACCACGCTGGGAAATGTGGGATCAGCCAACTGCCGTGCCGACACGTTCACCGCCACGCTGAGTCGCGGGCCCTCGCCGACCCGCCTTGCCTCCCATGAGGCCAGACGTCCCACGGCGATGGTCAGGACCTTGGCTCCCAGGTCCGCTATGAGGCCGCTGTCCTCGGCGATGTCAATGAACTGGGCAGGTTGGAGCAGCTCGCCGCTGCTGCTGCGGACACGGGCCAGGGCCTCGGCCCCAGTGACGGCGCCATCGGAGAGGCGGACCACGGGTTGGAAGTGGACCTCGATGCGGTCCTCGATGATGGCTGCCCGCAGTTCCTGCTCGACCGAGTGCCGTCGGACCGCCTGGGCCCGGAGGTGGTCGCCGAACAACTCGGCCCGGTCCCTGCCCTGCTCCTTGGCCCGGTACATGGCCGTGTCGGCGTCCCTGAGCAGGTCGGCCGGGGTCTCGGACCCGTGGGCCACAGCGATCCCCACGCTGGCGGACACCACCGTGGAATCCGTGCCCAGCTGCATCGGCCTCGCCAGGGCGGTACGTACCCGTTCGGCGGCGGCCAGGGCATCGGTGGTCCTGACCATGTCATTGATGACCACCACGAACTCGTCTCCACCCAGCCTCGCCACCATGTCGCCAGGCCGGATAGTCCGCTGCAGCCTCCGGGCCGCCTCGCGCAGCAGGTCGTCGCCGGCGCCGTGGCCGAGGGAGTCGTTAACCACCTTGAACCTGTCCAGGTCCAGGAAGAGCACCCCTACCAACCTGTCGTGTCGGGCCGACCGGTGGAGGGCGTCCTGGAGGCGGTCCAGTAGGAGGGCACGGTTGGGGAGACCCGTCAACTCGTCGTGGAAGGCCCGTTCCTCGAGCTGAGCGGCGACCTCGACCCGCTCGGTGACATCGCGGGCGTTCACGACCACGCCGGCCACCGCCGGGTTGCCCAGCAGGTTGGTGGCGACGATCTCCATGTGGCGCCAGCCCCCTTCGGCATGAGCGACGCGGGCCTCGAAGGCCGGCGACATGCCGGGTCGGGCCGCCACCTCGCCCGCCATCCCCGTGAGCTCGCCGAGGTCATCGGGGTGGACCAGGTCGGCCACCGGCACGCCCTCCATAGCGTGGGCCTCGCGTCCCAGGATGCGGGCCACGGCGGGACTGGCGTAGAGGATCCGGCCGTCCTCGCCGATCACGCACACCAGGTCGGAGGCGTGTTCGACGAGTGCGGCGAGGCGCATCTCCGAGGCCTCCACCCGCTGCTGGGCGGCGTGCAGGTCGGTCAGGTCGCGGGCCATCATCGAGATGGCGTCCACCTCGCCCTCGACGTCACGGTGGGCGACGAGCACCGCCGAGACCGAAACCGAACCACCATCTCCCACCAGTCGGAGCTCGCCCCGCCATGTTCCACCGGTGCGGACAGCTGGTAGGGCGATAGTTGCGTACTGGGCCTGAGACCAGGAGTCCAGGACGTCCAGGAGTCGGACCTCGGCAGAGTTCGAGACTTTCCCGGTGAGGCGTCGCATGGCGTCGTTGGCCCACACCACCACTTCGCCGGACGGTTCCAGGACCGCTACGGGATCCGGACTGGCCTCCAGGACCCTGGTCAGCTCGTGGGCCCGTCTCGTCTCGTCGATCTCGTCGGTCACGTCGGTGACGGTGAGCAGTGCGCCGGGCGAACCGTCCACGCCGTCCAGCGGGACGGTGGAGAGGTCCAGCCAGCGGGTGGTTCCCTCGGCGTCGAGCAGGCGGAGGCGACCTCGGAGGGTGGATCCGCCTGCTAGCGAACGCCGCAGGTCGACCAGGAACTCTTCACGGCCGTCGGGGTCCAGGATCGAGGTCCACCCGTGGCCGTGGGCGTCGACGGGGTCCTGGCCGGTGGTGGCGGCCCAGTGGCCGTTCACGTGCAGGATTCTGCCGTCGGGGTCCAGCCTGGCCATTCCTGCGGGAGATGCGTCGACGAGGGCGTCGAGGATCCCGCCGTCGTGCATGGGAGTCCTCTCTGGTGGGGGAGTGTCGCTGTGTTCCATCACGTGCGGACGGGGGGACTCGAACCCCCATGCCTCTCGGCGCCGGCTCCTAAAGCCGGTGCGTCTACCAGTTCCGCCACATCCGCCCCTGCAAGCCTACGGGCAGGCGATGGTCCGGTTTGGACTCAGTGCATTTCCCCGCGTCGCCCGATCACCTTGTCGATGAGCCCGTACTCCTGGGCCTCTTCGGCGGTGAACCAGCGGTCGCGGTCGCTGTCGGACTCGATGGTCTCGACTGGTTGACCGGTGTGCTGGGCGATTCTCTCCTGGAGCATCTTCTTCGTGTAGGCCATCTGCTCGGCCTGGATGGCGATGTCGGAGGCCTGGCCCTGTACCCCACCCAGGGGCTGGTGCATCATGATCCGTGCATGTGGCAGGGCGAAGCGCTTGCCCGGTGCACCAGCACACAGCAGGAACTGGCCCATCGAGGCACCCAGGCCCATGCAGATGGTGCCCACCTCTGGGCCGACGAACTGCATCGTGTCGTAGATCGCCATGCCGGCGGTGACGGACCCACCCGGTGAGTTGACGTACAGCCAGATCGGCTTGTCGGGGTCCTGGGCCTCGAGGAAGAGCATCTGGGCGATGATGAAGTTCGCCACGTCGTCGTTCACGGCGGAACCCAGGAACACGATCCGGTCCCTGAGCAGGCGGTGGTATACGTCGAATCGTCCGAGGTCGGCGCCGTCGGCGTCGCTGGCCATCGGGGTGGACGTCTGAGGTGTGGGGAGGGAGGCGTTCATGTGGGCGCAGGGTAGCGGCGTGGTAGGTCAGGCCTGCGCCGCTTCGGCCCGCGACCTGAGGTCGGACACGGCGTGTTCCAGCCCATCCGGGTCGCGGAACAGGGCGCTTCCGGACACCAGTCGGTCGGCGCCGGCGGCCACTGCTGCGGCGACGGTGGTCGGGCCTATTCCACCGTCCACCTCCAGCGCACAGTCGTAGCCGTCCAGCATCTCGGCCACCTCGGCCACCTTGGGTTCCATCGCTGCGATGTACGACTGCCCGCCGAATCCCGGGTTGACGGTCATCACCAGTACCACGCCGATGAGGTCGCGTACATGGCGGATCACGTCGGTCGGGGTGTGCGGGTTCAGGGCGACCCCCGGGGTGGCGCCCAGTTCCGCGATGTGCGACAGCGTCCGGTGCAGGTGGTCGCAGGCCTCGGCGTGTACCAGCACGGTGGAGCAGCCGGCCTCCACGTAGCGGTCCACCAGTCGGTCCGGGTCCACGACCATCAGGTGGGCTTCGAACTCGAGGTCCACGAGGGGCCGGGTGGAGGCGATGACGTCAGGGCCGAAGGTCAGGTTCGGCACGAAGACGCCGTCCATGACGTCCCAGTGGATGAGGTCCACCCCGGCCTTCTCGAGGGCCATGCATTCCTCGCCCAGGCGGGCGAAGTCGACGGGCAGGACCGAGGGGGCGACGGCGATCGGGCGGGGCACGCGCCGACCCTAACCGAGGGCCCCGCTGGGCCTGCGGCGGAATCTGACGTCCTCCACGTACGGAAAGAAGTCGGGGAGGTAGTTGCAGGCCAGGCTGGCCTGGACGTCCTGCCAGAAGGCCGGCGTGTACAGATCGGAGTGGACCTCGTCGAAGCGCTGCCGCACCTCGTCCTCTACGTCGCGCGGGAAGGCCATGAACGTCGGGAACTGCTCGGGGAACACGTCGCCTGGCTCGATGGAGAACCAGGGCTGGGCCCGCATCTCGTCGGCCGGGTCGTCGGACTGTGGAATGGCCCGGAACCGGCACTCCTCGAGGAGGGTCAGTTCGTCATAGTCGTAGAAGACGACGTTGCCGTGCCGGGTCACGCCGAAGTTCTTTGTGAAGAGGTCGCCGGGGAAGACGTTCGCCGCTGCCAGGTCCTTGATGGCCCAACCCCAGTCGATGGCGGCGGCCACCGCCTTTTCCGTCGACATCTCCCGCAGATATAGGTTCAGGGGGTACACCTGTCGCTCCGTGTACACGTGGCTGATCACCACGCGGTCGCCCTTCACCCTCACCGATTCCGAGGTCGTTCTGAGCAGTTCGTCCAGGAGGTCCGGGTCGAACCGGTCCCTGTCGAACGAGAGGTTCTCGAACTCCCAGGCCTCCACCATGCGGCCCACCCTGTCGTGGTTGTAGACGAGCGCGTAGCGGCGCTTGACGGCATCCCGGGTGGTGTTCTTCGGCGGGTCGAAGCGGTCCTTGATGATCTTGAAGACGACGTTGAAGGAGACCAGCGTGAACACCGACATCACCATTCCCGGCGTACCGCGTGCCCGGACGAACTTGTCGTGCGAGTGGTCGAGGTGCCGGTAGAGGGATCGGTACAGGCTGGTCTTGCCGTGCTGGGGGAAACCGATCGCCGTGAAGAGCTCGGCCAGGGACTTCATGGGGAGCAGCGACTTCAGGAATCCGACCAGCTCCGACGGGTTGGGCCACTCCACGAAGAAGTAGGACCGGGTGAAGCTGAACAACCTGCTGGCCTGCGACTCGGTCAGTAGCACCGTGTCGATCCGAAGGCCGTCGGCGCTGTGGAGGATGGGGAAGACGATCGGTGTCACCCGGTTCAGCTGCCTGAGTCGACCCACCAGGTAGGCGGCCTTGTTCCGGTAGAAGACGGGTCTCAGCATGTCGATGCCGTCGGCCTCAAGGCTGTCCCACTCCTCGATGAGGAACGAGTCCATGCGGGCGGCCACCCGGCGGGCATCAGCCTCCAGGTCCACCCAGGGTGCCTCGAAGTCGTATGACTCCAGGATCTGGCGGACCATGGCCGACGTGTCCCTGACGCGGCTGGCGGTGGCGAACAGTTCGGCGCGTCCCTCGCCGCGCGGAACCGTCGTGGCTCCGAACCAGCGGAGTTCCACGTCGTTGTCCACGCCGATGGTCGTGAATGTGCGTCGTGTCACCGAGTTGAAGAAGGTCTCGGCCAGCGTCAGGTCGGACCGGTCGGCGATCCGTCGCTTGTAGTGGGCCCGTGCGGTGCGCCATGTACCGCGGCGGTCGGCCACCCCATCCAGGACGGGTTGCACCCGCTCAACCGTCTGGACGACCGTGGAGCGGTGGAGGGCCAGCCGCTGGTGGGAATCTGCGTCCTGTTCCGTCCACTCGCGCTGCGTGAAATGGTGCTGGGCGCGACGGGAGATCTTCCTGAAGCCTGCGATGTAGTCGACGAATCCCGCCAGGATCGTGTCGCCGATCTGGCGTCCGACGTCCTGGTCGATGCTCACCCGGTCACGTCCGGGTCGTTGTGGTGGAAGGCCTGCCAGGTCGGGTCGTCATGCGGGATGGTGCCGAGGCCGTCGTGGTTCGTGGGCCAGTCGGCAGGCGGGAGCCCCAACGGGTTCACGCCCACCTCGGCGCCGTAGAAGAGCAGGTGCCGGCGTCGCACGAACCGCCAGCTGCCATCCACCCGCCTGTAGGCGTCGTCGTACCGGATGGCCTGGTGGATCCAACGGTTGCCGTCCTGGATTTCGGCCTTGCAGTAGACGTGGCCGGTGGCGTCGTCTGGCCCCGTCAGGTCGATCTGGTGGGTTCCGACGTTCAGCACCGTCATCCCGACCGTGCGGAGCTGCGAATCGAAGCCTTCCCGTAGGGCTGCGTGTCCCCGGATGTCCGGCCCGACGCGCACGTCGGGCACGAAGAGGGTCACCAGGGCGTCGAGGTCGCGTCGGTCCAGGGCGACGGCGTAGCGGGCGACCAGTTGCCGGATGTCGGCCTCGGCAACCAGGCGGTCGACGTCGGACATTCCTTCGGGGGTGGTCACGACACCGGTCCGTTCAGGCGCTTGTCCGCCCAGCCCCCGGGCGTGGTGCCGTCGATGCGGACCCGGCGCGATGCGAACCGCCAGGTCCCGTCCACCGGTCGGTACGCATCCTGGTAGCGGCCCCAGTGGTCGATGCCGCGGTCGGTCATCACCGTGAAGTAGGAGTGGCCGGTGGCCGCTTCGCTGCCGTCCAGGGCGACGTGCAGGCCGGTCGTGTGGTGCTGGAGGAAGCGGGGTCCGCCGCCGCTCCCGTCCGTGTTCGAGTCCCCGTCCTGGATCGAGTCGCGGGTTCCGGTGAAGATCGTGCGGATCTGGTCCCGGCCCTCGTAGGTGCGTCCGTCGCCGACGTCCATCACGGCATCGTCGGCGAAGAGGGCCATGACAGCGTCGAACCTGCCGCGGTCTCCGAGGGCGTTGTAGGCGGCCACGAGGCCACGGATCTGCTCTCTGGCGTCCAGCTCCCAGGCCTCCACAGGACTCCTTCCGGTTCGCTCCTGACCACTAGCGTGCCCGACCGTGAACGACCTCAACGACATAAGGGACCGATTTCCCGGTGTGACCGGAGAATGGGCCCGTTTCGACGGACCGGCCGGGACCCAGGTGGTGGACGTCGCCATCGAGGCTGCCGCCGCCTGGCAGCGCAGCGGGAACAACGCCAACTCACATGGTTCCTTCGCCGCAGCGGCGGCCTGCGACGACCTGGTGGAGATCGTCAGCGCCACCATGGGTGAGTTGCTGGGTGCCGATCCTGGTTCGATGGTCTTCGGGCCGAGCACCACGGCCAACATGATGGCGTTCACCCGGGCCGTTGGCCGTGGGCTCGGACCCGGTGACGAGATCGTGTGCACCGCCCTGGACCACGACTCCAACGTGTCACCGTGGCTGCTCCTCGCCCGGGACACCGGAGCCACCGTCCGCATGGCCGAGATGGATCCGACCACCGGTCGCCTTGCTGCTGAGTCGGTGATCGAACTGATCGGTCCCGCCACCCGGTGGGTGGCGGTCACGGGATCGTCGAATGCCATCGGGGCCATTCCCGACACGACCACCATCACGGCCGCTACCCACGCCGCCGGAGCCAGGGTCGTCGTCGACGGTGTCCACCTGACGCCGCACCATGACCTGGACGTCGCCTCGATCGGATGCGACGTCTTCACCACCTCGTCGTACAAGTGGTACGGACCGCATGCCGGGATCATGTGGGTGGAGCCGGGCCTGCTCGACGCACTGGACTCCTACAAGGTGCGACCCGCACCGGACCTCGGGCCGGGCCGACTCCAGTACGGAACGCCGTCGTGGGAGGCCTTGGCCGGCATCGACGCAGCGGCCCGCTTCCTGCTGGAGACCGGCATGGACAGGATCGTGGCCCATGAGGCGATCCGATTCGCACGCCTGCTGGGTGGCCTACAGGGGATCGACGGCGTCCGGGTGGTGGGACCACAGGACAACGCAGACAGGGCACCCACGCTCATGTTCGAGGTCGACGGCCTGGCACCGCTGGCGGTTGCCGAACGGCTGGCCTCAGAGAGAGTGGCCGTCTGGGACGGACACAACTATGCCGTGGAGGCCATGGCGCCACTGGGCCTCGACTCCGAGGCGGGCGCAGTCCGTGCCGGGATAAGCCTCTACACGACAGACGACGACGTCGACCGGCTCCTGGACGCCGTTCGCTGTGTGGCGGGGTCTGGGTGACAGGCCCGTCCGGGGAACCGACCCGGGAGCCTGAGCGGGTTCCGCCGATTGGGGACTGGAATCGACTGCTGGAGGGCCGGGTGGCCGTGGTGACCGGCGGAGGCGCCGGGATAGGTGGAGCGATCTCCCGGTTGTTCGCCGAACACGGTGCTCTCGTCGAGATCGTCGAGATCGATCCGGACCGGGCCGCCGCCGCCGTCGATGCGATCGACGCGATCGGTGGAACGGCACGGGCCCACGTCGTCGACGTGGTCTCCGATGCCGAGGTGGAGGATCTCCGCGTGGCGGTCATGGGCGAGCACGGACGGGTGGACGTGCTGGTCAACAACGTCGGTGACTACCGACCGCTGGTCAGGTTCCACGAGTCGACTCCCGAGTCGTGGCAGGCCATGTACTCGACCAACCTGGAGCACGTCTTCAGGGTCACCAGAGCCTTCCTGGGGCCGATGATCGAAGGTGGCGGCGGTTCGATAGTCAACGTGCACTCGGTGGAGGGGATGCGGGGGTTTCCCGGTGAGCCGGTCTACGCGGCCATGAAGGCGGCGGTGGCCCACTTCACCACTTCGTTGGCCGTCGGATACGGACGGCAGGGGATCCGGGTGAACGGCATCGGGCCCGACCTGACCCAGACTCCACAGGTGGACTACCAGTCCGGCGGCGCCGGGCACGACCACCTCTGGGAGGCGTGGGCTCCGGCCGGCCGCCTGGGCTGGCCCGAGGACCAGGCCCGGGTGGCCCTGTTCCTGGCAAGCGACATGTCGTCGTTCGTGACCGGCCACAACGTGCCGGTGGACGGCGGAACGCTGGCCGGGGGCGGCTGGTTCTTCTCGCCGGAGGCCGGACGTTTCGTCAACCGGCCAACCGGCATCTGAGGGCAGACTGGTCGCGATGATCACCACCAACGAGGAGATTCCCCGGCCGCTTGACGGCATACGGATCCTGGCCGTCGAGCAGATGGCGGCCCTCCCGTTCGCCACCCAACTGCTGGCCCGTCTGGGTGCCGAGGTGGTCAAGGTAGAGCATCCGGTGACCGGCGACAGCGGTCGTGGATCCCAACCCTTCGTGACGGACCCCGATGGTCGCCAGGTGGGTGCCACCTTCCTTCGCAACAACCTGAACAAGCGCAGCGTCGGCATCGACCTGAAGCACCCGGAGGGCGTCGAGCTGTTCCTGCGGATGGCACCCGGCTTCGATGTCGTGGGCGAGAACTTCCGGGCCGGTACCGCCGATCGCCTGGGCATCGGGTACGAGGCCGTCCGGGCGGTGCATCCAGCGGTCGTCTACCTCTCCGTCTCGGGCTTCGGCCAGGATCAGCGTTCGCCGTACCGGGACATGGGTGCCTATGCGGCGGTCGTCGAGGGAATGTCCGGCATCTACGAGTACAAGCGCACCCCGGGCCGTCCGCCGTCCGCCAACCCGGTCGGTGCCCTGGGCGACATCAGCTCGGCGCTGTTCGGTGCCGTGGGGATCCTGGCGGCGCTGCGACACAGGGACCGGACCGGCACCGGCCAGCAGATCGACGTCGCCATGCTGGACTCGACCGTCGCCATGACCGACATCGTCACCAACTTCCACTCCATGGGGATCGAGCGTGAGTGGGGGAGCGGTGTGGGCATCGTGGAGACCTTCGAGGCCGCTGACGGCCACTTCGTGCTGCAGTGCGTGAGGGAGCACCACTTCGAGGCCCTGATGGCCGAGATCGGAAGATCCGACCTGCTCGATGACGAGCGCCTCGCCACACGCTCCGGTTGGCAGGACCACCTGGACGACCTCCTACGTCCGGCCATCGAGTCGTGGTCCGCACGTCGAACGCTGGTCGAGGTGGTGGGTGCCCTGTCGGGTGTCGGGATCGCCTGCGGACCGTCCCAGACAAGCAGCCAGGTGGTTGCTGATCCGCACCTGGCGGTACGCAACATGTTGATCGAGACGCTGCCCGGGGAGGCCGGCGAGCCGGTACTAGTGCCCGGCAACCCGGTCAAGCTGTCAGGGGTTCCCGATGTTCCAGATGTCCGCGTGCCATGGCTGGGGGAGCACACCGACGAGGTGCTCTCCACCGAGCTGGGCCTGACCGACGAGGACCTGGCCGACCTCCGGACCCGTGGCGTCATCGGTGCCACCTGAGCCGCCGCCTACTCTTCCCGGGTACGGCCGTGTTCCGAGCAGGGCCGGTCATGGGACCCCGGCCACAGAAGAGGAGGTGACGACATGGAGGAGACCCGCCGGCTGACACAGTTCAGCCACGGCGCCGGTTGAGGCTGCAAGCTCGCCCCCGGCGAGCTGGCGCACGTCGTGCGCCGCCTGGCACCAGTGACGGATCCCGACCTCCTCGTCGGAGCAGCGACCGGCGATGACGCAGCCGTGTGGCGTCTCGACGACGACCGCGCCCTGGTCGTGACGGCCGACTTCATAACCCCGGTCGTCGACGACGCCAGGGCCTGGGGCCGCGTAGCAGCGGCCAATGCCGTGTCGGACGTCTACGCGATGGGTGGGCGTCCCCTGCTGGCGCTCAACCTGGTGGGCTGGAACGCCGCCGAGCTGTCCAACGACCTGCTGGTGGAGGTGCTCCTGGGCGCCCAGGAGATCGCATCCGAGGGAGGGTTCGTGATCGCCGGAGGTCACACCGTCGACGATCCGGAGCCCAAGTTCGGGCTGGCCGTGGTGGGCGAGGTGCATCCCGACCGGATGCTCACGAACACCGGGTTCCGGCCCGGTGATGCGATCGTCCTCACGAAGCCGCTTGGCGTGGGGGTGATCACAACGGCCATCAAGTCGGGCACCGCTCCGGTCGAGGTGGTCGATGCCGCGCTGGACTCCATGACGCGTCTCAACGACGAGGCGGCGCGCACAGCGGTCGCCTCGGGAGCGCGAGGTGCCACCGACGTGACCGGCTTCGGTCTCCTCGGGCACCTTGGCCGGGCCGCCATCGAGTCCGGTATTGACGTCGCCATCGATTTCGCTGCAGTTCCCCTGCTGCCGGGGACGCGGGAGCTGGCCGAGGCCGGCTCCATACCCGGTGGGAGCCGTCGCAACCTGGAGTGGGCCGACAAACGACTGGACCGGGGTGGCCACGACGAACTCGACGTACTCCTCCTGGCCGATGCCCAGACGTCCGGTGGCCTGGTCTTCGGCGCGGACCCGACGGAGGTCGACGGCGTGTTGGCCGACCTGGACTCGACCGGGCACGTGGCTGCCGTGATCGGACGGGCCACGGCCGGTTCCGGACGGATCACGCTGACCTGACAACGCCTGACCCGACCCGGGGCCGCCATGTTGTCGGTCGGGGTCGTGGCGTAGGGTCCGGCCGATGGCGAGACGCCTACCCATACGGATTCCCCAGTCGGTCGAGGAGATCGACGTTGCATGGCTGACGCACACCGTCCGCTCGGCCGGCCTCGTCGACGCGGCGAACGTGGTCGGCTTCCGGGCGGGTAGCCCGGGTTCCGGGGTGGGCTTCCAGGGCCAGACCATCAGGGTCTCGTTGGACTGGGATACCGAGGAGCCCGACGCCCCGGATGCGGTGCTGGTCAAGTTCCCCACCGACAACGCCGGCAATCGTGGCCTGGCGGAAGCCGAGGGCGCCTACGACCGGGAGTTCGATTTCTACGAACGCCTGTCGGCCGACTTCCCCGTACGCGTGCCGCGCCTCATACACGCGGTCCGCGACCCGGGACCATCGCTGGTCGCCCGTCGACGCCGGGAAGGATTCCTGGACGGGCTCCCCGCACCGGTCGTGAAGTTAATCGGCCGCCATGCCCGAAAGCTCATGAGGCCGACGAAGCGGCGCTACGCGTTGGTGATGGAGTACATCCCCGATGCCCGGACCACCACGGCCATGGACCTCCCGCCGGCCGAGGACCTGTCCACCATCCTCGGCACCCTCGCTGAAATGCACGCCCACTTCTGGGGTGACCTCAGGCTTGCTGACGACTCGGTGTTCGAGTGGTCGATGTTGACCCAGATGCCGAAGGTCATGCACGGCCTCTACCGGGCATGGCGGGACGATGTGGTGGAGCGGGAACCCGGTGTGTTCACCGACGAACTGATGCGACACGCCGACTGGGTGGGTGACCACATCGTGGGCCTGGCGGCCCACCTGAACCAGCCGCTCTCCATCCGTCACGGGGATTGCCGGACCGACAACATGCTGTTCGCCGACGCCGGGCTGGTCATGATCGACTTCGGGGTCACCGGCTCAGGCCGGCCGGCCGGTGACGTCGCCTACCTTCTCTCCGAGACCATCCCGCCGGGGCCCGAGGCCCGGGCCACGTTCCTGCGCCTCTGCCGGGAATACCACGACCGCCTCGTCGCCGCCGGGGTGGTCGACCACCCGTTGGACGAGTTCCTGAACGACTGCGACATCGTGCTGGCCGTCCAGGCCTATCGGGTGGTCCTCATCGAGGCGGCGTTCGAGGCCGACTACGAGGGCGAGTCACTGGCCCACCTGTGGGGGCCCAGGGTCCGGTCGTTGCTCGCCGACGAGCTGCCCCTTCTCTGAGAAACGGGCTCTGAGGGGCGGGAACCGGCCGCTTCAGCGGATCCGGGGCTCAACACGACCACCAGAGCTGAAATTCTCAGCGCCGGAGCGCAGGGCGTCCTTGTCGGTGGCCGTGCTGAGTAGGGCGGTCGCTACCGAGCGCCCACCCAGTGGTCCGAGGTCCTGGGCGGCCCAGATCGCCCGGAGCGTGCCCTGCACCGCCCACGGCGGGTTGGCTGCGATTGAAGCGGCGAGGTCCGCGGCTGCAGCGGCCAGTTCAGCTGCCGGCACCACCTCCGTGACGAGGCCCATGCGCAGGGCCGTGTCGGCCGAGATCCGCTCGGCGTTGCCGGTCAGCGACATCCTCATCACCTCGCCGAACGGCATCTTGGAGAGCATCTTCATCGGTTCGTAGATCGCAGGCATCCCGAAGGTGACGTGCGGGTCGAAGAACGTGGCGTGCTCGGCTGCGATCAGCACGTCGCACTCGCCGAGCAGGTAGAAGGCCCCCCCGCAGGCCATGCCGTTCACGGCGCCGATCACCGGCTTCCAGAGATCGTTGGACTTCGGGCCCAACCAGTCGCCGGGATCGTCGTACATGAAGTTGTTGGACGTGCCGTACAACGCCGGGGAGTCGCCGAGTGCGGTGAACGGTTCGTTGCGGTCGATGCCGGTGCAGAACGCCCGGTCCCCGCTGCCGGTGAGGACCACCACCCGGACGTCGTCATCGGAGCGCAGGGCCGTCCAGAGGTCCCGCAGTTCTCCCTGCATGACGGCGGTGAAGGCGTTGCCCGCTTCCGGACGGTTCAGGACGACGGTGGCCACGTGGTCGGCGACCGTGACGTCAAGGGTCTCGAAGTCGGTCTCGTTGGCAGATGGGCCCGGCACGGCACGAACCTTAGTGCTGCGCCCCGTTCGGCTCCGATCCCGGGGGGCCGGTACTGTCGCTACCGGCCGGTCACAGGTCCCCGGTCGGGGGCTACGGACCGTTACGGAGAGCACCGGAGACTGCCGATGACTGACAACCTGGGCTACCGACCCTTCGACTGCGACAACCACTACTACGAGGCCGAGGACGCCTTCATCCGGCACGTGGCGCCGGAGATGCGCCACCGGGTGGTTCAGTGGGCTGAGATCGACGGGCGCAGGCACCACATCGTGGGCGGGCGCCTCAGCCGGGCGGTGGGCAACCCGACCTGGAATCCGATTGCTAGGCCAGGGGCCCTGCATCAGTACTTCAGGGGCAACCCGGAGGGGAAGGGACCGCTCGAGTACCTCAAGGACCGGGAGCCGCTCCCGGCGGAGTACGTGGACCGCGAGGCGCGGGTGACTGTCATCGAGGGGCAGGGCCTTGAGGCCGTGTGGCTCTTCCCGACGCTCGGCGTGCTCTACGAGGAACTCCTGAAGGACGACACCGAAGCCGTAGTGGCCCTCATGACCGGCTTCAACCGGTGGCTGCTGGAGGACTGGGGATTCGCCTTTCGCGACACCATCTACGCCGCGCCCTACCTGTCCCTGGTCGACGTGGACGTGGCCGTCCGGGAGTTGGAGTGGTGCCTGGACAACGGCGCCCGGACCATCGTCATGCGGCCCGCCGCCGTCCAGACGGCCAACGGGCCACGGTCGCCGGGCGACCCCATGTTCGATCCCTTCTGGGCACGGGTGAACGAGGCGGGGATAACCACGGTGGTCCATGCGGGGGACAGCGGCTACAGCACCCAGGGCTACGCCGAGGATGGGTTCACCTCGTCTGGCGTGGCCGGCGGAACCGGCCGCTACCGACCTTCGATAAAGGGGTTCAACATCGAGCGCGCCGCACACGACTGGCTGATCACAATGTCGATGGAGAAGATGTACACGCGCTTCGGAAACCTCAGGATCGCCAGCGTGGAGAACGGCTCCGACTACCTGGCTCCCATGTTCCGCAAGCTGCGGCAACAGGCCATGAAGTCCTCCCACTGGTTCGACGAGGACCCCGTAGCCCTCTTCCGCGAGCACGTCTGGATGAACCCCTTCTGGGAGGACGACGTACACGAGGTGGTCGACCTCATGGGGGCTGACCACGTGATCTTCGGATCTGACTGGCCCCACATCGAGGGGCTGCCAACGCCGCTGGACTTCCTCTCCGAGGTGGAGGACCTCTCCGACGGGGACCGCCGGCTGGTCATGCACGACAACGTCCGGGCGCTGACCGAGCTCCGGCCCGTGTAACGCAGGCGACCAGGGAGAAGGGACTGGGCATGGGAGTGTGGGAACCGGAACTAGCTGAGCTGCGGGCCCGTGAGGCGATGGCCGAACGGATGGGCGGCGTGGAGAAGGTCGCCCGCCAGCACGACCGGGGCAAGCTCGACGTGAGGCAGCGGATCACGTCCCTCCTGGACGAGGGATCGTTCCATGAGATCGGCAAGATCGCGGGCAGCCCCACCTATGACGTGGAAGGGGACCTGGTCGACCTGCGGGCCGCCAACTTCCTGTTCGGCCGGGGCCGGATCGACGGGCGCACGGTCGTGGTGGCCGCCGACGACTTCACGGTCAGGGGCGGCGCGGCCGACGCTGCGATCATCGGCAAGCAGATCGCAGCCGAGAAGATGGCAGGCGAACTACGCCTTCCGATCATCCGCCTCATCGACGGCACCGGCGGCGGTGGTTCGGTCAGGACGCTGGACACCGACCCGTCCAAGAAGGTCTCCGAGGGCGATGGCGGCCACGGTCGCGGCGCCCGTACCTACGTGCCCATGAACCCCGCCTGGGAACACGTCGTGGCCAACCTGGCCGCGGTGCCGACCGTGGCGTTGTGCCTCGGATCGGTGGCCGGCCTCGGTGCGGCGCGTGCCGTCACCAGCCACTACTCGGTGATGGTGAAGGGCATGTCGCACCTCTTCGCTGCCGGGCCCGTCGTGGTCAACCGGATGGGTGGCGAACAGGTCGACAAGGAGGACCTGGGCGGAAGCCGGATCCACACCCGCAACGGCGCCATCGACGACGAGGTCCGCAGCGAGGAGGAGGCCTTCGAGAGGACGCGCCGGTTCCTCTCCTACCTGCCCTCCTCGGTCCATGAGTTGGCGCAACGGGGTCCGAGCACGGACGACCCGGGTCGAACCGATCCCGGGCTTGTCGACGTGGTACCCCGGGACCGTAGGCAGGTCTACAAGATGCGGTCGATCATCGATTCGGTGGTCGACGAGGGCTCCTTCTTCGAGATCGGAAGGGCCTTCGGCCGGTCCGCCATCTGTGGGCTGGCCCGGCTGGACGGCTGGCCGGTCGCCATCCTGGGCGGAGACCCGTACCACTACGGAGGTGGCTGGACGGCGGCCTCCTCGCAGAAGGTCACGCGGTTCGTGGACCTGGCCGAGACGTTCCACCTTCCCGTCGTGCACCTGGTCGACAACCCGGGTTTCGTGATCGGTACCGAAGCCGAGCAGCAGGCCACCATCCGCCACGGTGCCCGTGCGCTGGCTGCCATCTACCAGGCGACCGTGCCGTGGTGCTCGGTGCTGGTCCGCAAGGCTTTCGGGGTGGCCGGCGCCGCCCATTCGCCCGCCCACCGCTTCCAGTACCGCTACGCATGGCCTTCGGGGGACTGGGGCTCGCTTCCTGTGGAGGGTGGCGTGGAGGCGGCCTATCGGGCAGATCTGGAGGCATCGGATGATCCGGAGGCTCTCCTGGCCGAGATCACGGAGCGCCTCAACAGCGTCCGATCACCGTTCCGGACCGCCGAGGCGTACCTGGTGGAGGAGATCATCGATCCGGCCGAGACGCGCCCACTTCTCTGCGAGTTCGCCAACCTGGCCGCGCCATTGCGGACGCCGGGGCCGGCGGGGTTCCCCTACAGACCCTGAGACAAAGAGCCGTGCGGCGTTTCAGGCCGTCTGGACGGTGGCCACCGGGTCATCCTCGGAGACCTGGTCACCCTCGGCCACATGGACGAGGGTGACCGTCGCGTCCTCCGGAGATTCGACCGGTATCTCCATCTTCATGGATTCCATGATCACGACGGTGTCGCCTGCCTCCACGACGGTGCCGGGTGCCGCCACGATCTTCCAGACCACGCCGGTCACCGGTGATTCGAGCTGTATCTCTGCCATTCGGAGAGTTCACCAGCATCGGCGGACAGATGCCACGATGGGGCGATGACGAGCAGAACAGGGGGAAGTCCAGCGGGCTGTCCGATCCTGGAGACCGAGCGCCTCATCCTGCGTCCGTTCCGGGAGGACGACCTGGACGACTACTTCGCGGTGCTGGAGGCTCCCGAGGTGCGACGCTGGCTCCACCTACCGGTGGGTCTGGCCCGGGGTGATGCGTGGCAGCAGATGGCCGGGTTCCTGGGCCAGTGGGCGCTACGGGGGACCGGGCCGTGGGCGCTGGAGGAGCGTTCCTCGGGAGCCTTCCTGGGGCGGGCCGGGCTCCACCACCCGGAGCGTCCGGACTGGCCGGGCGTGGAGGTCGGCTGGACACTGCACCCCGACCACTGGGGAAGGGGCTACGCCACGGAGGCCGGGGCCGAGGCCATCCGGTACGCCTTCCAGGACCTCGACCTGGACAGGATCTACTCCTGCATCCTCCCCGACAACGAGGCCTCCCGGGCCGTCGCCGTCCGGCTCGGCATGGAGTTGATGGAGGAGCGGACCATGGACTTCTTCCCGGCTGCGCCCCACGGCATCTGGTCACGGGAGCGGTAGTCGCCGACCAGTAGCCGACCAGCCCCTCAGGACCCCTCGGTGAGAGGTATCGCCCGCCCGTCGGCGGTATCGACGTGTACGTCGGTGCAGCCCAGGCTGTGGGCCAGGCGTAGTGACTCGCCTCCGGCGACGATCCTGATGGGTTCGGTGATGACCATCTCGTCGGTGGCCCAGGTCTCGAACCTGTAGACGGCGCCGGTCGATGGACGTAGTAGCCAGGCCGTGGCCCGTCCGTCGCAGGACCGGACGACGGCGACGTCGCCGGGCCTTCCGATCTGGTAGCTGGTGCCCATGTAGGTGACCACCGCGCCACCCTCCATCACGAGGGCCGGCGGTTCGGCCGGGGGTTCGACCGTGCCCCTGGACAGGTAGAAGGCAATGGCCGCAGCCGTCACGATGACCACGCCGGTGGCTATGAAGCCGGCCGCGAGGACGTAGCGGGGGCTGGACACGGTGGCGACCATACCGCCGACCGGTGTCGACCTCCCAGCGACGGCACGGAGGGGGATGGGAATCGTCACGGGTATTGAAAATCATCTAGAATCATCAGAATGGATGCAGAGGTGGAGAGTGCTGATGGCCCGGACTGGGCCTGGATGAGCACCGACGCTGTTGCCCACCGCCTCGGCGTGGCGACCAAGACCGTCTACCGCCTCATCGACGGCGGAAAGCTGCGAGCCTTCCGGATCGGCCGGGTCATACGGCTGAAGTCGGTCGACGTGGAGGCCTACGAGGCCTCCTGCGAGATCTCACCCGGAACCCTCGGACACCTCCACGGGCCCTGACCCCCGATGGTTGCGGAGTGCTCCCGGCGGCAGGGAATTACACCTACGGCGGTAGGGTAAATCCCGGTCTGCGGGCAGCGCCCGCGAGCCTCCATCGCCCGTCCACCCGAGATGTCCGGCACCCCATCAGGGGTAGTCGGTGAGGTACCGCCCTGAGAGCCTTTACCGCTGACGTCTCGGCCGGACTTCCCGGACCGGAGTGGCTTTCCGAGGCCCGTCGGAGTGCCTTCGTGGGGCTCGACGACGTGGATCCGCCCAGCGCCGAGGAGGAGGTCTGGCGCTACTCCCGGATCGCCACCCTGGACCTCGAGGGATTCGCGCCCCTGGAGCGGCAGCGTTCCTCCAACTCGGTCGTCGAACGTGACCTGTCGGCCTTCGGCGAGATGGCCGGGGTGGTCGTGATCAGGAACGGATGGGTGGTCGAGAACACGCTCGAGGTAGGCCTGGCCGAGGCTGGCATGACCATCGGACCCATTGCCGACCTGGAGGACGGTTCGGACCACCTCGGTTCGGCGATCGACTTCCCGGTCGACTTGTTCGGCCACCTGAATCGGGCTTACGGGCCGGAACCGGTGGCAATCGTGGTGCCCGACGGCCTCCAGGTGGACGCCCCCGTGGTCGTTGTGGTCCTCACCGATGCGAAAGCCTCGGCGGTGTTCCCGAGGGTGATTGTGAGGTGCGGTGCCGGAGCGACCCTGACGGTCGTCGAGCTGCACACCTCCACCGATGTCGCCTCCCTGGTGGTCCCGGTACTGGAGGCAACGGTCGGTCGGGACGGCCACCTCCGACATGCCCTCGTCCAGGAGATGGGCCCCCGGGTCTGGCAGCTAGCCCATCAGGCCTTCAAGGTCGGGCAGTCGGGCACCGTGGAGGCCTTCACAGCCGGCCTCGGGGGCGACTATGCCCGTACCCGGATCGACTGCCGCCTGGTCGGGCGCGGGGCCGAGGGACGGCTTGCCGCCGCCTACTTCGGCGAAGAGAACCAGACGCTGGACTTCCGCACCTTCCAGGAGCACGCGGCCCCCGATACGACCAGCGAACTCCTGTTCAAGGGCGCACTCGACGGGTCGTCGCACTCGATCTACTCGGGCCTCATCCGGGTCCGCCCGGAGGCGGTTCGCACCAGGGCGCACCAGACCAATCGGAACGTGAAGCTCTCTCCGGATGCCTGGGCCGAGACAGTGCCCAATCTGGAGATCGAGACCGACGACGTCGTCTGCAGCCATGCATCGACGGTCTCGCCGGTGGACGAGGACCAGCGTTTCTTCCTCGAGAGCCGGGGCGTGCCCACGCGTGTCGCCGAAAGGCTTCTGCTGGAGGGGTTCTTCCAGGACGTGGCTGACGCTGCGCCGGTCCCCGCCGTTGCCGAAATCCTGCAGGAGGCCCTGGCTGAGCGACTCGACCGTCGAACGGCTGCCGGAGCCACGACCGGAGATGCCCAGTGAGCGGTACCCGGGTGTGTGGCTGGTCCGAACTGGCCGACAGCACCCCCCGACGCGTTGTCGTGGACGGTAGGGCGGTGGCCCTTGTCCGCATCGGCGACCAGGTGCACGCCATCGACGACATCTGCAGTCACGCCGAGGTCTCGTTGTCGGAGGGCGACGTGGACCTCGATGAGTGCGCCCTGGAGTGCTGGAAGCACGGAAGCCTGTTCGACCTGCGGACGGGTGAGGCCCTCACCTTGCCGGCCGTGAGACCCGTGGCTGTCCACCTGGTGACCGTCGAGGGTGACGAGGTGCTGGTCGAGCTGTCCGAAGGTGGTTCCCGATGACCGGTACCGAGGTGGAGCGCGTGCTGAGGATCGAGGGCCTGACCGCCAGCGTCGGCGGAACCGACATCCTCCACGGGGTCGACCTGGAGGTCCGACCGGGTGAGGTCCACGCCGTGATGGGCCCGAACGGGTCGGGCAAGTCGACCCTGGCCCACGTCCTGATGGGGCGCCCGGGCTATGAGGTGACCGGTGGCTCGGTCGCCCTGGACGGCGTCGACCTGCTGCCGCTGCCAACCTGGGAGAGGGCACGGGCAGGGTTGTTCCTGGCCCTCCAGCACCCGACGGAGGTACCCGGCGTGAGCCTGGAGTCGGTGGTCACCGAGGCGGCCCGGGCGGACGGACGCAGTACCGACGGGATCTACGAGGTACTGGTCACCGAGGCGGCGCGGATCGGATTCGATGAACGCTTCCTCACGCGGGCCCTGAACGTGGACCTCTCCGGCGGGGAGAAGAAGCGGAACGAGACCCTGATGCTGAGCTCCCTGAGGAGGCGCTACGCCGTCCTGGACGAGATCGACTCAGGGCTGGACGTGGACGCACTCGCCGCCGTGGCTCGCCGTATCCAGAATGCAACCGAGGAGGACGGCCTCGGGGTACTCGCCATCACCCACTTCGGCCGGTTCCTGGAGGTACTGGAGCCGGACCGGGTGCACGTGCTCGCCCGGGGGCGGATCCATACGAGCGGTGGCCCGGAACTGGCTGAACGCCTGGAGGCCGAGGGCTATGCCGGCGTGCTGGGCGCTGCCGGTACGCCCGTCGAGCTGCCGCGCCTCGGATCCCACGAGGCGGGCTTCGGCGAGGATCCATTCGCCGATCCGCTGGATGGTTGAACTGGCCAGACCTCCGGGACCGATCCTCGGTTCTGAACTGCCGGATACTCCAGACCTACAGTCAGGCCCATGGTCGATCGCACGCCTCTCACGGATGGTGAGCGTTCGGGACTGGCATCCCGGCTATCCGCCTGGACGCTCGACGGGGAGTACCTACGGCGGACGTTCACGTTTACCGACTTTGCCGAGGCATGGGCCTTCATGGGGAGCGTGGCGGTCGTCGCCGAAGCCCTCCAGCACCATCCCGACTGGTCCAACTCGTGGAGTCGGGTGGAGATCGGCGTCACCACCCACAGCGCCGGTGGCCTAACCCGTCTGGACGTGGCGTTCGCCGAGGCGGTGGACGCCCTGGCCTGAGCCGGGGGGCCGCATCCGGATTCAGATACCCGTCTGGTCAAGCACCTGGTCGAGGGTGTTCCAGCCCAGGGTGGCGCACTTGATGCGCACCGGGAACTTCACCACACCCCGGAGGGCCTCCAGGTCGCCGAGACCGGAGGCGCCGGGCCGGTCGTCCGTCGGGACGGGCTCGCCGTCCAGGCCGTGCTCGTGGATCGACATCATCTCCTTGAACGACCGGAGCACCTCACGGGCACCGTCGGGCGTCCGTCCCAGCACAGCCGCACTCATCATCGAGGCCGATGACTGGCTGATCGAGCAGCCTTGTCCACCGATGCGGATCTCGGCGATCACGCCGTCCTCGACCAGTAGGTACACCTGGATCTCGTCGCCGCAGAGTGGGTTGAATCCCTCGGCCATCAGAGCTGGCGGGGTCTCCAATTCTCCCCGGTTCCGGGGGCTTCGATAGTGGTCGAGGATGACCTCCCTGTAGAGGTCTTCGAGTCCGGCCATTTGTCTGGATGCTCCTGGGATGGGGTGTGCGGACGGGTTCGTCTGGTCAGAAGGCGAAGAAGTCGCCGGCGGCAGCCAGGCCGTCGGCCAGGGCGTCCACGTCGGACTCGTCGTTGTAGAGGTAGAGGGAGGCACGGGCCGTGGCGTTCACGCCCAGCACCTTCATGAGGGGCTTGGCGCAGTGGTGGCCGGCCCGAACGCATATGCCGTGCTGGTCCAGCACCTGGCTGAGGTCGTGCGGGTGGATGTCCCGGTAGGCCAGCGAGAGGGTTCCTCCGCGGTTCTCGAGGTCGTGCGGGCCGTGGATTGCAAGGTCGTCGCCGAACCGCGCCGTTAGGGTCCGCAGGGCGTAGGCGGTGAGGTCCATCTCGTGTCGACGGATGGCATCCATGCCAATCGCCTCCAGGTAGTCGACGGCTGCGTGCAGCCCGACGATCTCCGCTATCGGCTGGGTCCCAGCCTCGAACCGGGCGGGAACGTCGGCCGGTGTGAACCCGTCGAAGGTCACGTTCTGGATCATCGAGCCGCCACCCAGGAACGGTGGCATGGCATCCAGCAGGTCACGGCGACCCCAGAGCACACCGATGCCCGTCGGCCCGCACATCTTGTGGCCGGTGAAGACCATGAAGTCGCAGTCCCAGTCCGCAACGTCGGTCGGATAGTGGGGCACCCACTGGCTGGCGTCCACCAGGCAGAGGGCGCCGACGGCGTGTGCTGCGTCGGCGATCCGACGGACCGGGGGCAGCGTTCCGAGCACGTTGGAGGCCGCCGAGACCGCGACGAGCCGTACGCCATCCAGGAGCTGGTCGAGGTCGGTCAGATCCAGCCGGCCGTCGTCGTCCAGGGGAATCCACCGGATCGTGACACCACGTTCGGCGGCCAACTGCTGCCACGGGACGATGTTGGCGTGGTGCTCGAGGGTCGTGAGGAGGATGACGTCGCCCTCGGAGAGTTTCGTCCTGGCCCACGAGTGGGCCACAAGGTTGATTGATTCGGTGGCGTTCTTGGTGAAGACGATCTCTTCTGCGACGGAGGCACCAACGAAGTTGGCGAGGGCGGCCCGGGAGTCCTCGACCGCCGTGGTGGCCTGTTCGGCGATCAGGTACGCGCCGCGGTGGATGTTGGCGTTGATCTCCTCGTAGTACCTGTCAAGGGCGTCCAGGACCTGCCGGGGCTTCTGGGAGGTGGCGCCGGAGTCCAGGTAGACGATGGGGTGGCCGTTCACCTCGCGGGACAGGAGGGGAAAGTCGGCCTTGATCGTGGTGGCGTCCAGGGTGTCGGTGTTCATGGCGAAGGCCGGGTCAGTCCGTCGCGCTCGAGCCGGTGGCCCTGAACGCCTCGTAGCCCTCGCGTTCGAGCCGCCCGGCGATCTCCGGTCCACCGCGTTCCACGATCCGACCATCCATGAGGATGTGGACCACGTCGGGCTTCAGGTGGTCCAGAAGCCGCTGGTAGTGGGTGATTGTCAGCACCCCGAGGCCGGTGCGGTCACGTCGCACCTCGGCGATGCCTTCTGCGACCACCCTCAGGGCGTCGATGTCGAGGCCCGAGTCGGTCTCGTCCAGGATTGCCATCTCGGGTTCCAGGATTGCCATTTGCAGGATCTCGTTGCGCTTCTTCTCGCCGCCCGAGAAGCCCTCGTTGACGTGGCGGTCGGCGAACGACGGGTCCATGCCGAGGCGGTCCATCCAGTCCATGATCGTCAGCCGGAGTTCCAGGACCGAAAGGTCGATGCCCTTGCGGGCCGAAAGGGACTGTCGGAGGAAGTTGATTACCGACACGCCGGCGATCTCGAGCGGGTACTGGAAGGCGAGGAAGATCCCGGCCTTGCCGCGCACATCCGGTGGCCAGTCGGTGATCTCGTCACCCCGGAACCTGATGGAGCCGGCGGTCACGACGTATTCGGGACTTCCCAGCAGGACCGAGGCCAGCGTCGACTTCCCTGAACCGTTCGGTCCCATGAGGGCGTGGACCTCGCCGTGGCCGACCACGAGGTCGACCCCCTTGAGGATCTCGACGCCATCGGTGGTCGAGGCGTGGAGGCCTTCGACCTCGAACAGCGGGGTCGCGTCGTCGGTGGTTGGCTCAGCCATGGTCCGAGTCTATGGAAACGTCCGGATTACCACTATGGCGATAGGAGTAATCCGGTACGTCGGATCACCGGCATCCCCGGCACCCGGTGGGCCTTCACCAGCCCCTGGCGACCCATTCGTCCAGGCTGGGCCGCTCGGTTCCGATCGTGGTGTCGTCGCCGTGGCCCGGCATCACGACGGTGCCGGGGTGGATTCCGGCGAACAGACGCCGATCGATGGATTCGATGATGGTGGCGAAGTCGCCTCCTTCGAAGGTCGCGGCCCCCGGGCCCCCGGGGAACAGCGTGTCGCCCGAGAACAGGACCGGTGAACCCTCCAGGCGGAAGCAGATGGACCCGGGAGTGTGCCCGGGCGTGCAGATGGTGTGGAGCCGCAGGCGCCCCACCTGGATGACCGACTCGTCCTCCAGGATGTCGTCGTAGGAGGGGAGCATCGCCGCATCGTCGGCGGTGACGGCGACCCGGTAGCCAGCTTCCCGGACCGCCGGTACGGCTTGGATGTGGTCGAAGTGGCCGTGGGTCTCGAGCACGGACCGGACGTCCAGGGCGCGGCACAGCTCCAGGAGCTTGTCGTGCTCGTTGGCGGCGTCGATGAGCACGGATTCACCTGTCTGGCGGCAACGCAGCACGAACACGTTGTTGGCGTAGTCGCCGACCACGATGCGGTGGATCTCGGCCTGCTCATCGCACCAGTGCAGGGCTGCACCCTCGACCCCAGGTCGGGGGTGGTGGGTGTGACTGCAGGGCCCGGCATGTGGAGACGTCGGGTGGGTGGGCTGGTCGCTCATGGGGACATCATGGCGTCTGGCCGGCGGCGTAGGCCAGCCCGTCCAGCGGCCCACGTCGGTATCCCGGTCCGTGGGTGGAGCAACCCGTCGGGTTCCTGTGACGGGTTGCCATGACGCCCGATGTCGCCGCGCCAGCGGTCGACTGGTAGAAACGATGCGGTCGGATCTGTCGCCGAGGCCGCCCAGGCAGTCGCGGACGGCAGCCGGAACCGACAGTGCGGGCCTCCAGGCGAGGCCGGTAGCCGGGATCACCAGTCGAGAGAGATAGAGCAGGAGTGTGCACATGAACTTCGCATTCAGCGAGGAGCAGGAGCAGCTACGGGAGTTCGTACGACAGTTCCTCGAGAACTACTCGGCGGAGACCACCGTTCGCGAGTTGATGGAGACCGAGAGCGGGTACGACGACGCCACCTGGTCGATGATGGCTGAGCAGCTCGGCCTCCAGAGCCTGATCATCCCCGAGGAGTACGGCGGGCAGGGGTTCGGCTACGTGGAGCTCATCGTGGTCCTCGAGGAGATGGGCCGCGCTCTGCTGTGCGCACCGTTCTTCTCGACCGTGGTGCTGGCCGCCAACACCCTCATCCACTCCGGTGACGACGGCGCCAAGGCCGAGTTGCTTCCCGGGATCGCATCCGGCGAGACCATCGCCACTCTGGCCTTCACCGAGGAGAGCGGTCGCTGGGACGAGGCTGGCATCGCCATGGAGGCAACCGCCGACGGTGACGGATGGTCGCTCTCAGGGACGAAGATGTACGTGCTCGACGGCCACGTCGCCAGCCTCGTGCTGGTGGCCGCCCGCACCGCCAACGGCATCTCGTTGTTCAGTGTTGACGGCGATGCCGATGGCCTGACGCGGACCGCCCTGGCCACGATGGACATGACCCGCAAGCAGGCCCGCCTGGAGTTCGATGGCGTGGTGGCGACCATGGTCGGCGCCGAGGGCGACGGCTGGACCGTCCTGGAGCGTGTCCTGGACCTCGCAGCGGTGGGCCTGGCCGCCGAGCAGGTCGGTGGCGCCCAGATCTGCCTGGATACCGCAGTGCAGTACGCCAAGGACCGGGTGCAGTTCGGTCGTCCCATCGGCAGTTTCCAGGCGATCAAGCACAAGTGCGCCGACATGCTGCTCGAGGTCGAGTCGGCCAAGTCGGCCGCCTACTACGCGGGTTGGTGTGCGGCGGAGTTGAACGACGAGCTGCCCTCCGTGGCATCACTTGCGAAGGCCTACTGCTCGGAGGCCTACTTCCACACGACCGCCGAGAACATCCAGATCCACGGCGGCATCGGCTTCACGTGGGAGCACTCGGCGCACCTTTACTTCAAGCGTGCCAAGAGCTCCGAGCTGCTGTTCGGTGACCCGACCTACCACCGGGAGCTTCTGGCCCAGCGCATCGGTATCTGATCCGGTAGCCGCCCGGTCCGTGCCCCGATCTGGGGCAGGTGCCGAACGCGACATGACCAGCCCGGCTGGCATGATCACACGATGATCTGGTTGTTCCTGGTTCTCGGCGCCCTGATGGTGGCCGGCATCGCCATGTACGCGGTCGGATCAGCGGTTGGCCGCCTCGAGAACACGGCACTGCCTGCCGTGCTGGAGGTCGACGACGCCGTTGACTGGATAGCCGAGAGGCTCCCGGAGGAGTCGGCCGGCCAACTCAGTCGCGAAGACATCGTCGACGTGGTCGGCTGGTACCTGGAGTCCTTCGCCGATGTCGGGTTGGCGACCACGTACGGCCAGGACCTGGGTGACGAAGCGCTGGCCGACGAAGCCGAGGGGCGCGTCGTGGCGCCCCTGGACGATGCCCTCGACCACGTGGTGGCCCGGGGGCTGGAACGAGACGAACCACTCGACGCCCTGGCGGTCGCGATGGTGGCAGACCTGCTCGGCACCTACCTGGTGGCGATGGGGGCCATTGGCGGACCGGCAGGCGGCCCGGTCGCCGGTCATGTCGACCCGGCGGCCCCACAGGGCTAGAGCCCCACAGGACTAGCGTCGCAGCATGCTCGACCGACACGCCCCGGTCTTCGTGGCCGGCCACCGCGGCCTCGTCGGCTCCGCGATCATCCGTCACCTCGAGGCCGATGGATTCACCGACCTCCGGACGGTGGGGCGCGAGGACCTAGACCTCCGTGACCAGTCGGCGGTTGACTCGTGGTTCGACATGGAACGCCCCAGGTACGTATTCCTGGTGGCCGGCACCGTGGGCGGGATCCACGCCAACACCAGCCGTCCGGCGGAGTTCCTCTACGACAACCTGATGATCCACGGGACAGTCGTGCAGGCCGCCCACAGGATCGGCGTCGAGAAGCTCCTCTACCTGGGGAGTTCGTGCATCTACCCGAGGTTGGCCGAGCAGCCGATCACTGAGGAGGCCCTGCTCAGCGGGGCCCTTGAGCCGACCAACGAGGGCTACGCGCTCGCCAAGATCGCCGGCATCAAGCTCTGCGAGACGTACCGGCAGCAGTACGGGGACGACTTCATTTCGGCCATGCCCACCAACCTCTACGGGCCGGGCGACAACTTCAACCTGGAGGGCGGGCATGTCCTACCGGCCCTGATGCGCCGCTTCCACGAGGCGAGGCAGGCTGGCGATGCCAGGGTCGGAGTCTGGGGGACCGGCAGTGCGCGGCGCGAGTTCCTACACGTGGACGATCTGGCCGAGGCATGCCTGTTCCTCATGGATGGCTACTCGGAGCCGGGCCACGTCAACGTGGGCACCGGTGTGGACCTGACCATCCGGGAGCTGGCCGAGACGATGCGCGACCTCGTGCATCCCGGTGCCGAACTGGTCTTCGATACGTCGAAGCCGGACGGAATGCCCCGCAAGGTGCTGGACGTGTCACGGCTCACCGACCTGGGTTGGACAGCGCGAACCAGCCTGGCCGAGGGGCTCGTCTCCACGTACTCCTGGTTCGTGGAGGCAGCCGGACGGGGCGAGCTCCGGCTCTAGGAGCGGAGTCGGTGCCTACCTGCGACTGACGCCGCTTGCGCTTGCACGTAAGTTGCACGGTTGCCGGGGAGCGCGTGACAAGCTTTGCCTGACACTGGCCCCTACTCCTGCTTGGTCTTGCCGGCTGCCTTCTGGGCCTTCTTCCAGGCGCGCACGCCATCCAGGGCCTCGGGGCCGTCGATGTCGGCCACAGAGCGGGGCACGTCGTCGGCGAACGGGCCGGCCGCTGCTTCCCACCCGTCAGGTGTGACGCCCATCCGCTTGGCCAGGATCGCAACGAAGATCCTCGTCTTCTCGGCGCCGTAACCGGGAAGGGCCCTGAGCCGTCGGGACAGGTCGGCGCCGTCGGTGGCTCCCTGCCAGACGTCGGCCGCGTCGCCGTCGTGATTCTCCACCAGGTGGCGGCAGAGGTCCTGGATCCGTCCGGCCATTGAGTTGGGGAATCGGTGGATGGCCGGTTTCGTACGGCACACCTCCAGGAATGCCTCCGGGTCCATTTCGGCGATGGCGACCACGTCGAGGCGTCCGAGCCGGTCGAGGAGGGTGGCGGGGCCTCGGAAGGCCCACTCCATGGGTACCTGCTGGTCGAGCAGCATCCCCACGAGCAGGGCCAGCGGGTCGGTATTGAGCAGGTTGTCGGCGTCGACGTCGCCGGTAATCGCCAGTGTGCCGGCGGCGCGGGGTGGGGGTGGGGTCATGGAGCGAACCTACCGCTGGAGACCAGGAGCACGGGCCGCCAGCAGGCCTATTCGGGGGACTGGGACCGTCCGACGCCATGGCCAGTGGCCGGCACGGTGTCGTGGCGGCCCGGATCGGCGATGTCCACGTCCAGGCCGTGGTGGGCAATGGCCTCCTCCGCCATCGACGCCTCGATGGTGCCCTCCCTGGCGAGGGCGTGCAGAACGGCCACCACCACGTGGCCGGTATCCACCTCGAAGAACCGGCGGAGGGCCTCGCGCGTGTCGCTGCGCCCGAAGCCGTCGGTTCCCAGCGTGTGGAAGGGGCGCGGGATCCACCGGGCCACCTGGCCGGGCAACAGCTTCTGGAAGTCCGTGACCGCCACGACCGGGCCCTCGCCCCCGGCCAGCAGCCGGGTGACGAGAGGGACCTCGGCCGGGTCGGTGGGATGCAGCCGGTTGCGGCGTTCCACGCCGAGGGCCTCCTCCCTGAGTCGCTTGTAGGAGGTGGCGCTCCAGAGGTCGACACCTACTCCCCAGCGTTCGGCCAGCTCGTCCGCCGCCTCCCGGGCCGCTCCCTGGGCCGAGCCCGAGAAGATGAGGGTGGCTGTCACTGGGCGCTCTGGAGCGTCAGCCCACTGGTAGAGACCTCGGACGACGTCGGCGTCGGTGACGTGGTCCGGACGGGGAGGCATCTCGTAGGCCTCGTTGTAGAGGGTGACGTAGTAGAAGACGTCCTCGTTGGCGTGAGGGTCCTCGTGGCCGTACATGCGCTGCAGGCCGTCGTCGATGATTGCCGCCAACTCGTAGGCGTAGGCGGGGTCGAAGGCCTGGCAGGCCGGCACGGTGGCGGCCAGCAGGAGGCTGTGTCCGTCCTGGTGCTGGAGGCCCTCGCCGGCCAGGGTCGTGCGTCCGGCCGTGGCACCAAGCATGAAGCCGCGGGCCCGCGAATCGGCGGCCGACCAGATGGAGTCGCCGACGCGCTGGAAGCCGAACATCGAGTAGAAGGTGAAGAACGGCACCATCGGAACGCCCAGGTTGGCGTAGCTGGTGCCGGCTGCGATGAAGCTGGACATCGACCCGCACTCGGTGATGCCCTCCTCTATGAGCTGCCCGTCCGAGCTCTCGGTGTACGACAGGAGCAGCTCGTGGTCGACCGGCTCGTAGAGCTGGCCGAACGGTGCGTAGATGCCGAACTCCCGGAACAGCGAGTCCATGCCGAAGGTGCGGGCCTCGTCCGGGACGATGGGCACCACGCGGGGCCCGAACGCCTCGTCGCGCAGGAGGTCCCGGAGCAGGCCCGTCATGGCCATGGTGGTCGACACGGCCCGTCCTTCGGATCCCTTGGCGAGGCCGGTGAACACCGACGGGTCGGGCAGCGTGATGGGTCGCCTGTCGCGGATCCGTCGCTTGGGAATGGATCCGCCTAGGGCCCGGCGTCGCTGCACCATGTACTCGTGCTCGGGGCTGTTCTCGTCGGGTCGGTAGTAGGGGGCCCGGTCGCCCTCGAGGGCCGACTCGGGAATCTCGTCGACCAGGTGCAGGCGCTCACGTAGGGCCAGCAACTCGTCCTTGGTCATCTTCTTGATCTGGTGGGTGGCGTTGCGGGCCTCGAAGCCCTCGCCCAGCGTCCACCCCTTGATGGTCTTGGCCAGGATCACCGTCGGGGCGGCGTTCTCCTCGGTGGCGTTGCGGTAGGCGGCGTAGATCTTCTGGTAGTCGTGGCCGCCGCGGGGCAGGGCGTCCAACTGCTCGTCGGAGAGGTGCTCGACCATGGCCCGCAGGCGGGGATCGGGTCCGAAGAAGTGCTCCCGGACGTAGTCGCCGCCCTCCACGGCGAGGCGCTGGTACTCGCCGTCGACGGTCGTGTTGAACTTGTTCAGCAGGATGCCGTCCACGTCCTTGTGGATGAGTTCGTCCCACTCGGATCCCCAGATGACCTTCAGGACATTCCACCCGGCACCCCGGAATACTCCCTCCAACTCCTGGATGATCTGGCCGTTGCCCCGGACCGGTCCGTCCAGACGCTGCAGGTTGCAGTTGACGATCCAGATCAGGTTGCCGAGGCCCGACCGACCGGCCAGCGAGATGGCACCGAGCGTCTCGGGTTCGTCGCACTCGCCGTCGCCCACGAAGCAGAACACCCGACTGTCGGACGTCTCGTCGATCCGTCGACTTTCCATGTACTTGTTGAAGCGGGCATGGTAGATGGAGTTGATGGGGCCCAGGCCCATCGACACGGTTGGGAACTCCCAGAAGTCGGGCATGAGCCGTGGGTGGGGGTAGCTGGACAGGCCACCACCGCCGATCTCCATGCGGAAGCCGTTCAGGTGCTCCTCGGTGAGGCGACGTTCCAGGAAGGCCCGGGCGTAGACGCCGGGGGCTGCGTGGCCCTGGAAGTAGACGTGGTCGCCGGGCCTACCGTCGTCCTTGCCACGGAAGAACCAATTGAACCCCACCTCGTATAGGGCGGCCGAGGAGGCGAAGGTGGAGAGGTGGCCGCCGATGCCGTCGGCCGCCTTGTTGGCGTTGATGACCATTGCAGCGGCGTTCCAGCGGATGAATGCCCGGATGCGCCTCTCGATGAACTCGTCGCCCGGGAACCACGGCTGGTCCTCGGTGGCAATGGTGTTCACGTACGGGGTCCACGAGGGTGGCGCGTTGCCGACGTTCAGCTCGCCGGCCCGCTCCAGGAGCTTGGCCAGCATGTACCGGGCGCGGCGTCGACCCGACCTGTCGACCATGGCGTCGAAGGAGTCGATCCACTCCTTCGTCTCGGCCGGATCGGCATCCGGGAATTGGTGCGTGAAGCCGTCGATCACGGCCGCATCATGCCATGCCGGTTCTCGTGCTGGCTCTCGTGCTGGCTCTCGTGCTGGCTCTCGTGCTACTTCCGACGCCGGCTCCACCTACACAGGCGACGCTCCCCGTAGGGTCGCTCACCGTGCCCGGCCCCAATCGCCTGTTCGAGGATCCGAACGAGAGTTCGCCCAGTCTGGAGACCCCGCCTGCTTCGTCGACCCTGCCGGGAGGCCGGGCAGGTCGGGAGTCCGCAGCAGAGCAGGTGGTCGTCTACACGGATGGGGCATGCTCGGGGAATCCCGGCCCGGGTGGATGGGCGTGGGTGGTGCCCGATGGGCCGTTCGCCGCCGGTTTCGATACCCGGACCACCAACCAGCGGATGGAGCTGACGGCCACCCAGGAGGCCATCCGGGCATTCGAAGGGCCGCTGCTGATCGTCAGCGACTCGACCTACGTGGTGCACTGCTTCCGGGACGGGTGGTGGAAGAAGTGGATCCGGAAGGGCTGGGTGAACTCCAAGCGCGAACCGGTGGCCAACCGCGACATCTGGGAGCCGCTCATAGAGGCGGTGCGGTCCCGGGGGAACGTGGACTTCCGGTGGGTGAAGGGGCACTCGGGTGACAGGTGGAACGACGAGGCCGACAGGCTGGCCGTCGATGCCGGTACCCGGCAGGTGGAGATCTCAGGCTGACCACGCGCTGCTCAGCCCAGCAGGTTCAGCCACTTCACCAGAGCGGCACGTGGCGTGCCGGGCAGGGCAATGGCGACCACCGCCTCAGCGCCTCCGTCCCAAGGGCCGTCCACCGTGACGGTCGTGGTGGATCCGCAGACCTGCAGGACCGTCCGGTCGCCGGGTCGGTCGTCCACCCTCACAAGCCCCTTGGCCCTCACGACGCCACCGGGACGGGCCCGGGTCCAGGTGTCTATGGACTGTCGGGTGACGGGGCCGTCCATGTGCCTGGAGATCGAGACGTGGTCGTGTGGAGAGGACTTCGGCTCCGGATCGTCCACGGCAGTCCCGGCCGTCAGGTTCCCGGGGCCCGGGCCGAGGAGCACGGCGGTCGGAACGGGAGCCCGTAGGACGGTGGCATCGGTCCTGTCTGAGAGCCAGGACTCGGTTCCGGCCAGGTCGGCCTCGTCTGCCACGTCGGAGCGACTCATCACCACCAGGTCGGCGCCTGCCACCTGGTTGACCACGGTCTCGCCCACGTAGCGGTCGGTCGCCCGCTCCCGGACCGAGAGTGGATCCACGAGCACCACCACGCCGTCAGGGGTGAAGCCGGGCAGGTGCGCCCAGCGGGCCACCTTGCGTGGTTCGCCCACCCCGCTCACCTCTACGACCACACGGTCGATCCGGCCTGCGAACGCACGGACGGTCTCGAGGGCCTCTGCGAACCCGTCGACCATCGAGCAGCAGATGCAGCCGTTGGCCAGCGTCAGCACGTCCCCAGCGGCTGACGCGAGGAGCCGTCCGTCGATGTCCACGTCACCGAAGTCGTTGACGAGGACGGCGATCCGCTGGCCGTCGGGTTGGGCCAGGAGGCCGTTCAACAGGGTCGTCTTGCCCGCTCCGAGATAACCACCGATGACAGTGAGGGGAAGGCGGTCAGGTCCGGAACTCATACTCGTGAGTCTTGCATTCGTAGGTCCGTAGGTCCGTAGGTCCGTGGGCCCGTGGGTCGGCCGGTTCAGACGCCGGACCGGGCGGCCGGGTGGAGCACGCCACCGCACATCGTTCCCCAGATGGGAATGTCACGTAGTTCCACGGGGTCGACCTCGAACGGATCGGCCTCCAGGATGGCCAGGTCGGCGAACTTGCGGGGGCTGATCGAGCCGACCTCGTCCTCCATCCGAAGCTGCCATGCGGCTCCCATGGTCACGGCGTGGAGCGCCTCGGCCACGGTGATGCGTTCGTCGGGGCCGACCACGGCACCGGATGCGGTCAGTCGGTTGACCGCCGCCCAGGCCACGTGGAGCGAACCGAGGGGCGTCACCGGTGAGTCGGAGTGCATCGAGAGGGGGACGCCGAGGTCGAGGGCCGTGCGGGCGGCGTTCATGCGGGCGGCACGGTCCGGTCCGACGGTGATCGAGATGTGCTGGTCGCCCCAGAACCAGGAGTGGTTCGAGAAGATGTTGGCGCACATCCCTAGCGAGCGGATCCGCTGGTACTGGCCCGGGGTGGTCATCTGGCAGTGCTGGACGGTGTGTCGGTGGTCGGGCATGGGGTGGGCCGCCTGCACGGCCTCGAAGGCGTCCAGGAGGACGTCGACGGCCTCGTCGCCGTTGGCGTGCGTGTGGACCTGGATGCCGGCACGGTGGTACGGCGCCAGGCGTTCCGCCACCTGGTCAGGTGGGATCAGCCAGATTCCGTTGGGTCCACCGTGGTGGTAGCCCGGCCACCGGAGGCGGGCGGTTCCGCCCTGGATGGAGCCGTCGAGGAGGAGCTTTAGGTAGCCGAGACGGAGGTGGTCGGTCGACTGCTTCCGGAGCTCCACCAGGGCAGCGGCGCACGCCTCATCGCTGACGGTGCCGTTTTGCATTGCTCCGTGGAACATGACCACCCGTGCGGGGAACCCGTGGTCGACGATGCCGGCCCACCGCTGGACGATGGCCTCGTCCAGCAGGTTGGAGGTGCCGAGGTCGGTAAGCGTCGTGACGCCGACGTTCCTGGCCGACTTCCCGAACAGGTGGATGGTCTCGTCGGAACGCTGCCGTCCGAAGAATGACCGGAAGGCGGCTCCGGCGAGTGCCATGGCCGGGAACTCCTGCAGTTCGCCCACAGGCCATCCTGAGGCGTCCTTCGGGACGCCTTCTGCGACGGTGTCGGGAGTGATGCCCTCGGCTTCCATGAGGGCGCTGTTGACGGTGGCCAGGTGCATGTTGGAGTGGGCCACGAAGATGCGGCGGGTGGTGGAGACGGCGTCCAACTGACGACGGTCTAGGCGCTCACCCGGCCAGAAGATGGGGTCGAGGCCCCAGGCCAGGAGGGGCTCGCCGGGATCGGCGAGGAGCCTGTCGGCCTCACGGAGTCGTTCCACCACGGCGTCGAAAGTCGTGCAGCCGGGCCAGGACCGCCCATCGGGGTCGGTTCGGGCCTCGTAGCCGACATAGGTGTGCTGCCAGAGGCCACCGGTGTCCTTGTGGCAGTGGGCCTCCACGAACCCGGGTAGGAGGACCTTGTCCGCCAGCGACCGGTCCAGGGTTCCGCCGTAGGTGGCTATCAGGGCATCGGGGTCGCCCACCGCCAGGAAGCGGCCGTCGCGCACGGCTACGGCGCCACCGGTGGAGCGGGCCGGATCGAAGGTGTGGACGGCACGGGCTGCATAGACGGTGGTGCCTGAGGTCTCAGGGGCCTGGTGGGGCATGCGCCGGAGTGTAGGTGACAGTACGGATCCGTACCGATACGGGTGTGACTTCCTGCGCCGGCTCCGGTCGGGGCGTAGTGTCGCCGGTACCGAGGAGAGGAGGTGGTCCACATCAGCAGCAGAAAACATGGGACTTCGGAGGTGGGCGGCCGCTGAGCGGCGCTGGACCACCCGGCGATACCACGCCGATCCACCCCTGGGACACGACCGTCGGCACTGGTCCCTGCCGTCAAATCCGGTCGACCCGGGAATCCAGATGAATCGCAATACGAGTTTGAAGACGTGAGGGCGCGTCCGACCGGGCGTGCCCTCCGTCGCGTCCTGGCCGTAGGGCTGGTGACCATGTTGACCAGCCCGGTGCTCATCATCTGGGAGGTGAACGTTCTCGTGGTGACCGGCCTGGTGGCCCTGGTCCGGCCGGCCTGGCGGGCCCGTACATACGTGATGCGCTGGGGGATGTTCCTGGGCGTCCTGCCGTACCTGCTCCTCTGGTTTGTGCAGGTGGTCTTTCTCGGGTTCGGCGACAACCCCACATCGGGGACCGAGTCACCGTCCTCGACCATCCTGGCTCCCACCTCTGCGGTCGTATCGTCGGGCTAGCCTCCGCGTCCATGGACAGACCGTCGGCCTTCGCCCACCACCGCTTCATCGGCGACAAGCGCACCCAGCAGGTCTACGACCTTGAGGAGGTGGCCAACGTCGAAGCCATGACCATCGTGTTAGACGAGTTGATGTCCAGCGAACGGTTCCTGTGCTTCGGACCCGACACCCTGGCTGAGGCCCGCAACCGCGGCTACCGGCTCCGGTCGGTCTGACCGGTCAGCCGCCTGGAAGCACCGACGGGCCCCGCGCTATGAGCGTCGTCGAGCAACGTCGTGAGTTGGTCGGCGCCCTGGCCGACTTCTACCTGGGTCATCAGGACGTGGAACGGCTCCCGATGCTCGGCACCGTCGGGCGGCTGTTGGCCGAAGCGCTGGAGGACGACGGGGTGGTGGCGACCGAAACCGGTGCGTTGCCGGTGACCCGGCTGCTCGACGGGGTTGTCGCCGAGACGGGCCAGCCTGCGGTCGATCGGGTTCTGCGGGCGTTCACGGCGGCGGGACCGATCCTGCGTTGGGTCCAGACCACCGAGTATGTGGCGACGCTCTCGCAGCAATTCCTGGACAACTACGGGTACGTCCGGGTGATCGGCCCGGGTGGGCTGGTGGAGTCCGATGTGGCCAGTGCCGGGTTGGGTGTGTGGGGAGCAGGCCTGTACTACCCGCGGCACGAACACCCGGCCGAGGAGACGTATCACCTGTTGAACGGGTCGGCCTCGTTCCAGCGTGGAGCCGGTCCGTGGGTGGACAGGGCGGTGGGGGAGTCGGTCCACCACGACCCGTGGGAGCACCATGCCCAGAGGTTCGGTGACACCACGTGCGTCCTGTCGTGGGCGTGGACCGGCGACGTCGCCGTCAACGCCCGACTGGTGCCCGAGGACGGCTGAGGCCCTTCTTCGGGATTCGTCCCCGGGAGGTACCGAGTTTGGCTGTGTGAGTTGCCGATTTCCTGAACCATCACACGTGGGTCTATTCCCGTTGTGGGTGGAATTCCGATACGTCTCGGGTCGCCAATCGTTCGCCTGTGGGTGATCGGAACTCGTGGAGGCCGGCGAGCGGTGTGTCAGGAGTGGTCAGATCGGTCATGGACCAATCATGGAGGAGGGGTGTGACAACGGCCCCGGCGGCGTGGCCCTGGTCAGGCCGCCGCCGGCTGCGTCGGTTTCCGAACCGCTGGAGCGCCGGTTCAGGTGCGCTGGCGGATCAGGTTCAGGGCGCTACCCGCCTTGAACCACTCGATCTGGTCGGGGGAGTACGTGTGGTCCATGGCGATGCTGGTCGTCCCGCCGTCGGGCGAGGTGATCACCACCTCCACCTGAGTGTCGGGAGCAAGGTCGGCGAGGCCCAACGCCGAGATGCGGTCCTCGGGGCCGATCAGGTCGTAGTCGTCCCGATTGGCGAACGTGAGGGGCAGGATGCCCTGCTTCTTGAGGTTGGTCTCGTGGATGCGGGCGAACGATCGGGCCATGACCACGCGGGCGCCACGGAACCTCGGCTCCATAGCGGCGTGCTCGCGTGAGGAGCCCTCACCCATGTTCTCGTCGCCGATGGCGACCCACGCGATGCCGGCCTCGTGGTAGCGGCGTGCGATCTCCGGGTAGGCCCGGGTCTTCCCATCGGTCACGTCCAGGCCGGTGCCGACCTCATCGGTGAAGGCGTTCACTGCTCCCATGTAGACGTTGCCAGAGATGTTCTCGAGGTGGCCCCGGTAGTGCAGCCAAGGTCCGGCCATCGAGATGTGGTCGGTGGTGCACTTGCCCTGCGCCTTGACGAGGACGGCCAGGTCGGTGATGTCCTCGCCGTCCCAGGCCGGGAACGGGGCCAGGACCTGCAGGCGGTCGCTGGTGGGCGACACGGCAACCTCCACGCTGCTGCCATCCGCCGGGGGTGCCTGGAAGGTCGCCTCGCCGGGATCGAAGCCATCTGACGGAAGCTCGTCGCCGGGACCGACGCTGAGGCGGACCTCCTCGCCGGCGTCGTTGGTCAGCGTGTCGTTGGCCGGGTCGAAGTCGAGGCGACCGGCGATGGTCAGGGCCATCACCGTCTCGGGGGAGGTGACGAAGGCGTGCGTGGTGGCGTAGCCATCGTTGCGCTTCGGGAAGTTGCGGTTGTAGCTGGTGACGATGGAGTTCGGAACGCCGTCCTCCATGTCCTGGCGATCCCACTGACCAATGCAGGGTCCGCAGGCGTTGGCCAGCACCTTGGCGCCGAGGGCCTCGAAGTCGGCCAACAGGCCGTCGCGTTCGATGGTGGCTCGGACCTGTTCGGAACCGGGGGTGATGAGCAGCGGTGCCTTGGCCGTGAGCCCCTTGGCCAGTGCGTCGCGGGCGATGCTGGCCGCCCTGGTTATGTCCTCGTACGAGGAGTTGGTGCAGGAGCCGATGAGGCCGGCGCTGACCTCCAGGGGCCAGCCCTCACGCTCGGCCTCGGCACCCAGGTCAGCCACCGGGCGGGACAGGTCGGGGGTGTGCGGCCCGTTGATGTGGGGCGACAGGGTGGACAGGTCCAACTCGATAATCTGGTCGAAGAAGGTCCCGGGATCGGCTTCGACGGCGTCGTCGGCCCGCAGGTGGTGGGCCACGGCGTCGGCTGCGTCGGCCACGGCCTCGCGGCCGGTGGACTTCAGGTAGCGGGCGATCGCGTCGTCGTAGGCGAACAGCGAGGTCGTGGCGCCGATCTCGGCGCCCATGTTGCAGATGGTGGCCTTGCCGGTGGCCGAGAGGCTGCGGGCCCCGGGGCCGAAGTACTCGACAATGGCACCCGTGCCGCCATTCACAGTGAGGATGTCGGCGACCTTCAGGATGACGTCCTTGGGGGCGGCCCAGCCGCTCAGCTCGCCGGTCAGGTGGATGCCGATGAGCTTGGGCCAGCGCACGTTCCACGGGAAGCCGGTCATCACGTCGACGGCGTCGGCTCCACCCACGCCGATGGCCACCATGGCGAGGCCTCCGGCGTTCGGGGTGTGACTGTCGGTTCCGATCATCATTCCGCCGGGGAAGGCGTACTGCTCGAGCACGACCTGGTGGATGATCCCGGAGCCGGGCTTCCAGAAGCCGGCTCCGTACCTTGCGCAGACCGAGCCTAGGAAGCCGTAGACCTCGCGGTTTCCGTCGACCGCGGTGAGCAGGTCGGTCCTGCCGTCGTCGCGGGCCTGGATGAGGTGGTCGCAGTGGGTGGTGGTCGGGATCCGGACCTCGTCGAGGCCGGCGGTCATGAACTGCAGCCATGCCATCTGGGCGGTGGCGTCCTGGAGGGCCACCCTGTCGGGGCGCAGGTCGACGTACGAGACGCCGCGTTCCAGGCCGGCATCCTCGGGGTCATCCAGGTGGTTCACGAGGATCTTCTCGGCCAGGGTGAGGGGGCGGCCCAGGCGGCGGCGGCCGGTCTCGAGGCGCTCGTCCAGGGTGGCGTAGACGGCCTGGATCAACTCGATGGGGGTGGCGGCGGCAACGGTCATGGCGAGTTCGCCTTTCTGGATCGCTGGTCGTGGGATCTGACGGGAACGGAACCGATGCTGGCCATATTTCCATCGATGTTCTGGATATTACCTGCGAGGCGTCGACCGCTAAGCGGGGATCCACCCGAAGAAGTTCAGAAGTTCGACCACCGGCGGATGCAGCGGTCGGCTCAGAGCTCAGGCCACCTACGACGCTTCCGGCGTGATCGCCGGTCGCGGTCGCCGAGAGCCCACGCCCTACGCCATGCGCCCACGTCCGGCCCGGTGAGGCCGGGTGAGGTGCCGGCATGGGCCCGACGCCGGGCCTGCCACCAGTCGGAGGTGGCCTCGTCTCCGAGAGCGGCGACGGCGGCCTGGAGGCGGACGGCGAAGGCCCGGGTGTTCTCGCCCTCGGCGGCCACGAGGGGGTCTCCGAACGTGACCGTGGTGCGCGACGGGCGAGGCAGTGTCCGACCCTTCCGGAGGATCCGGCCGGTGCCCTGCAGGTGGATGGGCACGACGGACACGCCGCATCGAATGGCCAGGAAGGCCGCTCCTCCACGGAACTCCTGGCCCCATCCGTCGGGACTCCTGCCGCCTTCCGGGTAGAGCAGGATGCTCCAGCCGTTGTCGACCAGGTCGCGGGCCATGTCGGCCGATTTCCGCCCGACCCTGTTCCGTTCGATGGGTACGGCGCCCATTGTCAGGGCGGCGACGGCACCGCTGACCCGGTTTCCGAAGAAGTAGTCGGCGGCGGCTCCCACCACGACCCGGTGTCGCCACGGTTCGGGTATGGACGTGAGCAGCAGTGGGGTGTCGGCATGGCTGTGGTGGTTGGCCACGAAGACCACGGCGCCGTCCAGGTCATCTAGGCGGTCAAGGCCCCTGCGGTCCGGCGAGGCGATGACTGACATCGCAGGTCGCATCACCCCCTCGACTAGTGCCGCCCTGACCAGCCGGGCGGGATGCCGGCGGGCCCAGTCGGTGTCGTAGTCGGCGCCGAGGAGACGCGACGACGGTGCCGGGGTGACGCCGGCCGGTACCGCGGCGGAACGCCACGGAAACCCGAGCCTTCCGATCATCGCCCGGGTCTTCGCCACCCGGAGGCCGACCTGCCCCATCGGTTCAGGTGACGTCGGCCATGAAGATCGGCGGGTTCTTCATGTGCGTGATCGTCGGCTGTGGACCGACCACGTCGGAGGCCATCTCGAGGGCATCCTGGAGGCTGGACGCCGGCTGGAAGCCCATGCGCCGGACGGCCGCAGGGTCGCCTCCGACGATGATCACCCGGCCCAGGTGCTCCAGGGCGTGCGTGCCCCAGTACCACATGTAGAAGGGGTGGACGCCGTGGTAGGCGTACGAGTTGCGGTAGAGGTGGATGTACCACTCGTCCTCGGCGAACTGCTTCTCGTACTTCCGTTCGATCTCGGCCGGGTCGGTGGTGTCGGCCAGGACCTGCTCGAAGAAGTCGATGTAGCTGGGGTGGTGGACCGGGTGGAACTCCCATGGTGTGGGGTGGCTCAGGATGAGCACACCGCCCTCCCTGACCAGCGGTCGCCCCCGGTAGAGGTTGAAGAAGTAGCCGAGCCCGAGGCACATGACCAGGATCGGGTTCATGATCGAGTTCACGTTGTAGGGGCAGATGTAGGGCAGGCCCATGGTCAGGATGTCGGTCTGGCCCTCGACGGCGACCAGCTGCTGTTGGTAGACGTTGGCCGTGGTGACCTCGTGCACGGCCTCCACCTCGCCCGCCTGGACCGAGGTCAGGGCGTATGGCGCCTGCCAGCCCGAGAAGGCCTTGCGCTTCGCGCCGCTGGGCATCAGGTCCAGCCCGGCCTTCATTGCCAGGAACTGCATGCGGTCCCGGGTGGACCACTCCCACTCCCGTTTCTGGAGCAGTGCCATGGGTCCCGTACGCCCGAACGTGTCGTTGTTGACCGTCGTCTCGATCTGGAAGATCTTCACCCCGGCGTCGCGCAGGACCTTGCCCATCCGCCAGTTGGAGGCGTGCAGGGCCGAGTTCTTCTGGTCCATGAAGGACCGCGAGTTGGACATGGTATGGACGTTGTGGTGGTGGCGGAGACTCGTGTATCCGGAGAGTCCGGTGGCGGTGCTCTTGTGGCCGCCGTCCATCGCCACGAGATTGATGTTCACGTAGACGACCAGGTCGCTCTCGGCGGCCCGGCGGCTGAACTGCACGTCCTCGCCGTGGGGCGTCTCGCCGAGTACCACCATGCCATCGGGATCCTCGGCATCGTGGTTGTAGAGGCGGCCGTCGGGGGCGAAGGCGTCGTACACCCGGTCGCCGACGGCGTGTCGGAGCTCGTCGGGGGTCATGCGGCGGTGGATGGCCAGGGCGGCGATCAGGTGGACGTCGTCCACGCCGGCCTCGGCGGCCAGGTCCAGCACCGCTTCGATTACCCGCTGGCGGATGTCGGGGCGGCGCATCGGGGGGAGCGGGAGGGAGATGTCGTCGAAGGCGATCGTGAGCTTCATGTCGGAGTGCAGCAGGGAGCGGAGTGGCTCGGAATCGCCGAGGGGGTTGTCGAGGGCGTGGCGGATGGCGCCGTCGGGGTCGGCCAGGCCCTCGAGGGGTTCGGCCGGGTAGATGACCCGGGAGCGCCCGGGTGGCAACTTCTCCAGGCGGAAGCCCTCACCGTGGTGGAACACGATGGGAGGGCTGTTCCGGTCGACGTCCAGGACGAAGCCGGGTCGGGGGGCGAGGTGACGTCCGTTGCTCACAGGTCGTTGCGTTCCTTCTCGTCGCGGAGGTCGAATGCGATCTTTACCGCACCCCGGCGGCCGGCGGCCGCAGCGTGTTCCAGGGCCTCCCGGTAGCGGGAGAGTGGGTAGGTGGCGGTCACGAGGCGGCCCAGGTCGGCGTCGCGGACGAGGTCCGTGGCCATGTCGAAGGTGCGGCGCTGCGTGCCGTCGGCGATGGTTTCGGTGCCGTAGGTGTAGGCGCCCACCAGCTCCACCTCGCGGTGCCAGAGGGGGGTCAGTTCCAGGGTCACCTCGGCGGGCATTCCGACGAGGACGATGCGACCCCGTGGCCTGACCACGGCCAGGGCATCGGTGAGGCTGGCCGACGAACCTACGCAGTCCACTACCACGTCGGCGCCCCCGGTGAGCCGGTCCACGACACCTTCGCGGGCCCCGCCGATCGTCGGCGCTCCGATGGCCCGACTGCCGGTGGTCCTCCTGACGGCCCGCCGGACCTCGTCGGGGGCGATCACCAGGTCGGCTCCCAGAAGGCCGGCCATTCGCCGCTGCTCGGGATAGCGGGCGGTGGTGATGATCGTGCGGGGACCGGCATGTGCACGCAGCGCCGCCAGCGTGACCTGCCCGAGGGTTCCGGCGCCGAGGACGACTACGACACCGTTGTCGGGAACGTGGGCGGCCAGGGCGGCGTGGACGCCGCAGGCCGTGGGTTCCACCATGACGGCAGCGACATCGTCCATGTCGTCGGGAACGACGTGCAGCTGCGTGCGGTGGGCTGTGAAGGCCGTGGCCCAGCCCCCACCGGTGTCGTGGCAGGAACCGGTCTGGATGCCGGGTTCCAGGTCGCCGAAGGATGTGTGCTCGCAGTTTCCCAGCCGGCCGTCGGCACATGACGTGCAGGTCGGGTGGAGGTTGCGCGAGACGCAGCCCAGAACAGGTTCCAGGACCACCCGGGTGCCGTCGTCCAGGTCGCCCACGACCTCGTGGCCGGGGACGAACGGGAAGGAGACGAGGGGTTCGAAGTAGCGGGCCGACCTGCCGTCCACGGTGGCGAGGTCCGACCCGCAGATACCCGACAGCCGGGGTCGGACGCGTACCCAGTCGGGGCCGGGTGCGGTGGGGGGATCCATGTCGACGAGGCTGAGGGGCCCGGCCGAGGCGCCGCCACCGGGGACGAAACCACCGGCGATCCGGGCGGCCGCGTAGCGGGGGAGGTTGCGTCGGAACTGCAGGGCCTTCATCGGGAGACGCTCCCAGCGGGCGCCAGCGGGAGGACGCTGCGTCGCATGCCGGGTGACTGGCGGAAGTCCTCGATCAGCCATCCCCGCTTTCGGGCGATGCTTGCCAGCCGGGTCTCCGGGTTGACCGCCACCGGGAATCCGACTGCTTCGAGCATGGGCAGGTCGCTGGCCGAGTCTGCGTAGGCCACCGACTCCCTGAGGTCCAGCCCATGCACCTCGGCATGGTCCGCCAGGGCCTGGTAGCGGGCTTCGCCGGTGGGTGGCACCGCCGTCATGCGACCGTCGTAGGCGCCGTCGACCACCCCCAGTTCGGCGGACACGATGTCGTCGAAGAGCGGTCGGAACGGCTCGACCACGAAGTCGAGGGCTCCGGTGATGAGGACGGTCCGGTGACCGAGGGCCTTGTGCTGTCGGACCCTGCGGATGCCGGCCGGGAACGATTTCGCCAGGATCAGCTCGCTGAACTGTTCCATGGAGTCCTCGGCGATCTGGTCGACCGGTGCACCCTCGTAGCGGCGGTAGAAGTGGCGGAGGAAGTCGCTCCGGTCCTTCTTGTCGAGTGAGAGCAGGGTCGGGGCCTCGGCCACGAGACCGGCCACGAAGCGGGCCCGGTCGCGGCCACGGAGGTGCCGGCTGCCCAGCCAGGCGTACGAGGCGACGACGTTCGAGGCGATGAGGGTGTTTTCCAGGTCGAAGGCGACCAACTGCCGTTCAGGTGCCAGGACCTGTCGGCGGAGGCGTTCGGATCGGCTCTCGCCGCCCCGGGCAGGGGGCCTCATCGGGACCCGGCCCGCTTTCACGACCGAGGGCAGGTGGACGTCGGGTACGTAGCGGCTCCAGTCGATGACACGTGGGTCGAAGCCGAAGGCGGCCTGGTCAGCGTCGTCCAGGGAATCCCACAGGCCCAGCAGGTGCTCGAGCCCGTAGACGGCTTCGCACTCGGCGTATGCGCCGTACAGGTCCACGTATCCCTCGGCCCTGCCGATCAGCTCGCGCTGTTCCTCCAGGCGGGCTCCCACCTCCGCCTGGCGCCCCCGCACGGGCAGTACCTCGAATACCTTCTGCGCACGGTCAAGCGTCCTGGCCGACCTCTGTAACTGCTTCCTGACCCGGCCACGGCCAGGGAAGGACCACTGGGGAACCGTTATGGGTTGCCCCATCTCGTCGTAGATGGGGTGCTCGGTGAACCACTCCCGGACCATGTCCACCAGGTGTCCGTACTGCAGTGGGTTCACGCTGCCCGACGCCACCTGCACGATGTCGGCGCCCTCATCGGGTCCAAGGGGCCCTCGGGCGGCCACGGCGCAGATGGCGGCCACCACGAAGTCGACGGGAATCACGTCCACGGTGCCTTCGGGGACACCGGGGAACTCCTTCAGCAGGCCGCGGGCGTAGGAGATGATGACCGGCTCGGCCATCCGAAAGCCCCGGATCCAGCCGGGCGACGGTTCCGAGTGCGCTGATTCGATGATGGACGGTCGCACGACGCTGATGGGCACGTCGCCGGCACTTTCCGCGACAGCGATCTCTCCGAGCGCCTTCGTGAAGGCATATGCGTCCGGGAAGCCCAGGGAGGTGGCCCGGGCCACGCCGGCCTCGGCCATCTTGTCGTCGACCCATCGACAGCGGAGCTGCTCGGTCTTGGCTGCGAGGCTGGGGATGCCGGCGGCGCCCAGCTCGCCGTGCGCCTCGCTCCGGAAGCCCTTCAGGTTCCCGGGTGTGCGGCTCTCGGTCTCGGTGTCCAGGCGGATCCGTCGGGCGGCGTCCACCTCGCCGCGCCAGTCCACGTCCACGAAGAACGAGCTGGCGTCGACCGGTTCCTCGGGGGCCCTTCCACGCCTGCTACCCGCGACATAGCAGGTGGAGACGGTGACCAGGTGGGGGGTCACGCCCAAACTCGCCAGCGTCTCGACGACCCGGACCGGCCCGAGCAGGTTCACCTCCACTGCCTGGTCCAGGGGCGAGTCGAAGCTCACGACGGCAGCCGAGTGGATGACGATGTCGCTTGATGCGAGGGCTGCGAGCCCGTCGGCGTCCAGTCCCAGGCCGTCGTTGGTGACGTCGCCGGCCACGGCGGTGATCCGACGTGAGGTCATCTCGGCGAAGCCGTCGGCTCCCAACTGCGTCCGCAGGTTGTCGAAGGCGTCGTTGCGGAGGATGTCGCGTTCGACGCGTCGACCGGCTCCGCGGCGGCCCGGTCGGACGATCAGCACCAGCTCGCAGGCGGGCGCGGAACGAAGCAGACGTTCGACCAGAGCGGTGCCCAGGAAGCCGGTGCTTCCCGTGATCGCGATGCGGCGCCCTGCCAGGTTCTCGGGTATCACACCGCCATGTCTACCAGATGGTCAGGGCCCTTTACCAGATGGTATACAAGTGGACTACGGTGGTCCGGTGGCGTCGAGCGAGGTCCGTGGGGGCACGAAGGCACGGGTGCTGGACGCCGCCCTGGCGTCCTTCGGCACGGCCGGCTTCGACGGCACCTCGCTTGACGACCTGGCTGCCGGGCTGGGAATCCGAAAGCAGACGATCCTCTACCACTTCGTCTCCAAGCGAGGCCTTCTGAACGCCGTGGTGGACCGCGTCGCCGAGGACCTCACCGGGGCGTTGGACCGGGTGCTTGCCGGGGACCAGCGGGACTGGGAACGCGTGGATGCACTGGTGCGGTCGGTGTTTCGCGTGGCCCTCGAACAACCGGTCCTGCTCGGGCTGCTACGCGAGGTCAGCCGCCCCAACTCGCCCGGAGCGCACCGTCTGCGTGGCCACATGGATCCCCTCATGGCCAGGGCCCGCTTGTGGATCGAGGCCGAGATGGCCGCCGGACGCATGCGGAGGACCGACGCCCAGTTGCTGCTCCTGAGCGCGTACTCCACGGTGGTCGGCGTAGCCACGGAGATCGAGGTGCTCCGGGCTGCCGGAGTAGGGCCGACCCTGCGGCCAGTGGTTCAGAGGAGGAAGGAACTCCTGCGGTTCCTGCGAGCCTCGTTGGACCCGATGTCCTGAGCCGGGCCGGTCATCGTCTCGTGTTGCGCCGCCGGCGGGCGTGCCGCTCCACGGCGATGTCCACCAGTCGGTCGATGAGACCGCTGTAGGACAACCCCGCCTTCAACCAGAGCCGTGGGTACATCGATATCGAGGTGAACCCCGGGATCGTGTTGACCTCGTTCAGCAGCATCCGACCGTCCTCGGCGAGGAAGAAATCCACCCGGGCCATTCCGGAGCAGCGCAGGGCAATGAACGCCCGGGCGGCAAGTTCCTGGAAGCCGACCACGGTCGCCGGGTCCAGGTCGGGGTCGTCGATGAGTTCGGCCGCGTCGGTCTCGTACTTGTCCGCGTAGCTGTAGAAGTCATCGCCGGGCCTGATCTCTCCGGGACCGGAAACCTGCGGAACCCTGTCGCCCAGCACGGCCAACTCGATCTCGCGTCCGGTCACGGCCTCCTCCACCACGATCCACTCGTCGTAGGTGGCTGCTGTCGCCAGGGAGACCGCAAGCGAATCTGGATCAGACGCCCGCGACACCCCGACCGAGGAGCCCAGATTGGCAGGCTTCACGAACACGGATGGTCCCAGATCGGCGAGCAGCTCCTCGAGAAGGGCCTGTTGGCCGGCCGAACCCGGTTCGTCGAGGCGGTCGACGTGGAGTCCCCGGTACCTGGCCTGGGGGATCCCGTGGTGGGCCAGGACTTCGCGGGCTGCCAACTTGTCCATCGCCAGCGCCGAACCCAGCACCCCGCTGCCCACGTACGGCACGTCGGCCAACTCGAGAAGGCCCTGCAGGGTTCCGTCCTCCCCGAGGGGACCGTGGACGAGGGGGAACACGGCGACCGGCCCGTCGGCGCCCAACCCCGCGAGGCGGGGGAGGGGATCCCACGATGGCCCGGTCGGATCGAGGCGGTCTCCGAGGGCTTCAACCCGGCCGGCGGCCAGGGCCGTCGCGGCATCGGCGGCCAGCGACCAGCGCCCATCCAGACCGATGCCGACGGGGACCACCTCGTAGCGATCGGTGTCCACCGCTGCCAGCACGTGTCGGGCCGACATGCATGACACGTCATGCTCGGCACTACGCCCGCCGAAGAGCACGACGAGACGACGGCGGGTGGGCACCCCGGCATCGTAGGGTGACGCTCCGTGAGGTTTCGGGCATCGGAGGTCGCAGCAGCCGTCGGCGGCGAGTTGATCGGCGCTGACGTGACCCTGGACGGCGCCACCCAGGATTCCCGGTCGGTCACTCCCGGCTGCCTGTTCGTCCCCCTTGTGGCGGATCGGGACGGCCACGGGTTCATCGAGGCGGCAGTGGCCGGTGGTGCCGGAGCGCATCTGACCTCCGGAGCCATCGGAGATGGAACGGCGATAAGGGTGGCTGACACGGCAGCGGCTCTGTGCGACCTCGGGTCGGCGGCACGGGCCTCTACTTCTGCCCGGGTGGTTGCTGTGACCGGGAGCGTCGGCAAGACCTCGGTCAAGGACCTGACGGCGGCCGTCCTCGCCCAGGGTGGATCCACGCACGCCTCCGAACGTTCGTTCAACAACGAGATCGGGGTTCCTCTGAGCATTCTCGGAACCCCCGGCGACGCCGACTTCCTTGTACTGGAGATGGGGGCCCGGGCCGGGGGAGACATAGTCAGACTGGCCGGAATCGCCCGACCCGACGTCGGGGTCATCACCACGATCGACATTGCCCACACCTCGGCGTTCGGAGCCCTGGAGGTGGTGGCGTGCACGAAGGGCGAGCTGTTGGATGGCCTTCCGCCCGACGGGTGTGCCGTGCTCAATGTCGACGACGACCTCGTGATGGGCCAGGCGGTTAGGGCCCGATGCCCGGTACTCACCTTCGGCGAGCGGGGCGAGGTGCGGGCACGCGATGTCAGCCTGGACGAGGGCCTCCGCCCGAGGTTCCGCCTCGAGTCTCCATGGGGCCGCGCCGACGTACGCCTCGAGGTGCACGGAGCCCACATGGTGTCCAACGCCCTTGCGGCCGCAGCCGTGGGGCTCTTCCTGGGGCTATCGCCCGACTTGGTCGCGGACGGCCTCTCCGCTGCCCGGTTGTCGCCCTGGCGGATGGAGGTGGAGACGGCGTCGAGCGGGCTGGTCGTCATCAACGACGCCTACAACGCCAACCCGGCCTCCATGGTCGCCGGACTCGAGGCCCTGGCAGCACTCGCCGTGGCGGGTCGCAGGATCGCGGTGGTGGGGCTGATGGCCGAACTCGGTGGATACGAGGCAACAGCGCATCTGGAGATGGCCGATCGGGCCGCGCTACTCGGAATCGACCTGGTCGCCGTGGACACCGACCTGTACGGCGTGGCGTCGCTGGCCGGCATCGACGAGGCATTCGCCCACCTCGCGGGTCTGGCCCTGGGCGACGGGGATGCCGTGCTCGTGAAGGGCAGCCGGGTGGCCGGCCTTGAGGTACTGGCGGCTGGACTCCTCGAGGTCTGATCCGCTGGCGATGCCGTAGTCGGACTACCGGGCCGGTGCCCGAAGCCCGTCGCGGACCGTCTCAGTCTGCGTCGTGGGGGAGTTCCGCCGGGCGGAGCGGGGTATTGGAGCGGTTCCAGATGGCGAGCTGTTCGGTGTCGCACTCCGGGCAGAGGTGCACGACCCGCATGGACTGGATGGAGAGCTGGGTTCCCCTCGACTTCTCCACAATCGACTGGAGGGCTGGTCGCACGGCGTCTGATCCACAGATCGGACACCGGGGGGTGAGGTCCCTGACCCATTCCAGGTCACACGAACCACAGGTCACGGTGATCGTCTCTTCGCCGGGCGGCCCCTCCCGCCGTCCGAGCAGGGACTCCTCCTCGCCACAGCGGGGGCAGGCGACGTCGCTCATGGGGACAACGCTAGGCGCCGACCCGACCCCGATCGTGGCGTATCCGGCGCCCCGGGGCCTACGAGTGGATGGTTGCCCGCCCATAGGGTGAACGGGTGCCCCGCCATGGTGACGACCACTATCGGACCCTCGGGGTGTCGACGACGGCAACCGACGAGCAGGTCCGTGCCGCCTACCGCCTTCTGGCGCGGAGCCTCCACCCGGATCTGGCCGACGGGTCGGCGGAACGCCGGCGGGCGGAGCTGGATATGGGGAGGGTCAACGAGGCGTGGAGGATCCTGGGCGACAGGGGCCGCCGTGACGCCTACGACCTCTCCCGCAGACCGCCGGAACCCGTGGTGCGCCGGTCGCCGGTCGCCGAGGAGGCCCACGGGAGGCGGGGAGATTCCTTCCAGACGATTCCCGTACCGCGGGCAGTCGGGTGTCTGCTCCAGTTCGGACCGGTGGCCCTCATCGTGGGCCTCCTGGTCGGAATCCTGGTGGTCACTGCGCTCATGGGTGGCGGCGGCGAGGTGGCGCCGAGGCTGGGTCCCGGATCCTGTATCGAGGTGTCGTCGAGGATCCGGGTGGTGCCGTGCACCGTGGAGACCCCGGTCATCGTGGCGCGTGGCGTGGCTGGGACGCCGTGTCCGATGGGGTCGGTGACCCTGATTCTGCCGACGCTGATCGAGCAGGTCTGCGTGGCTCCGCCGGGAACGCCGGCGGGCTGAACGATCGGGTGGCGGCGACGGTACCCTCCTGCGCCAGCGGACCGTTAGCTCAGTTGGCTAGAGCGCTCGCCTCACACGCGAGAGGTCACTGGTTCGAGTCCAGTACGGTCCACCATGGTGACCAGCAGTGATGCTGGTCATTTGTGCGTTTTGGGTGGCGTCCTGCTCGCCAGTTGCTCGCCAGTTGGCCGTTGGTTTGCCCTTGTTGTCGGTTCCGTGACGAAACCGACCATACGCCGATAGGTGGACGCTCGTTGGTGGTAGATCTGCGCAGAGCCGGACGGCTGGCCAACTGCGCGTATCTACACCGAGGGCTCCTGACGTCGCCCCACCTCCATGCACCTAGGACAACCTTCCTAAGATCACGCCCATGAGCGCCTTGGTCGGCATATACAACGCTGACAGTGGAGTCGTCGGAGAGCTCACCTACCTGTTCAACAAGGTGTTGCGAAATACCCCTTGCCACCTGTGCGATCTCACACACGGCTGGAACCCGAACGGACGACGTTCCTGGAAAGAAGCATGTGGGACGTCTTCTTTAAACATTTCCTTCATTCACCGCAACGAAGCGACAGACGCTCAACTTGCTGCAGCCGAACTGCTTCCCGCCATTGTCACTCTCAATAATGACGAATGGGCATGCGTTGTGACAGCGGCTGAACTGGCTGAACATTCTGATGACCCTGACTGGGTGATCCGACAAGCGGGATTGAGGTAACGATCTAGAAGGCTCAGAAGCCACTGGAGTCCACAACCGTTTGCCGGCTGTCAAAGCGGGAGGAACCTTGCGAGTTCTGCTTCCCCAGGGCATGGATCGGCAGCGACTCCTAGTGCGAACACTGCGTATCTACACCTAGGGCTCCGATGTCGACCCACCCCAAAACGGTGGAGAGAGACGCTCCGCCTACCCCTGAACGGTTGGATAACTCCCAAATCGGGGGCTGAAACACCGTTCGCTGGGGCGCAGTCACGCCTCTCACCAACAACTCTACCTACCCCAGACACAACTCAGCTCTCAAGCGCAAGATTTGCCTGCGCGTATCTACACCTAGGAGCTCCGATGTCGCCCCCGCCCCTCCTCAGGAGTGGGGTGACAGACTGCGACTGTAAGGAGAGGACGCGTGAGCGACGCCTACGAAGTGAACGGGCTCTGGCGGTACCCCGTTAAGTCGATGGCCGGCGAGGCCGTCGAGGCGGTGGAACTCGACGCCGACGGGGTGGCTGGGGACCGACGGTGGGGCGTCCGCGATCTGGACACCGATCGGCTGGCCAGCGCCAAGAAGCCCCGGCCGTTCGGTGGCCTGCTCGACTGGTCGGCCCGGATCACCGATGACGGAACGGTCGAGGTGGCCTCGCCGGGCGGCCAGACGTGGACTGCCGGCGACCCCGACCTCGACACCGCTCTGTCCCGGGCCTTCGACCGGCCGCTGGTTCTGGCCCCCGTCGAGGCCGGCCGCGAGGAGACCTACGACAGCGAGTGGCCGGAGATCCCCGGGACGGCCCTGTCCGAGGTCGAGGTGGAACTCCCGGTGGCGATGATGACGGAGCGAGCGTCGTTCGTGGACCTGGCCGCCGTTCACCTGATCGTCGAGGAGTCCGTAGCGCACCTGTCGGAGTTGATCGGCGCCGAGGTGCCGATTCGACGCTTCCGGCCCACCGCGCTGTTGAGGTCGGTGATGGAGGCTGCCCCCGGGTTCGTCGACCTGGCCTGGGTGGACCGGGCCGCCACCGCTGGCGACGTGGGCCTCCATATCGGCGGGCCGGCGCCCCGGTGCGTGATGACGACCCTTCCGCAGGGTGACCTCGGTGCCCAGCGGGAGGTCCTGCAGGCGCTGGCCGAGCACGCCCGCCACGACACCGGAATGGGCGTCTTCGCCTGCCTCGGCACCTACGCCGAGGTCACCAACCCGGGCACCGTCCGTCTCGGCGACCGCTTCGTCCTCGTCGCCTGACGGCTGCGGGTATCTACATCTAGGGCTCCTGACGTCGCGCCACCGGCCTTAGGGGGGTGAGTGGGCGGTTCCTGTCGTAGGATTGTGGAACCGAGCCAGCTAAGGCTCGGTTCTTAAAACAAGCAACGAAAGTGAACTCATGCCTACTGGCACCGTAAAGTTTTTCAATTCCGAGAAGGGGTTCGGATTCATCTCCGTTGAGGGAGGCGAGGACGTGTTCGTCCACTACTCCAACATCGCGGGCGATGGCTACCGCAGCCTTGACGAAGGCCAGAACGTCGAGTTCGAGGTCGGCCCTGGCAAGAAGGGCCCGGAAGCCCTCAACGTTCGCGCGGTCTGAACCCCAGTGACGGGCCCCCCGTCGCTGGTCCATAGGCAGCCTTTCGAGTCCAGTACGGTCCACCAAAAAGCTGTCTGACCTGAATCGTTGGTTTGGGTCTTTGGCTTGCTGGTGGCTTGGAGCCTGCAACTCACCTCCTGACACAAGGAGTAGGTGAGTGGGAACCCAAGGCCTCGTGCGGTTGGAGCGTCTGAGGTCTCTCGACTTCCATCTACCTAAAGTCCGCCTGCGCGTATCTGCAGGTGGGGCTCCTGACGTCGCCCACCCCCCTGCGTGGAGGGCGACAGACTGGGGCTATTAGGAAGTACGCGGTTGTGCTGGCGTTCCTGTTGGTCGTCTCGGGATGTGGCGGTAGTCCAGATTCCGCCACGCCAGCAACGACGGTTGCCCCTGCAGCAACTCAGGCACCGACCAGTGCGGCACCTGACCTTGGCGGCTAGAGGCCCCTGGCAGCCGGCATGAGGACGACGACCACCCCGCTGTCGACTTCCACCGTCGCCATCGGGTCGGCCATCCGGTTGGACAGGCCGAGGCCCAGACCCGGTTCCAGCACGCCATTGGACAGCGGCCACGCCAGGCCGGTGGTGGTGACTCCGGTCGCCTGACCGCCGACGGCCAGCAGGCTGACCAGGTCATCCACGGTTCCACGCACCTCCACCCGGTCCCGTACTACCCAGGCCCGTGTGCTGTCGATCCTGAGGTGGATCCTGAGGTCAGCCCAGCGGTCGGCTGCTACGACCAGCAGGTTCCCGAGGGCGTGGTCCACCCTTCCGCTGATCGTGCCTACAACGGTCACCGACCCCATGCCGGCATTCAGTGCCGCAGCCAGGGCCAGCTCCAGGTCGGTCTCGTCCTTGTCCACCGGGTGCCGCTCCACGGCCGATGCCTGATTCGCCGCCCCGGGAGAGGCGGAGTCCAAGTCACCGACCAGCAGGTCCACGTGGATGCCCAGGGACCTGGCGTTGTCGACGCCCTCGTCGGCGGCGATCACCATGTCGGCTGCGGGAAGAACCCCGATGTTCCGGGGGACGGGCCCACCTGTGATGACAAGGGCGTGGCGAGGCATCAGCGACCGGATCCGCTCACCCGGACCGCCCACCGGCCGGCGACCTGCGTGAGGTGGAGGTCCAGGCCGTAGCAACCGGAGAGGGCCTGCTCGGTGACCACACCGGCCAGCGGTCCGGCGTCGACCATCCGACCGGATTCCAGGAGGAGGGCATGTGTGAAACCGGGCGGGATCTCCTCCACATGGTGTGTGACCTGCACCATGGGGGGAGTGTCCGGATCCGCTGCCAGGTCGGCCAGCGCGACGATCAGCTCCTCCCGGCCGCCCAGGTCCAGACCGGCTGTCGGTTCGTCCAGTAGCAGCAGGTCCGGTTCGACCATCAGGGTCCGGGCCAGCAGGACGCGTTGCCGCTCGCCCGAGGACAGCGTCCCGAAGGAATGGCAGGCGTTGTCCCCGCACCCGATCCGGCCCAGGAGGGAGCGGGCCCGGTCACGGTCGTCGTCCGAGTAGTCGTGCCACCACGGCTCGAGTGCCCCGTGGAGCGCCGTCATGACCACGTCTTCGGCGGTGATGCCGGGACGGAATGTGTCGGCCAGGGATGCCGAGGCATATCCGATCCGACTCCTGAGAGTGCGGACGTCGGATCCGCCCAGGGCCTCGCCCAGCACGCGGACCGTGCCGGTGCTCGGGTGAAGGTGGAGGCCGGCGATCCTGAGCAGGGTGCTCTTCCCCGAGCCGTTGGGCCCCAGCACCACCCAGTGCTGGCCCGGGTCGACACGCCAGTCAATATCGGCCAGGAGCGTCGTGTCTCCGATGCGCCGCCCGACGCCGACGAGTTCGAGGACGGGTTGAGGCACATCACCGACCCTACGACCAGGTACCGGTATGTGACGGGCCGACCGCCCGTTAGACGAGGGACCGGACGAGCAGGACCACGGCGGTGACCGAGGACAGGACGTACACGGCCGGTGCCAGCCAACCGCGGTCCAGTGGCGCCCGGAGCGGCCCGGAGAGCGCCACCCCTACCATCGCGGGCAGCACCAGCCAAGCTGCGAGCACCATGTCGGACGTCCCGAACTGGCCGGCGAGGGCCAGCACGACGAGGGAGATCGTGGTTCCGACGAGGAAGTAGGTCGAGAGGGTGGCTCGCATGACCGGCCCCGGCAGGTCGTGGAAGGCGAGGGCGATGGGAGGTCCGCCGACGGCCACCGTTGTGCCCATGAACCCGCTCAGCCCACCGGCCACCATGAGGCTCCGGGGTGTGCGCCCGGTGTGCACCCCACTGGCCTTTAGGGCCACCGAGAGCAGCAGCAGCACGCCGAACAGCACACCGAGTCGCTCCTCGGCGACCATGGTCAGGGCGAGCACCCCCAGCAGCACCCCTGGGATCCGGCCGGTCAGCGCCCACCTGAGGCCCTGGTGGTCCACGGATCCGCGTTCCCGCGCGCTTAGGAGCCCGCTCAGCAACGGGTTCATCATCAGGACCGGTCCGGGAACGAAGTCCGGGTGGATGAGGGCGAGGATCGGGACGGCGAACAGGCCTGCACCGAATCCCAGGATCCCCTGCAGGGTGCATCCGATGGCGTAGACGACAAGGCCGGAGGCCAGCTGGAGGCCGCTCACCGGGCGTTCCCGGCGTGGTCCGAGTGCTTCATCCAGGTTTCGACCATCTCGGCATACTGTCCACCAGAAGACACCAGCTCGTCATGGGTTCCGTGTTCCACGATCCGACCGTCGTCAACGACGGCAATGCGGTCGGCCCGCATGGCGGTGGCCAGGCGGTGGGCGATGAGGATGGCCGTTCGTCCCTCCAGGAGGGAGTCCAGGGCCTGCTCGATCACCGACTCGGAGAGCAGGTCCAGGTTCGAGGTGGCCTCGTCCAGCACGAGCACGCGGGGCCGGGCCAGGAACGCCCGGGCGAGGGCCACCAGTTGACGTTCACCGGCCGAGAGCGAGGCGCCACGCTCGTGGATCGGGGTGTTCATCCCGTCCGGCATCCGGTCCATGAGGTCTTGTAGCCCGACCGCCCTGCAGGCTTCGAGGACCTCGTCGTCGGTTGCGTCGCGACGGGCGAAGGCGACGTTGTCCCGGATCGTCCCGTTGAACAGGAACGGCTCCTGGGGGACCACGCCGAGTTGCCTCCGCAGCGAGTCGATGGTGACATCCCGGAGGTCGTGGCCGTCGATGGTGACGTGCCCGAACGTCGGGTCGTAGAAGCGGGTGATCAGCTTGGCGATCGTCGACTTGCCCGCACCGGTCGGTCCGACCACGGCGAGCACCTCGCCGGGAGCCAGCGCCAGGTCGACGTCGCGCAGAACCAGGTGGTCCGGGTCGTACCCGAAGGTCACCCCCTCGAGATGGATCGCCCCCCGGATCGGGGGCAGGTCAGTTGCATCGGATCGCTCAGGCACGCTGGGTTCCCTGGCCAGTAGGTCCCGGAGCTTCACGACAGCGGCGCTGCCCTGCTGGTACTGGTTGTACAACTGGACGAGCGTCTGGACCGGGGCGAAGAAGGAGGTCAGGAAGAGCAGGAAGGCCGTCAGCTCGCCGAGCGACACCTCGCCCCGGAGCGCCATGCGACCCCCGACCAGCAGCACGATTGCCTGCGTCAGGATGCCTATCGACTCGGTGCCGGGCCCGAAAAGGGCCTGGGCCCGTCCGGTGTAGAGGTTGGCGTCCAGATGGGCGTCGATGATCCGCTGGTGGCGGGCCATCTCGTGGTCACGACGGTTGAACGCTGTGATAACCCGTATCCCGGCGAGGCTCTCGGACAGGTTCGCCAGGACGTCGGCGATCCTGTCCCGGACCCGTAGGTAGCCGATGAGCGAAACCCGCCGGAACCACATCGTGAGTACGACGTTGACCGGTATGACGGCCAGCAGGCAGACCAGGGCCAGCGTCGGATCCAGGAACACCAGGTAGGCGGTGATCACGACCAACGTCATGCCCTGTACGAAGAAGTTGACCAGGCCTTCCTGCATGAGCACCGTGAGGGCCTCGATGTCGCTGGTCATGCGGGTCATGAGCACACCGGACTTCTCAAGCGTGAAGAAGTCCAGGGACTGGCGCTGAAAGTGGCTGAAGACCCTCACCCGGAGCTCGTACACGAGCCGTTCGCCGAGCCGGCCGGTGAAGCGGGTCCGGAACCAGGAGGCGGCAGTCGAGAGCCCGACGGCACCGAGGTAGGCCATGGCTACTCCGAACAGCACGCTCCGGTCGCCGGCCAGGACGCCGCGGTCGATGCCGACCTGCGTGAGGAGGGGTCCAACGTGGAGCAGGCCGACCTCGGCCAGTACGAGCAGCAGGGCCACGAGGAGCCCGCCGGCGTGCGGCGCCAAGAAGGTCCTGAGACCGAACGGGCGACGATCCCACTCGCGGTGTGAGAACCCGACCGCCGGCTCTGGGTGTTCCGGTTCGTTCCTGAGGACGTCGGCGATCCTGTTCCGGAGTTCCTCGGGTACCTCGGCGAAGGGCAGGCCTGCCTGGGCGTTGGCCTGGACCGAGGAGGGTCCGGTGAAGAAGCCGTGTCCGCCACCCATCAGGCTCCCTCCGCCCGTTCCTCGACCTGGGCGACGATCTCCCGGTAGCGGGGTTCGGTGGTCAGCAGGTGCGTGTGGGTCCCGTCGGCGACTATGCGGCCGTCCTCCATGAGGAGGACACGGTCGGCGAGGCTGATGGTGGAGAGCCTGTGGGCAATGACGATGGTGGTGCGCCCTGCCAGGAGGTCTCCCATACCGCGGTGTATGCCCTCCTCGGTCCGGACGTCCACGGCACTGGTGGCATCGTCCAGGATCAGGATCGCCGGGTTGGCCAGCACCGTGCGGGCGATGGAGATCCGCTGGCGTTGTCCACCCGAGAGCGTGTAGCCGCGTTCCCCGACCACCTCGTCGAAGCCGTCTTCGAGGTTTCCGATGAACCCATCGGCCCGGGCCACGCCGGCGGCAGCCACCACCTCGTGGCGTGGGGCCTCGGGCCTCCCGAAGGCGATGTTGCCGTGGAGCGTGTCGGAGAACAGGAACGCCTCGTCGGGCACCTGGTTGACGTGGTTGCGGAGGCTGGCGAGGGTGAGGTCGCGTACGTCGGTGCCGTCGATGAGCACCGCTCCGCTGTCGACGTCGTAGAAGCGGGGGAGTAGGCGGGCCACCGTGGACTTCCCACACCCGGTCCGGCCCACGATGGCCACGGTCTCACCGGGCTCGACTACCAGGTCGAAGCCGTCCAGGACGGCGGGGGACGCCCTGTCGTCAGACCCCGGGTACCTGAAGGTGACGTTCCGGAACTCGACCCGTCCCATGGGGTCTGACAGGTGTCTGGCCCCGGGCCTGTCGACTATCGCGGCCTCCTCGTCCAGGATTTCGTAGATCCGCAGGGCCGAGGCCGCCGCCCTCTGGGCCTGCAGCAGCACGAAGCCGAACATCCTGAACGGCACCGAGATCATCGTCACGTACGCACTGAAGGCCAGCAGGGAGCCGACACCGATCTCCCCGTCGATGACCAGGTGTCCGCCGTAGAGGAGCACGAGGGCCATTCCCAGCCGCGGCAGCGCCTCGATGAGTGGATTGAAGCGTGCCCGGGCCTCTATGAGGGCGGTGGCCGACCAGCGGAGGCGGTCGGCCACCTTCGCCAGCATGGCGATCTGGTCCGATTCGGCAGCGAACGACTTCACGACCCGGGTTCCGTTGATGTTCTCGTCGACGACCATGGCCACCTCGGCCATCCGTCCCTGGGTCACCCACGAGAGGGGAAATACCTGGTCCCTGAGCCTCTGCCCGAGGAAGTACACGAACGGCATCGTGGACACGGTGACGAGTGCCAGGGGGACGTGGATGCTGAGCATGAACCCGAAGGCCATCAGGAAACTGATCGCCGAGAGGCCGGCCAGTGGGCCGAACGCCAAGAGCAGTTGAATGGAGCGGATGTCGGAGTTGGCCCGGGAGACGACCTCGCCGCCCGCAACCCGGTCGTAGAAGGAGAACGAGAGCCTCGTCAGGTGGTCGTAGATCTGTGACCTGAGATCAGTCTCGATCCGACAGGCCGTGCCGAACAGCAGGTAGCGGTAGGCGAATCGCAGCCCGAAGGAGGCGACGGCCATCACGGCCAGGAGGAGCACGTGGCCCTCCAACCCACCGGCACGCTGGTCCACGGCGATGTCGACCGCGCGCCGCAGGACCATTGGCACCGACACTTGGAGCGCAAGGCCGGAGAGTCCGGTCACGAGGACCACGGCGAAGGTGGCACGTCGGGCCCGGATGACGGGCAGGAGTCGTCGGAACCAACCCTTGCTGGTGTCGGGGTCGACGTGGGCTGCCGTAGGGGTGTGCTTCGACTCCGAGGTCACGCTGCGCCGGCGGCCCGGGCGGCCCGGATGGCCTCGCCGAAGCGGGCAAGGCTGACGATCAGGCGGTTGGAGTCGCCGGCGTGTACATGGGCGCCTATGACCACCAGCCGCTCACCGACCGCCCGGTCGGCGCGCTTGAGGGCGGATCGGCCGTCAAGGGTGAGGTGGTGGGTGACCCGGCGACCATCCTCGGGGTCGGGATGGCGTTCCACCAGGCCCCGATTGACGAGGCCGTCCATCAGGGCGGTGATCGACGGGCGGCTCACCGACAGGCGGCCGGCTAGGTCCGATGGCGCTGCATCACCCTCGTCGAGGAATGCGAGGACCCTGTACTGGGGGAGGCTGAGGTCCACTTCGCCGAGGGGGATGGTGACCTGGCGTGCGAGCTTGGCCGCAGCGCGTGCCGCCGCGACCAACTGGTCGGCGTGCTGGTACGGATCGTCGGCCGCGGGTTCCATCTCCTCGTCATGCAGGGCATCTGCCATGGTCGTTAGGGTATCGAACTATCTTGGAGGACTCCGAGTCGGGCGGGTGGCTGCAGGCTCCGGACCGGCATGTGCTCGTCACTAGGATCCCCTCAGATGTCCATCCCTGTCGGCCTGATCGCGGTCCTCCTGCTCCTGGTCGTCAACGCGTTCTTCGTGGCTGCAGAGTTCAGCCTGGTGGCGGTCAACCGCGCCCGGGTGGAGGCGGCAGCCGCGACGGATCCGGGGGCACGCCGCGTGTGGACCCTGACCAGGCGTCTCACGTCGCACCTCTCGGGAGCCCAGTTCGGCATCACCATCTCGGCCCTGCTCCTCGGCTTCGTGGCCGAGCCGACGGCGGCTCGGATCATCACCGGTGGCGAGCACCCCACGGGCGTGTCTGTGGCCCTGGCCATCGGGGCGGCTGCCGTGCTGCACATGGTGCTGGGCGAGCAGGTACCCAAGTACGTGGCTCTGGCTGCACCGGAGGCGGTGTCGCGTCGCCTGGCTCCGCTGGTGCTGGTCTACGGGGTGGTCGTGCGACCTGTGGTCGTGGTCCTGAACGGATCGGCCAACGCCGTCCTGCGGTGGGTGGGGGTGGAGCCACGCGAGGAGTTGGGATCGTCCCAGACGCTGGACGAACTGGGCGACCTGGTGAGGGAGTCGCCGGATGCCACGCTGGACGGATCCGACGTGGAGTTGTTCACCCGGTCGATCAGGTTCGCCGGGAAGACCGTTGCGGATGTGCTCGTACCGAGGCTGGACGTCGAGGCTCTCCGACTGGACGCAGACGGTGCGGACCTCCTGGAGCGGTCGGCGACGACCGGCCACTCGCGGTTTCCGGTATTCGACTCCGACCTTGACCACGTGGTCGGCGTGGTGCACGTGAAGTCACTTCTGGTCCGGCCGGCCGCCCTACGTGGCCACACCCCGGTGGCCGAGCTCATGCACGATGTGCTTGCCGTTCCGGAGACCCGCTTCCTCGATGACCTGCTCGGCGACCTGCGTGACCACCGGGGACACATGGCGGTGGTGGTGGACGAGCACGGAGGTACAGCAGGGATCGTCACGGTCGAGGACGTCCTGGAGGAGATAGTCGGCGAGATCGATGACGAGCATGACACCCGGGTGGTGCGAACCAGGCTGGACGGGCTCGGACGAAACGTGGTATCGGGCCGCCTGAACCTGGACGAGGTGGCTGACGTCACCGGTCTTCGCTTGCCGCCCGGTCCGTACGAGACCCTGGCCGGTTTCGTCCTCCAACGCCTGGGGCGACTTCCACAGTCGACGGCGCTGGTCGAGTACGAGGGTTGGAGGATCGAGGTGGTGGCGGTGGAGGGCCGTCGCATCGCCAACCTACGCATCGTGGCTCCTCCAGGCGTCGGGGACCCGGCATGATCCTCCTCCCGTACCTGGCGGTCGTGGCCCTTGTGGCGGTGAACGCACTCTTCGTGGCCACCGAGTTCGCCCTTGTGGCGGCTCGTCCGTCCAGCCTCGAGACGGCGGCAGCGGAGGGCTCCGGGTCGGCGTCGAGGGCGCTGGCGGCACGCCGCGACCTGCGGGTCCAGATGTCGGGAGCGCAACTGGGCATAACCGTGAGCAGCATCGCCCTTGGGGTGCTCGCCGAACCTACGCTCGGGCGCCGGCTGGAGTCCCTGACCGATGCCGTCGGCCTGCCATCCGGCGTGTCCTCGACGACGGCACTGGTCCTGGCGATCGGGTTGGCCGCTGTGTTCCAGATGCTGTTCGGGGAGTTGATCCCGAAGAACTTCGCGATTGCCGATCCGGAGCGGACGCTTCGCTGGACGGTCCGGCTGCACGCAGCCTTCGTGGCGGTTCTGCGACCCGGAATCGTCGTGGTCGACAGGCTGGCTGCCATGGCGGTACGGCCCTTCGGCCTTACGCCGGTCGACGAGATACGGAGGGCGGTCGGGGCACCGGAGCTCACGGCGCTCCTAGACGCCTCCCGCGAGGACGGCCTCATCGAACGTTTTGAGCACGACCTGCTGACCGGCGTGCTGGACCTGGGGCGACAGACGGCGTCATCGGTGATGGTGGCCCGGTCCGGAGTGGTGGCCGTGGACCGGCGACTACCCCTGGTGGAGGTGGAGGAGGCCATGGCAACAAGTGGGCACACCCGGCTCCCGATGCTGGATCGGCGCACAGGCGAGGTCGTGGGAATGGTGCACGCCAAGGACCTCCTCAGGCTCCCACCCGAGGACCGCGGGGAGCCCGTGCCACTGGAATCGATACGAAGCCTGCTGGTACTCCACACAGACCTCCTGCTGGACGACGTCCTGCAGGGTCTGCGCCGGTCCCGCTGCCAGATGGCGGTGGTGGTGGACGGTTCCGGGTCCTGGGTGGGGATCCTCTCCATGGATGACGTGGTCGAGGAGTTGGTGGGTGTGATTCCCGACGAGTCGGACGACGGGGCGTAGTGACCGAAACCACCCCGGCGAGTCTCGAGCAGGGGCCGTCCTGCGGATAGAATCCGACGGTGTTCCGCCTCTCCGGCCTGGTGGGCGCGTCCGTCGCGCTTCTCCTGGTCCTTCCCTCCACTGCAGTCGCCCAGGTCTCTGATCGGTCGGTGGTCTTCACCAGCGACCCGTCGCGGGCCCTGGTGATCGATCGGGATGCTGGGTTGCTGCCGCTGATCAAGGCCGCATCGGACGTGCTGCCGCTGGCCATGGCGGGCCTGGTCGAGACTGAGGTCAGGTACCGGTCGATGGCCAGCCTGCTGGCCTCAGCACGATTCCGGCAGGTGTCGGCGGCTGCTTCGCTCAAGCAGGTGAACCTGATGGTTGCCGACATCGTGAGGGACGCTGACCGCATGCGGTCCACCTACGACGATGTCTTCGATGGCCTGTCCGAGGCCAGCAGAAGGCACCTGAAGCGTGGTGCCCATACCCGGAGCAACCGTTCGGCGGTGGTCCGGCAGGTGACGTCGGCCGACTGGGTTTGCCCGATCGGCGCCCGTATGAAGTTCCGCGACACGTGGGGGGCGTTCCGCTCAGGCGGCCGTAGCCATGAGGGTGTGGACCTCGTCGGCATGCGCCACGACCCGCTCCTTGCGCCGGTGGATGGTGTCGTCTCCTACCGCTGGGACAGCGTCGGTGGGCGCTCCTTCGACCTGGTGGCCGCCGACGGCGACTACTACTACGGGGCCCACCTGTCGGCGTACGGCCGGGAGGGCGAGGTGGAGGCCGGTGACGTGATCGGCTACATGGGCGACAGCGGCAACGCCCAGGGAGTCCACCTGCACTTCGAGTACCACCCGGGTGGTGCCCAGAACGCCGTCAACCCGTACCCGCTGGCCGATGCCCACTGCACCGACCGGGTGGGAATCAACGTCTCCCTGTACGACTGAGCCAGGGACCGGTCGCGGGCTCGGGTCAGGCGCCGATGGAGTGGTAGCCCCCGTCGACGTGGACCATCTCGCCGGTGGTGGCCGGGAACCAGTCCGACATGAGGGCCACACAGGCACGTGCGACAGGTTCCGAGTCGTTGACGTCCCATCCCAACGGTGCCCGGGTGCCCCAGGCGTCCTCGAATGCCGAGAAGCCCGGGATGCTCTTGGCGGCCATGGTGCGGATCGGGCCGGCGGCAACCAGGTTGACACGGATGTCGTCCTCGCCCAGCGAACGCGCCAGATAGCGGGAGGTCGACTCCAGGGCGGCCTTCGCGACGCCCATCCAGTTGTAGGCCGGCCAGGCGAACCGGGCGTCGAAGTCCAGTCCGACGATTGATCCACCGTCGGTCATGAGTGGCGCGACCACCTCGGCCACCGTCTTGAGCGAATAGGCGGAGATCTCCATGGCCACTGCCACGTCCGCCCACTCGGCGGCCATGAAGTCCTCACCGAGGCACACCTCGGGTGCGAATCCGATTGCGTGGAGCGCCCCGTCGACCTGGCCCCATTTTGCGGCGAGGTGGTCGCGGACGGCTGCGGCCTGTTCGGCAGAGGTCACGTCGAACTCGAGGACCTCGGCCTCCTCAGGGAGCTTGCGGGCCGTGCGCTCCGTGAGGCGCATGCCCCGGCCGGCGCCGGTCAGGACGATCTCGGCGCCCTCCTCCTGGGCCAGCTTCGCCACGGCGAAGGCCAGCGAGGCGTCGGTGAGGACGCCGGTGATCAGCAGTCGCTTCCCGTCGAGGATCCCCACGACGCACTCCTTGGATCGGTCGGGCGGGCACCGGACGGCGCCGCTGTCGTCCCGGCACCGTATCGCCCGACCGCTGTGCGCATGGTGAACGTGGCTCCTCAGGGCCGACCGAGGGCGTCGGTATGCTCCGGCCGATGAACACACCGGCAGTCTCCGTCGCCAGTGCACGCACCCGCCTGGCGCTGTCGGCCTTCGTCCTGCTGTTCGTCGAGCTGGCCCTGATCCGCTGGCTGGGCGCCAACATCATCTACCTCGCCTACTTCTCGAACTTCGTGCTCGTGGGCAGCTTCCTCGGCATCGGCCTCGGCTTCCTGTGGGCGAGCCGCTCGGAGCGGTCCCTGTTCCCGTGGGCGGCCGTCGCCCTCTCCGCCTTTGTGGCGATGGTCCGACTCTTCGACATCAACATCGAGGTCGGCGGCTCGAACCTCATCTTCTTCGCCGACCAGCGGCCGGTCGGGCCACCCCGCTGGATCATGCTCCCGATCGTGTTCGCCGCCGTGGCCCTGTGCGTGGCGGCCATCGCCGACGGCGTCGCCCGGAACTTCCGGCGACTGGCCCCGCTCGACGCCTACCGCTGGGACCTGGTCGGCTCGATCCTCGGCGTGGTCGGCTTCTCGGCACTCGCCTTCCTCGGCTCCCCGCCGGTGGTGTGGGGCGCCATCGTCGGATCGTTGCTGCTGGGCCTGGCCTGGAACCACGGAGTGTCAGCTCGTCGATGGGGGGCGGCATCCCTGCTCCTGCTGGTGGCCGTGCTGGGGGTCGAGTCGTTCGGCGGTTCGCAGGCCTGGTCGCCGTACTACGCCCTCTCGTGGGATGAGAACGACGAAGGCGGGATCGTCATGCGCATCAACGACGTCGCCACCTGGACCCAGCACCCAAGGAGCGAGGCGGTCATGTACGACTTCGTCTACGACTTCCGGACAGCAGAAGAGGTGGGCGACGTGCTCATCATCGGCGCAGGCTCCGGCAACGACGTGTCGGTCGCCCTCGGCCACGGCGCCGAACGGGTCGACGCTGTCGAGATCGATCCGGTCATCCTCGACCTGGCCAGGACCCACCACCCGGGCCAGCCGTACGCCGACGACCGGGTCAACGTGCACATCGACGACGGCCGTGCGTTCCTCGAGCGGACCGACCGCCAGTGGGACCTCATCC
>Ga0257107_1000013_pt1 | contig 60672 bp, 55 predicted proteins | sample LP_taG_2_FD_190178 | JGI IMG/M metagenome (GOLD analysis project Ga0257107, IMG submission 190178) | Marine microbial communities from Northeast Subartic Pacific Ocean, Canada - LP_J_2011_P26_500m | ecosystem: Environmental > Aquatic > Marine > Oceanic | place: Canada: Northeast Subartic Pacific...
ATATCCGAAGGACTATCCCGCACATCACCTAAAATATTCTTTATAGCATTCATGCAGACAACTGGATGAACAATTGGCGCATCATTATAAATAGTCGATGCCGATTGAAGTAGAAGAGTTGCCAAATTCTTTTCTAGAGAACCAGCTGATTTGGAATTATTGTGAAAACTCGATCCAGTCACTTGAAAAGTAAAATTTTATAAAAACAGATTACTGTTCTGTTTCAGGCTCAACAGCTTCAGGTTCTTTCTTTTCAGCACGACTATAACCGAGGTTAAAAAACACTTGCAATGAAAAGCCAGTGATGCGCGAATTTTCTGAGGGAAGACCAAATTTAGTAGTGTGGGGAAATTCATAAAAACGTTCCCCCTTTTTAGCTTCAAAATCACTTTTAAATAAATAACTAATAGGCATGCTAGAAAAATCATGGAAATAGCCTATTTCATAACTCAATTTTGAACCTGGTTTCCCACCAAATAAAAAACCAATGCGAGTACTAGTTTTATCACTTATGCCTTTGGGTATGTACATGAACCTTATACCTGTCCAAGCTGTACCTCCAAGTGCACCAGTTTTTTTATTTTGGCGCTGTCTGAATTTGTAATACGTAAAATCATAATTGTAATTTGGGTTTAAACTCCAGGCAAGGTTTAGCATATCCCATTTATTCTCTTTTTCATACAATAACCGACTATAATCCAGACCACTGCCATAAATTGGTAAACCAACTCGAACACCAATATCAGAACGTTTACTGATCCCTTTACGATACCATAAGTAAGGGAAAACGTTTTCTACTGAAAAGGCATATCCATATTCAACATCGCCATCTGCCATTCGCTGGGATCCAACTCGTGGATGGGATGCACAACCATTTAAAATGATACAGATTAATAGCGTAGAAGCAACCCGAACCATATTGTAAAGTCGTTTAAATATTAAATTAAAGTCAAGGGTTAGAGAATATAATTAAACCCTCGGCTAAATGGATTATATTATATTAACCGCCTTCGGGACGGTCGAGTGCTTTTCGAGTTGGCTCCGGCGGAAGATTTACAATTTCTTCACCAAAATAGTTCCCTATATGAGCAATAATGTCTTTAACGGAAATCAGACCCCAGATCGCACCACTTTCTTCTATGATCGGGATATGTCGTATACCAAAGACATGCATCTTATTTAAGGCATAGGAAATTGGATCATCCGGATGCAAAGTTTCTGGATTTTTGGTCATATAATCATCAATGGTAACAGCGGTCATATCTAATCCCTTGGCGATAGCACGCAATAAAAAATCACGCTCGGTCATAACACCAATGATCTGGTTATTTTTTTCTACCATAACACAGCCAACTTTTTCATTACGTAATATATCAATAACAGATTGAAGTGTAGAGCCTGACTGAACTGTTGGATGATGCCGCAGTGTTAATCCTTTGATCGGATCATCAAGCGAAAGAGCTTCGAAAAGTGCGGAATCCGCCTGTTCTTCCAGCTCATCCATGCGGGCTAATTCATCATCGAAGTTCTCTGTCATAATTATTTATGTAGATTCGTACTCAAATATAACACCCTACTTTAAATAAATCATCTTCCGACTATAAACAACCGGTAAATAATCATCAACCTGAGCTTGAATTGTCATGAAATATACTCCGCTGGAATAACTTTCTCCATTCCAGGAGTTACTGTACAACCCCTTACCCATTTTACTTTCTTCAAAAAAGAGATGAATGATACGGCCAGCAGCATCATTAATATATAGACTTACAAGGGCAGGCTGTAGTAAATCAAAAGAAATGGTAGTCTGAGCATTAAAGGGATTGGGATAATTCTGATATAATGCAAAGATTTCCGGTATCATCAACTTAGCTGTTCCAGACCGGGTTAGATCATTTGGCGCACCAAGTGTGGAAAATGAATACGTCTTCCAGCGTTGGTGATCTGGTATGCGACCTTCGGTTATTTGTCGTTCTGTAAATATTGCCCTGGTATCAATCAATTGCCAATTACCAAACTCATCTACCTCTTTCAAATCCAGCCACATAAATAGCTGATCAGTATTCCACGTAAATGCTGAGTCGATGAACATAGGTTCGAAGCTGAGGGTTGGTGTGAATTCCCAAACTAAATAATCATCAATGAATAAACCTAATACATGGGTCTCAGTGACATTACCATGGACTTCAACGGCAATCTGTTGACTGTCCGGACTATTTGCAATTTCATTTAAACAAAATTGAGTTACTGGTATGGATACAGTGAGCGGAGGAGCAATCAATGAATCTGCCAACATGAAGAACTGATTATCGATGGTCAGACCATAACCGTTTGCTTCTTCTGGATAAGGCATTATCTGCTGTAGGGTACCATTTATTACTAACTCAATTTTTTCCATACTATCATCCAATTCCACATCAATGATTTCTACATCTGCGTATGTCTGTTGGTCAAGGATAAATTCATTTTCGCCATCCCGCAAAACAATTGATTTGACCAGCTCTACATCAATAATGCCAAGTCTAATAAAACTGATCCCATCTGTATTCACCCAGGATCCTAAGGGCAATACTGGGTGGGTACTATTAAGTATATCTGTTTCTTGATGCAATAAATCTTGTACTGTAGAAAGGCGACGAATTATACGATCGGTAAATTTTATTGCCTGGTTTTTCCATTCCGATGCAGTTAAAAGAAATTGATTTTTTATTAAAAATCCAACCCGGACCATTGCATCCTCAAGTTCAATACGTAAAGCGCTGAAAGATTCATCAGAGAAAACACCTTCAAATTCACTAACACCATTAAAGCCTGCATTGGAAATCCAAGATCTGGGTCCAGCATCTATCGGAAAGAGCATGGCCCGTATTATGTCAACCTGTTTCTTATCCATTGTTGTTAATAGTTTGATTAATACATTACCAAGTATTTTACCATGAAATTGATCAAGGGTTTTATAATCATAATTAGCTATTATTTTTTCAGATTGACTCAATGTTGGGCGCAGACCATAATCAAGCACAGGTTTCGCGAAAGGAGGTGCATCGGCAACGCTGGAAAACAATTCTCCTACAGTGGATTCTATTTCAATGCTGTAAAAATATGGCCGTGTTCCCGCAACTTCTTCATCGAGATAGCGGTCTGTAGCTGTATTAGTTTCAAAAATTAATATGGCATTTGAAAAAGAATTCTGGGTCCGGTATAACCTCACCGATTGTACTTCTATCTTCTCTGGCACTTCCCAGACAACCAGAATGGATCCATTACCGCTATGAGCTTCAAGATCAATTAATTGCCTATAAACATTATCTTCAGACCGGACGGGTGCAAAGACAAATAGCCCAGATAATACCGTTAAATACGCAATTATTTTCATGAGATTAAAACCCGGCGAGATGAAATTTGGAGGAATTATTAACGGAAGGCAAGTAAAATCCGCCGTAAATGCTCTAATTATTTTATTAGCGTAATTTTCTGGCTCAAAGCTGTTTTCCCTGCGGTAGACCTAACAATATAAATACCATTTGTTTGGGCAGTAGCATCCCAAATGAATTGATGATTGCCAACATCCAATACCTCATTACAGATAGTTGTGATCAGACGGCCATTTATATCAAGTATAGTTATGTTTACCAGAGATAATCTTGCTACTGAAACCGCAAGGGTAACTGCTGGATTAAAAGGATTTGGATAAGCCGTATGTAATGAAAAGGATGCTGGATGTTGCGTGGTAATGGTTGATCCGCTGTAATTATAGAATAAGGCCGACCAAATATTTACTAGACCATAGCCATAATCATTATTTGGTATATCTGCCTGGGATGCGGTCATCATTAATGCTTCTCTTATTTCCATATTGGTCCATTGTGGATTTGCACTTAACAAAACCGCAGCAGCACCGGCAACAAGAGGTGATGAAGCCGATGTACCACTATAAAATACTGAATATCCACCTGCTGGGTTTGCAGCTGCTACGTTTACACCAAGAGCACTTACTTCCGGTTTGATACGGCCATCATAGCTTGGCCCTCTAGAACTAAAATAGACAATTAAACTATCTGCGCTTACAGCGCCTACAGCAATGACCGAATCTGCATCAGCTGGTGCACTGATATAATAACTCAGTGATTCGCAGGGATCCTCGGGCGGATCTTCATTGGCCCAATTTCCAGCAGAAGTAACACACACCAATCCCAAACTCGCGGCAATATCTACACCAATGGTGGTAATAGCAGTATTTCCATCCATATCACAATATGAATACCAATCTAAATACCCCAAGGATGAATTGACTACATCGGCACCATTTGCTTCACCCCATTCCAGTGCAGCTACATAATTATCTTCTTCCTGCTGTATTTCTTCAGCAACGATTTCAGTCTTCGCTAGTAAATATTCCGAACCAAAGGCAGGACCAATAAGCGTTCCCGGTACATAGGCACCCATGATAGATAGAACGGATGTACCGTGGTTATGCTGATTGTCATGTGTTTCCGAATCGGTTTCGTTGGCTGTGTTATTATCGTCATTGATAAAATCCCACTGATCGATAACATGCAATGAATCGAAAGCTTCATGGGTAAGATCAAATCCAGTATCGATCACTAAAATGCGAACACCCTGGCCAAAATAACCTATATCATGAACTAGATCACAATTCATCATTTCAATTTGTGTCTGTGCTAGTCCATAATCCATTAAGGAAGAATTCCGGCGCCCGGTGTATGTCATATTATTGATTGTTTTATGTTTTCTTCTACGCAGCTTTGCCACTGGTTGAATACGTTTAACAAAATTCATAGCTGCTATTGTTTGGATCTGATCCATACTGGCAAATACAGATAATGCATTTAACCATTTTGACTCACGGCGTACTTCTGCCCCAACAGATATGATACGGTTAATATATTCCTGGTACACTGACACATCATACCAGGTCACTGGTTCAGAGAATAATTTTTTTCGTCGTTCTAACGTTTTTGGATGCAAGGTTACATTTTGTTTTCTTGCGGCAACATTTGGTCCCTTATCCTTAAACATTATCCAAGTATGGATTTGATCATTCGCACACACAGCTTCATTTAGTTTTTGGAAGTCCACATCAGCTGCAGCTGCAATACAGGCAGCCAAAAATGAAATGAGAAAATATCTTCTCACTAATAACCCATAATCAAGGCAATCAGCGATCCAATATCATCAGCATTAACAAACCCATCTGCATTTATGTCTCCAATAGGTATAAGATTGGCAGGTATTGTGTTGTTAAATATTGTGTATTCAATTAATACTAGTAGATCATAGACATTCAGTATTTGATCTTGATGGATATCGCCCTTGAGAAATCTCTGATACCCGTTTATGGAAAAATCATCAAAATAAAACCCGTCCTCTTCTACAGAACCGTCAGATTTCAATATATACCGAATATTTACCTCAGGTTCATGGGCAAATATTGCAAGGTCGATAAATTCGTTTACCCAATCTTCTTGATAACCATCATAACCAGGTTCGCTGCTGGGCTGCGCAGTTTGACCGTTACCAATTGTGGTGTAATCCCCGCTTAATGGATGCCAGGAAATACCATCAGTTGATATTTGAAATTGAACAAAATCATAATATTTTTGGATACTCCATTTCGATGTAAAGGTTACATAAGGATAAACCACACCTGCAAAACTCAATGGATTAATAAATTGGGTAATACTTGTCCCCCAATTACCAACATAATCACCAATTGGACTATCTGTAATGCTGTACATACCTTCTGCGGCATCTTGAACTGTTCCCCATTCATCATCAGTCCAAAATGTCATACCATTCTCTCCACTATCTTGAAATATTACTTCCGGAGTCCCAAAAATAACTGACACACTATCTAATTTTACCAAACTGCTGGTATCCTGAATTGTAATTACAAGCCCCGCTTTGGTACCATTAATACTGCCAGCAGGAACGGAAAGAAATATAATCGTAGTATCTGTAGTTCTAGAAGGTATTGTTTGGATAATGACTGTTTGGCTATTAATAAGACTGGCATCATTCAAGGGATTAATAGTTAATGATACTGATCCGTCAGAATCTGTAAGACCACGGTTTTGAATCACCAATGATATTGCAACCGTATCTTCTAGTGCAGGAAACTGGTTATCAAACAGACTGTCATAAATGGTGTAATCGCTACCGGCCACCAATGCAAAGACTTTATTACTATGTACCTGATCCTGACAAAGTGGGACCACCCGATCCTCTGATGGCCAGAAATTATCGGCATAGGAACCAACCTCCGGGGTATAGGATATCAAACCAGCCGTACCATAAGTCCAATCAACTGCATCACCATTTACCCCATAACCAAGTGTTTCCGTACCCGTTCCGACTGCATAACCATTTTCACGTGTCATCTCAGCGCCAATCTCACGCAATGTTGAAAGATCCGGCTCATTAGGAAATGTACCATCTCCCCAGCTATGAATGAGTACATTGGAATAGGTATGATAATGTAGCACATTCTTGAATTGCCTTTCTAATATGAAATTACTGATTGCTTCCGTTTCAGGTTCTGAAAAAGCTGAAGCACCTCGGTATACAGCGCTACAAGGGTTACCGGACGAACCAGAATCATCTGCACCCCAGTTATAACTATAATTCCGATTCAGATCAATTCCCCGTTGAGTACCGTTATTACAGTTCGAATTATCTGGATTAGGCCTACGGTTCTTTCGATGCATCCCACCCCCATTAGGGGCAATAGTCTCATTATATGCATAACCATCAGGATTTATGATCGGGACAAACCACATTTCTCTATGATTAACCAAAAATTCTGAGGTTGCATCCGAACTATAATTTTCACAAAGCCAACGAACAAAGTAAAATAAATTCATCATACCCACTGGCTCCCGGGCATGGGTGAGTCCTGTATACAATACTTCCGGTTCGTCCTCATCTACACTTGGATAATCAGAAACCTTGAAGGCCCATATTGTTCTTCCTTCTATGCTAGTACCTATTGAATCCTTCTCACTTACAAATTCGGGGTACATATTACGAAGTGTATCCATCTGCGCTATCGCTTCTAGTAATGTATAGTTACCCAGCATAGACCCTAGAGGAAAATCACGTTCTATACTTGGCATAGACCTGGTAACGAAATATTCCGAAAGGTCATGCTGCCGCACATCAAATGGAATGCCTATTTCCAAAAGAGCACGGGCTTCCTCCATTGTTACCACGACATCTAAAGACTCATCTTTATTTTTACGTACATGATCAAGCGGTATTCCCAGATTATTCAAAAACTGCAAGGTACTGGGATCTGTATGAAATACACGAATTTCCTGGTAAATATTATCTGCTGCTGATAAGAGATGGATTGTAATAATAAAATAGACTGATAAAGTGCGAATGATAATCATTTAGGGAAAATATAACATAGAAATTTTCACAACAAAAGGAGTACCCTAAAAAGTAACGCTTTAATCGTTTATTTTATTCTTTATGTAATCAGTAGTTGTCTTTTAGCCATTTCGTTGTTACCGACTTCGGCCGCATAATGGGGATGCCCAGAGCACGGTTGATAACGATTTGACTAATTATTCCCATGGAACGGGAAATACTAAATAAAACAGTGTAATAACTGAATTCTGTAAGACCATAGTGATACAGTAATGCACCGGAAGCTGCGTCAACATTCGGCCATGGATTTTTGGCTTTGCCATGTTTTCTCAAAACATCTGGGACTACATCAAAGAGCGTTTCAACTATATGAAATACATCATCATTTTCTATATGTTCTTTGCCAAAATTCATAAACGCGGTGAATCGCGGATCAGGACAGCGCAATACGGCATGACCATAACCAGGAATAACTCTTCCGTTTTTTAACCGATCCCAGCACAATTGCTCCAATTCATCTCGGGAAGGAGCCCCGCCAAACTTATCTCTGATCTCAAGAACAAATTTCAAACATTCCTGATTTGCTAAGCCATGCAGTGGTCCAGCCAATGCATTTAATCCGCCAGATACAGCATAATATAAATCAGAGAGAGTCGAACCAATGGTTAAAGATGTAAATGCACTGGCATTACCTCCTTCGTGATCACAATGGATCATCAAATACAAGCGCATAAGTTTTTTTATATTCCCATCAGGATCATTAAGTCCAAGCATATGGGAAAAATTTGATCCCCAATCCAAGGATCCATCAGGTTCGATTAACCCGGCTTTTTGAAAGCGGATTCTATATACTCCAGCACCAATAGCTGGTAATTTTGCAATGAGCTTAAGCCCATCTTCCAGCATAGGTTTCCAAAAGTCATCCTTGCTCATTCCTTTATCATAATTTCTCCTAAAAACCGATTCTTTTTCCATCGCTAGTATTGCAGTGTTAAACATAGCCATTGGATGAGAATCTTCAGGCATACTGTTAAGTATGGTCCAAATATAATCCGGGACAGCAGCATACTCACTGAGTTGCGATTGCAAATCTGCGAGGGCGTCTTCATCGGGCATTTCATCAGCAAGCAAAAGAAATAATACCTGCTCGGGTAAAATATCAATTATATCTAATAATGGTTTGCCCCTGATGATTAAACCAGTATCTGGTGAAACGGATGATGTGTCACAAACAAGTCCCTTTACACCACGCATGCCACCATAGGCTTGGTTTAAGGTAACATCACTTATAACAGATGAACCATTATTCTTAAGCAGTGACCCGGCATCATCACGCCAGACAGGAATTTTTTCTTCCAAAGTATTATATAAGCTAGCCATCAGTGTCTAATTAAATTTACAAATACTGTTGCAGTTCCGCTAAAAATATTACCATTAGAATTTAATTTAATGTTCAATTTTGCAAGCGTTTAATCATTATTCATCAATCCCCGATACCGGCCGTTACTAAACCTGAATAAACCTTTGGATAAAAATAGGTGGACTTTTGCGGCATCGTATCACCTGTTTCAGCCACGTCAAATATCTGATCAAGATCAGGCGGGTTAACAAAAAATATAAAATCATAGTCGGAGACATTCTTGATCATTTCTAACGGTGGTTCATTCCCCCGGACATAAGCTAGATGCCCAAGATCATGTTGGTTCCTTGTATCAATTCCACACACCGGTTTCAAGATCAACTGATGCAGGACATTTACATCCAATGCCTGTGATGCAGTTGATAAATCACTAGACCAATTACCTTCCCCCTTATATCTCAATAAATAGGCGTTACCAACCCGTGTAAGGACTCCTAGGTTTATTGTATTTGAAGCACGATGCTCATCCAACTCATTCAACAGTTTCGCCGCTGATGGCTTTTTTTCAATATCAAACAGTACCTTTATTTTTTCAATAAACCGATCATCGTCAATTGGTTTCCCGCAAACGATACGATGCGTTGGCAGAACATGCATACCATCATTATATGCATTTACCAATGTAACCATCACCCGGTCACTTCCATTTATTTCAGGATGATCTTGTGCGTATTGATAAGCAGTTTTATAGCGATGATGACCATCTGCTATTATGGCTTTTGTACCTGCCACCACATTCTGGATCGTATTTATCTGTCTCTCATCTGTCAAACACCACAGTCTATATTGAATCCCGTCCAACACTGCATCAATCAGCGGAATCTCATTTTTATAGGATCCCAGAATGGATTCTACTGTCCGTGTTTGATCACGATAACTCATGAATATCTGACCGGTATTTGCTTTAGTCTCTTTCATCAAATTGTACCGATCATTGATATGTTTAGATATAGTTTGTTCATGGGGTAACACATCCCCACCCAATTTTGTTATTTTCAATTTGGTGATAAATCCTGTACGTTCAATTTGTTGATCATCCTGGAAAAAAGATTGGCACAATAGATAAACAGAAGGAACCTTGTCCTGTATTAGTATTTCATTCTTTTTCCATTCAGAAAATGTTTTTGCTGCTTTTGAATACCGTTCCATTCCTGCAGAACGGTTTAATATTATTCTAACATAATTGTAAGGAGATCGATCATATAATACAGCTTGATCAGCATCGTTAATTACATCATATGGAGGTACGATTACCTGACTGATGTCGCTGACGATATTTGTATTGAACCGCCAGCCCTTAAATGGATATATATTTGGCAAAACTTAATTAAAGTTGAAACAAATCATTCTGGACCAACTCTTGTGCCTGATCCAGATCTTCTGCAAAATCAATTTCAATACAGGGTAAGTCGCTAACATCTTCATAATAAACATCATATTCATGCAATAATGGTTGAATTGCTGCTTCGAAATAATCTGATTTACCCCCAGCATCAATTAATCTTGAAAGGGATGCCGAAAATGCAATGCAAAATGATTTAGATAGCTTTGCAACACCAATAAATTCTCCCAGTGAGTTTTCCTGAATCAATTCTTTACCAATAGCAACTAACCGGTTCCCATCACCTTCAATAACTTTTACTTCTTCTCTACCACATTCTTTCACATCCACAGCAAGAACGCTGTCAAATTGTGATTTGATTATCCGTTTTAGTAATGCAGGTGGATATAACACATCACCATTCATTAAGATAGTTTCTGTAGAAACTAGTTTTTCAGAGCATAGGTAAACTGAATAAGATGTATTGGTCTCGAAAAAATGTTCATTGGTTATAAATGTAAAATCCATATCGGGATAATTATCAATAATATAATTAACTACCATCTCTTTAAAATATCCCAAAACAATTGTTATTTCATTTATATTATATTGGCGCAGCGCATCCAGCTGATGGCTTAAGATCGGTTTACCGCCAATATCTAATAAACATTTAGGTGTTTTTTCTGTAATGGGGTATAAACGTCTTGCGACTCCCGCAGCTAAAATTAGACCTTGCATAAACTAGATAAAATTACAGGAAATGATTACAAGTTCATAATGGGATTACTGTAAAGCGAGGTAAGATTGATCCTAATTATGGATATCGCTGTAGGTGTTCCAAACCTGAGTACTACTAATCAAATCCAGACATATCATCGGTTCTAAAATATTACCGCATATATTATCTCCACATGGACTGCAATGCACATTTGCGGTAACTACTTGTGTTAAATCACCCAAGGGGCGAGTCTTTTCTGGATCACCAGCCCCAAACAAAGAAATGGTAGGTATATCAAGATCTGCTGCAATATGACCTAAGCCAGAATCTGCAGCAATAACTGCCCGGCATCGTGAAATTAGGGCAATGCTCTCGCGCAAGGTATGTTTTCCGCAAAAAGAAATAACCCTATCCTCTCCAACTTGCGCAATGATCTTTTGCGCGTTGCCCGCTTCCCTCTTTTCTCCTATAATCACAAATTTGTTATCATCCGCCGATTTATCTTTTGCGATTTCAATCCATTTTCCAATTGGAACAGATCGTGATTTTGCAATACTACCGGTTAATAGACCAATTGGATCTTGCACATTATTTTCCTGTAATATTTCATTGGCCCATTTTATTTCTTGTTCACGAAGCGTAATGCCCACATGTTGAAAATCCTGCGCATGCTCATCATTTTGTAATAGGTATATATATTTTTCAGAACGATGGATCGCTTCCTTTGGCAAGTCCATTTGATCAGTAAGAAAAGGTTCTCTCATCTGGCCAGTGAATCCTATTCTTGTGTTGGATTTTGAAAACCACGCGATAACGGCGCTACGAAACGAATCAGGTAGTACGAAAAATATATCCAAATTTAACTTCTGAAAACTTCTACCGGTTTTGATGGTATTGAATACACCTGCAAGTTCCTTTGTTGGTACCGGTAAAACTTTATTTATAAGTGGATGATTATCAAAAATAGCTGCCACCCAATCTCTGGCAATTACAATTAATTTATCATCAGCATACTGCTTACGCAACCGTCCAATAAATTTTAATGCCATAACCGCATCACCGACCCAGTTTGGGGAATACACGCCAATATTCATTTTATTTGCAACTCTTTTTCAATCGCATCCAGGAGTCTGCTGCTGGCCTTACCATCTGTTTTATAGAGATATCTCTTACAGGCGTCAACGCGTAACTGAGACATTTCATGCGGGTATTCTAGAGCATGATACACTAATCCATTGAGCTGTATGGAATTGTTTATCCTGTACACAAAATCGATGGCATCAAATCTATCTAAATCCAGCTTGCGTTCAAACCGTCGTTTAAAAATGCGATGCTTCAATCGGATTGAAAAACATTCGGCCATAATAATTGGTCTGTTCAAAGGTAGGAATTCAAAAATGGTGGATGATATATCAGAAATCAATAGATCGGATGCTAGCATATAAGGGATAACATCAATGTCAAATGGCTGGGCTAAAAAACTGTTCTTTAATTTATCTGTTACAGTTCGAATTAGCTCACTCTGATATTGATACCGTTTTTGAAACCAACTGAAGTTGTGCAATTTAATGATCAAATTAAACTCATTGGAGAACTGCGCTAACTCAGGACTGAGTTTTTCTATAGACGAAGGATAAAAAGAAGGTGCATACAATACAGTTTTCTTTGTTGGGTCTAAACCCAATCTTTCTATTATATCTTTTTGCGAACTATCGTATTCTATTAATGGATCACATTTTGAATACCCAGTTAAAACAAGATTCTTTTGTCCTTGTTTTTGCAATATATCGTATCGTTCCTTCGATTCTACAACACGGATATCAATTCGATCAGTGATATCACGATAATATGTTTGTTTTAAACCTATTCCATGGTAAACCATAATAGTTAGGGTGCTGGGGTCAGATATCTGCTCAATTTTACCAACGTTACCAACAATGATAATTTGGAATTTCCTATCCTTGAGCATTTCCACCCTGGCTGTCTCATTGATCGCAGTTATGGTTGAGATATTATTTTCTTTACATACATCGGAAAATATTTCTCTTTCTTCCAATGGAATAGTAAGAGGTATCGAGGCATAAATTTCATACCCCACTCTATTTTTCATTTCCTTTATTATTGGGAAAAAATTTGGCAAATAATATACACGATGACATTCAAAGAGTATGGAAGCCAAACTATCCTCGTCTTCTTAGACGTTCTAAGATTGCATCACGAATGCGCACAGAAGCTTTCCCATCGAGCTTATAAAGCATTTCTTGTTTATACTGGGATCGTTTTTTGTCATTCGGGTCATGATGAAAAAATGCTGTTTGAAGAGCGTTGGGTAATTCTTTAGGTTCTTCCAGCTGAATACAAAAATCCGTCATTCCTTCACTCATCTCTTTATTTAATCTCCTTTTATAAAGCCGGTAAGGAAACAAACGATGGGATAATCGTAATTTATAAAATTTTGCCAGTATTACTGGCTTATCAATCGCCATCATTTCATAAATTGTGGAAGACGCTTCAGTTATCAATACATCAGCAGCAGAATAGAACGGCACAATATTGTATACTTCAGGCCCCAGGAAACGAACATGATCATATTCACTTTCCATCCGTTTTGCAAGGTCAATTTGTCCTTTGAATTTTATTCCAGCAAAATTCTTCAAGAAAAAGGCCCATAGATGCAATTTGATAATCAAATTATATTTCTTTGTATTTTCCCCAATTGACATACCAAACTCCTCAATGGAACTGGGGTAAAATGTAGGTGCATATAATATTGTCTTACGCTGAGGATCAAGTCCTAGTTTTTCCAGTACTTTTTCCCGCGGGCTCACCAAACCATTAAAAATAGGATCCAGTTTAGCAAAACCGGTAAGTATCAGATCTGTTTCTACATTATGATTTCGTAATTGTTCATTACGTAATGGCCCTTCAACAAATCGTAAATCCAACCGAGGATGATTATCTAACCAATAGGACGGTTTCACGCCGATACCATGATAAATCATCCCCACAAGTGTAGACTCTATTACAAACTCATCTAATTCATAGCGTGACCAGCCACAAATGAAAACGTCTGGCCTTGATGATTTGATTTGTTTTGCCCGATCATCTTCATTATCACAAAAAATGACCTGATTTGTTTTTGCTTTAAGAATTTTTTGAATTAATTCATATTCAGCTTTTTTTATTTCTGCTGATACGGTAAGTGTTACATTGAATCTATCATCATTGGATAGCAGGTCTATTACTGGTTCAAATTGGGGAAGGTGATATAAATGGTAAACGTCAAAAACGATATGAAAAGGTAAAGATTTTGCCATGACTTTTATTCTAAATATTTAATTCAATAGATTAACTTTTTTCAAACCGATTGGAAAAATTTAGTGATCCGTTTAGTAGATTGTCCATCATTGAAATAAAAACAATCATCCAGCATTCTTTTATAAGATTCTGGATTATGATTTTCCAAAGTATTACTCACAAAATCAGATATGCTTAAAGATTCATTGTAAATAGTTGCAATTGTTTTTATATCCAGCGAGGAAGGCATTTCGTGCAAATCCGTATAATTGTTGTTTAAAATAACAATCGGATTTTGCGTTATCAAATATTCGTAAGTAATTGAAGATGTATCACTAATTAATATGTCTGATACAGCAATATCATACATAGTATCATTGGTTAATATATTCGCCGGATTAGATATATAAACATTATCAATTTCCCTTTTGTTCAACCACCTTTTCATTTTGGGGATATATTTTCTGTCAAAATAATGCGGTCGTATTATTAGCGAATAATTTTTGGAAAGCTGTCTACTAAAATCTTTGAAATATAAGTGTAATGTTCCATTACCCCATTTCCAAGTTGGTGCATATAGTATAATTTTTCGTGTTAAATCTTTCACACCCAAATACTTTAAATATTGACCTTTATCAATATCTCCATTAATTAATTCATCAAAACGAGGATTACCAATTTTAATTAATTTATCAGCGGGAATATGGATACCACAATCATCCAACTTTGCCATGTGCTTTTTCCCAGAAATGAAATGAAAATCATACGAAGTCAATGTTTTAACTGAACCACCATATTTCTTATCTCCTGAACCATGCCCCATAAAAATCTTTATACAGCCATTATCTAAACAATGTATAGGTGTATTACTATATGAAATGATCACTCCCTTCAATCCAGTTAATTTTTTAATATTTTTTAAAACGACTTTTGGGGTTTTCTCAAATATAGAATCTATTGCATTTTTTCGCTGACTTTTACGGCAATACCATTTTAGCCGTAATTTTCGATTTAGTTTTCGAACAAGAAAAAAACCACCTAATTGTTTATACAATTGTATTGCAAATGATAACTGGTAAACTTGATGTGAATAATAATAGATATTCATTGATCCGCTTAAAAGATATTGGATTTATGATGAAAAAGTGTTTTTTAAATAATGTACAGCTTCTGGTGTATCTATATCCATCCAGAAAGAATTACCAATATTTACACCACCCATTTCCCCAATTTTTATTAGCATTTTGCACGCATCTGAAATACCGAATTTTCCAGATCTTTTTGCATTATCTAAAGTTTTAAAAAATGAATATTTGAATTTAAATACACCACAATCTATTGCATCATAATTGTCTAATGTTTTTGACATTCCTGTTACTTTTTCTTTGTTATTCTTTTCAACCGTTATTTTCATTCCATCATCAATATCAAAAATATCATCTTTATTAAAATCCAAAGCAACACATGCGGTATTATTTCCCAAGTTAATTTTTATAACTCGTTCCAATAGATCAGGGCCATAAAAATGATCACTCATAGAAACAATAAAAGTTTCATGTACTAAAACTGTATCTTTAGCAGCAAGTATACTCAATCCATTTTCAAGATTCCAATCCGGATTATAAACTGTTTCAATATTTAGGTCCATTTGCAAGTTATGTATAAAGTCTTCAATTTCTTTGCTTTGATAACCTGTGACTACAACTACATCTGATATTCCTACATGTAGACAATTTTCAAGTAATGTTTCTAAAAGAGTGCGTCCATTAATTTTTAGTAAAGTTTTAGGCGACTCTGCTGTAATACTTCGTATTCTTTTTCCTTGTCCTGCGGCGATAATAACGAGTTTCAATAGAAGTTATTCCTCGTAGTAATCCAAACCAAAATGAGCAATCAATTCTTCATCCATCAGATGCCGATGGGTTTAGCAAACCCCTGCTTTAATGGCTTCTACCCCGGCAATGAATGTACTGGCTACTGCTCCCATGCCTGGTATTAATACACCAAGTTTTCCTTGAGGTTTTAATAATTTCATGTTTTACACCTATAATAAATTATTCATTTTCACTTTCTATAAATTGTAGTTTATATAATTTACAGTAAGTACCATCTTTCTGATACAATTCTGAGTGTTTACCCTTTTCAATTATACGACCCTTTTCCATTACTATAATCTTATCTGCATTCCTTACAGTTGATAATCGATGGGCAATTACAAGGACTGTTCGATCTTTCATGAGTTGCTCAATTGCCTGTTGAACTAGTTGTTCTGATTCTGTATCCAATGAGGATGTCGCTTCATCTAAAATTAGGATAGGGGGATTTCTTAGTATTGCCCGCGCAATGGCAATTCGCTGTTTTTGTCCACCTGATAATTTTACTCCTTTTTCCCCAATTACCGTTTCAAAGCCCAATGGCATATCCTCGATAAAATCAATTGCATTTGCCATTTTGGCAGCGGCAGCGATTTGATCTCTATTAACATTATTTAATCCATATTGAATATTGTTCTTTACAGAATCATTAAATAGAATCACCTCCTGTCCAACGATTCCCAACAAGTTCCGCAGTGATTTAATCTTTAAGTTCCTGATATCTTGCCCGTCAATGGAAATAGACCCCTCTTTGACATCATAAAATCGAGGAATTAAATCAGCAATAGTAGATTTTCCAGCACCACTAACGCCTACCAGAGCAACAATAGAACCTTTAGTTAATGAGAAACTTATATCCTCCAATACGTGTTCTTCATCATCATTATATTGAAAAAATACATGATCAAATTCAAGATTCTTGTTAAATGCAATATCTTCAATTGCATTATCGCTATCTATTATGGCTGGTTCCGTATCCAGAATTCCAAAAACTCGTTCGGCAGAGGCAGCTCCAACCTGTATTTCTGCAAATACGTTACTCAAAGATCGTATCGGTTGTAGAGCAGAAAACATAATTAAAATAAAACGGATAAAATCTTCAGACGTAAGTCCCTGGGCACTTAATACTTCTGTACCACCTACCCATAAAAGTGCAACACCGATAAATACTCCCATTATTTCTGTAATCGGTGGTGCAAGGCTCCGCAGTCGCGCCCTGTGGAATATCAAATTGTAGTAGTTTTTGGTCTCCTTGGTGAATCGGCCAACCTCATAATCTTCCATAGCAAAGGCTTTTACTACGCGCATTGAGGTCAATGTTTCAGTGATGATATTTGTGATTCCCGCAATTTTTACTGCGGTGCGTCGTGATTTCCTACGAATAGATCGACTAATATTAACGATAACAAATCCAGCAAGAGGAATGATGGTTATAGCGATCAAGGCTAATTTCCAGCTGATGATAAATAATAAAGATGTAAATGCTAAAATATTGATCGGTTCAACAAATATGCGCTGGAAACCGGTTGTCAGTGCTTGCCGCATGTTGCCTACATCGTTGACCACTATGGAGGTGAGTTCACCACTTCTTTGTTGATTAAAAAACGAGAGTGATAATTTATGAAAATGTACATACAGTTTATTTCGCAGTTCAGTAATCAAGCGGAATTGTACGATTGTAAGCATAATATTTTTCAAATAGAGAAAAACATTCTTCAGAATAAATATGATCAAGATACTGACACATAATATCTGTAATGTGTCTTTCGCGGTATCCCTAAGAATTAATCCATTTGTCCAATATTTTAACTTTTCATTGAGGGTTAGTGATGATGATGACGCGAACTGAAATTGTTCACCAACCAGTTTATTGAAATCGGACAAAATATTATTAATCAGCGAGGCAGTTAGCCATATTGATATGCTATTTAATAATACGTAGATAAACGCTGTGAGTGTTGATACCACCAAAAATGGCCAGTACTTTATAACTAATTTGAACAGGCGTTTATATATAGAATTTTCCATCGGTAATAATATCTGATTTCCTGCAATCAATGGTCAATTGAAGTGAATATAAGTTTATTATTATAATACCGCTATGCTTGTTTCCAAACCATTTCTTGATGACTGATACCACCCTCATAAAAATGATCACCAATAGTCTGAAACCCAAACTTTTTATAAAATGAAATAACATGATCTTGTGCATGCAAATATACCACAGTTTCATTTATTACTTGTTCTAGGATGAATTCTACCAATGCACGACCCACACCGTAAGTTCTTTTTTCTTGTAATACGGCGAACCTTTCCAGCTTTATCCCTTTAGTTGTTTTGCGCCAACGGGCAGTACCAACAAACTGTCCATCCATAGTAGCCAGTAAATATTTTGCTGATTCTTCAAACTGATCTACTTCCACATGTTGTGGTACATTTTGTTCCAAAATAAATACACGACGACGAATGTCTCGAACAATTTCCATTTCTGCACCATTCTTAACGATTCGAACTTTTATATCCATAACATAATTTTACCTTATCCAATAATTAAAAACAAAGATGGTTTGAAATGCGGTTTTTACTTTCCAAATTTGATCCATGCGCTATAAGCGAAAACAAATCATCATTGTTGGTGACCGAGTTCTTATTCAACCGGATACGGACGAGAAAAAATCAGCTGCTGGTCTCTACCTTCCACCCAGTGTTATTGAAAAACAGGACGTACACGGAGGCATCGTTGTTGAAGTGGGCCCTGGTATCCCCGTGGGTAACCCAGACGATAGTTCCGAGGAGCCTTGGAAAACAAACAGTAATGGATATATCAGGTATATTCCCACACAGGCAGAAATTGGTGATTATGCATTATTCCTAAGTAAGGCCAGTATTGAAATAAAGGTAGAAGATCAAGACTACTTGATCTTGCACCAATCAGCTATCCTGGTACTTATCCGTGATGACCTAAATAGTCTTACAAAATAAAAGAAATCATTAAATACGTAAAGTCAAAGGGTTCTTCGTTCCCATATTCCCAGTACAAAGCATATCCAAGGGACCAGTTTCCTTCCCACGGCAATTTCCTAGAAAAAATTAGATCCAGTTCGTCCCCCAATTTTTCATTGTAAACAGCATCTGAAAAATTATGGTAATGAAAATTCAGATTAAACCCCAGCAACCCCGATAATTTAGCTTTAACATTCCATTCCTTGAGCCCAAGGTGGATATTGTCACCAAAATTTTTATGTGCGTCATAATAACCATGCCATTTATGCCCGGCACCAAATGGTTTGGCAAAGCCCTCATAGACCTTAGTAGCTTGATCATCCCCGGAAATGTATTCATTGCCAAATGAAACAGCATTGACTATTGGTATAAAATCTAAGTTTATTCCAAAATTAACTGCCGTTAATAGTCCGTCAACATTTCCATCGGCTAGGCTTCCAAATTGTAGGGCACCTTCTGCTTCCAAAGTAAAAATAAGGAACTTTGTATTCAAACGGGCACCATAGGTATTACGGTAATAATTTTGTACAAGATTCTTTTCTTTCTTTTCTGCCAAGCCGGTTCTGAAACCATAGATTTCTACAGTGGAACCTCCCAGTTTATTCAGCGGATTCATACTACGGTCAAAATAAAAACCATCGATAGTTTGATCATAGCGATCGCTGTCAAATAATTCATAGCCTTCGTCATTGATTAAATGAAATAGTCTTAAAGTGCCTTTTGGGGTTTTTCTATATGTTAGAAATCCCTCAAAACTACGGCCAATATTGTTCCAATTACTTTTTGCGATCAATCGCTGCTGGCCAAGCGCCAATTCAAACCTGCCTAATTGCACCGACCAATTACGTTTGAGTATGTTATTAACATGCAAGTATACCTGGTGGAAGGAAGGTATTGTCTCATCTTCTTTGGTAAGTCCAGGATTATTAGAGAAATATCCAAGAATTCTAGAATCCTGCAGCTGAAGATTCATAGAAACTGGTCCATTGATCAATTTGAAAAATATTCTACTACGCAAAAGGGAATACGTTGAGGGCTCATTATAGGTTTCTGTATTAGCAACTGAGCTAGTAAGGTCCTGCATCATGCGATAACGGAATTCAGCTTGCCATTCCAATTCGGATGCGTTTAAGAAGTACGGACAAATAATAATAAAACTGAATATTGCTTTTTTCATTTTGGTCCCGTCCAGATTATGGGATAAATAGATTCGCCAAAAATACCGACGTTACTATTATAAAATAATTTCAAATCATCTTTTGTAAACGGTGTCTGTGCTGAATTCCCCTTGTTAGTATTTCCAAAATAATTTGATCCATATTCTACAATGGATGTTTCATGGCGAACGACCCTTACCGGGTGCACACCAGCCTTAAGAGCGGCAATCATATCCGTATCAGCGTCCCCATAATACAAATCCAGCTTTAAGCGTTTCATCAAGCGATGTTTAGTTGTATAACGTTTCCCTTTAATAGTTTCTTTCGGTGAAAAAAATAAATTCTTATTGACCTTAATGGAAAATCCAAGTCCATTTGATAAAAATTCAGCAAGAATTTTTCCCTGGGGACCTGGCCTTGCCGTAAGAAAAAAGACATTATGGCCATTACTGCGAAAATAATCTACTAATTCAACGGTAGGGGTAATGAACAGTGAAAAATCTTTATCATGGGAATTGATCCAACCGTAATCTACTGGATCACGCTTATCATCGGGTAAACCCAAAAAAACATCCCGTGAAAACAGAATTGTATCATCAACATCAAACCCCACATTTAATATCCCTGGCTGAGCTACAGCCAGCGATAAATAAAGGATATAAATCACTATACGTTGCATAATAAATATTACGTGAATTATTCGCTTAATTCTAGGGATACAGGACAATGGTCTGAACCCATAACTTCAACATGTATATCCGCATCTTCTACATTATCCGCAAAGCCTTCATTAACAAAAAAATAATCGATCCGCCAGCCCACATTACGCTCACGGGCACCAAATCGATAAGTCCACCATGAATAGCGATCACCTTCCGGATGAAATAAACGAAATGTATCTATCCATCCGTTTTCTACATACATATCCAGCTTTTCTCTTTCAATCGGCATAAATCCAGACGTATTCACATTTTGTTTGGGACGAGCCAGATCAATGGGGTGATGGGCCGTGTTCCAGTCTCCAGTAACTACCACGTTATTCCCCGATTCAACCTGTTCATTAATAATGGGTAGAAGCTCATCATAAAAGTCCAGTTTATACTGCAGGCGTTCATCATCTTTCTGGCCGTTCGGGAAATAAATATTATATAGCAGAAAATTCTCATGTTCTGTCAACAAAACCCGGCCTTCAGTATCATAGCGATCAAGGCCTAGACCTTCCTGCACATAAAATGGCTCATCCTTACAAAATGTGGCTACACCGCTATATCCACGTCTTTCGCCGGAGTGCCAGAAAGTATGATAGCCATGATCGGTAAGAATCTCTGCTGTCAGCTGATCAACATGGGCTTTGGTTTCCTGCAGACAAAGTACATCAGGCTGTGCCTGATCAAGCCAATCTAGGAAACCCTTTTTTACTACGGCTCGGACACCGTTCACATTCCAGGAAATAAGTTTCATCGTTGTACTTAGTTTAGGTTAGTAATGGAAAAAATGCGATCGTTTTTCCAGCTGTGAAAAGGTTACGGGATTATAGGTATCCAGTGACGATCTATAGCGACCGAGCCAAAAACACCAATTCCACCTTCGACACCAAAACTGCGGCCGAACCCACCTTCACCGATGGTTGAACTGGAAAATTCCACTTCTCCAAATTTTATAAAATAATCGAAATAATTATTATCCATACTCATTAGATTAAGCAACAATAGATCTTCATCCCATTCCTGATCATAACTTTCATCGCAAATATCCCGGCGATATGTCCATGATTCTTCCTCAGGTTTTATGATATTTTCTTGCCAAAGGCCGCAGCTGAATCCGCCACCATAGTAATCATCGTAACCAAAATAGCCCAAATAATTACCAATATTCATAATCTGGTAATTATCAGCCATGGGCTGCCAGGTGATATCCATGGTCTGGTCAAGTTGAAAGCTATCGGGCAATTCTTCGCTGGATATCTGTGGTAACGGCGGAATGATCGTTTCCCCAGTAACACTAAGTCCCCCAGGTGTGGTTATATTCAATGTCCAGGTTTCACCTGGTTGGGGATAGAGATCATCTCCCTGGTATTGATAAACTTCAGATAATGATCCATTCAGATCAAAACTATAATCAGTATATTCAAAAAGAAATTCATTCTCTCCATTACTAACGATTACTTCCGCGTCCCTAATGATAAAACGGGAAGTGTAACTAATAAATGTGTTACCGCCAATTGTATCCCTGGTCAGTGAATCAGCTGCTTCTTCCATATCAAGAGTGCGGTGTACTCTTACAAAACTGGTTAAAATCGAATCTGCAGAAAGTAGACCAAATACATTCAATACCGGATCGTGATCAGACTTTACATCTTCCCATTCCAGTTCTGGTGCTAAACTGAGGCAACCAAATAAGGTAAAACTAAGCAAACTAATAATAATGAAACGCATTACAGTTCTATCCTATATCCAGCTGTTAAAAAGAACGGAAACATAGGAACAGCAGCCCGCTCTAGACCCAATGTTTCTCCCGTGAGCCGATTCTGCTTGGATTTATATTGATATGTCAGGGGATTTACATGATTCGTAATGTTAATAAGCTGGAGATACCGTTCATACGGAATCCCAAATATTGATTTTTTCTGTTTCAGACCAACGTCCAGCCTGAAATAGAAAGGCAATCGTTCCGAGTTTTTTCGCCCAACAAGAAAATTTTCATCCCAATACCAGGCAGGCATGTAGGGATCATGGTCAGCTTGCCAATGATCATACCGTCCGATCGGCGGTGTAAACGGTTGACCGCTTGATGCTTGCACCGCAGTACTAAAGTGGACGTTATTTTTTACGGATATGGTTATGTCACCAACAATATTCAATGTATGAGTACGATCATATAATGGAAAATACCAACCGTGTTTTTCGATATGTTTCATCGTTTTTGCATACGTATATCCAACCCAACCCCGGGTGCGGCCTGCAGTCTTCTTGAATAATAATTCCAACCCGTAAGCATAAGCCCTAGTATCATAAAATTCATTAAATGGAGTGATGGAAACTTGATCATCATCTTCAGTAATCTGTTGCCCTTGGTTCAGGGTTATCAAATTCTCAAAATGCTTATAATAAGTTTCCGCCCGGAATAACCAATTATCCGCAGATAAATATTCCAACCCCAATATAGCGTGATCTGCCCAAGGGGCAGCCCGATCTGCAGGTATTCCCATCCAAAAATCGATAATACGCAAGGTTTCATCTTCTGGATTAGCAATGGTTAAAAATTGATGATAGCGACCCAGAGTAAATTTGAGTGATAGATCCTGCTGCAGCAGATATTTCAGTCCAAAACGAGGATCAAGATATATTTCATCGTGAAGCGAATAATCCATAACCCTGGCTCCTAGCTGAACAGCAAGTTTTGGTGTAATGTCCCATTTATCCTGTAAAAATATTGAAGTCTCAACCGTTTGATCCTTCATTTCCAATGGTTTGGCATAAAAGATCGTATCCAGATTTTCGTATTCAAACTCCATGCCCAGATCATAATCCACCTGTTTCACCTGTAAGCCGCCCATGAGTTGATGGTTATTAAGACCATGCCAGGAAAGTTCTGTTTCCAGCGTTTTGTCATCCACTACATCGTAAAAGTCAAAGGTAAATCGATCCATATAAGAACCAGTTTCATTGCCCATTGACCAATTGCCTTCAGACTTATTATCCATATCAAAATGAAAACGGTAACGGCTGTTGGCCACAAAAGTACGTGCTACCAGCTGAGGACTGATGAGCCAGCGCCAAGTCAGGCTATTGGTATGATTACCCCAAGGCCAATTAATACTAAAGGATTCTTTGGACTCTTCATAATAATCGGAAATAATATCATACGTTTCATATCTATCGGGAGGAAAATTAATATCCAGTATATCATCGCCGTAAAAACGGCTGTAGGTCAGGCGGTGGTCCTGGGTCAAATCCACGTTGACCTTCATTTGATAGTCATAAAAGAAATAGGGGAATTCGAAGTCGCTGGGTCCACCAGACCATGCCACGATAGCATTAAAGAACTGGTCAAAGTAGGTCCGACGACCGGCAATCATCCAAGAGCCTTTTAGTCCTTTAAATTTTGGTAAGGGTCCCTCCAGCAACACTTTGCTGGAAATAAGAGATATATTCGCATGGCCTTCAAACTCTTCCGTATTTCCTTCCCGGTTAATTACATTTAATATGGCACCCATGCGACCTCCATAACGGGCCGGGAACCCCCCAGCATGAAAATCGGCTTCCTTGATTGCATCTGTATTAAACGTGGAAAAAATGCCCCCCAAATGATAAGGGTTATAAACCGTAATACCATCTAGCATAATCAGGTTCTGATCAGGGGTACTGCCCCGGACGTAAAGAGCGCTGGAAAAATCATTCAAAGTCTGAACACCAGGGAGCAGCTGTACAGTACGAAAAAGATCAGGTTCAATAAATGCTGGCACAGACTGCAGGGTACGTAAATCGAGACTTATCCTACTGGGTTCTACCAACTGACGCATTTTCTGCACTTCGCCAAAGACATCAACTGCTTCCCCTTCCAATACCGTTTGCTGCAATCGAAAATCGAGTCGGAGATTTTGACCGGCTTCCATTTCGAATTCCTGGGTTATCATTGCAAAACCAATAATAGAAACAACAATTTCACCGGAGTCCGCTGGCACCCTGGTTAATACATAATAGCCATCCAGGTTTGTTATTCCACCAATATTGCTATCCTTTAGGAAGACGTTCGCATAAGAAAGGGGCTCACCCGTTGCCTCATCACGGACAAAGCCGCTAATAGTGCCCATTTCCTGGGCATAAACACAAAAAATGAAAATGAAAGGTATACAACGAAGTAGTTTCATCGATTTAGGCGCCAATAATACAAAATACTTAAAGAAAATTATGCATAAAAACAATTTATTCATCAATGGATAGAAGTTGTTAATATTAAGTTTTTATTATTAGAAAAAAACATAGTAATAAATTTGATTATGAAGTGGACCAAGGGGTGGAATTATTAGGCGTTACGATGTTGATTGGTTAAGGGTTTTAGCCCTCGGCCTACTGATCATTTACCATATCAGTGTTGTTTTTCAGCCTTGGGCCTATTATATCTATTTCATCCAGAGCGCGCAACCTGTCGAAGCTATCTGGCGGGTAATGGGTCTAATCAATATCTGGCGTATCCCACTGCTATTTATTATATCAGGTATGGGTGTCTGTTTTGCCATGCGCAGAAGGAATTGGAAGGAATTGCTTAAGGACCGCACAAAACGAATTCTATTACCCCTTATTTTTGGTTCTTTTTTTATCGTTCCCATTAGTGGTTATTTGTACCAGAAATTCAACAACCTTGACCCTATGTATTTTCCAAATGGGGGACATTTGTGGTTTCTAGGCAATATTTTTATATATGTACTAATTTTGTCTCCAATTTTCTTTTCCTTCAAGAGAAACCCTGATAATGGTTTGTTCAGATGTTTTAAATGGGTACTGAAATTTCCTGCGGCCCTATATTTATTTACGCTACCATTCATTATAGAAGTAGTGCTAGTAGCTCCCCCACAAGGATTTGCATCCTATGCTAATACACCTCATGGTTTTTGGTTGGGATTGCTGGCATTTTTCACTGGTTTCATTTTTATATCTTTGGGTGAAATATTTTGGCGTGCTGTGGAAAGAATTAAGATCATTGCACTCAGCATAGCTATTCCCCTTTACCTAGTGCGGTTACTAGTATTCCAATTGGAAGGACCCTTTTTTCTAACTGTGATCGAATCTTGGAGCTGGCTATTTGCTATTTTTGGATTCTGTGCAACATATCTTAATAAGCCCAGCAGTACGTTATCCTATTTAAGCAAGGCAGTATATCCTGTATATATTTTGCACATGATTTTTTTGAATCTCTCTGCCTCCTTAATTCTAACTAAACCTACCAGCGTAGATATGGTTACCTACGTTATTTATGTCGAAGCTGACAGTCCTGCTCAAGAAGCTGGGTTAATCGTTGGCGACCATGTCTTAAATCCGGAGGTACTTAAGTTTGCGGAAAATAGTTCAGCCGTTCTTAATGTGACCAGAAAGGTCACCACCCTAGACATAACATTAATTCCTGAAGGCGATGGCTATACAGGAGCCCATTTTTCACCTATACCATACTTTGTCCCTATATTTTCCCCGTCGGACACAACAGTATTCAGCGGATTCTTATATTTTATTTTGGTCAATATACTTACTTTTTCCGGCTGTTTTCTAGCTTACGAATATATCGTTAAAAGAATTGGCTGGTTCAGGCCGTTGTTTGGTGTAAAAATTACCTAAATCTTCTTTCTTTTAGCATAATAAATGAATAATCACTGTTAAGATTATTTAGTTTCATTAATATGAAGCGATATCATTAATATTATTAACCTGATTAACACAACAATTAAATGGAAGCAAGCAAAGTAAAAGAATTGATAACCGCCGGGTTGGCAGTCTCTCACGTTGAAGTAACAGATACTACCGGCACAGGTGATCATTTTAGTGCAGTGGTTGTAAGTGATGATTTTATAGAATTATCACTGGTGGAACAGCACCAGCTGGTCTACAAAACACTTGGCAATTACCTAACTAAAGAAATTCATGCTTTGCAGCTGAAGACATTTTCAAAATCAGCGTGGAAAAAAACAAATTTGGAGGTCTAACATGGAAATGAAAGAACAAATAATAAGTGATATAGAAACGAACCCAATTATATTATACATGAAGGGTACCAAAGAAATGCCCATGTGTGGCTTTTCTAATTCCGTTGTCCAGGTATTGAACCACTATGGTGTTGAATACAAGGATGTAAATGTACTCACTGACCCTATGATCCGGGAAAAATTATCAGAACATTCAGGATGGCCCACCATTCCGCAGCTATTTGTGAAAGGGAAATTAATAGGCGGAGCGGATATTACTATGGAATTACACAATAACGGTGAATTGCTGGATATACTGGATACTACAACGGAAAATTAAATACATAGCTGTAAAAGCAATTGATCAAGATAAACTGATTCTATAGATTCGCCACCGCTTTTTCTTGGTTCAAAGAATTTATTGGCCCGTTCGTCTAGTGGTTAGGACTCCAGGTTTTCATCCTGGCAACAGGAGTTCGATTCTCCTACGGGCTACAAGTAAGGCTCGCCTTTGGCCAAGCCTTAGTTATATGTGAATTTTATCATGCCACTTCCTTTACACCCTGCCATTGTTCATTTTCCGATCGCGTTAATTACTACAGCACTAATCCTGCATGGAATACAATTATGGAAGCCCAACTGGTTAGGCAGAGTTGTAGGACTGTGGCTCATGGGGTTAGCCACAATTTTTTCGATAGCAGCGGTCTTATCAGGGCGAAAAGAAGCTGCGAAAGCTGGCGAAATCGGTTACCCTACTGAAACACTTATCTTCATTGAACGGCATGAAACTATCGGTAATATTGTTGTTTGGGGTTCGATTATATTTTTTGTTGGCTGGATATATTTGTTTCTGAAATATAAGAATGACATACGGCTTGATAGATTGGCTCTAGCCTTTCTCTTATTATTATTTATGATTGTTACTATATCAGCATATACAGGTGGGCAATTGGTTTATATCCATGGGGTTGGCACACCATAGATTAATTACTATTTAGATATACTGAAATCGCTCAGTATCTCACGGCCATGATCTACCACGGATACTTTTGAATATATTTTTTTAACTGTTCCTTTTTCATCAATCAGGAAAGTCTTGCGCATGGGGAAAAAGGTTCCTTCAGTACCATAAAGCCTGGAAACGGATTTATCAGAATCTGACAGCAAATTGAAAGGTAGGTTATATTTTTTAATGAAACTCTGGTGAGCTTCTGCGTTATCATAACTAATACCAAATACCACAATATCTTTATCCAGAAAACCATCATAAGAGTCACGTATGCCACAAGCTTCCTTGGTGCAACCAGGCGTATCATCTTTAGGATAGAAATAAATGACAACCTTTTTGCCCCTGTAAGATGATAATGTATGTTCATTTCCTTCTTGGTCTTGCAAAGTGAAATTGGGTGCTTCTTGCCCTTCAGTCAGATGCACTTCATTACTTCGTAGCGAACAGCTAAACATGATAATAGTGAAGATGACTATTTTTGATAGTATTTGTGTCATACCAATTAAAATTAGAATTGCTTGATTAACTCCTGAAGTTAAAAAAGATTTCCTATCCCTTCCCGATCAATATTCTAGGCCAGAATCTTAATTATATCAATGGAATCGATAGCATCCTGGATCAATTTGTCCACAGCAAGGTTTTCTTCCTCAGCTTCGACAAATTGTGTTTTTGCTTTTGTCGCCGGACTCTTTGGTAAGAATAGCGAACAGCAATCTTGATCAGGTAAAATTGAAATATCATAAGTACCATATTCTTTCGCCAAATTTATTATTTCTAGCTTATCTAGTCCGATCAGTGGACGCAAAATCGGCATCGAACTTACCGCCTCGATAGCAGCAATATTATCTAATGTTTGCGAAGCAACCTGCCCAAGAGATTCTCCGGTAACAATGGCACGAGCCTTTTCTTTACGGGCGATTATCTCTGCGATACGGAACATGAACCGACGGTAAAGGATTATTCTGTATTTTTCCTTGGTCTTTACCATTATCTCTTTCTGAATCGGTGTTAATGCTACCAGATAGAGGTGGATCCTTGTTTGATAACGAGATAATACCGTAGTTATTTGTTTCACTTTTTCAATGGATTCTTCCGTTGTTATTGGTACTGAATGAAAGTGGATAAATGTAACTGCCGCTCCACGTTTCATAGTCAAAAGACTAGCAACTGGTGAATCGATCCCGCCAGAAAGTAATCCTACAACCTTCCCATTTGCACCTGTTGGCAGACCGCCTGGTCCAGGTGTCTTTTCCGTATAAACATATACTGCACCCTGAACTATATCGATATAACAGGTGACGTCAGGATCCTTCAGTTGTACGGTTTTATCCATCTTGCTCAAGATGAATGCGCCCACATCCTCATTAACCTGCTGAGCGCTGAAAAGAAATCGCTGATCAGGTCTCCTTGTTTTTATTTTAAATGTCTCAAATTCTTTATCCTGTAAAACAGCCAAAGCCATTTCCCGAATACCTTTGATTTCCTGTGCAACATATCTGGCAAAAGCAAAATAAGCTATCCCAAATGTACTGGATAGTGCCTCGGTAATTTCTTTTCGGTTTGTTGTAAGATTATCATCTAATTCAATCATGATCCGCCCATATAGTCTTCGCACTATGAATTTTTGATCAGGGACAGCTTTATTTAAGGCAGCTTTAATATTTTGCCTGAGCCAGTTCTCAAAAAATCGGCGGTTGCCCAGTTTCAGACCTACCTCGGCATAATGACAGAGTATTGTATCAAATTCCATTTAACAATTTATCTTGATTTACCGATCAAATATTTGCCATTCCCAAAGATGACAATTTAAATAGGATTACAGAATTATGGGTTGGTGAAGGGATAAACATTCTATTTATATTCACCGGAAATAAATCATGGAAACCAAGGATAAAACCAGAAAGATCAACGAATTCAATGCCAAAACAATGGTTGGTCATATTGGTATTGAGATTATGGAAGTTGGGGAAAATTTTGTCAGCGGGCGTATGCCGGTTGATGAACGCACTACACAACCTTATGGCCTTTTGCATGGTGGCGCTTCTGTTGCCTTCGCGGAATCTTTAGGTAGCCTTGCGGGGAGCTTTCACGTGGATTTGGAAAAGGTAGCTGTAGTAGGCATCGAAATTAATGCCAACCACCTAAAAAGTGTTCGTTCAGGCTGGGTATACGGCAAAGCAACCCCCGTGAAGATTGGCAAACGAATCCAAGTATGGAATATTAATATCACTAATGAGGACAAAGAAGATGTTTGTATTAGCCGTTTAACGCTGGCCGTAGTAAAATCGGAAGAATACAAAAATTCATTTACAAAGGAATAATTTATGAATGACAAAATAAAAAGTGTTATTACCTGTGATCTAGATGGAAAGATTGAGTCATTAAGCGAAGGAGCACAAAAGTTATTTGGATATACTGAAGATGATATGGTTGGTAAAGGACGAGTCAGCGATTTTAGCCCTGGGCAAATAGTACTCGGACATGTGGTCAATTGGTTAAATGAATCTGTAGAAAAAGGTGCGTGGGAAGGCGATACCGTATTTCTGCATAAAGATAGTCACGAGATCCCTTGCCATATAAAGATCACACCAACCAAGGGTAAAGAAGGAGAACATATTGGCTATTGTGGAGTGACAACTCCATTAATAGACAAAACACCCGATGAAGTTCGTCCAAATATTAGCCTGATGACAAAGATATTCACCTGGCTGGTTATTATGCGCCTGCCATTTCTAACAGCTACATTTGTCCCCTTACTGGTTGGCGCAGCAGTGGCAAACTTTTTGGGTTATGATGTTAGCTGGGGATGGCTTGGATTAACTGTCCTAGGTGGATGTCTCCTCCACATCGGAACCAATACGGCAAACGATTATTTTGATCACACCAGTGGAACCGATGAAGCAAATTATAATTATATGGTTCCTTTTTCCGGCGGCAGCCGTAGTATCCAAATGGGCCTTATTTCATCCAGAGGTATGCTAATTGTTTCCTTGGTCGCATTTGCGTTGAGCGCGGTTGTTGGTGTTCCCTTGATTCAAAAAGCAGGTGTGGATGTGTTATGGCTTGGTCTAATTGGATTCGCATCCGGATTTTTCTATACCGCACCGCCATTCAGATTCGCTTCGCGTAAAGGATTGGGTGAATTGTTGATTGGATTGAATTTCGGACCCCTCATGGTAGCAGGTAGCGCTTTAGTGCAAACCGGCAAGATTCTTCCGGAAGCTTTATTAGCTGGAATACCAATCGGATTACTCGTAGCTGCAATTGTATATATGAATGAATTTCCGGACCACGATGGAGATAAAGCCACTGGCAAGAATACGCTTATTGTAGTTTTTGGGCCCGAAAAAGCCAGGCTCGGTTATGTGTTTTTGGTCGTCTGCGCATTTGTCAGTATTATAGTAATGGCGCTCAATGGAACATTCCCAAAGCTGTCATTGATTGCGCTCCCAGCAGCTTATTTTGGTGTTCGAGCTATTCAGACCCTCTACAAATATTATAATGATCGACTGTTGATCCCTGCAAATGCCGGTACGATCAACATGCACCTGGTAACAGGATTACTATTCTGTATTGGTATCTGGCTCGGTTAATCCGCTGATTTTTCGCTACTAATAGATAAGGATATATCTGAAAGGGGATAAATACCTGCACCTATTTCAGGTACATAATTTTTCGCGTTTGCTGGTAGCTAGGAGTCAACAGTTGTATAAAATAAACACCCGTTGGGAATTCAGTCGCATTCCATTGTAAATAATGAAACCCGGGCGGAAATGTAGCTGCAGCTAAATCATCCACTTTTTCACCCAGGATATTATAAACAGAAATCTGGGTAAATTCTTTATCTTGTAGTGCAAAATTAATGGTAACAGCCGGATTAAAGGGGTTGGGATAGCACTTTTGAATCCCAGGTCTGTCTGGAACAATTATTTCATCCAAGGATAGAGTAGTCAATTCGGACAGCGCACTATTTAACACAGCCAAAAAATCATTACCAAAAGGTGGCATTATATAACCCCTGGCAGTATAAATAACCTCCATTTCATGATTAATCAGCACATGATGAGGAACAGTGCCCCTAGTAAACATATCTCTAATATCGGACTGGCTATCATCTATTATAGGGTATGTAACACCAAATGATTTTTTCCAATTTTTACATTCTATTGTTTCTCTCCAGCCATTGCCCACACCAATCGTAGCTAACCCTGTGTCAGTAAATTGATTTGTAATTGTTTGAGTATAAGCAGCCTCCAATTGGCAACTGCGACTGGTTGAATTAAAAAATACTAACCATATCACATGATAATTCCCGCCATTTACTATACCATTATAATCATTGAGTGAAATGGATTGATTCCCCTCCGGGCACAATGATCCGGAAAAATCAGATACAGAATCCCCCACCTTGTATATTTGGGCAGCCAAGGTCGATATTACCAGAGAAATTGCTATTACGATATTCTTCAAAACGTCTATTTTTCTTAGGAAATCACTTCAAGAATATAATGTTACACTAAATTATTATTGAAAAAAACAAAAAATTTTGAGCGGATTGGAACTAAAGCTCTAGTCGTATCGATAATGTTGGTGTCAAACCAAGCATCACTATATCCGTAGTAATAAATGGGTCGGTGGTGAGATTATAGGATCTGTGACTAATATTCCGGCGATTATTAAACAAATTAAATATTGATACACCAATATCCCAATTTTTGGCTAATAGTTGAAGCGATCTTGTCACGCTCATATCAATACGGTTTACTATCGGCAAACGTTTACTATTTCTCGTTCCAGCATCTGCAACTAGGGTATAATTTGCATTTTCATTTTCCCGTATCATCAGATTATTATTTGGGGTGTAAACACGACCAGATGAAATAAGACCAGTTACAGCCATGTTCCATGGTCCTAATGACCAAATTATTACTGATTTTAGTTCATGGGTTCTATCATGATCAGCAAGGAAAGTTTTTCCGCCGTTCATATCGGGGAATTCGCATTCTACAATTCCATAATTATAAGCTGCCCAGCCGCGTAAATACCCATCCTTTTTACGTACTAATAATTCTAATCCCTTTGCTGTCCTACTGCCTTTGAATACCAAAGTGCTGGTTTCTTCTATGTAAGTATCAACTGGAAAAACCAGCTGTGAATAATCAGTAATATTATCTATAACATTGTTATAAACATCTAATCCGATAAATATATGTGGTGTATCATATTCAATACCTAAGCTTATTTGCTGCACAGCCATAGGATCTGCATCCTCATTAGGCAACAACCATACAAATTTGCTTCCATTAGTAATCAAATCGTTACTAAACCTGTTCAGGAATTGGTGTGTTATACCGGTTGATGCTTTAAAGAATAATTCATTTGTAAAACGATAAAATACTGATAGTCTTGGATTAAAATAACTTACACTACTTTTGCTGAACCGGGATGTGCGCAGACCCAGTAGAATCTCTAAACCTGGAAACAGAGCCCATCTATCTTGAAAATAACCTTCGAAAAGATTACCATTAATTGCATGATCGATAAAAATCACTGAATCACCTAATTGTACAGAATAATTTGTTTTATATATCGTGGTAGAGACCCCGGCTTCCAAGTCATGTCTTAGACCAATATTCCAGTTTACATTCATTCGTGCGGTTTGATCTTCAATTTGATTATCATCCTGAGAAAGATAAGCAGGAGTTTTTACACTATCGATGATCCAGTAACTATCAAGGTCATGGTTGCTATAATATTTTGTCGTTGCCATAAACAGTTGCGTTTTTGTTGTACGAGACCAGCGGCGTACCCAATTTGTCCCCATCCCTGTATTTCCCCATTGTGTTTTTTCATCAACCATAACTTGTTCAATACCCACAAACTCTGATCCAAAATCGAAATTCTTTTCTTCACCCAAATAATCTTTACCCTCATAAAATGAAATTGAAACGATGTCTCTATCGTTAGGTAAATAGGTAAACTTTCCATTGATATCATAAAAATAGAAATTGGGTAAATATTCAGATTGATATGTAACTGTATCTGGCTGCAATTCAGCACCAATATTTAATCCTGAACCTGAAGTAAGAAAATCATGAATATTATCATAGAGTTTTGTTTGATATTGATCAGTAAATGATCGGCGGGCTGATAAAATGAAACTGCTGCGTTTTGATAACGGTTGTTCATAAGTAATCCCGGCACTAAGCATATTTGTGAAAAGGTCTAATTTCTGCTGTTTTGTACTTCCTGATTTTCCAGTTATATCAATAATACTGGCAACGCGTCCACCATATTTCGCTGGAAAGCCCCCTTTATAGACCTGAACATCTTTCACTATATTAGAATTAATTGCACTGAAGAAACCGAAAAAATGATCAACCTGGTAGATGGACATACCATCGAGAATAATTTGATTTTGATCCGGTGTTCCGCCACGGACATATAAACCAGCAAACCCGGTATTGCCCATTTGAATTCCCGGCAATAACTGCAATGATCGAAATATATCCGTCTCACCAATATTCGGTAGATTATCTATGTGACGCGGTGAGAATGCTAATTGCCCCGTACCTGATGACCGCTGCAAAAATTCCAATTGTTCTCCATATATGTTCACTGTTTTCGATCCAAGTACTTTTGGAAACAGTTCAATCCTGACAACGTCAAGTCTGTTTGTGTTTACATATTCCGCTTGTTCATAACCGATATATGATATTATTAATGTATCAGCTGATTGCACGGTACCAGTCAGCGTGAAAAAACCATATTGATCACTGACAGAACCACGGTAGGTGTTCTTCACCACTATATTTGCATGCGGGATAAACTCACCGGTATTTCCGTCCAAGATATAACCGCTGATCAATCGTCCAATAAAATCTTTACTTTTATGTACAATAATGTACTGGAATTGATTCCTTTTCCATTCCAGATCACTATTTTCTAAAAGCGCACTTATGGCCTCTTCTGGAGAACAATTATTACATGAACCGCTTGTATAAACTCCACTAACTATCTGATCTCTGTAAACTATATTTAGTTCATAATTATTTACGAGCGTATCGAGCGCTACCTTTAAGGGTACATCTAGATAATTAAACTGGATATTAGAATTTTGACTATGGGTAGGTGATACAGAAAGGAATAGCAACGCTATTCCTGAAGAGAAAAACTTTTTAGTAGAAGATGTAGGTTTCCTTTTCAAATCTATAAGACCGCTTGGACAAGATGGCTAGCGTGGTCAATACACCATCCAAATCTACCGCATTGATCACACCTGTGATAGAAATATCATGTAATTGATCACCGGCAAGTTCAATATTTACATCAAATTTACGCTCAATTTTAGCACATACGATCTCAAGATTTGTCTTGTTAAGTATCAATTTGTCATGTGTCCAGCCAGGATACTCTGGGTGCGGTAACGGCTGTGGAAGAGGTTCGTTGTTATTTGAATAATGGCCCGCTTTTACTATTACTTTATCAGATTTAGACTTGTCTTGCTTGGGGATAAAAGAAATTGCCCCTTCGTTTACTACAACTTCTACATTTTCGTTTCTAGCATGGATATTGAATTTTGTACCTAAAACGGTAACTGTACCATATTGCGTATTCACCGTAAATGGGTAATTCCCCTTTACAACCTGGAAGTAACCTTCACCACTTAGGTCAACAATACGGGATTCAGAATTAAATTTTCTTTTATATTTTAGTGAACTTTCAGAATTCAATCTTACGCTTGTGCCATCTGCCAAATTGATTTCAGCCTGTCCACCGCGCTCTGCAGAAACAGTAATATGGGTAGCCAAATCATAAATTTTAGGACCTGTTAAGAGCGCAATGATCATTAATGCAAAGGCATAAGCCAAGCGTGGTTGGATGTGAAAATATTTTTTATGATGCTGAACTTGAGCAGGCGTTAGATCTTTCATATCCAAGCGCTGTTCCAAGCGCATCCAAGCATCCGCAGTACTGGGACCCGTCGGAATATTTTCCTGTTCACTGGCTTCCCAGATTTTTTTCAAGTCATTTGGTAGTTTTTTATCGAATGAACTCAATTTTTATCTCTAATTAAATTGGATTGAATAGTTTTTCCCATTTACATGAGTATAACGGTCTAATTGCACATGTTACTTACAAATAATCCTTGAGTTTAACGCGCAAGATTTTCAGCGCACGATAGAGCTGATTTTCAATAGTTCTACGGGACAAACCTAATGTATCAGCTATATCCTGATTGACCAGGCCATTTACTCGACTGAGGATAAATATTTCCCTGCATTTATCTGGTAAATGTTCATTCACCACATTTTGAATTTCAGACTCTAATGATTCTGTATCATACCGGACAGCGGGATTATCAAGTTGAGACGGAGTCGGTTCAGGAATTGTATCTTTGTGGCGGATCTTCACATTTTCATGACGAAAGAAATCCAGACAAAGATTATTGCTAATTTTGGCAATATAAGAAAAAAAGGATTTTTTCGGTTTTAGGGAAGTTTTATGCTTCCAAACCCGTAGAAATGTATCTTGAACGATATCATCTGCTATTGTTTCATCTTTTACCCGGTAGACTACAAAATTAAATAACGATTGGTGATATTTTGTAAACAGGTCCCTAAACGCATCTCGATCAGATTCCCTTAACCGGGTAAGCAATTCTTGATCTTTTTCTGCCATACTTATGAATTGTTATTAGAATATACATGAATTTACAATTACCAGGATCAAGATATAATTACCCAGCTATATAATACAATTTACCAATTCAATAATCGCTATTTGTATGAGGTTTCTCGCGGTCTTTTTAAAGACGGTTATCCGTCACACAAGGCTACTTCAGTTATAATTGTTTTTTGGGATACGTCAATTATTTACTTGAAGACAAAAGGAATGTTGTAAAATTTCGCCAGTTTCATTATAAACCAGTTTCCCTTCATAATTTTTAACCTTCCAGTTTATACATATTTCATCGCCACCATCATCAATAATATCCATAACTCCGTATTGGCCTCGTATACCACTCCTACCATGGGAATAGGGACCACCCTTTACGCTTGGTCTTCTATCTAAAGGACCAGCATGAAAAACGGGTATTGGCGCTCCACCATCAGTGGCATAATCACTATTAGTTCCATCATCAATTGCACTCATATGAGCATCACCACTAACAATACAAATAGCAATATCATTTTCTTTGATGAAATTGGCAATATTTTCTCTTTCCTCAGGATACCATCCCCAATTATCATGATCATCGCATTCATAACCTTTTTCAGTACGAATTGTATTTTTATCATCACAATTGAACCAACTTAAATCTGGTGTACTGATAAATGGAAAACTTGAATGCCAGACCACTACTAAATTATTACTTTTTGCATCAAGTAATTCATTCTTAAACCATTGTAAATGATCAGGGTGACCAAAATTGCTCCCGGGCATGATTTTTTCACAATCTGTTGCATCAGGCATTTCACAATCACCAGTAAAAAGTGGTCTTCTTTTCTCAGAACGTAAGTCCGTTAATATAAATTTTAATCTACCAATATTGAATGATTGCGAAATAAGTGTATCACCCTGCCCAAAAGAAAGTGGATAGTGTGGAACGTAAGACTGATATGCGTGTCGAGCTTCGCTTTGACAGGCAATATAGCCGTCTTGATTAGGTGAAAGGCCGGAACTGTTATTTGGACCATAATCATGGTCATCCCACATATAAGCTATAGGTGTATTCTGATATAATTTTGACTGTTTTTTCGAACCTAGAGCTGATCGATAATACGACAAGAAATTTTGTTTACAATCTCTATATATATTTCCATAATGAAAATCGCCCAGCATCAAATAAAATAATGATTCTTCTTCCCTGATTCTATCGAAGACAGGGTTGTTTGATCCAGTTGTTGCACATGTTGCTAATGTAACTTTAAATGAAAATGGTTCATTGGATGGCGTTTTAAACCTTCCAATCACATCTTTATCTTTTTTGATTATCCCATTTACACTAAATCTATAATAATAAGCTGTACTCGGATTAAGATCGTCAAGTACAATTTTTGAAAAATAATCTAACTCTGGATCTGTACTAACAGTATTGGAAAATTCTGTTCGTTTTCTAAACCTTGAATTTTCACTATATTGAATTTTTACATTTGCCTCAGAGCTTGTAGAAAAAACAATTGTGGCACTGTTTTCAGAAATTGCACCCGACCAATAATATTCAATATCCTGACTAAAACTGAATCTGGATATAATTATGGAAATAAATAATAGACACTTGTAAAAATTTAATGTCATTGATCAATCCAGCATCTTCTCAAATGGTTTTATGTAAGTAAAACCATCATATGGATTCTCATCTGGATGTCTAATGGACCAAAGATAGTACATATGAAAACCGGGTGCTGCCGTCTGGCTATGAACTCTGTTATCAGTAATTGGTAAAATATCACCGTGTCTTATTTTATATACATCTTCGCCCAGTTCACCATGGCCATATCCCCACTGTGGTGAAAATTCGTAATAATATATTTCTGGTTGTGAATGGTGGTGAGGTGGATAGCTACTCCACTTGCCAGGAAAATTCAAAACTTCACCTATAACCAATTTAGATTGTGGTGGTGCAATGGTTCTATCAAATGCCAATCGGACTAATCGGTAACATGTATTATCCAGTTGATCTTTTCCTCGGTGTTCAGTATCAATATCTTCAGGAGTGTAGATCGTCCCCTTAAACATATTTGAATTTGGTGTTTTAAGTATGGCTGCTTTCGTTAAAGTAGTAGCGCTAATTATAGCTCTTTCATTGGGTCCCAAATGAACCACAGTCGGATCATGTTCGATCCAGTTACTCCGATTAAAGGTAGATGTTAAATTATTGTATTCAATATTTCCTGCACCATTAATAATTAAGACGGCTATTTCATTTTCAGGTTCACATATCTCTATTCTATCATTTTCATCCATCAATAAAATGTCAAAATAAAGCCCTGTCTTTTTGAATACACCATTATAATGGTTAAATCCCTTGATAAAATCTTTATCTCGAAATTGTGTTATTAAACTCATAATCTACTCTTATCTATTTATCATCCGCGAACGTATAATCTGGATAAATTCGTCATATCCATCTAAAAATGTATCCATTGTATGTTTACTAGCACCAAAGAATTCAAATTCTTCTATTGTCATACCATTTTCATTAAAAGCTCGATTAAAATCATTAAAATTATTAGATAATTTGTCTGTGATTTCCGAATCAACAGGATCATTAATTCTATTTATTACTTCTATATCTGATGCATTGAATTTATTCCACCATTCATAAGGCATGCTAATAACAATGTCTCCGCCAACTAACTCAGACCAATGCTTATGATTACGAAATGCAGCGGCTAAAAGCTTGGAACGATACCCTCTTTTTTGAAATATTTTGTATGCATTCTTGAATACAGCGATGGATGCCCAGTCTATTATTTCAGGATCCACATCAATGTTTTCGCTTTGTTTTACACGCTTTAAATGATCATCAATGCGTCCCACCATAATTGTCACATATGGAGTAAGTTTCTCTATATTTATTCCATCCTGCTCTGCTTGATCCAATCCTCTTTCGATAGCTTCTGCAACTTGAACAGCTTGTGGTACAGTAAAACTCACCGTGGCATTGATACATATACCATTTGCAGTCAGTTTTTCGAGTGCTGCAATACCAGCTGGTAAAGCAGGACATTTAACAGCAATATTGGGAGCTAAAGAAGCTAAGTATTTACCCTGTTCAAACATTAGACCAGCATTTCTGTAAAACTTTGGGTTAACCTGTAAAGATAATTTTCCTTTTAGACCATCTGTTTTTTTATAAACAGGCCGCAAAATATTCGCGGCTTTTTTACCAACTTCATCAATAAGATCCCAAAGAATATCATCTTCAGAACCAGCAGAATTTGACTCAATCATTTTATCTATTATAGGTAACCAAATATCTGGATGATTATTTACAGCAGCACATGTAATAACAGGATTAGAAGTTGCGCCAACTGCTCCTTCATTCACAGCATGTTGCAGTTCTTCATGATCATTGGAGTCATTCCACCAATCAGAACCTAATTCAGATGTTTGTTGCATCTTGCTCTTCATAGAGATCAGTTAATTATAATGCTATCCAAATAATTGCGGGCACTAATGGCATAATGTAATGGATCTGCCTTGTCTGGGTCCTGCTCTGCCTCTACAATGATCCAACCATTATAGTGATTTTGTTGAAGAATTTTGATTATAGATGAAAAATCGATGCAGCCATCACCCGGAACTGTAAAAATGCCAGAGAGAATTGTTTTAAGAAATGAATCGGATAAACTATTATACTTTCTAAATACTTCTTTTCTAACATCTTTAAAATGAACATGCTCTATTCTATCCAAATTATTTTCAATGAATGAAACCGGATCGATACCTGCGTAATAAAGATGACCTGTATCTACACAAAGATTAACATAATTGGGCTCTGTAAATTCCAATAATCGTTTTATTTCTTCAGCGGTCTGAACACATGTTCCCATATGGTGATGATAGGCCAAACGAATACTGTAATTATTACATATTTCTCCAGCTTTATTTAATGAACCGATTAATAATTCCCAATCTGAATCACTCAAGATAGGTTTTGAACCTAAACTTTTATTTATATCACTATGTACTGATCCTGAACATTCTGCAATATTAATTACTTCAGCATTAGCTTCTTTTAAAAAGCTAACTTTTTCTTCTACATTTTTTAATTCATTTTCTTGCTCATTCAATACAAAATATGTTGAGTGCCAAGATGATGTTAATTTTAAATTGAATGTGTCTAATATTTCACATAGAACTGATGCTTCATTAGGGAATTTATTCCCGAACTCAGTTCCTTCATAACCAGCCTGATTCATTTCTGAAAGTATTCTTTCGAGCGAATAACCCGAACCAAGCGCAGGCAGATCATCATTATTCCAGTTAATTGGTGCAATCCCAAATCGGATGTTGTGGTTATTATCAGAATTCCCGTTCATCTTTCAATTTATTTTCATATTCAGTTCTTGCTTGAACAACTGCTGGCATTTCAGACACTTCTGCAACAGGTACATTCCACCAAGATTCATACCCGGGTACGCGTATTTCAGGATCTACAGAAACTTCAATCAACATAGAGAAATTATTCTTTCTAGCTTCTTGCAATGCCCTTACAAGTTCATCTCTTTTTTGAACTTTAACTGCTTCTATTCCTAATGATTTAGCGATGTTCGAGAAATTAATTGGTAATTCTTTCCCAGTATATTTTCCTGATTCTTGATCTCTATGACGATAAAGATTTCCAAAGCCTTTGCTTCCCAAGCTAATAGACAGTCCATTAATACTGGAAAAACCATAATTGTTTATCAGTAGAATAATAAGTTTCAGCTTTTCCTGCAAAACAGTTACAATTTCTGAGTTCATCATTAAAAATGAACCATCCCCTACCATCACATAAACATCTCCATCATTTTTTGCTAATCGAATACCAAGGCCACCAGCTATTTCATAGCCCATGCAAGAATAGCCATATTCCATATGGTACTGATTGCCATTTACTGTGCGCCAAAGCTTATGCATATCACCAGGCAGACTTCCTGCAGCACAAACCACAGTATCTTCATCACTCATAAAATTTGATACTAAACCTATGACTTCACCTTGACTTATAAGAGGTTCATTATTAAGTGTAAAAATTCGATCTACTTCTTTCGCCCAGTCACCGTTTAGTGCAAATATTTCCTGAATATATTTTTCATGCACCTTGAAATCATCTCGTTGTAATAATTCAGTAAGCTTCACCAAACAAACCTTGGCATCACCAACTAAAGTTGTGGCAGAATGTTTGCTGGCATCATCAGGTGAAACATTTATTCCTATAAATTTCACATCTTTGTTTTGAAACAGTGTCTTTGAAGCTGTAGTAAAATCGCTTAATCTTGTTCCAATACATATCACCAGGTCTGATTTCTTGGCTAATATATTTGCGGATGAAGTACCCGTGACACCAATGGCGCCTAAACATTGAGGGTGATCCCAAGGTATAGAACCTTTCCCCGCCTGTGTTTCTGCAACTGAAATTCCTGTTTTATTAGAAAAATCAATAAGAGCAGCTTCCGCATCTGAATAGATAATGCCTCCACCAGCAATAATAAGGGGGGTTTTGGAGTTTTTAATAAGCTCAGCAGTTTCTTGCAAAGATTTTTTCTTGGGTGACATTCTTGGAATAACCCAAACTTTTTCTGCAAACATATCTTCCGGATAATCATAAGCTTCAGTTTGGACATCTTGAGGTAAAGCAAGAGTTACTGCTCCAGTTAAGACCGGATCAGTTAAAACACTCATTGCTTCGGAGACAGCATCAATTAATTGCACCGGTTTGCTTATACGTGCCCAATATTTACTGACAGGTTTCAGGCAATCATTTACAGTAATATCCTGATTAGTTGGATGTTCAAGTTCTTGCAATACTGGACTTACATTACGTCTATTAAATGCATCACCAGGAAGTAACAATACAGGTAAGCGATTTATTGTTGCCCCTGCAGCACCAGTAATCATGTTGGTTGCCCCTGGTCCTATAGATGATGTGCAGGCAAATGTTTTTAAGCGTCTGTTTTGTTTAGCATAGGCAGCAGCAGCATGGACCATGGCCTGTTCATTACGGGGTAAGAAATGTTTTAATTCACCGTCCTGTTCAAGTGCTTGTCCAATCCCAGTAACATTGCCATGTCCAAAAATCCCCCATACTCCAGAAAAAAAAGCATTCTTTTTATTATCCCGTTCAACAAATTGGTTTTTCAAAAATTGAACCAAGGCCTGGGACATGGTTAATTTCATATCAAAAATATATTAAACTAATATTTACGTAAATCCCAGTTGGGATTTATATCCAATGAAGGATTGAATGCAGAGGCAATATTTTCCCAAGGTACTGCTTTGAAATTCTGATTTCCAACATCATTTCTTCCATCTTGAACAACAAATATTCCTTGGGAAAAATTAGCTCCCAGATACATATTACATACATCAATACCATCCGTTTCTGAGGTGCCATCAATATTATTGCCATCAACAATAGCAAATTTACCAATATAACTATTTTCTCCTTCTCGTTTATACACTGCATAAGTATTATCTCCCTGGCTGGAAGCAATCAAATATCCTGTTGAATCTCCAGAATAATAAATAGTCAACCCCTCTACATCGGCTGTTAGGTGAGTATTTTCCTCTACCAATGAACCTATATCACCATCACTTGGATTAGCGCCATATTTCCATATTAGTCCTTTGTCTTCTTCACCAATATAAAGGTAACCTAATAAATCATCAGCTACACAACCCTCCAGCTTACTAGGCAATTTAAGGGTTCTTACTAGTGATGCATCCACAAGTCCAGAGCCATTATCAAAGAGCTTATACTGCTCAACATTGCCTTCTTTGTCATTCACTATAGCATATACATCGCCTGTATTGACATTTTTATACATGCATGAACCATATACTGTAATACCAACAATTATTTCCCGAGCAGCAACATTCACTAGCGATCTATTGTCTGAACCAATTTTAAATACACCTAATGTATTGGATGTCCGCTCACCGGTTGTAACAATATCAACAGTGTCGCCTCCCAGTTTAAAACCATATCTAATATCGACGTTATTTGCTTTTTCTATTTCAGTCTCATATATCTGGTTACCACTTAAATCGTAAACCCTTAATCCAGCAGAATTCTCATCCTTGTCTGTCCCAATTATTAGAGATAATGAGGGATCATTAGGATGCACCCAAATACATGGGTCATCAACAGTATCATCAGATGATGCTACCGGTTTCGTTTCCATAGTAGCAATAACCTGTTTAATTCTATTATTATTGCTTTTTTGCTTATTACATGAAATAGCAAATAGTAAAAGGATACTAATAATCACATTCATTAATCTGTCAACCATTTGGATCAGGAAATAAAATTAATTAAAGGGATTCTCAGAGAAGTGTACTGCTTTGAGAATCCCTAATTAACCAAGAACCATTAAAAATCATATTGCAGGCCTACCCTGAAGGACGGACCATAGAGCTCCCTTTGAATTGGAGTTGATGAAGAACCCTGGAAATATCCTAACGGAGCATTATTCACATTCATTAAATCAGCCAATATTGTCAAGTTATCCATAGGATCATAACTCAATGAAATATCTATACGGTTCGCAGGTTCATAATAAATATCTTCATCAGCATCATCACCTACTTCAACAATATACTGATCTGAAAGGGCATAGGAAAATCTTGCGGATAATTTCTTGGTTTCGTAAGAAAGACTAAAATTCCCTGTATTTCCTGCTTGACCCGGCAGCGTTGTTTTATCTCTATCTGAGCCATAATAAGCTTCAGACGTGGTTGATGTATAGTTCGCGTATACACCAAGTCCGCTCAATGGACCAGGGAGAAAAGATAGCTGCTGCTGTATATTAAATTCCCAGCCACTTAAGGTAGCATTTTCACCATTTTGAGGCATTTTGACCTCTTCATAAGTTTTACCCTGCAATGTGTAGTTTTCCATTACTCCTACATAGAAATAGTCTGCTATATCTTTTGTGAAGTAACCAAAACTAACAATACCAAGTGGCCCGGCATAATATTCCAGCATCAGGTCAATATTTTTTGAATGTGCTGGTACCAGATCCGGGTTCCCGGCTTCAGCTTCTTCATCTTCAGCCAATACAAATGGGACAAGACTGCCATAGTTTGACCTGGCCATGGATTCAGTATAGGCTAAACGCGCAAACATATTATTATTTATTCCATATTTTACATGAAACATGGGTAGAGCAACGCTATGATCAGATTTGCTGGTTACCGCTGTAAGTAATGCTAGCGATTCCTCATAAGTACCCTCTGCATCCTCAATCTCTGCTATATCTCCGTTCCAGCTGGTGTATTCAGTTGCTGTATTTTCCATACGTGCTCCCGCAATAATATTTATATTGCCCATACGCATATCTGCCATTCCATAAAAAGCCGTAAGATCTTCTTTCGCATCCCAGGTTTCAAAAAAAACATCTTCATAGACAGGAAAAATTTCATAGTTATCTATATTAGCCTTCATATGATCATGAATTTTATCTACATCAATACCTAGAGTATGTGTATAGTGACCGTCCAGAAAATCCTCGCCATCCAACTCTTCGGTAAAATCTGTCATTGCAATGTCGTCATCACCATCCCAGCCCCACAGTTCATTACCTGTTCTGTCTGACGCTTTTTCTTTGCTGGACATCTTAACACCCGCTTTGACTTTTCCTGACAATGGACCTACTGACAGGTCCATTGAAACATTTAAGGCCATTATCTGGTCATCATCAGTAGCTAAATTGCCATCAGGGGTTTTTGCACTCGGGAAATATTTACCTAATAACTCAATTTCATCCAGTTCGTAATTCGATGCATCATCAGGATCAAATGATCCACCATCATCATCTGTGAAATTTGACATGGTAGGATAATGTTCATCACTATACTCATAGTCCCAGTTTACATCTTTGACTACAAATGTTATATTGGTGCTCGGGGTTCTAAGTTCTTCAGCATGGGATATAGTATAGCTGTAATCGACATCAATATTCCCAAACTGATGTTCGCCGCCAAGGGTATAACTATTGATATATGAAATAGAAGTTCTTGATTTTAAGTCACGCTCGATTCTAGCAAGACTTACGGCTAAACCATCTGCGGGATCATAACCAGATCCTGGCTCTTCTTCATCTACTGATTTATCAAATCTGTATCGCATCCGGTCTCTTTCTTCCCAATCTGTGTACCTGTTCCACATGCTTCTTAGGTAAAACTTTGAGTTTTCATTGAGTTTGTAATCCAGGTTTCCTGTTATACCCATGCGTTCTCTTGCTAGATTATAATTTCTCAATTGAACATCGGTTAAAATTTTTCCATCCTTTTCTTCTACTACAAATGTCTCTTCTTCTTCATCGTCAACAACATCAGTTACATATTCATATTTATCATCCCACTCCATTTCAATATTATCCGTATGCATATCATTATTTTCATAACTGGTAGAAATAATGAGTCCCAGTTTATTATCCATTAACTGATCTGCATAATTAAACGCCGCCATTGAAGTATTTTTCCCGCGCATGGTTCTTTGGCCACCGGCTACTTTTAAATTCATTGTACGACCATCATAATCAAATCCATTTTTTGTAATCAAATTAACCGAGCCACCAATAGCATCTCCATCCATGTCTGGCGTAAGTGCTTTGACCAACTCGATACTGCCAAGAAGAAATGAAGGTATAACATCTAATGAAACTGTTCGTTCAGTATCTTCCGGGCTTGGAATCCTTATGCCATTCAAAGTAGTAGTATTAAGCTGCGCTTCGGCACCACGTATCTGAACATAGCGGCCCTCACCATGATCTGTTTCCAGCGCAACAGCTGGTAATCTCTGTATAGCATCAGCTACATTTTGGTCTGGAAATCTTTCAATCATGTCAGAGGATACTATATTTTTTATATTATTTGCAGATCTTTGCTGACTAAGTGCCTTGGCCTGACCCTGCGCCAAACCGTTTACATTTACAGCATCCATCGCAATATAACTCACACTTATCTGGGCATTATGAGTGACGGCATCAGGACCAACAGAAACTGAATTCGAATAATCACTGTAACCAACGTAAGTGACAATGAGCGTATAGTCACCATCTGGTACACCGTTAATAGTATAATTACCTGCTCTATCGGAGGACGTTCCATAATTAGTGCCTTCCAAAAAGACATTTGCTCCCGGAAGAAAATCTCCTGATCCCTTGTCCGATACCGTTCCTTTAATATCGCCGGCATAAACAAAATGGCTTAGCTGGACGATTATTAATGATAATACGATTATAGCTCTATTTATTCTCATTACTACCTCCTGATGGTTTTATTACTAACTTTATTAGTAAACACTATATGCAATTATAATTCTAATAACTGGTTTTTGCAAGTTTACCTAAATTGATTGAGTTAAAATTCACTCTTTCAGAAAGATCTTCAATAAACAATATTTAACTCATGGATAACAAAATATTACAAGTTGGATTAATTGGTGCAGGACGCATAGGAAAAATGCACGCAACTAACATTGCCAATAATTTTCCAGAAGTAAAACTTAAAAGTATTGCAGATCCTTCAATAGATAAAGAATTGATTGAATCATTAAAAATAGAAAATTGTTATACTAACCCTGATAGAATCATTAATGATGATAAAATTCATGCAGTTATAATCACATCTCCCACGCCAACTCATATCAAATATATCAATAAATGTGCAAAAAATAATAAACATATCTTTTGTGAAAAGCCTATCGCTTTAACAGTAAATGAAATAAAAAAAGTAATTGATATTGTAGAAAATGAGAATGTATTTCTTCAGGTTGGATTAAATAGAAGGTTTGACAATCATTTTCAAGAAATGAAAAAAAAGTTGCAAGATGGTTCTATAGGAGATATACAAACTATACATATCACAAACCGAGATTCATCCATACCAAAATTTAAATTTTTACGTTCATCCGGTGGTTTACTATTAGATATGTCAATCCATGACTTTGATATGGTTCAATATTTAACAGGGTTAAATATTTTGGAGATTTTCGTTAATGGAAATGTATTTATAGAACCAGATTTGAAAAAAATAGGTGATATTGATACAGCAACCATAACTCTGGAACTAGAAAATGATATCATGTGCTCTATTCAAAATTGCAGACAGACACATTACGGCTATGATCAACGAATTGAAGTATTTGGTTCTGAAGGGGCTCTGTTTGTTGATAATAATCATGAAAATTTATGTTATTTATTTACAGATAAAGAAACAACAAGATCACGGCTAATGAATTCATTTATAGAAAGATATAAAAAATCATTTATTTCAGAATTAAATCACTTTTTTGAGTGTATTCATTCTGGTCAGAAGCCTATTGTTGGACCCAGGGATATTTTGTCAGCCGTGCAAGTTGCTATAGCGGGACAAAAATCTTTGGAAAAGAACCAACCTCAAAAAGTCATTCGATGAATCAAATTAAACTAGCAGTAATTGGTTTTGGTCGAATCGGTAAAATTCATGCAGAAAATATTTTACATATGCAGGGTGTTGAATTAGCCCTGGTCATTGATCCCATCCTTGATGAAGATAGCCATCTATTTGATTCTAAAACTATAATAAGTAAAGATATTGAGGCTTTAACAACATTAAGAGAAATTGATGGCGTAATTATTTGTTCACCATCAATCTACCATATTGATCAAATAAAAACGGCAGCAAACAAAATAAAAAATATTTTTTGCGAAAAACCTTTAGCATTAGATCTAGATGAAATTGCATCTATACAAGAATTATCGCTTAAACTAAACTTAAATCTTCATATAGGTTTTAATCGTCGATTTGACCCTGACTTTCAAAAGCTAAAAAACGATACCTGCAATGGTGTGATTGGTGATATCTATCAAATTATTATTACTTCACGTGACCCATTGCCTCCTCCAATTAATTATATTAAAGACTCAGGAGGATTATTTTTGGACATGACCATACATGATTTTGATATGATCAGATATTTGACTAATGCGGAAGTGGATGAAATTTATGTAAAAGGTAAATGTATGGTGGACCCAAATATTGGTAAAGCTGGTGATATTGATACTGCTATTATTAACATGAAGCTTACTAATGGTGTTATCGCAAGTATTATTAACTCAAGAAAAGCTGTTTATGGTTATGATCAACGTATTGAAATATTAGGATCAAAGGGAAGTCTACAAGTTGGAAACCAGTTAGTACATGGTTTAAATAAAGGAACAAAAAGAGGGTTTTCAATGGGGAACCCAAATCACTTTTTTATTGACAGATATGCTGATTCATACGAATTAGAAATGCGGAATTTTATTGATTCAATTAAAGGTAAAGAAGTTTCATATCCTTCAGTAATAGACGCTTTTAAAACATTAGAAGCAGGAATAGCTGCGAACAAATCATTAACAAAGAATAAACCAATCCAACTATGAAATTTATTAATATGAAAAAATTAAAAACGGCAATATTGACTACGATTATTTTCCTTTCAGCATGTTCAAATCCGAAAGATACTACAGTTAAAGAAAAACAAATTTTTACTATAAATATGGTAAGCCATGGTCAAGCATCAGATCCCTTTTGGTCTACTGTGAAAAATGGTGCTGAAGCCGCTGCTAAAAATCTTGGAGTAAATCTTATTTATCAAGCACCCACTAATTTTGATATGGTAACCATGGCTCAAATGATTGATGCGGTAACGGCTACAGCACCTCATGGATTGATTGTGTCAGTACCTGATATTGCAGCATTAAAGAAAAGTATCGGGAATGCCATAGACAAAAATATACCAGTTATTGCCATTAATTCAGGTCAAGACATTGGTAAAGAATTGGATATCCTAACCTATATCGGACAAAGTGAGTTCGAAGCTGGTATGAAAGCGGCTGAGGGGTTATTAAAGTATAATATTAATAAAGCAGTTTGCATTAATCATGAAGTAGGAAATATTAGTTTAGATCATCGTGAAGAAGGCTTTAAATATATTTTGAATCAAAATGGTATTGATGTTACCACAATTCCGATTGACGCTGCTGATCCTTCAGAAACCAAAGAATTGGTCAGGTCCTATCTAAATACAAATCCTGGTACAAATGCTATATTAACGTTAGGTCCGCTGGGTGCTCTACCAATTTTAAAATTAATGAAAGAGATTAATCAAGACGGTAGAATAAAAATGGCTACGTTTGATTTTACCCCGGAAATAATTAATGGTATATTAAAAGAGGAAGTTGTTTTTGCATTAGATCAACAACAATATTTACAGGGATATTTACCGGTCGTTTTCCTTTATCTCTATTTAACAAATCAAAATACACCAGCATTTTCAGAGCTGCAAACTGGCCCAAGCTTTATAACAAAAGAAAATGCTCAACAAATCTTAGAACTAAGCAAGAGAGGTACCAGATAGTATCTTTTAAGAAAATTATTAGCCGGCCAGAAAGTGGTGCATTGGCAGGTCTAGCATTTGTGTGGTTCTTTTTTTCTATTTTTGGGCATGAAGCTTTTTTATCACTTTCAGGCGCAAGATCTTATTTACAAGTCTCATCAGAGATTGGTATTCTGGCTATAGGTGTAACCTTACTGATGATAAGTGGTGAGTTTGATTTATCTATTGGCTCTATGATTGGATTTTCCGGCATGACTGTAACTTTGTTAACTCTTAATGCAGATATATCTATGCCATTAGCTGCATTAATTACCCTATTAATAGTTTTATTATTTGGATTCTTAAATGGCGTAATTGTTGTAAGAACGGGGCTCCCTTCGTTTATTATTACTCTCGGTTCGCTTTTTATCATTCGGGGCGTTACTATTGCAAGCTCAAAAATAATAACTGGACGAACTCAGCTAGGAGGTCTGGAAACTGCTAATGGGTACGATATCATGACCTTCATATTTAATAACAGCTTAAAAATTGGTGGCGTTGATTTTCCTGTATCAATTATCTGGTGGATTATTTTAGGTATTGTTGCTTTTTTATTATTGACCAAAACACAAATAGGTAACTGGATTTTTGCTACAGGAGCAGCAAAGGAAACTGCAGAGTTGATGGGCGTCCCAATACATAAAGTAAAGATATCTCTTTTTATTCTCACAGCTTTTTGCGCCTGGTTTATTGCCATGACCCAAACAATAACCTATGGTGGAGCAGATGTTTTGAGAGGTGAACAAAAAGAATTCATCGCTATCATTGCTACAGTTATTGGTGGAACCTTATTAACTGGCGGTTATGGTTCAATTATTGGTACCATGATTGGGGCATTGATTTTTGGCATGGTACGCCAAGGAATAATATTTGCCGGTGCAGATGCAGATTGGTTCCAAGTTTTTATGGGAATCATGCTAATCATTGCAGTATTAATTAATGGAATATTTAGAAAAAAATATGTCACAGGTTGAAAACGGTCAGCTAAAATTAACAAATATTAATAAATCTTTTGGAAGTGTTCGCGCTCTAAATGATGTCTCCATATTTACTGAACCAGGAAAAATTCATTGTCTTTTGGGCGATAACGGCGCAGGTAAATCAACATTAGTCAATATTATCTCTGGTGTTTTAACTGCAGATTCAGGTGAGTATTTAGTTAACGGGGAAAAAGTAAATTTTTCAAATCCAAAGCAGGCATTAAATGCAGGCATATCCACTGTTTATCAAAATTTAGCAATTATTCCAATGCTGAGTATTTACCGCAATTTTTATCTCGGTAATGAACCAATAAAAAACAATTATTTTAAATTTATGGACAAAGATTTAGCAATTAGTACAACAAAACAAGAACTAACCAAGTTTGGCGTTACAGTTAATGATGTAAAACGACCGGCAGGCACACTGTCTGGAGGGCAAAGACAGTGTCTTGCGATTGCAAGAGCGCTTTATTTTGGTGCAAAAGTTCTCATTCTTGATGAACCCACATCTGCTTTGGGGGTAAAAGAATCTGCGAATGTTCTCAATCAATTAATGTTATTAAAAGAACAGGGAATAAATATTGTTCTTGTGTCACATATCATTGATCATGCATATGATGTGGGAGATCTCTTTTTCATTTTAAAAATGGGAGAATTAGCAGGTTCATATGATAAGAATGACGTTTCTCCAAAAATACTACATTCCATTTTAAGTAAATGATTTTATACACTTAATTAGAAAAAGGTAATTAAATGAAAAAAGTTGGAGTTATCGGTCTTGGAAATATGGGTATGGGCATGGCTAAAAATTTGATAAAGTCCGGTTTTTCTGTTATCGGATTTGATTTGGATGACAAGCGCTTACTGAAATTAAAAGAAAATGGTGGATCAACAGCAACCAGCACTGTTCAGGTCGGTGAAGAAACCGATGCAGTATTTATTATGGTTATGAATGGAGAGCAGGTTAAAGCGGTTGTAGCGGATTTAGCAACAGGCCTTAAAGATCGAGGCACTATAATTTTAACAGCAACTATAACGCCAGAAGAAGCCCAAGAAGCGTATTCTATCGCAGATATAGAAGGTGTAGCGATGCTAGACAGCCCTGTTTCCGGCGGGATGGATGGCGCACATAACGGCACTCTAACGCTCATGACTGCAGGGAAAAAGAGCGTTTTTGATGACTGCATTAAAATACTCGAAGCCGTTTCCAGCAATATTTTTCACGTTGGTGAACAGATTGGTGAAGGCCAAACTGTTAAAGCTTCATTACAGGCCTTTATTGGAGCATCTTTTACAGCCATTTTTGAATCATTGGTGCTAGGATCAAAAGCAGGTATTAAAGGACAAACATTATACGATGTTTTTAGTGCTAGCGGTGTAGGCAGTCCTTTATTTAAAAATTGTGCTGGCCTTATTATGGATCGAAAATTCGAAAATACCGGCAGTCACATTTCCACTATGTACAAAGATCTGGGTATAAGCTTGGATATGGCAAAAAAAAATGGAGTTCCACTTTTCACTGCAGGCGCTGCCTATGAATTATTCCAGGCAGGTATATCTATGTTTCCTGATGAGGATAACTGGTCTATTGTAAAATTATTGGAGCAAATATCAGGTACTGAAGTTCACTGGTAGTTTAAAAGAATAATTCAAAAAAAGTACTAGATATATTTAATGATTAAATATGGAGCTGAAAAATGGCAAAACTAGGTGTGATAACGGATGGAATTAGTCGTGACTTGGAACATGCATTAAGAGTGATGCAGAAAAATGGATTGAATCAAGCAGAATTACAATTTTTAGGTGACAAAGAGGTCGGAGATTTAAGTGCTGATGAACTTAAGAAAACTAAACAACTCGTTGATCAATATGATATGGAAGTATCGTGTATTTCACGGCATAATTTCGCTGGTTTTGGTGTTCACGAAGTCACAGTAGGAGACACTAATTATAATCATCATATGGATAAATTGAAGCAGTGTATTGAAATGGCGCAGCAGTTTAATACACCACTAGTTAGAATAATGAGTTTTCGGAAGGAGATGGTTCTTTTTGGAGAGGATGGCGCTGAAAAGTGGAATGTGAGCGCAGGAGCTTGGGAAAAACTAGTCGAATTAATGGGTCCTGTAGTGGAATTAGCTAAAAAAGAAAATATTATGCTTGTTGTTGAAACCGGGAATAATGCAATGATAACATCTTGTTTCCTTGGCTGCAAACTTATTGATGATCTTGCCACGGACCATCTAAAAATCCTGTGGGATCCAGCTAATGCCCTTTATTGTGGAGAAAAACCAAGTATGGATACCTTCAATTCAATGTCAGGAGGTTATTTAGGACATATCCATATGAAAGATGTCAATGTTGCAATCCATCAGGCAAGTATTACATGCGTAGCACTAGGTAAAGGCCAAATGGCGCCATATTTATCACAAATTGCTGAAAAAATTAAAGAAATGGATTATAAAGGTGCTATTTCTCTGGAAAGTGTTTATCGGCCAAATAACGGTAATTTTGAGGATGGGTTTCATTCATCAATAACGTTGTTTAAAGAGTTATTTTCTTAATTGAAAAATTATAAATTTTTTCTTTATCTGTTATTATAAATAAAATGTCCATTATAAAACAGATAACCATACTACTCTTATTTTTATTTATCGCTTCCTGTTCAAAAAAAGAAGAAGGATATATTTTCAAATATGCCAATGAACAACCTGAAAGCGCGATTCGTAGTCAATCTATGCTTTTTTTCAAAAAACAACTTGAGACAAAAACAAAAGATAAAATTAAGGTAGAATTATTCTTTAGTGGTGTTTTGGGAAATGAAAGAGAATTGATGGACCTTGTTGCGACTGGAGTTCTACAAGGAACACGTGGTGGATTTTTTGCTGACGCAAATCCCAAATTCAATCTTATTACTCTTCCATTTCTTGTAGATGGATGGGATCAAGCATTGCGGCTGGTAAATAGTTCTTTCATGCAGAAAATAAATATTGGGGCTAGGGAAAACGGATTTCATATTCCTGCAACCGGTATATCCCAAGGATTTCGTGCATATACAAACAACAAAAAACCTATTAAGCACCCAAATGATCTTAAAGGTATGAAAATGCGCGTTCCCATGCAGGAGGTATATGTTCAGACAGCATTAGCTTTTGGTTCAAATCCTCAAGAATTACCTTTTATTGAAGTCTATCATGCTCTGCAAACGGGAGTTGTTGATGGTCAGGATAATGCTCCATCAAATATCTGGGATTTTAAAATTTATGAAGTCTCTAATTACCTTACGATCAACAACTATGCAACTGGACCAGACCCTTTTATGGTAAATCTTAAATGGCATGAAAGTTTACCTAATGATTTACAAAAAATCTTTGACGATGTAGCAAAAGAGACCATTGCAATAAGTGATAAATTAAATCGTAAACAGGAATCTGAATTCATTCAAAAACTTGCTCAACATCTTGAAGTAAATTATCTCACAGATGATGAATTAGAGCCTTTCCGCAAAGCAGTTATACCCGTCTATCAATATTTTGTTGATCAAGGATCTTTTAGTTTCGAAGAAATTGACAAAGCTCGAGAAGCAGCTAGGTAAAATAAAGTAATTCATAATCAAGGTTCATACTAAAGAAGATTATACCATGAAAAATTTCCACACTAAGCTTATGAAGACACTAGAAGATTTGATCTCATTATGTTTGTTGGCTGTGTTCGGAATAACGGTAATGCTTGTAGTTTTGAGGTATTGTTTTAATACATCCATAACAGGTGCGAATGAAATAGTTATAATTTTCTTTATATATTCGACAGCAATCGGTGCAGCAATAGCATTAGGTAAAAACGAACATATTTCTATAACAGTTTTTGCCGATATGCTACCTTTGAGATTTGTTAAAACACTGCAAATAATTCAACTTTCTTTAATTGCTACAATCAATGCTGTATTGTTCTGGTATTGTTTTCAATGGATTAATATTACTGGGGGGTATACAATGCCTATTACTGGTCTTCCTCGTGCAGTTGCACAACTTAGTATCCCTATAGGTTGTGGAATTGCAATCATTTTTTGTGTGAATTCACTTATATCAGTATTTCGTAATGATATTTACCCTGCATCAGCTCTATCATCTGACTCTATAAAAAATAAAAAATTATAACAGTTAATTTGTTTTTACTTTTAATCAGTCTAACCATATTTCTTATTCTTGGTGTTCCCATTGCTTATTCCTTGGGCCTATCAACTCTAGCGTATTTTTTCCTATATCAACCTGATCTTATACAGGTTTTACCTCAACGACTTTTTGCTGGTATGGATTCATATGCTCTGATTGCACTACCACTTTTTATTTTTATGGGACAAGTAATGAATAAAAGCGGCATTACTTCGCGTTTGATAAATTATTGTTTGATTATTGTTGGTCGTTTTCGCGGAGGATTAGGATTGGTCAATGTTGCGTCCAGTATGCTTTTTGGAGGCATTTCTGGTTCATCTACATCTGATACAGCATCTATTGGTTCAATTCTTATTCCTGAAATGAAAAAAAGAGGATATCCAGAAAAATTTTCAGCTGGCCTTACGGTCGCATCATCAACTATGGGTATGATTATTCCTCCCAGTATTCCCATGGTTCTTTTTGCAGTTACTGCTCAGGTATCGGTGGGTCGTATGTTTTTAGGTGGTGTCATTCCTGGGATTATAGTGGGTGTATTACAGCTGATTATTACTTTATGGATTTCTAGGCAGAAAAATTATCCCAAAGAAAACAAACATTTTACACTTAAGGATTTTTTTTCTGAAACCTTGAGATCAGTATATATCCTTATTATGCCAATTTTTATAATAGGTATTGTCGTCCTAGGTATCACTACAGCAACTGAATCCGCTGCCATGGGTGTTCTTTATGCTGCAATAATCGGCTTTATAATAATCAAAGATCTGACAGTCAGTTCGTTTATTGATGCAATACGTTCATCCATTATGATGAGTGCTAAAATCATGATTATTATAGCATTTTCTAAAGTATTTATCTGGATACTTGCTTTTGAACACATTCCTGAACTCATAGCAAACTCTGTTATTGATATGGGGCTCCCACCCACTATAATGATGTTTCTAGTTATATTGATAATTCTTGCTGCCGGTACATTTATTGATGTTAGCCCGGCGATCTTGCTTTTAACCCCTGTCCTTCTACCCGGAATAATTGAAGCTGGTGTTTCACCGGTATTGTTTGGTGTTGTATTAGTCGCCGGATTGGCTGTAGGAGCTTGTACACCGCCAGTTGGCAATTGTTTAAATGTATGTGCTATTATTACAGGGCTTGGTATAAATACGATTTTTAGGGGTGCTATTCCTTTTCTAATAGCGAATGTAATTACATTGTTTTTGATAACCTTTTTTCCCGAATTAGTCTTGTGGCTTCCTACTTTAATAATGGATTAACAAATATTAATCTTTTCGGATAGAAAATATGCAATATGATATAACGCTAATTGGTAATTATACGAATGATACAATTATCACCGCTACTGGAACCAAACAAGTAGATGGTGGTGGTTTTAATTATGGTGCACATGCTGCAATTGCATTAGGTGCAAAAACAGCTGCTATAACACGTTTAAATAAAAATCATAAACATGTTATAAAAAATCTTGAAAATCTAGGAGTAGATGTATTCCCAACATATACCACTGATTCAACTCATATAAAATTAATTTATCCTACTAATGATTGGGATAATCGCACACTAATTATGTCTAAGTCAGCAGGCTCGTTCTCTGCTAATCAATTTGATGATATTGATTCAAAAATATTCTTAATTAATGCTTCTGTTAGAGATGAAGTTGATCAAGAAACAATCTTGAGCTTAAGTAAGAAAAAATCTTTAATAGGTATTGATCTTCAAGGGTTTATTCGAAAAATAAATGATGATGGAATACTTATGGATAGCGTATGGAAGGAAAAAGAAAAAATATTAAACATTGTACATTACTTGAAAGCAGATGCTGTGGAAGCACAATTTTTATCAGGAGAAACTGATTTAATTTCAAGTGCAAGAACTCTTGCATCATTTGGACCAAAGGAAATTATTATTACACACAAGGATGGTGTATTGGTATATGCCAACAATAAAATAATTCAAAAACCATTCAAATCTAAAAAAATAGTAGGCCGCAGTGGTCGGGGAGATACATGCGGAGCTAGTTATGTATTTATGCGATTATCATTGACACCTGATCAGGCTGCAACCTGGGCTGCTGCTGCTACAAGTATTAAAATGGAGTCTGATACTCCTTTATTAAAAAATAAATCATATATAAAATCCTTGGTTAAACAATATGATATATAAAAAATTAAAGCCCTGAATTCTCAAGGCTTTAATGCTCCGGAGGAGGGACTCGAACCCCCGACCTGGTGGTTAACAGCCACTCGCTCTACCAACTGAGCTACTCCGGAATGGGTGATTTATCAAAATAAGCGCGGCAAATTTAGACTAATTTAAACTTCGTTCAAATTGCTACATTTCCTTTTCGGCAATTAAAGATCTTCCTTCATCAAAAAGACCATGATCCACGTGATCCCTGTTTATATATACAATACCTTCCTCATCATGTGGTTCACCGTATTCTGAATGGATGGACTTTAAGCCTCCCAACCATTTTCGTTTATCTGATAGGTACACAAGATCACCAACTTTAGCTCTCATTTGCGAAAGATCATTTTTAGAAAACAATACTTTATCAATATCATTGTCCAGTAGTTTAAAATGTACTTCTACTTTTTCTCCTACTAGTTCATTCGGAGTTGAACCTTTAAATGCAGCTTTCGCAGCAGCAATGGACCAAACAGTAAGACCATTTGTGGCTAATTCTTCATCATAGTGTCCAAAATAGGTAACGATCAATGGTACAAACAGGATAACAATAACAGGGAAGAAAAATTCAAACGTAGTTATACCAAAAACCAGCAGGAAAAAAGCTAATGTAGTGAATATACTTATAAGCAACATAATTGGTTGCCCATTTTTGGTATTTCTAATCCAAGTAATAAACCGATTTTGCAGATTAGATGTGTAGGTTACAAAGAAACCAACACCTATACATACAACCAGATTATATAAAGCCCGAATATAAGAATAGGGACGATTGGGGTTCATTTCAATACCATGATCAAATGGGGCAATAAATATCTCTGGATACCTAGCCCCTAAAATCATAAGTGCCACCCCTCCCAAAAATGTGGTGATAACACCTGCTGGTGAAAATCTCTTCCAGAACACACCCATAAATATCGCCACAACCAATGGTGGCGTGAGAGTTGAATGAAAATACCCATGTGCCTCATAGACCGTAGGAAATTGTACAAAAGCTAATACAGATAACACACCTGCTGCAGTAATAGCAATCGATGTCAACCTAGCAGCAAAAAGTTCAGCTTTGTCTCTTGCTTTTTTGTCATCATGACTTTTTTGAAAATATTTCATTAATGGACGATAGACATCATTTACAAATATAGCTGCGGTGGCATTGATTAGTGTGTCCACTGTAGACATCAATGCTGCTGTAAGTGCCGCCATAACAAAACCAAATACACCCGGGCTCGTAACAATACTAGCCACAACAACAAAGATTTCATCAGGACTAGTGTTGGGACTTATAATATCGGGACTCAGAGTAGATATTGCCTTCCCTAACCAACCGGCGTTTCCTACCACAATAGCCGATAACGGTAATACAAATAAAATATTTACAGCTGCTGCTTTGCGGCCTTCGTTCACACTTTTGCAGGCCATAAATCTCATCAGTAAACCTTGATTCATAAAAAGAAACCCAACTGAGCCCGCTACAGCATCTTGCCAGAATATTCCGACAAAATTAAAACTGGAGGGCTCATTATAATTCGCGAGGGGTAACTTCCATGTAGTAGGTAAAAGGTCCCAAAATACCTGACCACCTCCCACATATGCGATACCAATAGCGAATAATAAAAAACCTGCAAATATCAGAATAAATCCCTGCAGAAGATCTGTGAATATCACTGCGGTTTGGCCCCCAAAGGTGATGTAAACACCCGTAATAACAGCTATCACAACAATTGCGCGCATCAGTGTAACATCCAGCGAAGTTCCAAAAATATGGAATGCCTCTGGCAGCATCGGAATAATGGCTTTACCCAGCGTTAAAAAGCCAATACCAATATACCCGATCATATAGAGCAGGAGCAGTACAGTAGCTAGGAATCTTGCTGATGGATTAAATCTTTTTTCAAAATATTCAGGAATTGACCGCACCTTGGAATAGACAATGATCGGTAACCAGCCAAACATGAAAAAAGGGACGAAGAACCAATCGTTCAGGTACGTCATAGATGAACTGAAACCATGTTCAAACCCTTTGGCTGAATATTTTACAAAACTATGACTGCCTACACCAGTGGCTACTATCGACATAGTGATAAGCCACCAGCTAAACCGCCGACCGCCAAAAAAGAAATCAGACGTATCCTTTGTATACCGGCCAAAATATGTACCGAACAGCATGATAGTCAAAAAATAAACGACCATTACGATCCAGTCTGTAGAAGTGCCAATATTATGGAAAGTTTCCATAGTCTACCGCAAAGCAAAGATTGTTAATAAACCATGAATTGCCATAAACCAGGCATAGCCAAAAAAGAAAATTTTCATCCATATACGATGATGGGGTTTTTTTAAATCAATTGCACCAGTACGCCAAACAATATAAACACCAGAAAAAAAGAATATTCCGCCTATACCATATAGATATATGTATGGTAACCAAGAATGAGAAAAATACTCCATTATCTATTTTTCATGAGCAGATCAAAGGGTGGTTTCAACTCATCGTAGGTTTCCTGTAAACCCTGTACCTGCACTTTCGTCTTACCAACTACAGGCATAAAGTTTGTATCTCCTTTCCACCGAGGTACTACATGAAAATGAATATGATCAACAATACCTGCACCACCAGCGACACCAATATTGGATCCAAAATTGAATCCTTCAGCATTAATATTTTTTTTCATGATGGTCATGGATCTATCTGCAAACCACATTATTTCATTTAGTGATCTTTGCTCAAGATCGTTTGTGGTTCCCACATGTTTATAAGGAGCTATCATCAAATGAGCATTATTATAGGGAAATAAATTCATTAGGACAAATGATTGATCCCCTCTGGCAAGAATCAATGATTCTCTGTCATCCTCACCTTTTGGTTTTTTACAAAAAATACAACCTTTTTCCTTATCCCCTCTTATATATTCCATTCGCCATGGTGCCCAAAGATGATCCATCATTAATCTTCATCATTATCGGATTGAGACTTTGAAATAAATCGTTTCTGCAGTTCTTGGGGTAGGTATTCATAATGACTAAAGCTTTCAGAGTGGATGCCTCGTCCACCAGTCAATGAGCGAATTGTTGTGGAATAATGATATAATTCTGATTGTGGTATTTGAGCCTTTATAACTTGGAAACTTCCTTCCGTGTCCATACCCATAATTTTCCCTCTACGGCTGGATACATCTCCCATGACATCGCCCATGAAATTTTCAGGTATACGTACCTCTACATCCATAATTGGTTCAAGAAGGCATGGTTGTGCACCGTTGAAAGCTTCTTTAAAGGCTCCTTTTCCAGCAATTTGAAAGGCAATGTCCTTAGAGTCAACTGGATGCTGTTT
>Ga0257107_1000016_pt1 | contig 56490 bp, 73 predicted proteins | sample LP_taG_2_FD_190178 | JGI IMG/M metagenome (GOLD analysis project Ga0257107, IMG submission 190178) | Marine microbial communities from Northeast Subartic Pacific Ocean, Canada - LP_J_2011_P26_500m | ecosystem: Environmental > Aquatic > Marine > Oceanic | place: Canada: Northeast Subartic Pacific...
AGATTAGTTGCTTTTTGTATTGCATCGCTTGATTCATCATTTGTGATTACACATTTAATTCCCTCAAAATTGTGTCCGGGTATTTTAGGAACAGATGCTCTAATATATGATTTCACAGCATAGAAAACTCTATCACCTGGAATTATTTTTCCATTAAGAATTTTTGATTGTTCATCACCAGCAAGAGTTAGAACTGTTGTTGCAACTTGATCTTGTGATAAAAATTGTTGGTCTGGTATCATTGTGGATGTATTTTTCTGAATTTTTTCAGCAATGTACTTAACCTTATTTAGTAAATTAGTAAGTGTAGTTTCAGATTTACTTAACTTTTCAGCAGCAGATTTTATTCCATCTTTGATGGTTTGTTCATCTTCTCCTAACAATCCTACAATTTCTTTATTTGCAGTTTCAACTTCACTTGGTGAAAGATCTTCAAATCCACTTACTCTAAGAAACTCAGATGCAGCTTTTGGATAAACTGTTTTATAAATTCTATCTGAATGTACAGGACCAGGATTAGTGCCAATAGAAACAATTCCTTTTTCTGTAAGCTCCCATGACATTGCTTCAACAAGTCTATTCTTTGCTCCTTGTGATGCTGTATATGGACCCCTGAATCTATATGGCCTCTGCTCAAGTGGTCTTTCTTCAGCAAAGAATGTAGAAATTGTAATAATTTTTCCACCTTCCTTCATAACTTTTAGTGCTTGTACAGATGTCCAAAATGTACCAGTTAGGTGAATGTCTACAGTACTTCTAAATTCATCTAATGGGGCATGTGCAAAACATGTAACAGGACCTGAGACACCTGCATTGTTTACAACAATATCGACATTGATCTTTTCATTTTGTAATGCCTCAAACATATCGGTGACTGCTTTTTCATCACTAACATCAACACCTGAGAAAATTTTTACAAATCCATTAGTCTGTTTTTCATTAATAATTTTATTTAGCATTTGAGATGTTGATTCTAATGGCTCTTTTCTTCTGCCAAGAATGATTACACTTGCACCATTTTCAACAAATTTCTTGGCAACTGTCATTCCTATTCCAGTACCACTTCCTGTGATTAGTGCCACTTTATTTTGAAATTGTAACATTGATAGAATTTTTGATGGTTTGTAATATTAATTGGTTACCACTAAGAATTATCTTTATTTGTGGGTAGATATGACAATTTCCATGCATGATTCTGAGCCTGAAACATTTGTATTAAAAACGATACCTGAAAAATTTTCTGAGATCCTACAACAGATTGATGTGTCATCAACTCCAAAGGAGATTGCCACTGATGATGTTGAATCTGATGATTACTATAGCCGTGTATTTTCACAGACAACTATAATGGTCACAAATAAAGGCTGTTTGGAAGTTAAGGGTAAGAATATTGACGTCATTCAAATTCTACAGAAGGGATAGAAGTGCAAGATCCAAATCCTACTCCATGGGGAACACAAGACCGTTACCAAGCTCATTATATTGTTAGAGTAAAAAATATTGAAAATGTTTTGGACTATACAGCAAGATCAAAATTATCTACTACTGGCCATTTTGGTTCAAAAAAGATAACTGATGTAAACTGGAATGGTGGTAAAATCTCTAATGTATTAGATTCTGATACTTCATTAAAAGAATTAATTCTACAACAGTCACCTAATGACGCAATCATTTCAATTGAACCAACAAATGAAGGTGTAAGAATTTATGGTAAATGGAAAAATGGTTTTGAATTAGGTATATCAAAAGAGCTTTTTGAAATTTATGATAAAATAGCAGGTCATGTAAAAAATATCTAAGCTTTCCACCAATCTAATGCAAGATAGTCTACTCTTTCTTTTCCATATGGGATTGCTAGAATAAATTGTTTTTTTACACTAGTAGCTAATCTTCCTGCCAAAACAACATCAGTTGATGATATATTTTCATTTCTGTTGTATACTTGAACTAAAAATGGTGCATGATCTATACCAGGACCTTTTTGATAAACTGCAAAGTCACATCCAAATTTAATTCCAGGACTTACAATGTAACCTTTTTCTCGAAAATCCTTGTAAACTTGAAATTTTTTACCAAAGTCATGGTATTCATCATTACAAATATTTGACATTGTTTCTTTTGAAATCTTTTTTTTATTTTTATAAATTTGAATTTTTGATTTTAATTGTAAATAACAACCTTCAATCAAATCTAAAATTAATGGAACATTTATTTCATCAGGCTTCGGTTTTGGCATACCAATTGGTTTTCCAAAATAACCATTAGAAAATAGTTTTTTTGAATCTGATATATTCCAAACTATAATTCTATTTTCTATTAATTCTGCTTTCAATTAAAGACTCAATGCTAAAAGTATGAATGAATCTGAAACTTCTTGGCATTTATCTGCCATTTCCTCAATTCCCTCAATTATATCCTTTAATAGTAAAAGTTCTTTTGTGGTAGAAATTTCAAGTGCCTTCATAACCATTTTTCTATATTTAATATCAATCTCACGTTCAATTTTTTGTGTATCTTGTGCTAATTCAATTGATTTTACAGAATCAGAATTTAGACTTCGTATTATCTCATTAAGCTTATAGATTTCATCAACTACTAATCCAATTAATTCTGTTAAATCAGTGTCAAGTTTTGAATTTTTTAGTGTTGCAGGTTTAATATTTGAAAGTTTGAACGCAATACCAGTTATGTAACCAGCTATTTCATCCATAGTATAGGCTGTATTCAAAAGATTTTCACGATTCATTATCAATCCACCTACATCAGCAACATCACGCGTAATTTTTCTTCTAAGACCTTCCACTTCTTCTTCTAATGATGCGATCTGATCTAATGCCTCTTTAATTGCAGGTTTGTCTTTTGCCAATATTAATTCTGGAAGTAAAGATAAACTTCTTGCCGCATTAAGAATACGATTAATTTCATCTTGAAGAACTGCAATAGCCTTTCTTTTAGCTTGTACTTCCAACTCTCCACTATACATACGAATTTGTACTACTGTTGAGGTTAATTTAATGCTTGCTTATTTTTTTGAATCTGTAAGGGGTAATCTAATTAGTTTTTATCTGATTTTTGTATAATGTCATAACTTCTTCGTCAGTTGAGGCGTCTTCTGCCATTTTTTCAGCTCTTATTTTACCAGTAAATTTTGGAAATCTCAGGGCAAACCCTGTATTTTTTCGTATATAGTCTAATCCTGTTTTATGAATTGGGCTAAGTGTAATTTCTGATGCCACAATTTCTATAACCAATTCAGGTTCAAACCAAATGTCAGCATCCATTGAGCTATCAACTCTAGGATTTTTCTTCAAAATTACTTTATTCGAAAGAATTTGAAATAATTGATCTAAACTTTCATCAGAAAATCCAGTTCCTACTTTACAAATACTTGGAAAAATATCAGAATCAGAATTATAGGTTGCTAACAATAATGTGCCATATTTTCCAGTTCTACGCCCTCTTCCAAAAAATGCACCAATGACCACTAAATCTAAACTATCTCCTAATTCATTTTGATATTCACGTTTTAATTTTAACCAATTACTTCCACGTGACCCTGCACGATATGGTGCCGTTAGTACTTTTAACATTAAACCCTCACATCCAGAATTTATTGAGTTTTCTATTATATCTGATATATCGTCTTTATTTTTTATAATTGACATTGGAATAAGTTTAGCAAAATTATTTTCTTTGATAATATTCTTTAATTTTCTTCTTCTTTCTTGATATGGTTCATCTAAACAATTATTTCCATTAAAATAAAGTATATCAAAAAAATTCACTGTTATCGGGTAATCAGATACAGCTTTTTCTAATTTGTACTTTCTTCTTCTATGCATTAATTCTTGAAATGGCAAAAAATCACCAGTATTTTCATTAATTGCAACTATTTCAGCTTCAAATATACCTTCATCTACATTTATTGATTCTGAAATTTTTTCTACTATATCTGGATAGTATTCTGTAATATTTTCTAAACTTCTTGAAAATAAAATAATTTTATTATTTTTTTTATGGATTTGCGCACGTTCTCCATCAAGTTTGTATTCTGCAGCAAATTCATTTTCAATTCTTTTTAATGCTTCTTGTTCACTTTTTACACGATCTGCTAACATTGGTCTAATTGGGCTAAACATTGAAACCTTGAATTTTAAAATTCCTTCAATTCCTTCTCGTGAAAGTATTTCTGACACTAAACCTAAATCACTAGAAACATTATACGCATTTTCTACCAATCCACGATTTTCTTTTTTATTTGTAAATGCAATAGCTAATGCATCCATCATAGTATTTTCAGCTATTCCTAAACGTAGTCTTCCAAGTAATATTTTTAAAATAAATTTTGATTCTATAGGTGTTGCATCGTTTAGTAAACTTGAAACATATTTTATTTTCATATCTTGAGATCCCTTACCTTCTAATTTTGAAATTTTTAATAACGTATCGTAGACTCTTTCTAACGTAATTGTTTCAGCTGCAAATGTTGTTTGTGTTTTTTCTTTAAGAATATTAGCAGCTGTTTTTCCTAAATCTCCACCATTATTATAGTCACTCTCAATTTTTTTGATTGTGCTTCCTGAAGATTTAGAAATTGCACGAATCACAAGTTTTTCGGCAATTCCTATTTCAACTCCTTCAAAGTTGGGTCTTAGCTTTCCTTGTATGAGGTAAATGATCTTTGACATTGTTTCAATAGGTGTTTTCTTCAATAATTCAACTAAAATATCTGTCAATTCAAGTCGCTTACTTGTTAGTTCCATTTTTTCCAATGAATCTGATAATATAGAGAATTTCATTATCCTATGTAACTAGTTTATCACGTTTTGAATATGTTTCTTCTAAATATATTTAAAAATGACTTGTTTTTCATTTTGCTTTAGTTCTGAAACTAGTGCAAAATTGTATAGTGGATAAGATTTTTTATATTGTTTCATGAAACTCCATGCGACATCATGATTTTTGAAATTTGTTCGTAATCCTTCAATTTTATCTTTATTTCCAAACACATTAAAACAATCAACAGCGTATTTTTTTGGTTTGTTATGTGGTCTTGCTTTTAGAAACCATGATACTGCAAACACAAACGCACCTATAATGATGAATGCAAATCCTATTTCTTTTAGATATGGCCAAAAGAAATTTGGAACAGTTTGTCCAAATAACTGTACAACAAATTGTGAGAATGTTAACACTGCCGCAGCAGTCATAGCCAATTTTGTTATACTATGGAAAAATATTGAAAATTGAAATTCATACTTTGAAATCATTACTCAGAATAACACTTACTTGGTTTTAATCTTTTTTAGACAATAATCCATCAATCTGGATCTTCATAATTTTCTTTTCTTTCACTAGAACTTGACTTGGAGTTCATTGGAACCATTTTTTCCTTTAGTACACTCATTCTATCTTTGTATCCTTCAGCATATTCTAATTCATCAGGAACAAGTGTTGCTGGATGAATAAATCCTTGGCTTCTAATTGCTAGTGCTTTTATTGTTGCTTGTTCTCTTATGTAATCCCAATCTGGAGTTGAAAATCCATCAAATGGACCAGTAAACTTTCCATCATGCATACTAAATACCAATGATTCTACAATTGGAATACAAAAATTAATTGTTGCAGCAGAATTTAATTTAACTGGCATTAGAGGCATATTATGACTTCCTCTTGTGTTTCCTGCAACATAATGTGGATTATTAAAAACACTTCCTGCTTCTTCAGTTGCTGGGAAATTCTTTTGAGTTCTAACTAAACATATTGGATCATCTTTTCCAACATATGTACCTGCAATGTTATGTAATCTATCAGTTGATGCATCCATAATTGGTTCACCATCTTTAGTTGTAATTGATGATATGACGTATCTTCCAGGATACATTAATGCCGCTTCTAGTGTTGGCTTATCTTCCCATAGTGATAATTTTGCAATTGTTGCTTCTTCTACATCCATGACGTAAAATATTACCCCTTTTGCAAGTGATTTGTTAACAATTAATCCTGTATTGCTTAATGCATCTACAAACAATCTATACATTGGATAATTGAAACAACCTGGTTCTGTTTTATCTGCTGCAAAAACAGTGAATGCCTCATTTGGTCTTTCTTCAAATTCTAATTCTGCAACTCCCGGTCCCATTCCTTTTACATTCCCTGAAAAAGAATCTTTTAGCAAGTCCTGACCGGCTCCATACAATCCTTCTTTTTTTGCTACTGCAGTTCCTGCAACAAATGCATCGTATGCTAATTTGTGAATTTTTTCATTGTCTACACCTTGTGTATGACTCATGACAATGTGAACATCATCTCCACAGTATCCAATGTAATAATCAATTAACAAATCTCCTGCAGATTTTATAGTATCTTTAACTGCTTCAATCAAACCGTCACTAGGTTTAGTATGACCTCCAATTCCACCGACGTCTGCTTTAATGACTGAAACAGTTATTTTCATAGTTTTTTTATTTGACTTCTTTGATTTATACTATTATATTATTTCAATTTGAAATCTTTGATCTAAAAAATTCAAAAAATTTCATAAAAAATTAAAAAAAATGTAAATGCATATAAAGACCATAAAATAACGAATTTTGAAAATGGCAGACAAAAACCACTTGAATATGATAATTACTGGTCATATTGATAATGGAAAATCAACAACTATGGGTCATTTCTTAATGAATCTAGGAGTAGTTGATGAAAGAACCATTGCTGCTCATGCAGAGGAATCTGAAAAGACTGGTAAAGGTGACACATTCAAGTACGCTTGGGTCATGGATAACATAAAAGATGAGAGAGAAAGAGGTATTACAATCGATCTTGCATTTCAGAAATTTGAAACTCCAAAATTCTTCTTTACATTAATTGATGCCCCAGGGCATAGAGACTTTATTAAAAATATGATTACAGGTGCATCTGAGGCAGATGCAGCAGTTTTAGTACTTTCTGCAAAGGAAGGTGAAACTGATACTGCAATAGCTCCAGGTGGACAGGCAAGAGAACATGCATTTCTACTAAAAACTTTGGGTGTAAGCCAACTTATTGTTGCAATTAATAAAATGGATGACAGTAAGTTTTCTGAAGATGCTTACAATGCAGCAAAAGCAAAAGGTGAACAATTAGTTAAATCTGTAGGTTACAAATTAGATAAAGTTCCATTTATTCCAGTTTCTGGTTGGACAGGTGACAATTTAACCAAGAAATCTGAAAACATGGGATGGTATAAAGGTAAAACACTCTTAGAAGCATTCGATGACTTTACAGCACCAGAAAAACCAATTGGAAAACCATTACGTGTTCCAATACAAGATGTTTATTCAATAACTGGAGTCGGAACTGTACCTGTTGGACGTGTTGAAACAGGTGTAATGAAACCTGGAGATAAAATTATTGTAATGCCTTCTGGTGCACTTGGTGAAATCAAATCAATTGAAACACATCATACTGAAATGCCAAAAGCAGAAGCAGGTGATAATATTGGTTTTAATCTAAGAGGTATTGAAAAGAAAGATATCAAACGTGGAGATGTTTTAGGTGACCCAGCAAACCCACCGAATGTTGCAAAAGAATTCAAAGCACAAATTATAGTTATTCACCATCCAACTGCTATTGCACCAGGTTACACACCTGTAATGCATGCACATACTGCTCAAGTTGCTGCAACAATTACTGCATTTAATGCAAAAATTAATCCTGCAACAGGAGCAACTGATGAAGAAAATCCAAAATTTTTGAAAGTAGGCGATTCTGCTATAGTTACAATTAGACCTGTAAGACCAACACCAATAGAAACATTCCAAGAGTTTCCTGAAATGGGTAGATTTGCACTAAGAGATATGGGTGCAACCATCGCTGCTGGTGTAGTAAAAGAAATTACAGAAAAACACACTCCTTAAGTGAGTCATTATGGCTCAGAATGCTCGAATAAAATTAACTAGTACTAGTCTTCCTAAATTAGGTGATGTATGTGATGAGATTATGGGGATTGGAAAGAAAACAGGTGTCAAAATAAAAGGTCCAACTCCACTACCAGTAAAACGTCTTAACGTTGTAACTAGAAAATCTCCTTGTGGAAATGGAACTGAAACATACGAAAAATGGGAAATGCGAATGCATAGACGAATAATTGATCTTAATGCAGATGATAAGGCAATTAGACAATTGATGCGTTTACGAATTCCTGATGATGTTTACATTGAATTATCATTAAAATAATTTGTTAGCCTTTTATTATAGTAAGAATCGTGTTTAGCATGGTAGAAGAGAATTTTTCTGAAGATTCATCAAATGAGTCACCAATTTTAGAAGAAGAAAAGTTTGATGTTATCTATGAATGTCTTAGGTGTAAAGTACAGGTAAGCATGATCGAACTAAATAGACTTCCTGAGATAAAATGTATTTGTGGTTTTAGAGTGTTTACTAAAGTTAGACCACCACTTGTAACAACTGTAAAAGCACTTTAGTCTCTATCTTTCTTGAAGCTATGATATCTTTGTAGATGGGTTCGCATATCTTCCATATTTGTAAAATTTTCATTACACATTTTACAATCATACGGTAAATCTTTAAAATGAATAATTTGTAGATGATGCATTAATTCTTCTTTTTTAGAGAATTTCTTATTGCAATGTTCACAGATATTTTTTTTAAAAAACAACATCTCAATCATTCTTGGCTTTCTCTGAATCCCAACACTTTCGACATACTTGACCACCTATTTTCCAACCTGGTTTTGTATTGTATCTGAAAAACCCTAATTTTATACCACATAATGTACAAAAAACCTTCTTTTTATTAAAATCGGTTTCTTTTTTATCAAAACATGTTTTACAAAGTAATCCTTGCATATCCCACTGCCATCGTGGTTCCCAAAGATCTGTTACTTTATTCTTATCTCCACAAGTAATGCATTTTGATTTTATATTGGAATCGTATTCATCTTTCATTTTATCCATATAGCAATCTGCACAAAGTGGAGACTCTACATACCATTCTTTTTTTGCTTTATGTTTATGCTTTGTTTCTTTTTTACAAATACTACAAATTGCAGATCCTTTACTAAATAATCCCATAATACTCATAAAAATTAGTTCTAATTAAATTATCAAAATAAATTAAAAATAAAGTAAATGTTTAGATTTCCTTTAGAATATCTTCTAGCACTTGGCTAGCATTTAACATACCATTTTTCTGTGCGTACTTTTGGATCATTTTGTACTGATCGTTAGTAAAACAAACTGGCATTGAACGTTTTTCCATGTACACACTAATTTTTCTTTTTTAATAACTCTTACTTTTTAGAAAAACTATATTGATGTAAATTAATTTCTATACATGGCAAAAATGCTTCAGATTTTAGTTATAGGCAATAATGATAATGGATGCACTCCTGAACTTGAAACTTTAGCATATGACACCGGAAAAGAAGTTGCAAAATCTGGTTCAGTTTTGGTAACTGGTGGATTAGGAGGCGTAATGAAAGCCGCATCACACGGAGCAAAAGATCAAGGTGGATTAACTGTTGGTATAATTCCTCAAGATGATTCTAAACTAGCAAATGAATTCTGTGACATTGTCATTCCATCTGGCATGGGACTATCAAGAGATTTTCTTAATGCGCTTTCTGCAGACGGAGTAATAGTTGTTGGTGGTGGTTCTGGAACACTATCAGAAATATGTGCTGCATACATGTACAAAAAACCAATTGCAACACTCAAAAATTCAGGAGGTATGGCAACCAAATATTCTGATCAATATATTGATCACAGGGAAAATGTCAAAATTGTTGGATTTGATTCTCCAAAAAATGCAGTTGACTATATTTTAGAGCAAATCAAATCATAGACTCTAAGAATGGGTCTGGTTTATAAAATTCGCCATTCTCTTGTGCAAGTTTGTTTAATTCATCTATTATATTTTGAATTCCAATTTCTTTTGCTGTTTCAAACAATGGCTTTCTAAGACCTAGTCCTAATTTTACAGCCTTTTCAATTTCTTCTATATCACTTGCACCGTTTGTAATCAACCACGCTGCATTGTTTAGAATATTTGCTACAAGCTGAATTGGATCACATTTTTGTGCAAGCTCTTCAGATAATTCAACTCTTTCATATTTATCATCTGAATATTTGTAATATCCTTCTCCTGATTTTTGTCCCAGTTTTTTCTCATCAAACATTTTTTCAACTGTCTTGTGTGGATTGATTACTTTTTTGTCACGCAAATGCATCTCAACAGTTGCCTTATGAATCACGTCCATTCCAGTAAAGTCTGCCAATTCAAAAATTCCCATAGGAAAACCAAGTTTGAATTTTACAGCAGAGTCAATCTCTTCAAGTGTTGCACCTGTTCTGTCTTGCAGATAGCATGCTTCATGAACCATTGGTATGAAAAGTCTGTTTATGATAAATCCTGGAACATCTTTTCTGCATAAAACTGCCTGTTTGTTTACTGATTTTACAAATTCTTGTGTAAGATCAGTTATCTCTTGTGATGTTTTTTCACCTGGAATTATTTCAACTAGTTTCATTAGCTGTGGTGGATTGAAAAAATGAATCCCAATAAATTTTTCAGGACGTGATGTTGTGTTTGCAATCTCTGTAATTGGTAATGTACTTGTGTTTGATGCAAAAATTACTTCTGGTTTCGCAGCTTTATCAAGTTCGGCATAAACCTTCTTTTTTAAATCCATTATTTCAGGAACTACTTCAATTACCATTTCAGCATCTTTAACTGCGTCATTCAAATCTACAATTGGAATTATTCTTGAAAATATTGCATCACCTTCTTCTTTTGATATTTTTTCTTTTGTAACAAGTTTATCCAAACTCCATCGAATTTTCTCCATTGCCTTGTCTAAAAATTCCTGTTTGATGTCGCGTAGTACAACATTGTATCCTGCAGTGGCAGAAACCTGAGCAATTCCATGCCCCATAACTCCAGAACCTAAAACTGTTATGTTTTTAATATTCAACAACCCTTATTCTGAAATACCTTTTATAAGCTCATTCAAATTGTATATGTATGGGTCTTTTTGGTAAAAAGAAAAAAGATGATGATGGTACTAAATGCAAAGAATGTGGTTTAGAATTACATCAACCAGAAAGACTTGAGCGACATATGAAAAAAGCACATGGTAACGTACCTGAGAAAAAGCCTGATACCAGTGGTGGTGTTCAGGAAGGCGGTATGTGGTAAATTTATTATCACAAAATTTTAGACATAAACTAATGGAATTATCTGATGGTCAAAAATATGCTGTTGTTTTTTTAGGTGCACTTGCAGGTGCAGGAATTGTTTTAGGAACAATGGTTTTTCCTTTTTGGAATTTTATTCGTGAAGACATTATGGAAGAAGTCGAAATATTTGAATCTGCAAATGGTAATTGTTATGTTGATACTTTAGATGGAATTCCAAAAACTATAGAAAACTGTAATCTTCCTATAGGAACAGATGTTATTGTCAAATATGGTGAAGGCCTTCCATGGGCAACAATTGAACCGTAAGATTAGATTTGGTATGTAATATGGATTGTATTTTTTGTAAGATTGCATCAAAAGAAATTCCAGCAAAAATACTTGTTGAAACAGATTCATGTATAGGATTTCTAGATGCATTTCCATTAGCAAAAGGTCATGCATTAGTAATTCCAAAAAATCATTATGAAAAAATTCAAAATATGCCAAAAGAATTAAACATTGAATTGTTTACTATGGTACACGAACTTATACCAAAGATTGATTCTTTAACTGGTTCAACATTAGTTGCAATTCATAATGGAAAAGAAAGTGGTCAAGAGATTCCACACGTTCATGTTCATCTAATTCCTAGGAGCAAAACAGACTCTGCAGGTGCAGTACACAGTATGTTCAAAAATGACATAAAATTGACTGATGTTGAATTATCTGAACTGTGCCAAAACTTGAAAATTGGTTAATATGGGAAAATTCTTTTTTTGTTTTCTAAATCGTCTACAATAATTGCCTTTGTAGGACATGTTTCAGCTGCATTCATTATTTTTAGATTTTTTGCACCTTTTGAATTATAGACTCTAGATTTTGGATTCATATTACTTGTTTTGTCTATTGTAAAAACTTCAGGTGCAATTGTTTCACAGCTACAACAAGCAATACATAGTGTTGGTTCCACTTTAACTCCTAAGTGAATTTCGGCTTGTTGTTTAACATTGCTAGATTCTTGTTCATGTAGATCATCTTTACTTGCAGATTCATATTTATTCCAAAAATTTTTCTCATAATTTTCCCACCAATCTTTATCTTCTTCAAATTCTTTAGTAAATTTGCTCCAGTCCTCTTCAGGTGAAGTTTTTCCATTACCCCAATTGGTTCGTTTGTAAAAGTCTTTTCTCTTTTCTTTATTTTGATTAGTTTTTGTAGTTTTTTTACTAGGAGTTTTGTATTGTTTCTTTAAATAATAATATGCTTCCGTAGCTTGCTTGAACCTTTTTCCATCAGGTTCTTTTTTATTTTTATCAGGATGAAGTTCTAATACTAATTTTCTATATGCATTTCTTATATCATTATATGTTGGGTTTGGTTCTAAAAGTAAAATTTGATGTGCTTGACTACTATTCAATTGTTCTACATATCAATTAATAAGATAAAAACATAATTAATTCATTCAAATATTTCATTTTCTTTTTTCCAAGCAGGATCAACTATACATAAAACCTTCAGATTTATGTTTCCTGTATTTTCTAAATATTGTGAAGAAAATGGTGGAACAAAAACTGATTGGTATCTTTCAATTTCCACTGATTCATTTTCTACGTGTAGTATACCATTTCCTTCTAAAATAAAATATACTTCTGATGTTTTCATTTTATGTGCTTTTGATTTCCCACCCTTTTGAATCACTGATTCTGCTAAACTGTATCTAATTCCATTAACTGTATTTTGTGGATTAAAAATTTGTTTGATTTCAGTATTTTCATTGCCAAATATTGATTCCAAATCTTTATTTTTTTTTGAAATCATTATTTCAATCTCTTTGTTACACTTGTTTTGAAATCAGATTCATACCAGATTGTTTTTGGCTCAATTCTATTTTTTGGAAATGAGTTTATTGCAATATGGGAAAAATCATTTTTCTTGTTTATTGATCCGTGACTATGAAGTTTTTTTGGATGAATGAAAACACAATCACCTACTTTCAATAGTATAGTTTTGGTTTTCTTAATTTTGAAACTATTTTTATCACTTCCATATCTACGGTAAAAAGTCAAATTGCCTTTTCCCTTAGTAACAATTAATGTTTGTCCACCATCATGAAAATGCAGTTTTGTTTTTGATTTTTGCTTGAATGTGACATGATAAATTTTTTCATTTATTGGTTTTATAACAGCTGAAATGTCTTTAGCAATTATTGGACCAGTAAAATAACTAGTTTTTGCTTTTTTACTTACAACTCCAGTATTTGAAAAAATGTTTTCTTTGTTCATATTATCTTGTGAATGAATATCGCTATATGTTTTATCTTTTAGATTAATTTAAAAATATGTAAATTAATTAGAATCATCTGAATTGAAAGAAATTACACCAAAAATTAAAATTATTGTTTTAAAACCATCTTTAGATTTAGATGAGATAATTAATATAGTAGAATCTAGGAAAGTGAAGACATTTCAATCATTACTTCATAAACCAAAGCGAAGTGATATACATATCCATTCTACTAAATTATTTTTTGAAGCATTCTTACTTTTATCAGGTAAATATACTGCAGATTTTATACGTGAAACAAAACATACGATAACAGTAGATAAAAATGTTAGAGAATTAATTATTGATGAACAAATATATCCAATATCAGAGAAAAAAGGTGTTTTAAGTAAATTAGGTCCTAAGAGAAAAAATAAAGTTAACTTGGATGTGCAAGAACGATTAGTTATTGAAAATGAGGATGATATTGCATTTGATCATCATGGAAAGGAAGTTAATCTTCCTTACAAAACAACTGCTAAATTAATTGAAAAGTATCCCAAGAGAATTCTAGATGAAAATAAAGATAATGTAAAACAACCTGAAATTACTATTGATGGTGCAACGAAGAAGTTAATTTCAAAATTAAAAAAACCTTCAGAATCTGGAATCAAGTCATTGAAAGAAGATATTCAGATTAACGAGATCTTAGAAGTTTACGTTCCAATATATGAATCACGATTGATTGGTCCAAAAAAGAAAATTAAATTATTACGAATAGATGCAGTAAGAAAGAAAATTTTATAGTCTATTTTATAATATTTTCAAATTCTGGAACACCCAGTAATTTATCAAACGCTTTATCTTCAGCTGCCCACTTTTTAATAATTTTACCCACTTTGGATTTTGTTGCTATTTTTAACAATGCCAATGCCTCATCTGTTTCATTTAATGCGGCTTTACTTCTAGATTTTGCATAAATAAAATGTGGGTTATCTTTGTATTTTTGGTATCTTTCAAGAATACTATCAAACACTTTTACTGCTTGTTTATGCCTGTCGAGTTCCGCAAGTTGTACTCCTGTTTGAAAATATGCATCAAGATGATTTCTATTATTTCTATAAACATTTTGAAAACAATTCAATGCCTCTTCATGTTTTTTCATTTTTCCAAGAACTATTCCCTTGTAGAATTTTGGATTATCTTTTTTTGGTTCTATTTTTATTGCATCATCTAAGCATTTTAAAGCCTCGTCAGGACGTAATTTTTTATCTAGTAGAACACCTTTGTTATAATGCGCTGGAGCATATTTACCATCAGCTTTTATTGCTTTATCATACCATTCTAATGCTTCGTCAGTATCACCTAATTCTGCCATTGCAATAGCTCTGTTGTTATATGATGGTGCATCTTCTGGATTAATTTCTATTACTTTATCAAAACATGTAATTGCGTCTTGATATTTTCGCATCTGATTTAATGCAAGACCTTGATTGTATAATGCAGTAACATTTTTGGGATCTGATTTTAAGGCTTTTTTAAAAAGACTCGCAGCAACTTTAGGCTTATTATCTTGTAGCATTGCAATACCTTGATAGACATAATCTTCTGGATTCTTTGAATTTCCAAATAGTCCCATACTTTTTTATGGTTTTCCTCTATATTGAAACTTTTCTCATTTTATTTTTACTCTATTTTATAACAACTACATTTCTTTGTTTTATGCCTGATACACCCTATCAATTTATGATCATTACACCCACATATTGGACATTTTTTCATATTTAAAATTACTAATACTATCAAAATAACCTTGACTATTACATAACGATCAACAAAATTAATCTGTAAATTGGGCAACCAATAACAATAGTTTTGCATAAACTAACAATCAAACTAAGTGAAAAGGATTATTTGGATTTTCTTTTTGAATCTAATGAACATGGATTAACAGCTGAAGAACAAATTCATCAAATAATTAATTATTATATTTTGGTTAGAAGACGAAGATTAAAAGTGAAATTTTCAAAAAATAGTAGTTTAAAGTTTAAAACTTATTGATAGATTATTTACACTTTTTTTTGTGCTTTCTTAATTCCTCTCGATCTGAGAATTCATTCCCACACGTTCTACATTTTTCATTTTTTTTGTCATGAGCAATTTTTTGATGCCTTTTCAATCTTTCAGGATCATGAAGTTCACTACCACATTTCTTACATTTAGTAATACTCTCTGTTTTACTTTTAGTAAATAATCCCATTCCATAATATAGGTAATACACCTTAAAATTATTTTCTAATACAGTATGGAATAGTTTGAAATTTTATTTATAGAGATCAAATTCTGGGCTTCTTTTTTGTGATTTGACTTCATCCATCACTGCTTTTACCACTTCATCATGGTTGTAAGTTAGATGTCTAAGGAATCTAGAAGAAACTTCTGCTCTAGTTACTTCATCAGCAAATAGCATTTCTTCAGATGATAATTCTAGCATCACTTCTTTGCATTCTTTGCATGGATTAAAATCTAAAAAAAGCTTCATACTAAAAATGAATTAGGTTTAGATATAAAGGATTTGTATTTTATAGAAAATATGAAAATTAGTGAGATGTTTGATTCAATACAGGGAGAAGGTCCTAATGCAGGTGAACCTGCAATATTTATTCGTCTTGCGTTATGTAATTTAACTTGTAGTTGGTGTGATACAAAATATACTTGGGACTGGGACAATTATGATTTTGACAAAGAAGTACACCATTTCGAAATAGAAGACATAATTAAAAAAATTCAGACCTATAAAATTAAACATATTGTAATAACTGGCGGTGAACCACTAATGCAACAAGAAGAATTAATAAAATTACTTTCACCACTAAAAAATAATTATTTTATTGAAGTTGAGACAAATTGTACTATAATTCCAAATGAATCATTAGTGAAGATGGTAGATCAGTGGAATGTTTCACCAAAAACCCAAAACTCTGGAAACCTACCTGAACAATACGAAAATAAAGAATCTTATAATTTTTTTACTGGTGTTGATAATTGTTATTTTAAATTTGTTGTAGAAAACGAAGAAGATCTAACTGAAATTCAAAAATTAATTAATAAATATAATATTAAAAAAGACAAGGTGTTTTTGATGCCTCAGGCTACTACAAAAATGGAAATAATTTCACGTGAAGAAATTGTATCGAAATTAGCTAAAAATCATAAATTTAGATACTCACCACGAACGCATGTTTCGATGTGGGGAAATCAACGTGGAAAATAAGATAACTAATTATTCAAGATAGTTAAAAAAATATTATGGCTAAAATAAAATCAGGAAATTATGTTTTATTCTTTTATAATGATTCAAAGAAATGGCTTATGAAAGTAAGCAAGAAAGAAGAATTTCATTCTCATATAGGAGTTATAAAACATTCTGACGCAATTGGAAAAGAGTTTGGTTCTAGGATTATCACTAACAAAGACAAATACGTCTATGTCTTCAAACCAACCATTCATGATTATGTCATGAAAATGCAACATGGGACACAGATTGTTTATCCAAAAGATTTTGGATACATAGCTGCTAGGACTGGATTACAAACTGGCCAAAAAATTGTTGAAATTGGTACTGGAAGTGGTTCATTGACAACATTTCTTGCAAGCGTTGTGAGTCCACGTGGCCATGTACATACTTTTGATGTAGAATCTAGTGTAATGGCTATAGCAGAAAAAAATCTTACAAAAGCTGGAATGCTCAAATATGTAACTATGAATAAACAAGATTTGAAAAAAGCAAAAAAAGTACCAATTGTTGATGCAGATATGGTCATAATAGATCTTGGAGATCCTTGGGAAGTACTTCCACAGGCAAGAAAGATGTTAAAGGGTAGCGGATTTGTGGTTGCAATCTGTCCTACTATGAATCAATTAGAAAAACTTTCTATTGCTTTTGTTGCAAACGAGTTCTCTGATATTGATTGTACAGAACATATAATTCGAAATATAGAAGCAAGAGAAGGTAAAACTAGACATTCATTTCGTGGCATTGGCCATACAACATATCTTGCAATGGCAAGAAAAGTCTATTTTAATAAGAAAAGATCAAATAAAAAGTGAATTAATTGACTAGAACAATCCAACTCACATCTTCAATTATAAAAAAATCATTTCATATAAGAAAAAACGATTCAAGAAAAGGTGATAATGGGAAAGTGTTGATAGTTGGTGGAAGTTATATCTATCATGGTGCACCAGTATTATCATCATTAGCAGCACTTCGTACAGGAAGTGATTTGGTTTATACATGTGTTCCAAAAATTAATGCATTCTCAACAAGATCATTATCACCTGATTTGATAGTCATACCTATGGCAGATTCTAAATTAACCCGTGGGACAGTGAACAAATTACTAGGTCAGATTCCGGTGGATATTGATTCTAGTGCTATAGGAATGGGTCTTGCAGTACAAGATATAGAGGCATTAAAATTAATTGTAAAATCATTACTTGCTCGTGATGTACGTCTAACTTTAGATGCTAGTTCACTTGTTAAAGAAATACTACCAATAATTGAAGGACAAAATGTTGTTGTAACTCCTCATGCTGGTGAGTTTAAGAGAATTTTTGGAGAAGTACCTGATAACAAACCCAATTCACGAGTTTCGCTCTGTGAAAAATTTGCAAAAAAACACTCAATTACTATATTACTAAAAGGACAAAGTGATATAGTTACAGATGGTAATACATCATTTGTTAATTCTACAAATACACCATGTATGACTGTTGGTGGATCAGGTGATGTATTGTCTGGCATTATTGCAGGGTTACTTTCTAAAAATAAGAATATGTTAGAATCTGCATGTGCTGGGGCTTTTGTAAATGGCTCTGCAGGAAAATTATTACAAAAAGAATTTGGAAATCATATTCTTGCAAGTGATATAATATCTGTATTACCTACTGTACTAAAATTATTTGATAAAATAAAAAAATGAAATATGAGAAAACATTACAATTTATAGATAAAAATTTTGATCTTTTGCTAAAAGATCTACAAACATTAATTCATCAACCAAGTATATCTGCAAAAAATGAAGGAATTGAGGAATGCAGTAATCTTGTATCAAAAATATTAAAAAAATCAGGGATTAAATCTGAAATTTTAAGACTTGATAATAATGCGGCGCCTCTTGTATATGGAGAAGTAAAATCTAAAATTAACCCAGACGTAACTTTATTATTTTACAATCATTATGATGTTCAACCAATTGAACCTATAGAACTTTGGACTGACCCACCTTTCAGTGGACGAATAATCGGCAATAAGATTTTTGGGCGTGGGGCTTCTGATGATAAAGGTGAACTAATCACTAGAATCAAAGCTGTTGAATCATATCTTAAAACATATGGTGACGTTCCATGTAACATAAAATTTGTAATTGAAGGTGAAGAAGAAAATGGAAGTAAAAATATTGAACGATATTTAAAAAAATATAAAAAGAAATTTTCATGTGATGGTGTTATCTGGGAATTTGGCTATGTTGATCAGAAAAATCGTCCAATAATTGGATTGGGAATGAAGGGTTTACTTTACGTGGAACTGACCGCAAAAGAATCAATACGTGACGTCCATTCTAGTTTTGCAGTAATTATTAAAAATCCTGCATGGAAGCTTGTTCAGGCATTAAATACGATGCGGGATAAAAATGGGAAAATCTTAATCAAAGGATGGCATGATGACATAGTTCCTTTATCAAAAAATGATTTAAAATTAATTCAAAATGAGCCTTTTGATTCAAAAGGCTTCAAAAAAGAATATGGAGTAAAAAATTTTGTTGGAAATAAAAATTCATTTGACGCAAAGAAATCTTTGGTGTCTGGTGTAACGTGTAATATTGCAGGAATCAGTTCTGGTTATACTGGTGATGGGGCAAAAACAGTTTTACCTGGAGTTGCAAAAGTCAAGATTGATTTTAGATTAGTACCAAATATGGATCCATCTAAACTAATAAAATTACTTAAAAAACATCTACATGGTAATGGATTTAATGACATATCGATCAATGTTTTAAATGCAGAAGCTGCTGCAAGAACTAATCCTAGTGAAAAAATTGTCACCACTGTTTGTCAAAGCACAAAAAAAATTTTTGGTGACTACATATTGAACATTTCTAACGCAGGAACTGGACCTATGCATGCATTTACAAAAATTTTATCAGTTCCATGCATTTCTGTTGGTGCATCATATATTTTTTGTAGAATGCATTCTCCAAACGAATTTGCAAAAATCGATCTGTTAAAGAAGACAACAAAGAACATGTCTTTGCTAATAGAAAATTTTTCACGATCATAATTTACAAAATTTACTGTATAAAATTACACAAACTGTGCAAAAACAAGTAACTTGCACAATATAACACGCAAGAAATTTTCGAAGAAACATGGCTATGTCAAAAGCAAAGAGAAGCGCAGCAGCTAAGAAAGCCGCACGCACTCGAAAAAGAAGAGCCGCAGCAGCTACAGCAAAACGCGTACAAGCAGCTAAGAAAGCTAGCAGATCACGCAAACGAAAAGCAGCAGCTGGTGGCGGAGCAAAACGAAGAGCCCCAGCCAAGAAAGGCGGAGCAAAACGAAGAGCCCCAGCCAAGAAAGGCGGAGCAAAACGTAGAGCCCCAGCCAAGAAAGGCGGAGCAAAACGAAAAGCCCCAGCCAAGAAAGGCGGAGCAAAACGAAAAGCCCCAGCCAAGAAAGGCGGAGCAAAACGTAGAGCCCCAGCCAAGAAAGGCGGAGCAAAACGTAGAGCCCCAGCCAAGAAAGGCGGAGCAAAGAAACGTCGTCGTTAAACTGATCGTTAACTAGTCAGAAACGTTGACCGCGTGTATCACGCTAAAGCGTTACTCGGCAATTGACGATCTCCTATTTTTTAGTTATTCAAAAGCAAGGTTGCGCATAAATTTTTGTAATGACTTTTATTGTCTTGTTAGAAAGATATTCCATGTCAATGTATATGCCTGGTGCAACAGCTGTTGGAATAACATTTGACAAAGGTGTTGTTTTTGCTAGTGAACGTCGTATAGCATATGGAAACTTTCTTGTTAGTAAAACAACAAAGAAAACATTTCCAATAACTGCAAAAGTCGGTGCTACATGTGCAGGTCTTGTTGCTGATATGCAATTATTATCATTACAGATTTCTGCATTAGCAAAAATTAGAAAAATGGAATTAAAACGAGAAGTTCCACCTAACACAATTGCTAAGATGATGTCAAATATGATGTATGAAAGAAGATATTTTCCATTATTGACACAAGTAATAGTTGGTGGTATGGTTGAGAAACCAACAATTTACACACTTGATCCACTTGGGTCAGTTCTTCCTGATGAATACGCTGCAGTTGGTACTGGTGCTGAAATGGCATTAGGCGTGTTGGATCCACAATTCAAAGAAAACATGAATGAAAAGGATGCCATAGAATTAGCAACTAAAGCTGTTCGTTCTGCTACTATGAGAGATTCATTTAGCGGTGATGGTATAGATATTTTAGTAGTTAACAAAGATGGAGTACAAGAATTTACTCAAAAAATTAATTAGTCTATAGTATTTTAGAAATTTCCCAATATTTATCCGATATATAATGTAAATTTTTAATAACTTCACCTTTGGGCATTTTTTTCATTTCTGAACTGTTAACTAATGCTTTACCAACTGCTAGAAATTTGTGCTGTGATTCTTCTACGACACAAATTATATCATCTTTTGAAAAATCTGAATAATTTTTAATTCCAGGTCTCATTACATTTGCACCATTACACATGAATTTGACTGCACCCATGTCTACTACTACGTTTGGAAATCTTTCTAATAGTTTGATTTCGCTCAAAAATGGTATGTATTCATCATTTATTCTAAGTATCTTCAAGCTATCACCAATTAGTATTTGTGACTCTGCATCTACATAATGTGACATAAGATTTTTTATTTTTGGCATATCCTGTCTCCATTTTAGAGATATTTCCTTGAGAATTGTAGAGGTCTCACTTTTTGAAATTAGATTAGTTTTCAAGTTTTGGAAATCTCTTTTCTAATATCTAATAGGTCTCTTAAAATAGAACTTGCTGTCTCAGTTCCTCCTGCACCTCTACCTATAATGGTCTGGGTTCCTGAATGCTCGGAAGTGAATGAAATTGAATTTAGTGTTCCATCTACACATAAAGGATCGTCGTTTTTTATCTCTATAGGGCTAACTACTAATTTATCATTACAAGATGCTATGAGTTTTATCGAACATGATTTTTTAGATGCCTCATCTATGTCTAATGAAGTCAATTTTCGAATTCCTATTCGTTCTATATCTTTCATTGTAACCTTCAATCCCATTATCCAGTTTGCTAAAATAACTAATTTTGCAGCAGCATCTAATCCATCTAAATCAAGTGATTCGTCTGCTTCAACATATCCTTTATTTTTTGCATCTTTTAATGCATCATCAAATGAAAGACCATTTCCCATATTTGTTAGAATATAATTTGTAGTTCCATTTAGAATTCCTTGAAATGAAACAATTTTTTCTCCGCGTAAACTGTTTTTTGCATAGTCTAAAATTGGTGTACCACCACCTACTGTACCACTAAATCTTAGCAAAACTTGATTATATTTTGCTAGTTCCATAAGAGATGGAAATGCTAATGCCAGTGGTCCTTTGTTAACAGAAATTACATGTAGTCCTTTTTTCATGGCATTTATGATATGGCTCATTCCAGGTTCTGCATCTTTATAATTACTGGCTGTTGTTTCAATCAATACATCTGCATCAAGACTCTCTATCATTTCTAAACCTGAAATTATTTTTTCAGATTTATTATATCCCCTAACACTACCAAATTCTTTTTTTACACTAATCAATTTTTTCAGGTCTAGTCCAGAATTATCGTGTGCGCTTCCTTTACTATCAAAAACTCCAACTATTCGTGGCTTCATGCCATACTTTGAGTAAAGATCAGATGTCCTTGATTCGAGAAGTTTTGCTAAACTTTGTGCAACAACACCAAAACCACATAATATTATTCGCATGATGTTGCCACTCTAGATGTATTATTTAATTTAACTTTTTTCTAAATCTAATGACGCTGAGTTTATACAATATCTTAGTTTTGTAGGCTGTGGTCCATCATCAAAAACATGCCCTAGATGTGAACCGCAATGTTTACAATTAACTTCAGTTCGCTCCATACCATAACTTTCATCTTTTATGTATTCTATATTTTCATCATTTATTGACTTGAAAAAACTTGGCCATCCACTACCAGAATCAAATTTTGTATCTGACGAAAAAAGCTTTACTCCACAGCATAAACAATTGTAAATTCCTTTTTCTTTACAATCATTATAGATTCCAGTGAACGGTCTCTCTGTATCTTTTTTTCTACATACTTGAAATTGTTCTGGTGTTAATTGTCCTTCCCATGCTTCATCTGTTTTAGAAATTTTATATGTCATTTTTTCTTCCTTTTTTCTTCAGTTCGTTTTTCTGATTCGAATCTTTCTAATTCATATTCATTTAAATCAACATATTTCATTATTTTGGATAAAATAGGGTGTTTCTTTTTAATTAGGTTAAACATCTTTTGTGCAACTTTACGGTAGTCAGAATGTCCTTGAGGTACTGTTCTAAGCTCAATTAGATGTGTTGCTTCACGCAAATTCATATTCATGAAATATGGATAGTTGTATGCAAAATTAACAACGTATTGCCCTTGAACTGGATTTTTTTTCCTTATCAAATTAAAAACATCTTTTGTAAATGTCATACACTCCTTGAAATCTTTACTAATTCCTAATTCTATTACTTCGTTTGGAGTATCAAATCCATTATCAGTTGTCAATAACTGTCTCTCTAAAGTTAGTGCTCTATGTCTATGGAAATCTCTAAACATTCCATAATTTGTAAGCAAATCAAATGTATAGTTTATCATTTCAAATGCACGCGGTGGTCTATGTCTTCTATTTTTTCGTATTTTTGCTAAATCATTAATAATTCTGATTTTTTCATTAGAACTAATTTTTTTAATATTTTTTTCTATTTCTGTAAACGATATACTATGAGACTGTTCATAGATCAATCCTGTAATTATACTGTTAATACAATCTGATTCAGTTCCACATTCAACTAATTTTACGTTACTTCCACGCCTAGGAATTCCAATTGCATGTTTTTTAGCTAATTTTTGTGAAATCTCTCTAATGTTTACAAGATATTCTTGTAATGCTTTACCATATTTGTCATTGGCTCTTCTAACAAAAGATTTGACTGTTTTGTCTAATTCACGCTTGATTTCTACAGCTAATTTCTTTTCTTCATCTAATTCTGAGCTAAAAAGAATTGAAAGAAGATATTCAAATGCTCTACCATTACCAGTTATACCAACATTCGTTAGTGTTGACGCAGGTAATAAACTTCTAAGCGCATCAAGTGCTTTTGCTTTTGTTGCTGCATTATAGATCCTGCTAGCTGATTTTATATTATCTTGATCTTTAAGTTGTGAGAATTTCTTTTCGATTCCTGATTTATCTTTAAATTTATAATTTTCAATTGAATCTTTTTCACGAATTAGTTTTAACATAGGCTGAATATTTTTTGTGTAAATTTCAAAATCCAAATTACATGCATCCAGATATTTATCACCATAACGTGATTTCATAAGAGTGGGTTCACGATAGAATTTGTATTTACCATTAATTTTTTTTTCCCATGATACATATCTTGAAGATTTTTCTAGATATGAAAAACCAATTCGACGATCCTCTATTTTTTTTACTGCAATGTTTGAAAGTCCTTCTATTGCGATCTGTGCATTACCTAATTCTGCAACTGAATCATCTCCATATTCAAGTAAAACTCGATTATAGAATTCTTCTCCCCTGTTTTTATTTTTTAAAAATTCATCTAGAAAAATTCTTCTCATATCTTTGTCAGTTCTACTATATCTTGACATCAGTGCACCACGATCAACTTGTTTTTCTGTTGTAATTGCAAAAACAGATTTTTCAGTGTTAGAGAAATGTTTTATCAGAATATTTTTTTCATTATTAGAAAACTTTGACAATATTCATTAAGTCAACTAATTGGTATTAATCTTATCCTCTTTTAATTTTAATTAGATCGGGTGATTTCTTTGGAAGTTCTGTACTTGTTTGTTGTCCTTTTGTTTGCCAGCGTTTCAATACTTCTTTGAATGCGTTATCCATTTCTGGATCTTCTATATACATCAAAGTTGTAATCCATCTACCTTTTAGTCCATCTTTATTTCCTACTGGTCCTCCAAGAGACTTCATCCAAAATTTACTTGGTAGCATTTTCAATGCTTCATTTTCTGGCTCATTTTTTAATTTATTCCAATACTCTGAAACAAATCGTAGTATCTCTGCTATCTCATCTTTTTCAATCAATACTAAGTTTAATTTTTTTATGAATTTTAAAATTACGATCGTGCCTAGAGTGTAAACTTTGTTAATTTCTTTCTACTAAAAATTCGAAGCTTGTTAACACTTTGCTGGTTATACGAATCAAGAAACTGTTTCTTATGAGTGAAAGCGACGCTGTGATCATTGGGAAACCTGTAAAAGATATGTATGGTGCCCCAATGGGTAAAATTTTAGGCACTACCACTGATATTGATGGTTCAACTCAAACTGTTGGTATCAACTGTGGCTCAGGTTGTCTAAAACAAGTACCCTATTCTCAGCTCGTAATTCAACCAGAAGTAATAATTTTCATAGCAAAATGGCGATTGGACTCACAACGTCTACTCCGAGAAAAGGAGCTTACTGTCCGACGTCTTTCTGCATTAATGGAAATTGTCTCTGACAACGATAAGATGAAATCTGATGCAGAACTAATCCATGAAAAATATAAGAGCAAATTAATGTCGCTCAAGGAAACTGAAACTGCAATTAAATCAGAATTAGAAGAACGAGTCGTTGAAATCGATACAGAAGTTAAATCTGTAAAAGTTATGCTCTTTGATGCAAAAGTTCAAAGTAAAAGTAACGAGATTTCTCAAGAGATATTCGAATTAGTTAAAAAAGAAACTGACGAAATACTTCAACATATGAAACACGAGAAAGATGAAATTTTCAAAATCAAATCTAGATTGGAAAATCTATCTCTTGAGGATATAATTCCTACAGAACCTGAACAGGCTCACCCAATACAGGATTCTGCTGTTTCGTATTTATCCAATACAACTGAAAATGCAGATGCACAAACACGATTGCCTGAACCACCATGTGAATCAGAACCTGAAAAGAAAATCTCATCTACATCAATGATAGTTAATTCTAAAAATCAAACCATAGATTCTAGTTCTAAACAAGAACAAGAAACAGAATGGTTGCATAGAATGCATTCACAAAAACCTTAATTAATTTTTAACATTTACTTACCACTCTATCCTAAAACTTTTGTATGGAATATTCAAAATTTGATATAGATCTTGGTAAGTCATCACCGGAAATTCGTGAATTATCAGAGCAAAATTTTGTCACTTTTTGGGAATCAGAGGCAAAATCTCTAAGTTGGTTCAAACGTTGGGATAGTATATTAGAATGGAAACCTCCATTTTCTAAATGGTTTAAGGGAGGTTTGATCAATGCATCATTCAATACACTTGATATTCATCAAAAGAAAAAATCTGATAAATTGGCTATATTATGGGAAGGAGAAGATGGTAGTCATAGAAATTTCTCATATTCTCAATTATTTCATGAAGTAAAAAAATTTGCAAACGTACTCAAATCACTTGGAATAAAAAAAGGTGATAGAGTAACAATCTATTTACCAATGATACCTGAATTGCCAATTTCTATGCTTGCATGTGCACGAATTGGGGCTATTCATACTGTAGTTTTTTCAGGTTTCAGTTCTACTTCATTAAAAGATCGTATTGAGGATTCTAAGTCAAAGATTGTCATAACTGCTGATGGAGGATTTCGTAAAGGTAAAATCATTAAATTAAAACAGATTGTGGATGATGCAGTTTCAGAAATAAATTTTATTGAACATGTAATAATTGTTGAAAGAATAAAAAATAAAACAGTATTAAATAAAAAAGATCATTTATGGTCAGAATTAATGAATCATGCATCTGATGTTTGTGATGCAGAACCACTTGATAGTACACATCCACTTTACATTCTTTATACATCAGGAACTACCGGAAAACCAAAAGGTGTTTTACATGGAACTGGCGGCTATCTTACACAGTTATATTCAACATACAAATGGGCATTTGACATAAATGATTCAGATATTTATTTTTGCACTGCTGATATTGGTTGGGTTACAGGTCATAGTTATGTTGTATATGGACCATTACTTCATGGTGCTACACAAGTAATGTATGAAGGGGCACCAGACTATCCTAACATATCTAGAATGTGGGATATCATTCAAAAATACAAAGTTACAATATTTTATACAACACCAACTGCTCTACGAATGTTTATGAAATTTGGTAATGACATTCCAAACTCATTTGATTTATCAAGTTTAAGATTACTTGGAACTGTAGGTGAACCAATAAATCCTGAAGTATGGAAATGGTATTTTAATATAATTGGAAAAAAACTATGTCCTATAATTGATACGTGGTGGCAAACAGAGACTGGTGGAATGATGATTTCATCATTACCTGGAATAGAATCATTTTCATTAAAACCAGGTTCTGCAACACTTCCTATTCCAGGTGTTAGTATTGGAATTGTTGATGAGGATGGAAATGATGTTGGCACAAACACAAAGGGTTTATTGATTATTAAAAATCCTTGGCCAGGAATGTTAATGGGATTGTGGAATGATGATCAAAAATATAAAAATGTTTATTGGTCAAAATTTGAAAATATGTATTACTCAGGTGATTATGCAATGCAAGACTCTGATGGATATTTTTGGTTGTTAGGTAGAGCCGATGATGTACTAAAAATTGCAGGACATAGAATTGGTACTGCTGAACTTGAAAGTAGTTTAGTATCTTTTCCTGACGTTGCTGAATCTGCGGTATGCACAATACCTGATGAAATTAAAGGTGAATCAATTATTGCATTTATTGTGTTAAAAGAGAGTGTGATTACACCACAAGATGAACTGAAGAATGAATTAAAAAAAACTGTTAGGAATAGTGTTGGTGCGATTGCAGTTCCTCAGGATTTTTATTTTGTCTCCAAACTTCCAAAGACACGCAGTGGAAAAATTATGAGACGATTATTAAAAGCAATTGCAAATAAGGACAAAATTGGCGATGTTAGCACTTTAGAAGATGGGGCTGTTGTAAGTGAAATTCAATCTACATTTGATGAATTGCAAAAATCAATTAATAATTAAGATCGCTGATCTTTTGTAGTATGATGTTATAATGAATTACATGAATGAATTTATTTGTAATTTATGTTCCAGGAAACTTTCAGAACATACTTATCAAGAATCACTTGATTGTGCAACTAAATTAATCAAAAATGGAAAGAAAAAACTTGGTATGAACCAACATCGATTAAAACAATCAACATCATAAAATTATCATTATATTGATATTTCAGTAGTTTCTAATAGATTAATGCCATATGGTTATGATAAAACTAGAACTGAAAGACGTTGCGAAAAATGTAATAAAATGCTTTATGTTTTTGAAGTAGGGAAATTTTGTATTAAATGTTCAGGAACTTAGTTTGAAAAATATTACATAAATGGTTATTTACTAAAACAGGTTTAATCTACTATTGAATTTATTCTAATACTACAAAACAACTTTTGTAAGTATTTGGATTTGTTTTTATCTGTATTTCCATAATCCAGTCTGTAAATTTATGCACCTTTTTAATATGATCCGTCATATCATTGCATTTAGTTTTACAACTTTTACACATGTATTTCATTTCTTTTTTTGGTTATTTATTGGGGGTATAGATACTTTGTCGTTTTAAGACCAATTTTTTCTATTTAAACCATTTTTCTAGTGTTTGGCTTTTTCGTTCTAGGCTCTTTTTTAGCCTATTCAATGACGAATTTACTCGATCACGCGAAAAACTTCTCTCATTTGATAAATATTCAATAATATCATCATATCTAACTTTACCAAATTCAATCTTGTCCACTTTTGTGGTCTCTGACTCTAAGAAAATTTTTCTTATTGACTCATAATCAATTTTTTCTAGTTCATTTTTAATCTGTTCTATATCTTCTAATCGTCCATGTTTTTTTATCATTTTAATTGCAGTTTTTGGACCAATTCTTTCAAATCCATCTGGATTAAAATCAGTTCCAATTAATATTCCAACATCAACTAGTTGCTCTCGTGTAATTCCAAGTGCATCTAGATTTTTTTTGTAATCAATTATTTCAGGTTCAATATCGACGTATGTATTTCTGTTTGGAAGTTTTCTTCTTCCACTATTTGTAAAATTCCTAACCAATTTTTTTGCACCAAATAATATTGAATCAAAATCTTGACTTGCTGCAACATCTGCTTGACCAGTCGTAGTCAAAAATGCAGCTGTTGCTTCACCTTCAGATGGTGCTTGGATGTGTGGAATTCCAAATAAATCTAAAAAATGTTTTGAATCTTCCACCATCCCATCTTTCATAGAAGTTGTTTGCTGTGCATATTTTCTAGCATCTTCCATATTTCCTTCAGATAATGCTTTTTCATATTTTACAGTTGCTTCTTTTTTAATTTGTTTTCGATGTTCAATTTCTGCAGATTTTAATGATGGTGACTTTCCATCAAAAACATAAACTGGTTTTATTCCTAATGATAAGAAATTGATATTTCTATAAAATAAACCTGTAAGATGACTAGTTACACGACCATGTGCATCTGTAAGATTTAATCCGTCTGGACCACGAATAATAGCGAGAAATTGGTAAATTGCATTATATGCATCAATTGCCACAATCTTATTTGTGAATGATTCCAGATTTGTTTTATCTCGAATTAAAAGTGGTTTTAGATCTAATCCCATATAATTAATATAATAATTAGGCTTTTTTTGTTTATCTATACAATCGATTCACTATTTTAGGACAAGATAATTTTGTAAGTTGTCGGGATAGCCAAGCCTGGTTACGGCGGACGCCTCGAAATCTCAATACAGGATAGCGTCTGTGCGTTGCACACGGGGGTTCAAATCCCTCTCCCGGCGTTAATTAATTAAAAATCTGCTTTAATTTTTTCTTTTTTCAACCAGAGTGTTTTTTCTTTATGATCCATCAGAAAAATTCCCATGCTTGAAATTTTGTCTCTTATGGCATCGGCTTCATCAAATTGCTTATTTTTTCTGCAAATCTCTCTTTTTTCCAGCAATTCAAATATTGATTTTATTTCTTTGTCTGTTGTTTTTTCTAGATTTAGACCCAAAATGTTAATCATTTCTTCTAAGATAGGCATTGCAATAGATGCCGTATTTTTTGTAATTTTTTCTTCTGCAGCTAAACCATTTATGATTTTAATCATATTGAAAAATTCTGTTAACGCTAATGATGTGTTAAAATCACTTTCTAGCGCGGTATCAAATTTTTGTTTTGTTTCTGAAACAATTGATTCAATATCATTAAAAATTCCCTCACCATCTGCTAGCCGTAGCTCATAGTAACAAGTTTCTAATTGCCTCCATCTTATCAAATTCTCTTTTAGTAAGTCTTCTGTATAGTCAATTGGTTTTGAATAATGACCTGAAAGACAGAACAATCTGATAACATTTGGACCCCAATTTTCTAATACATGTTTTATTGTTTTTACATTGCCAAGTGATTTTGACATTTTTTCACCATTAATTGTAATCATACCAGCATGCATCCAAATTTTTGCAAATTGTTTTCCTGTATATGATTCTGATTGTGCTATTTCATTTTCATGATGAGGGAAAATAAGATCACGTCCACCACCATGTATTTCAAAATTTTCACCAAGGTACTTTATACTCATTGCAGAGCATTCAATATGCCAACCTGGACGTCCTTTTCCCCATGGACTATCCCATACAGGCATGTCATCAGAAAACTTCCATAGTGCAAAATCAAGAGGATTATCTTTAGATTCATCTATTTCTATTCTTGAACCACTTTCTAGATCATCAATTTTCTTTTTTGAAAGTTTACCATAATCATTAAATTTTGAAACTCGAAAATATACACCATTTTTTGCAACATATGCAATATCCTTTTTGATCAAATTAGAAATTAAATCTAGCATATCTTGTATGTGATCTGTTGCCTTTGGATATTCATTTGCTCTTTTAATATTCAGTTTATCAAACTCATCAAAGTATGATTGAATGTATCGATTGCTAATATTTTGTGCTGTTTCACCAATATCATTTGCTTTTTTAATTATTTTATCGTCAACATCCGTAAAATTTTGAATTAAATTGACTTGGATATTTTTTGATTCAAGAAATCGCCTTAATGTATCAAAAACTATTATTGTCCTCGCATGTCCTATATGAGAGTCATCATATACTGTAACTCCACAGAGATAAATTCTAACTTTGTCTGAAAATTCCAGATTTTTTTGAGTATTGGTTAATGTATCAAAAATCTTCATCTAATTATTAACAAATAATTATGTATCATTTATCTGATATGTATGAAAGGATTAGAATTTGTTTTTCTTGGTTTAGGTGGTATTTTAGGTACATTTTTGAGATATAAATTACTAGAATCACAATTACTGTTTAATTTTATTCCTCTTAACACACTTATTGTAAATATTTTGGGTTCTTTCATACTTGGAATTTTTATTGTGAGTTCAATTCATTTTAATATTGATGGCAAATATGCATTATTCATTGCGGTAGGATTTTGTGGGTCATTAACAACATTTTCAGCATTTGCATTAGATAATTCAGCATTATTAGAAAATAATCAATATGGTATAATGTTTGTAAATATTATTGCAAATGTAGGACTAGCAATTGCAGCATTATTTGCTGGAAAAACATTAATGAATGCAATTTTAAATTAGAGGATTTTAGCAGTTATTCTTTTATGTTCACTATTTTTGTAAAGTTGATAAATTTTTTCTACAATAGATGATTCAATATGTGTTTGATTTATTGTTTGTTCCTTTGAGAATTTTTTTTCCATGATACAATATAAAATCGAATCAATTTCTTCATAAGTTGCACCAATTTCAGATTCTGCTTCATGATTTAACCATAGGTTAGGACTACTCTTTTTTTGAATGATTTTTTCTGGGATTCCAAGTAATTTAGCTATTTCTCTAACTTGTGTCTTGTAAAGAGTTGCAATTGGAAGTATATCTGAGGCACCATCACCAAATTTTGTAAAATATCCAATAAGATACTCACTTTTATCACTAGAACCTAATACAAGAAGATTTTTTGAATTAGAATAATAGTATAGAATATTTGTTCTTATACGTGCTCTAAGATTACCTAATGCAAGATCTTGGGGTTCTAGAATTTTATAGTATTCTTTGTGTATTTGACTAATATCAATTAATTTATAATTTAATTTTAATTCATCTACTATTTTCAATGCATCCTCGGTTTCTGATTCAGGTGAAATCTTTGAATCAGGCATTATGATTGCCATTGTTTTATCTTTTATTACATCTGCACAAAGATATGCTATAACTGCAGAGTCTATTCCTCCACTAAGACCAAATATTACACCATTTGTATTATTTGTAGATATTGTATGTTTTATTGAATCTTGTATTCTTTTTAAAATCACACTATAATCTTGATTTTTAATTTCATCTAATATTTTTTGTTCCACGATTTTAGTTTGTAGTTTTAATCATAAAACTGTATCAATCTAAACATCAAGATAAATTCCATCATCCCTAACGTCAATCTCATACTTTTTGAGTTTAACACCCTTTAGATAATCTAGTAGTTCACCTGTTTTGATATTATAATGCCAGAAATGTAGTGGACATTCAACAATATCTCCTTCTATTTTTCCTTCTGGCGCAATTGAGCCATCTTGATGTACACATACTGAATCTAATGCATGATAACCATCTTGATTAAAAATAGCAATTTTTTTCCCATCGATCTCAAATTCTTTACTTTTTCCAATTTGTATCGTACCTTTCTCAGTTACTTTTTTCCATGTCAATTTATTATTTGATTTATGGCTGATTATTTATTATTATATTTTACAAAAAAATGATTATATTGATATAAAAATCCATTTTATTCAAATGAGACAGAATTTATTATCATCTGTTATATCAGATATTTTCAAAATAAATGGTAAAATTCGCTTTGTATCTATAATTAATCTAGATGGGAAAATCATGGTATCTGAAATGAGACCTGAATTAAAGTCACTTTTAAAGAATTCAAACGAGGAAAAATTTTGTGGAGATATTGCAATTAGGCGTAAAATGCGCCATGAATTTGATAAGAAATTAGGCAAAGTTAGTTATGTACATGTTGAACGTGAAAACGTAACACAACTTGTAGTTTATTCAAAATTGTATTCTTTTTTTGTTACTGTTGAACCTGAAATAACAATTTCTACAAAAAGTAAAATTATTATTAAAATAAAAAGTATTATTTCAGGTTTAAAATAAGAATACCAGAGTGTGCATAGTGGTAATTAAAATTTTAGTTGATGAAATGGATGATGGAATGGATGAAAAACTTTCTCAATTAGGTTATGATGCATTAAGTGTTAAAAAATTACGTATTGATGGTAAAAAATTACATACAGATTATTCAGTAATTAATTATGCAAAAGAAAATGAAATGATCCTTATAACCAGAGATACAGAAAGTGGTCAAGCATGTGAAGAAAATAATTTACCATGCATATTACTTGATAACGATGAAATTTTCAAGATTGTATTAGAAAAACTAAAGAGTTTTTGAAATTTATTTTTTCATTATGAAAATCAAAACTATCTTATAACTAAATAACTCTTTTATTTGAGGTTTTTTTGATAAAATCATGAAGGTGTGTGCTGGTAGAGGAACTTCATATCTAAACGGTAACTCATATGAAGATTGTAAAAAAATTGCGGAATCAATTAATACTAAATTAAAACCTGAAATTCTGAAAAAAGGTAGTTTTACATGGTCTGAATTGCTAGTCGAGGTAGAACATGATGAATTGATTTACAAATTAGTTCTAAAGTATTTACGTCGTGACGGCTTTGATATTGGAAATAATAAAAATCCTAAGATAACTATAGTAATTTAATTTTTATTTTGTGCATTTATTATTTTTCTTGATATTATAAACGGAGTTAATATCAAAATTGGTATAGTTATTGCGATAAACAACGTTTGTAGTTCTGTTACTGCAATTGTAAATACTACTGCACTAGTTGCACCTACAAACAATGAAAGAAACGATCCAATACATGTTGGGCATGCAATAAACAGTCCAGTAGTAGCTCCTATACCACCTAATCCACCTGATTTTTTTGTAATAGAAATAGCATTTACTGCCAATGCTGTATTCATTGCAACAAGATATGACACAGTGATTTGTAACACTAGATTAATTGGAATTACTTGTATTCCAATATGTTCAGTCATATATGCAACAAATTTTGGCATATATCCTGGAGGACCACAACATGGCGTAATGTGTGCAGATGGAATTTCGGCTCCATAATGATATGAAAAAATTACTTCTGGTTGGTAGATTAGAATTCCTGACGTCATAGAAAAGAAAAATCCATATAGCACAAATGTTATAATGAATAATTTCATTGATCTAGAACTAATTGTTGAATTACAGATCATTGATAATACAGTTTGATTTCCTGTGGCAGCAATTCTTTTTTGATATCTTCGTAAACCTATTCCAATTACACCAAATGAAATTACAAATAATACATAAAATGCAATACTCAGTCTTTCAATGGAATCTATCGCATCAGGTGTAATTCCAGGATTTTCAAATCTCGCATAAATAATAAATAAAATTGCAATTGAAGCAAAACCCAAAATTATCAGTTTTTTGTCATTTTGACTACCTGAGGCAGTCTTTGATTTCATATGGGATCTTTTTGTTTGTTCAATATATTTTTAAGAAATTGAATATTGTATTGATTATCTTGAAAATTGATGAAGACCAGGATCTAGATTATGATGTAGTGAGAATTACAAATATTGGATTTGTTGATCCCTATGGAAATGAGGGTTTAATTGTTTTAAGATCTGATGATAACAAAGAATTTCATATGCGTGCGTTTTCGGGTGAGGTATCACGTCATATTGCAAGTTTTATTGATGGTGATCATGATTCTGTTCCAACTATATACAAAATGTTAGAAGATATTTGTGAACAGAATGAACAAGTTCTTGTCAAAGTAAAAATTTATGATAGCGGTGATGCATTACGTGCAAATTTGTATCTATCTGGAAAAAAAGATTTAGTGCTTAGAAATTATAGAGCATCAGATGCAGTTGCTTTAGCTATATTTTATAACATTCCAATTTTAGTTAGAAAAACTCTATTGCAAGACATCATAGAAAACCTACCTAAGTAACTATCTCACTTAATCTATCTTCATCTATTGCCTTGTTAATTTCCATAGCAATTCTTCTTCCAATTCCAAATGTTGTACCATATTGGTATTTTGTGTATGGACTTGTTGTAGCAACAATTGGGTTACCTGGTACACGTAATGATACATCATATACTATCATTTCAAGATCTTTTGTTATTACACTTTGTAGTGAAAATGGACCAATTATTCCAGGCGAATATTCTTTTTTTACTGCCCTGACAAATTTATCTCCCATCTGGAATACTTTCTCCAACAATGATTCTCTAATACTTGCTGGTGTATGTCCAACCTCGATGTTTTGTAATGGAATGTCCATCTCTAATTGTTGTTTTGCAGGAAGTGCATTGTAATCATGGATATTTGTTTGCAGACGTCTTTCAATTCCTATGAAATCTACCTGATCCGAAATTGGAGTGTGAAAAAAATTAAAATTTAGATATGTTCCTATAGCCAATTCCTCGATACTTGCCTTTTCCAAATCTTTTCTTGCAATTATTCCTTTTTTGATCTTCTCTTCAGATTTTTCTTTATAATCTGCATATGATGTTACCGTAAAAAATGCGCGTTCTAGCTTTCTATTCTTTTCCATGACTTTTACAATTGCTGGCTTATTGATTGATTTTGGATTCCCAAATATTTTTGGATATTTGACTCCTGCTTTTTTTAATAAATAATACTGATTTTTCTTATTCTCTCGTTCTTCAGCCTGAAACAATTTTCTGTTTCCAAATATTGGAACCTTTAGCTTGTTTTCTAATATGTCATAACCAAGATATGCTGTAAGTGAACGATGTGGAACAATGAGTGTATTTGTGTCTAGTAATTTTTTTTGATTGTTTATTGTTGCAATATCTTTGAATTTTTTTAAAATCATTATTTCATCAGCAATTCTACCAAATCGTTGATATGGAGTTTCTCTACCTTTTTGGCAAAAAACAACAGTATTCAAATTTTCATCTTTTGCACCATCCATTACTTCAAGAGCTGAGTGACTGCCAAGAACTCCTATACGAAGATCAGAATAATTGTTAACAATTTTTTGCATTTCTGACCTTTTTATCATATTTTGTTAAAACTCATACCATATTTTAAATGATTGAGATTTTTTATATTCAAAAGTATTATTTTTACATGTGGGATAAATGATGATTATATGAATACAGAAATGGTTTTAGTTGGAATTATTTTATTTTCAGGAATGACTGCAGGAGCAGTTAAAATTTGGCTAAATAAAAGAAAAGAGAATATTGATAACAATGTAACAGATGACTCTCAAGCGTAATTTTATGATCTTCTTTAATATATTGTAAAAAATTTAAGATCTATTACATGCGATTAGTAATTGGGATTACTGGAAGTACTGGAGTTATTTATGGTGTAAGAATGCTTGAAGTTTTAAAAGATGCAGGAATTGAAACGCATCTAATAATGTCTGAATGGGCACAAAAATGTATTTCAATGGAAACAAAACATGATATTGAATATGTTAAATCCATTGCTTCAACTGTTTCAGATGAAAAAAATATGGCGGCAAGTGTTTCGAGTGGCACTCATAAAATTGATGGTATGATTGTAATCCCCTGTAGTATGAAAACACTATCAAGCATTGCAAATGGATATGATGAAACGTTAGTAGCTAGAGCGGGTGGTGTAACATTAAAAGAATCAAGAAAATTAGTTTTAGTTGCAAGAGAAACACCATTAACTGCAATAAATCTTGAAAATATGCTTAAACTGGCAAGATTGGGAGTTATAATAATGCCTCCTGTAACTGAGTTTTATACAAATCCAACATCAATTGATGCAATGATTGACCATATTGTAGGAAAATGTTTAGATCAGTTTGGCATAGAACATAATCTATTTACCCGTTGGGGCTCATCTTAAGTAAAAAATTTACATTAGGTTCAATAATCTTTGTTATGTCAAAAATTAATTTTGAAAATATGATAAATGCTAATATGCAAAAAACATTTGATGTACTTGTAGATTTTAGAAATTTTGAAAAAATTCTACCAGAATATTATTCATCAATTACTCCAAAATCTATAAGAGATGAAAGTTCATTGGTTGTAGAGCATCTACATCTATCAGGTAATGAGTTTGTAATAATGGCTAAACATTTCAGTGATCCTCCAAATTTACATGAAACTCGTGTAGTTGGGGGTGACATAAAAGGAAGTTATATTATAGAAAAGATTTCTCAATGTGGGCACAAAACAAAGTTAGTTGTAGATGCTGAAATAGTAACTACAAAAGGAATAAAAAATATTTTCAAGAAACATGACTATGAAACTGAATTAAAAAATTTATATCAGAAATTTATTAATGTTATTGAAGAGTGATTATTCTTTAGTATCTTTGAATTCTTTTAGTTCTTTATCTGCTTCAATTTCCCCTTTCTTGTATTCACCTTTTGCTTTACCGAAAGTTTTTGCCAATTCTGGAATTTTCTTTGCTCCGAATAACAGTACTCCTGCTATCACAATTACAATTATCCATTCGCTTCCGCCTGGAATGAAATTGAATAGATTGCCAATCATAATTCATCTAGTGATAAATTCTCATTTAAGTCTTGAGTGTCTGTCTTTCATGTCTTTCTGTAAAAATCATGCCTGCAAAATATAATGCAATCATTGGTAGTGATATAAACCACATTGTAACTCCACTTCCATCTGGTGTAATTACTGCACCAAAAATTACTATAGCAACAATTGCATATCTCAAATTTCGTCTCCAAAATTTAGCATCTACTAAACCTGATAGACTAATTGCATACATTATGAGTGGTAATTGAAATGATATTCCAAATGCTAGTAAGAACTGTAAAACAAATGTTACAAAGTCCATAATATTCAAAAATGTAACTAAACCTGCAGATTCTCCATATCTATAAAGAAAATCTAAAATAAATGGAATTACTGCAGCATATGAAAACGTACATCCCGTAATGAATAATCCTATTGCAGGAATTGTTATGGAACGACTTACATTAATCTCTCTTTCTTTTAATGCAGGTTTCAAAAATGATATGAATTCTCTTACAATGATTGGTATGCTTAGAACAACTCCAATTAGTGCGGCAATATACACTTGAGAGAAAAATGCTTGTCCCGGTGCTGTTTGAATTAGTTGAACACCTTCTGGAACTAATTCTGCGCTCATTACATTTGTGAATTGTGCTGCAATGTTGTTTAGTGGGTCTGGATATGGATAGTATAGTGTAATTCCCATGACATCAAAAGATGTTGCATGAAATGTTAGAATGAATACTGTGATAATTAGAATTGATATAATAGAACGAATTACTCTTTTTCTTAATTCTTCTATGTGTACGTTAATTTCATTAATTTCTGACATCTAAAACTCATAATTATACATCTTCAACAAAAATGTTTCAAATATACTAGGTAGGAACTGGAAGAAGTTTGGCTTCTGGATAACCCCAGTCTTTTAGTTTTTCTTGTGTTGTATCGTGTAATTCAATTGTAATTATTGGATTAATTGTGAATTCATCTTGTAGTTCTTTTGCAAATTTGGCAATATCTTTTCCTGAATAGATCTCTTTTGAACCCACTAAGAAAACTCTCTCACCTTTTTCAATTTCATCTCCTCCAAACTTGTTTTTGATGAATTTTGTAATTGGTGGTAATTCATCTCTTTCAATATTATTGTAGTAGTATGTCATGCCTTTTTTTGTTTCATAGTCGTGTGGGGTTCCTGCTTTGTAAAGAAACACACCAAAGAATTCAGCATTTTCTTCTGGACCTCTAATGCATTTTATATCCCAATTGAGAACTTTGCTCTCATCATGGGTTACTTTTTCCATATCTTCTATAGTTAATTTCCAATATCTGAATTTAGCCATTATCAGCAATTTACACCACCGTTATAAAATCAATTCTATGGTGATATTGCCCATAAAGCATGTTATTAGCAAATGTATTGTAAATTTAACTAATTTGTTTATGTTTATTTAATCAAATGTAATTTTTCAAGTTTTTTTAACTTTAAATTATTATCTATTCTGAATTTATTGATGGCAGAATATGTTGTAAATGTTATAATTGAAAATAAACCTGGAATCAGTGATCCTGAGGGAGATACAATATTGAATGATCTTGTCATGAAAGATAATAATTCTAATATTACAAAAATTCGTTCTGCAAAAATGCTTAAATTTTTTATAAACGATAAGAATCCAAAATCAGCAGAAAAACAAATTTTAAAAATCTGTGATGATTTGAGAATTTATAATCCGTTAGTAAGTAAGGTTATAGTACAGATAAAAAAATCATAGATTTCTAACTTTCAATACTTTTGATTGTTCCGTCTACTAGTAATCTTTCCCTAAGAAATTCAATTAAATCTGTCTGCGTTACGACACCAACAAGTTTGTTATCTTCAAGAACAAGCAGTCTTCGAATATTGTTATTTAGCATTTTTTGTACTGCATCTTCAATCTGTGTTGTAGGTTCAACCCATCTGAATTTGTAAGACATTATTTCTTCAATTTGCACCTCTGAGGATTTTTTATTTGTAGTGTTTAATTTCCGTACAAAATCACTTTCACTTAGAACTCCAATTGGAAGTCCTTCTTTCATAATTACTAAAAAACTGATATTTTTTTCAGAAATGATCTCAGCAGCATCTATTGCACTTTTATCATATTCAATAGTAACAACATTTTTTTCCATTATATCTCTAATTTGACCCATATTATCACATATTTTTCGCAAAATAAAAACATGGCTCATGTGAATCAATTTTATACCTGATAAAACAATATAATATGTGAAAGTCGGGGTTATAGTTTTTCCTGGCAGTAATTGTGATCGAGATATGTATCACGTTCTTAAAGACGTCTTTAAAATTAATGCAGAATATTTTTGGCACGAAAAGAGTTTACCAAAAAACATAGATGCTGTGGTTTTACCAGGAGGTTTTTCATATGGTGATAGATTAAGGGCGGGTGTAATTGCCGCACATAGTCCAATAATCAAAGATGTCAAAAAACTTGCAAATGCTGGAATACCAATTTTAGGTGTTTGTAATGGTTTTCAAATACTTGTAGAATCAGGACTTTTACCTGGAACATTATTGAAAAACGAATCATTGAATTTTATGTGTGATTGGACAACCCTTGTAGTAAAAAACAACAAGACACCTTTCACAAATAAACTAAAACTTGATCAGAAAATTCCAATTCCAATTGCAAATGGGGAAGGACGTTTTTTTGCTGATAAAGCACTGATGAATGACCTAAGAAAAAATAATCAGATTGTTTTTTCTTATGATGGTAATGTTAATGGTTCAATTGAACATATAGCAGGTATATGTAATAAAGAAGGAAATGTTGTTGGAATGATGCCGCATCCTGAACGTGCTACAGAATCAGTAATTAATCCAATAGACAATAAACCTGCATCATTAATTTTTGAATCGCTACTTAATACAATTGGTGAAAAAAATTGAGTTTTCAAAAACACGAATCTGAGTACATTAAAAAAAATTTTAAACGAAAATTATCAAGAACAGAATTAGAAATTCTTGCTGCTGAATGGTCTGAACACTGTTCATACAAATCCTCAAAGATTCATCTTAAAATGTTACCTATGTCTGGTCCAGGAGTTATTTCTGAGAAAGGATATGATTCTGGTGTATTAGATGTTGGAGATGGATATGTTGTTACTGTCCATATTGAAAGTCATAATCATCCTTCAGCAGTAGAACCATTTGGTGGCGCTGCAACAGGTGTTGGTGGTGTAATAAGAGATATTTTATCTACTGGAACCAGACCAATCGCAGTTTTAGACGGTCTTCGTTTTGGAAATATTGAAAAAGATTCTCATGCAAGATGGTTGTTTAAGAATGCAATATCAGGAATTGCTGACTACGGGAACTGTTTAGGGATTCCTACGATAGGCGGGGAAGTTGAGTTTGATGATTGTTATAAAAATTATGCAATTGTAGATGTTGCAGCAATTGGTTTTGGTAAAAAAGAAAATCTGATCAAAAATCATGCAAACACAGGCGATTTAGTAGTTTTACTTGGAGGTCCAACAGGTCGTGATGGAGTAGGCGGTTCTCAATTTGCATCAGATTCATTAGAATCTGAAGATAGGTCTGCGGTTCAAATCCCTGATCCATTTATGGAGAAATTAATTATTGAGGCTGTACTAGAAGCACGTAATCAAAAATGCATTAACGCTATGAAAGATCTTGGCGGTGGTGGATTGTCATGTGCCATTTCAGAAACCGCTGACAGTTTAGGAATTGGAATTGAATTAGATGTCAAAAATGTTCATACTCGTGAATCTGGACTTAATCCTAATGAAATAATGATTTCTGAATCACAAGAACGAATGTTAATTATTACAAATAAACAAAAAATAAAAAAATTAGAACAAATTTGTAGTAAATTTAGAATTAAATGTTCTATAATTGGTCATGTAACAAACGATAAAATGATGCATGTGAAAAATGGTGAAAAAACTATAGGATTACTCCCTGCAGAATTTGTGGCAAATGCTCCATTACTTAATCGAAAAAAAATAAAACCAAAATATATTGAAAATTTAGAATTTGAAAAAGAATTTAAAAAACTATCAAACTATTCAGAAATTTTATTAAAATTACTATCATCTCCTAATATTGCAAGCAAGCATTGGGTTTATCGTCAATATGACCATGAGGTTGGAATTAGAACCGTTGTTAAACCTGGTATGGATGCATCAGTATTACGTTTAGACAATGGAAAATCACTTGCCATAAAAATAGATGGGAATCCTAAACAATGTTACATAAATCCACGTCAAGGGGCAATTGGTTGTTTTGAAGAAGCATGCAGGAATGTAATTTGTACTGGGTGTAATCCAATTGGAATGGTAGATCATTTACAATTTGGTAATCCTGAAGATCCTGAGATTTTTTGGACGTTTATGGAAACATTAGAAGGAATTACAGATTTTGCTAAATTTCTACAGATTCCATGTGTTGGTGGAAAAGTTAGTTTCTATAATGAGACTCCTTCTGGACCAATAAAACCTACACCGATTATAGGTGTATTAGGTTTAACAGACAAATTTGTATTTCCAAATGTATCATCGTCAGGAGATTCAATTTTATTAATTGGAGAAACAAAAAATGAACTTGGTGGGTCTGAATATTTTGAATATATTCATGAATTTATTGGTGGCAAATGTCCTGCTGTAGATTTTAAGGAATCAAAAAATAATATGAATGCAGTTTTATCGTTAATTAAAAATAATCATGTTAAATTTGTTCATGATTGTTCTAAGGGAGGACTTGGAATTGCAATCTCTGAAATTTGTATTAGAGATAATATAGGTTGCACAATTGAACTTAGCAAAATTTCTATTGATAAAGAGTTATCAGTAGAATGTCTATTGTTTTCAGAGAGTCATTCTAGATATTTGTTAACAGTTAAAAAAGAAAATTTACGTAAAGTAAAACAATTTCTTAGTAGTAAAAACATTAACTTTGGTATATTAGGAAAATTTACAGATGATCAAATAATTATCAATTATATTTCTAAACCAATTATTAGGCTAAGAGTTGATAAGGCACACAAAAAATGGTATAGTAGGTTGGGTGAATTAATTACACAAGCTTAAAGATTTAGATCTATCAAGTGATCGACCAAAAGAGAATTGTGGTGTAGTTGGAATATTTTCTAATACTGATGTCAATGTAGTTCCAATGATAATTGATTCACTTCGTGCATTACAACATCGTGGACAGGAAGCATGGGGAATAGCAATACCAAATAAAGCCCCATTAAAAAAATTAGGTTTGGTCTCTGCAGCTTCTAATGAATTTAAAAAAATTACAGATGAGTATTATTCTCATTCTGCCATAGGTCATGTTCGATATTCTACTGTTGGTAAAAGTGAACTTGAAAACGCTCAACCCTTGAAAGTAAAGGATCTGTGTATAGCACATAATGGGACAATTGCTAATGTTGAAGAATTATCTAATCTGGTAGGTGGATGTACTTTTACTCCACAAAATTCAAGTGACACATTGGTTGCAGCACAAAGACTTGTTTCATTAATAAGTGAAAATGGTAAACTTGGCAGTGCTTTATCAATTTTGAAAAATGAGATGGTAGGCTCTTATTGTTTCACATTTTTATCTGATGACGATGCAGTTTTTGCGGCACGTGACCCCAAAGGGTTTAGACCAATGGTTTTAGGTCATAAAGAAAATCAATCTCTTCACATAGTGGCATCTGAATCTTCTGCATTATCTGCAATTGGTGCAAAATTAGTTAGAGATGTACGTCCAGGTGAACTAATCAAACTAAGTGCTGCTGGTTTTGAAACAGAGATGTTTTCAGAAGAAAAGAAACGTGCTCATTGTTCATTTGAATTTACCTATTTCGCACAACCATCAAGTAAAATGGAAGGAACCAATATTTATTTGGCTAGAAAAAGAATTGGGCAATTTCTTGCAAAAAAATATCCATTAAAAGATGCAGATGTTGTTATTCCAGTTCCAGATTCTGCAAGACCAGCTGCATTGGGTTATGCACAAGAACTTAACATACAATTTGATGAAGGATTGCTTAAGGATCGTTATAGCAAGAAAGGTCCATTGAGAAGTTTCATAGAACCACATCAAAGTGATCGTATTGAAATAAATCGATGGATTATTCCAATACCAGAAGTTATTGAAGGAAAACATGTAATTGTAATTGATGATAGTCTTGTACGTGGTACAAGCTCTAAAGCAATTATCAAAGCATTACGTCGTTCAGGTGCTAAAAAAATTAGCATGTTGATAACATATCCTCCTATCAAGTATCCATGTTATGCAGGAATAGATTTTCCATCACAAGAAGAACTAGCCACATTTTCTGAAAACAAAGAAGCTTCAGATGAAGAAATTATTGAAAAAGTTAGAAATGATATAGGAGCCGATTTTCTTGGCTATAATGATGCAGAAAATCTTGCAAATGCAGTTGGGATACCATATGATTCTATGTGCTTTACATGTGCAAGTGGAGACTATGAACCATTAGGAATTAAACCAACTTTTAAAACTCGGAAAGACATGAAAGGTGAGTAGATGGAAATTGCATATGTTTTAGTTCAGTGCAAGATGGCGCATGAAATGGAAGTATTGAAGAAATTATTAGATATTGAGTTTGTAAAAGAAGCAAAAGGTACATTTGGCTATTATGATATATTAGTAAAAATTGTAGCCGAAGACACTAAAATTATTGAACAGATAATTACAAAAGAGATTAGAATTATTCCTAATGTTACTACTACTACTACTATCTCAATTATACCAGAACAGGATCCAAAATAATTGCCAAAAGAAACTCGTCGTATAGATAAGAAAGGATTTTCAAATAAATTTTTTGAAGAATTAGATAAAGAGCATGATAATGCAAAATCTTTCGCTAAACGTCAAAAAGAATTAAAACAAAAACACCTTGAAAAAGATTCTGATTAATTATTACTAGCCGCAGTAACAAATGCCTTGAATGCGTGTTCTGGGAATCCAGGTCTGCTATTAAACTCTGGATGAAATTGAACCCCAAAGAAAAATTTGTGAGATGGTATTTCAAGAATTTCCATTCTACGGCCACTGTCACTTTCTCCTGAAAATAACATGCCGTTTTTATTAAATTCTTCCATGTATTTTTTATTAAATTCGTATCTGTGTCTATGTCTTTTTGAAATTGTACTTGAGTTGTAAATTTTATGTGCAATTGAACTTTCTTGGATATTTATTGTATTTGCACCTAGTCTCAACGAACCACCTAAATCTGAAATACCATCTTGGTCTGGAAGTAAATCTATAATTGGATCTTTTGTTTCATTTTCTATTTCTGTTGAATTTGCGTTTGGTATATTACAAACATTTCTTGCAAATGATATTGCAGCCAATTGAAATCCAAAACATATTCCCAAATATGGAATATCATTTATTCTTGCAAAATTCGCTGTTTCAATAATACCTTCTGATCCACGTGTTCCAAATCCTCCAGGTACTAGTATTCCATTGTATTTTTGTAATTTTTCTATATTTCCATTAAGCGTTTCAGAATCAATCCAATCTATTTTTACAGGTCTATCTATTGATGCACCTGCATGTTTCAATGCATGATTTACACTCACGTAGCTATCTGTAAGTGTTACATATTTTCCTACCATTGCAATATTGATTGGTTCTCCATCTAATTCCATAGTTTTTACTATCGTATTCCATCTATCCCAATTCTCTGATGTATTGACATATCCAACCTTTCCAAATTTTTTAAAGACTAAATCTACTAAACCTTGTTCAAAAAGAACTTGAGGTACCATTAAAATTGATTTTACATCATGACATGAAAAAACATTTTTTTCTGTAACATTAGTAAACATTGATATTTTTTTCCGTGTTTTTTCTTGTAATTGATTTGCACATCTAACACATAAAACATCTGCCTGAATTCCAATTCTCCGTAATTCTTGTACACTATGCTGTGTTGGTTTGGTTTTTTGCTCGCCAACTACATCAAGAGATGGTGCTAATGTAACATGAACAAAAATTACATTTTCAGAACCTTCTTCAACTCTTATCTGCCTTAGTGCTTCTAGGAATGGCAAGCTCTCTATATCACCTACAGTTCCACCACATTCTACTATTAGGATATCAAGATTTTCTTCTTCTGCAATAGTTCTAATTCTATTTTTTATTTCATCTGTCACATGAGGAATTATTTGAACACACGCACCCAAATAATCTCCTTTTCTTTCTGCTTCAATTACACTAGAATAAATTTGGGCTGTAGTAATATTATGAGATTTTGGTATGTTTTGATTAAGAAATCTTTCATAGTTTCCCATATCCATATCACATTCTCCTCCATCTTCAGTAACAAAGACTTCACCATGAGCAATTGGATTCATGGTTCCAGCGTCATAGTTTAGATATGGATCAATTTTTACACATGATACTTTTTGATTTGAAAGTTGAAGTAATTTGGATATTGAAGATGAAACTACTCCTTTTCCAAGACCGGACATAACTCCGCCTGTAACAAAAATAAACTTTGTCTGCACATAAATGAAATAACTATCCTATTTTTATTCTATTCGATCATAGCGTTTTATTCTTAAGTTTTCTAGTAAATGCCTTAATCTCGCTATGAATCCTATTTGACGGTGTATTTTCCATGATCTTTATGTTCGCACTTCCTACAATTACTGCATCAGTACCTAATGATACGTATTTTTGAACATCTTTCTCATTTGAGATACCAAATCCTACTCCTACAGGAATAAGTCCTTTAGCAATTTTACGTGTGTTTTTTAATGCATTAATTGTATATTTGTGAATTTTTGTTTGAACCCCAGTAGTTCCAAAAACTGCTACCATATACAAAAATCCTGACGTGTTTTTTATTATTTTCTTCAATCGTTTTTTTTCTGTATTTGGAGATACAAGAAATATTGTATCCATGTCATTTTTTCTAGCAGCCATAACATACTTTTTTGATTCTTCTATTGCCATATCAGGTAGAATTAATCCATCAATTCCTGCATCTTTTGCACGTTTGATGAATTTTTGATATGTTTGATTATACAAGATATTTGTATATGTCATTAAAACTAATGGAATTTCAGATTCTTTTCGTATCTTTTTTACAATTGAAAAGAAATCATTGATTTGTGTACCTTTATTTAATGAATGAGTGCTTGCCATTTGAATTGTGGGTCCATCTGCAATTGGATCAGAAAATGGAAATCCTAATTCAATAATATCTGCTCCTCCTTCAATCAATCCTCTAACCGCTGTTAGTGTTGCATTCTCTGATGGATATCCCACCATTATGTAAGAAATTAAGGCAGATTCTTTTTGTGATTTTAACTGTTGAAATTTTTCTTGTATTCGTGTCATTTTTTTTCTAAATATTCCTGTACTATATCGATGTCCTTATCTCCTCTTCCTGATAATGTCACTACAATTGATTCTGTTTTCTTCATTTTCTTTGAAATTTTTATTGCGTATGCTATTGCATGTGCAGATTCTAAAGCTGGAATAATTCCTTCAGTTCTTGTAAGAATTAAGAATGCATCTATAGCTTCATTATCTGTTACTGCTTTGTATTCAACTCTTTTTTGATCTTTTAGATACGCATGCTCTGGTCCTACTCCAGGATAATCTAATCCTGCAGAAATACTATGTGTCTCACTAATTTGCCCATCCTTATCTTGCATTAAATATGTCATCATTCCATGTAAAACTCCTTTTTTACCTGCAGTAAGTGGTGCAGAGTGTAATTTTGTATTAATTCCCTTACCTCCTGCCTCTATACCTATGATTTTTGTACGTGTATCAATTAATGGATAAAATGTACCTATAGCATTGGATCCTCCACCAACACATGCAATTACTGCATTTGGAATAATTTTCATCTGCTTTTTAATTTCTGTACCAATCACAGATTGAAAATCTCTAACCATTAATGGATATGGATGTGGACCTACTGCTGAACCTAGTAAATAATAAGTTGATTCAACATTGGTAATCCAATCTCTCATAGCTTCATTAATTGCATCTTTCAATGTTTTAGATCCTGATTTCACTGTATGTACTTTAGCACCAAGTAATTTCATTCTGTATACATTTTGTTTTTGACGTATAGTATCTACATATCCCATGTAAATTTCCGCTTTTAGACCAAGACTTGCACAAGCCATTGCAGTTGCCACTCCATGTTGACCTGCACCTGTTTCTGCTATGATTCTTTTTTTACCCATTTTTTTAGCTAGTAATGCTTGTCCTAAGGTATTATTGATCTTATGGGCTCCTCCATGCAACAAATCTTCTCTTTTTAAATAAATTTTACAACCACCAATTGTTTTGGTCAAATTTTTAGCAAAATACATTGGTGTTGGTCTCCCTGCATAATCTATTAGTAATTTTCCAAGTTCTTTTTTGAAAGTTTTATCATTTCTTATTTTTAGATAATTTTTTTCTAATTCTTCAATTGCGGGTGCTAATGTCTCAGGAATATATTTACCACCAAACTCTCCAAATCTTCCATCTTTTGGAATTCCTATTTTCATATGGCATTCACCAATTTTTGCACAGTTTGTTGTATGTCATCTGTTTTCATGATACTACTACCTACTAAATATGCGTCAGCATCACATTTATGAAGAAATCGAATGTCTTCTTCCGTTTCTATCCCACTTTCAGATATGACAGTTTTTGAATGATTATATTTTTCTAGAATGTTTCTAGTTGTATTTAGATCTATTTTCAGTGTATCTAAATTCCTATTATTAATTCCAATAATATCTGCGTTAGTATTACATGCATTTTCAAATTCTTTTACTGTATGTGCCTCTACGAGCACTTTTAATCCATTTTTATGCCCAAATTCAATTAATTCTTCCATATTTGGAACTAGTTTTTTATCAAAAAGAGACTGTATGAGTAAGAAATAGTCTGCCCCCATTTTTTGTGCGGCTTCGATTTGTATTTTATCTATTATTATATCCTTCATTAACATTGGAATCTTTACAGCTTTTCTAACTTGCATAAAAAGTTCAGGTGAACCATCAAACAAAAATGGCTGAGTTAATACTGATAATGCACATGCTCCTCCATTCACCATCTTCATAGCAATGTCTACTGGATCAGATATTTTTCTAATATTTCCTAATGCAGGAGATGAGAATTTTATTTCTGTAATTAATGCTGCATGTTTTGATTTGTTTATTTTTTCTTTCAAATCTATTCCAGAATTTGGTAAAGAATTAATAATCTCATAAACATTATTATCTATTGCTTTTCTAGAATTGCTAACAAGTTTTTCTAAGATATTTCCCAATTTAATTCACTCCTTCAAGTTTATTTAGTGTTCCATATTCTTTTGCAAACTGTTTTAGTTTTTCAAATGATTTTCCACTATTAATTGTGCTTAATGACATTTCCACGCCCTCCTCAAAACTATCACACATTCCTCCGGCAACCATTCCTCCAGCGGCATTTAAAACTGTAATTTCTTTCATTGTTCTATTCGATGAATTATTAAGTACGTTTACAAATGAATCAATTGCTTCTTGTTTTGTTTTAATTTGTATATCACATAATTGCCCTTTTTGTAGATTGTATTTTTCTGGATTTATTATAAATTCTGAAATTTCATTATTTTTTAGCATACAAATTTTATTTTTTGATGTAGTTGATAGTTCATCCATACCATCTTCTGATCTAACAGCTAAAATAATTTCTGAATGATTTTTTTGCATAATTTTTACAATTCTATTTATGTAGTCATTTGCAAAAACACCGATTAATTGATGTTTAACTTTTGCAGGATTGCTTAATGGTCCAAGCAAATTGAATGCAGTTCTTTTACCTAGAATTTTTCTTGCAGATGCAACATTTTTCATTGCAGGGTGAAATTTTGGTGCAAACATGAATCCAATTCCAAGTTTTTCTATTAATTCTTCCACTTCCCATGGTTCTGAATTCAAATCAAATCCAAAATATTCAAAAATATCTGCACTACCAGACACGCCTGAAACTGAGCGATTTCCATGTTTTGCAACACTTCCACCAGCGGCGGCAATGACAAACGATGCAGTCGTAGAAATGTTGAAAGTTTGTAAATTATCTCCTCCTGTACCACATACATCTATCAAATTTCCATGGCATGTTGGAGAAATATTTACTGAGAATTCATTCATCTTTTTGAGCATTGCACGTAATTCTTCATCTGACTCTCCTTTTTCTGATAACTCGCTAAGAAAATTTGCAATTTCTTGATCATTATTTTTGCCGTTTAGTATGTTACTCATTACTGATGACATTTCGTCAAATGTTAGGTTATCAGTTATTTTTTCCATATTTTTTTACCTTTTCTATAAAATTTGCAAAAATCTTTGTTCCTTCATCTGTTAATATTGATTCTGGATGGAATTGCACTCCTTCTATTAGAAATTTTTTGTGACTAACTCCCATTACCTCTCCATCATCTTCTGCAATTGCTGTAATTTTTAATGAATCTGGAATAACTGTTTTTTCTCCTACAAGTGAATGATATCTAGTAGCTCTAAATGGATTTTTTACTCCTACAAATAATGATTCATTTTCATGTTTGATTTGACTTGTTTTTCCATGGCGTATATTTTTTGCATTAACTACTTTTCCTCCAAAGCATGAAATTATTCCTTGATGTCCAAGACAAACTCCTAGGATAGGTTTTGATGGCCCAAGTTCTGTTATTACTTTTTTACAGATTCCAAAATATCTTTCATTATCTGGGGTTCCTGGTCCTGGAGAAATAATTATTGCGTCATAATTTGAATTTTGAATATCATTAATTGTGATTTTATCATTTCTTACAACATCTGATGTAACCCCCAATTCTCCTAATCTTTGTGCTATATTGTAAACGAATGAATCATAGTTATCAATTATTAAAAATTTCATTTTGCTGCCTCTTTTAATGCAGTGATCATTGCATTTGCTTTATGTTCTGTTTCTTTTAGTTCATTTTTTGCTATTGAATCAAAAACAATTCCTGCACCTGCTTGTACAAATCCTGAATGTTTTTCAGCAAAAATACTTCGTATAGCTATTGCAAAATCGCAACATCCATTAAATGAGAAATATCCTACTGCCCCTGCATATGCATTTCTTTGTAATGGTTCTAATTCTTGAATTACTTCCATTGCTCTGACTTTAGGTGCGCCTGATACTGTTCCTGCAGGAAAAACTGCCTTGAATGCGTCATACATATCATGTGTTTCATTTAGTTTTCCTACAACATGTGTTACCATATGTTGAACGTGACTAAATTTCTTAACTTCCATCAATTCTTTAACTTTAACTGTTCCATAATCACAAACTCGTCCAATATCGTTTCTTCCTAAATCTACTAGCATTGTATGCTCTGCAAGTTCTTTTTCATCATTTAGCAATTCATTTTTCATTTTTTCATTTTCAGTATCATCATCAGTTATTTTTCTAGTTCCTGCTATTGGAAATGTCTCAACGTCTCTATCTGTAACACGTAATAACATTTCAGGACTAGAACCAATGATTGTACTATCTTCCATTTTTAGATGAAATAGATATGGAGATGGATTAAGCATACGTAGTTTTTCATAAACTTTGAGATAATCACCTTCTCCTATAAATGAAAATCTTCTCGAGAGTACAACCTGAAATACATCTCCACTCTCTACGTATTTTTTTGCTTTTTTTACGATTGTTTCAAATTTTTCTTGATTAAGATTAGGTGTAATGTCTGAAATATTAAATTCTTCAAAACTACCATCTGTCTTTTGTATTTTCTCAGATCTATTTTCATCATAGTAAAAATAGAAAAACTGTTTCTTTTTGTTATCATAAAATATACCATCCTTGTAGATACCAAATTCCATAATTGCTTTTTCTAAATTTTTACTACCTGGAATGTTTTCCCATAATCTAATTGCATCATAATGAATTGTCCCTACTGCACCACCTAGATATCGATATGTTTTATCTTCAGTATGTTCAACTAATTCTTTGATTATTTCTAATGGAGACTCTGTTTTGATTACTTCAATACTACCGTCTCTTTTTTGAATTGTAACTCTATCAAAATATCCCTTCACAATTAATTCTGGATCAAATCCCATGATTGATGTTTCAGCAAGTTCATCTGGGCCAGTTAGTGACTCAAATAAGAATGAGTGAGAATAGCATCGTGAAATTTTATTGTATATTTCGAATTGGTTTCCATCTAACGATAGAGAAATTATCCTAGGAGTGTTTTGATGTCCAAAGACGGTCACCATTCATAATTGTGTTCAAAATTTTCATTATTTAAGTTATGATTTACACGTTAATCAAGTAATTTTAAGCGATCAACTATTAGATCCAATCATCCATCTTAGTTTATGAATATAATCAGTAACAATGTTCAGAAAATTGCGATTCATTCGCAATTAATTGGTCTAAAAACCATGTTGAAAATCACTAATACATTCAACAGAAAATAGATATGACCAATTTCTTATCTTTTTAGGCAAATTTACCGTATGGTACCGTACTTTTATATATACTGGTTAGTAATAGATCCCATGAGCAAGAATACGTGCCATAAGTGTGGAACAATAGATTTAGCCTGGAGCCAAGAATTTCACAGGCAAACTGGTAAATGGAAACTTGAGAATCATCAAGGTTGCACGTTATCTTAGTTTTTAATAATTAGCAGGTGTTGTGATTGCGCCTTCTGCTGCAGAACCAACTAAAGAAGCATATTTTGCTAATGCACCAGATGTATAATTCGGAGTAGGTTTTTTCCATTCTTGTTTTCTTTTTTGTAATTCATTTTCTGAAACATGTAGATCTATTGAATTACTTTCTGTATTAATACTGATTTTGTCTCCATTTTTTACTAGAGCAATTGGACCACCAACAAATGCTTCTGGTGCAACATGACCAACCATAAATCCACGAGTTCCTCCTGAAAATCTTCCATCAGTTACCATTGCAACTTTTTTGCCTAATCCCTGGCCAACAAGTGCCGCAGTTGTTGCAAGCATTTCTCTCATACCTGGACCACCTTTTGGTCCCTCGTATCGTATAACAATAACATCTCCCTCATCAATCTCTCCTTTTGCTACTGAATCAAATGCATATTCTTCACGATCAAAAACCTTGGCAGTTCCAGTAAATTCAGTCATTTCAACACCAGCTGTTTTAATTACTGCACCTTCAGGTGCTAACGTTCCTTTTAATATTACTGCAGTGCCAACAGTATGAATAGGATTATCAGGTGATTTAACAATTTGTTGTTCTGTTATATCTGGAAATGAAAATTCATCTAGATTCTCTTTGATTGTTTTTCCTGTAACTGTTATTTGTTCTCCATGAATTAGATTTTTTTCTAATAATTTTTTTAACACAAATGGTATTCCTCCAATTTTATCTAGACTGTTCATCACATAACTACCACCTGGTTTCATATCTGCAAGATGAGGTGTTTTTTTTCTTATTCTTTCAAAATCGTCATATGATAATTTTATTCCAGCTTCATTTGATAATGCTAATAAATGTAATATTCCATTTGTTGATCCACCAACTGCATTTAACATTGTAATTGCATTTTCAAATGCTTCAAAAGTAAGAATATCTAGTGGTTTTATTCCTAAATTGAGCAAATTTGCACAGGTTTTTCCACTTTCATAAACTATTTTTTCACGTCTGTCATCTTCTGCTGGGGGACTTGCACTTCCAGGTAATGCTAGACCAATTGCTTCTGAAATTGATGCCATAGTATTTGCAGTGAACATTCCTCCACATGAACCTGCATTTGGGCATGCGACATCTTCAATATTTTTTAATTCTTCAAGTGATATTTTTCCAGCATCGTATGATCCTACAGCTTCATAAACATCAACAACTGTCAATTCTTTACCGTTAAGCATTCCTGGCATTATTGTTCCACCATAAACAAACACTGAAGGAACGTTAAGTCTAGCCATAGCCATCATAGTTCCTGGCAAACTTTTATCACAACCTGCAATTCCAACTAAAGCATCATACTGATGTGCACGAACCATAAGTTCAATTGAATCTGCAATTACCTCTCTGCTAATAAGAGAAGATTTCATTCCTTCATGACCCATAGCAATTCCATCGCTAACAGCAATTGTACTGAATTCTCTTGGTGTTGCACCACCGTCAGTGACTCCTTTTTTTGCGTTTTGTGCTAGACTTGGTAAATGTATGTTACATGGAGTAGCTTCATTACCTGTATGACATACACCGATGAATGATTTACTAAGATCATCATCTGTTAAACCCATAGCTTTGTACATTGCTCTGTGTGGAGCCCTAGCAGTTCCTTCTACTACGTTTCTACTTGTAATAGTCATTTTATTTTTTATTGATCATCTGAGCATCTAGTTCAGATAATTGTTTGTCAATATCTTCTTGAGATTCGTTTCCATATGAAATTAGTATTCTATCATCTTCTTCTATAATATATTTGCGAATATCATCTACTTCTTTATGATTGATAAAATATTTTAACGAATAGTCTTCATTGGTACAAAATTGTCGTTGATCAGGAAATATGAAACATTTGTCATTTAGACCAATACTTAATGAATTGAACAAGTATTCAAGCTCGACACCAGTTGAATGTCTATGAATTGTTTTTCCATCCTGATCTTCAAAATGTATCCAACTAGTTTTTATTTGATAATTTGACGTACTAAAATCAAAATCGTCACCAAATATTTTCACTAACAATGAAGCATGATTATGCTCATCTCCTAATCTACCAGCATTGGCAGGTGCACCCATTGCATTTCCTTCCATAGTAACAAATTCAAATGCCGCATAACCTCCAATTACAGCAATTATTGCTAATATTCCAATTGCTTTTAGATTAGTGCTTCTTTTCTCTGAAGAGCGTTTTGAAGCAAAACTTTCTCGTTTCTCTTCACGCTCTTTTCTTGCTTTTTTACCCAATTCATTTTGAATTTAAAGGCGGGATTATTAAATTAATTGAGAGCTTCAGGAATACTTCTACCACTTAAAATAGTTAATATCCTAACATAAATAAAATAAAAAAATGGAGAAAAAATCATCTAAACCAGATTCTGTAAAAATGTATAAGATTCGAAAAACATTAGATGAACTTTCACAACAAACAGGGCATGGAACTGAATTGATTACAGTCTATATACCAAAATCAAAACAGCTTCATGAAGTAATTACTAATTTACGAGAGGAACAGGGAACTGCGGATAACATTAAATCGGATTTAACCAGAACACATGTAGTAGATTCATTATCTAAAGTACTTCAAAGGTTAAAACTATACAAAAAAACTCCTGAAAGAGGATTAGTAATATTTTGTGGAGCACTACCAAGAGAAGGTGGTGGACCACCTGGAAGTGAGATTGTTAAAGTTTATGAAATTGATCCACCAAAAGATTTGACTACATTTCTGTATAGATGTGATGATCATTTCCATGTAGATATTCTCAAAGATATGCTAAAAGATGATAATATGATTGGAATTTTAGCAATAGATGCAAAGGATGCAGGATGGGGAATTCTACATGGTGATAAATTAGAAGTTTTAAAAGAAACAGGTTCGGGTGTTGCTGGAAAACATAGGCAAGGTGGCCAATCAGCAAAAAGATTTCAAAAGCTACGTGAGATGGAATTGACATATTATTTTAATCGAGTTGCACATATTACAAGAGAATATTTTATTGATATTTATAAAATAAAAGGATTAATAATTTCAGGACCAGGTCCAACTAAGGAGGACTTTATTAATAATAATTATCTTGAATATCGTCTACAAGATATGATACTCTCAACAATTGATGCATCATATGCAGGTTCAGAGGGTATACGAGAAGCATTTGCAAAATCTAGTGATATACTTTCTGATTTTAGAATGGTAGAAGAAAAAAAGATTATTGAAAAACTCTTTCAGCAGATTAACGCTAATTCAGGTTTAGCTAGTTATGGATTAAAGGAAGTAATTGAATTCCTAAAAAATAATATTGCAGACACAGTAATAATTACTGATGATACAAATCTTTATAGAATTGAGTTAGAATGTAAAAAATGCCAAAATATTCGTGAAGAAATTTTAGAAAGACCAGAAATAATTCCTAAAAAAACACAACTTCTTTCTGAACCATGTCCAAGTTGTAATAGTATGGATATGAAATTATCAGAACAAGATATTATAGATTATTTGGCATTAATTGCAGCTAAGACTGGAACTAAAATTGAAGTTGTTGCTGGAAAAGCTGAGCACGGAGTTATGCTTTCAAGTCTTGGAAAAATTGGAGCAATTCTACGATATAATCCTAATTTCAATTAAATTAAAAACAATTTTTAATTTTTTCAGACAATTCCTTTAATTCTAAATCAGAAGGAATACTTCTTTTAGTCCACACAGTTCCTTTATCAGAATATCGTGGTATTATGTGTACGTGCACATGTGGAATTATTTGTTTTGCAGCTTTACCATTATTTTGTGCAAGACTAAATGCATCTGCACCAGTTGCTTTTTTTACAGCATTTGCTATAATTGGAACAAGTGAAAATAACTCTCCAACTTCATTTACTGGCATGTCTGTAATTACTTCATATGGTTTTTTTGGTATTACAAGAGAATGTCCATAATCAATTGGATATTTATCTAAAATACTCACATATTTCTCATCTTCAAAGATAAAATAACCAGGAATGGTTTTTTCTATTATTTCTGTGAAAATTGTTTTCATATAATCTGTAATTTTAAATTTTGATATAAGTTATATTAATTCAAATTTAACATCGGTGAGATACGTTGTAGGTATCTAGGCATAAGAAATCAATGATCTTAGAAACTTCTAAATTTAGAATTGGAGCCAAAACCAATGTTAATTTGTATGTACTTTGTAGCCTATTAGTTGTGATATTTACACTAAGTAAAAACCTAGAAAATAAAATTATTTTT